>Ga0209641_10000682_pt1 | contig 31525 bp, 49 predicted proteins | sample RifCSP16_1_FD_184022 | JGI IMG/M metagenome (GOLD analysis project Ga0209641, IMG submission 184022) | Soil microbial communities from Rifle, Colorado - Rifle CSP2_sed 16_1 (SPAdes) (version 2) | ecosystem: Environmental > Terrestrial > Deep subsurface > Rock core/Sediment | place: Rifle... | reverse complement strand
CAACATGCCCACCAAAATTCCGTAGCTCACCAGTATCGCCACTACCCATCGAACATACTCCCCCATCACGACCGCCTTTTGGTTACGAAACTGGCCGTGATCCTGATTTGCTTGACCTGACCGTCCCGGAGTTTGAGATGTGGAAATGCTTTTTCAAACTTTTCAGGGCACAAAGTCACCAAAAAACCCTCCTCGTCGTATGGCCAGCCGCCGTTTGGATCAAAATTAGCTGCATTGTCCCCGATTTCATAGCCCCTACCTTCAGTCCGTCTGCCCAAGAAAAACTTCGGTTTGTGCATTTTGATCTCCTATATTTTTGCTTTGCGTTCTCTGTCCCACTTTCCACAGGACTTACACTGGAACTGTCGATACCTATTCTGGCCGACATAAGCAAAGCCATGATAGGTGATGTCTTTGCTCCCACAAATCCCACAAAGGCTCCGGTCAATGACAAGCCTGGGATGTGGATAGTCGTACTGCCTGATCCTGAAATATATTTCTTCAAGAGTCCGAACATCTTGGGCGCAGTATTCGGCCATTTCGTGGATCGCTGTCTGATCTCCGGCCATTGCCCGAAACCACCATCCCGGCCACTCGTCACGGGTTTTCTGGTGTTTCTGTTCCGTCAGTCCGAGAGTCATAGCCAGATTACCGAGTCTGTTCGATGAGTAGTTAAATGCTCTCCGGGCTATCCGCCAAGTATCTCTCTGTTTGACCGGAGAAGGAGACGGGAGCCCGTGAATCGCTAGACGCCCTTGTAGGAACCTACGGTCGAATTTGTCACCGTAATGTGCCACAAGTAACTCCGCCTCGTCCATGATACTGACTGCCGCAATCAGGAGTCCTTTGTCCTGGACTCCGTGTGCCTTGGTAAACCATCCAGGAAATTTGTCCACGGTCAAGACATGAACATCGTCATCTCCTAACCATTTGTACCCGAAACACAGTGTTACTCCAAGGTCAGACCGAAGTGCATTGACCCCGCCGGTCTCTAAGTCCCAGAACAGTATCTTCGCTGCCGGGTTTTCCTCACAGTTCACAGGGGTTATTCTCGGTCTCACGATTGCCTGACAAATCTTTGATCGTGCTTTCTTCATTCGGAGCCTCTTTCTCTAGGTGAAATAAGATGATCGTGTTCGCAAGATCGGATTTGTTCAGCTTATTCAGTCTTGATCTTGCCTTGTCTTGATTGATACCAAGAACCCTACAGCACCAATTAAAGGTGCCGTAGGACACATTGGTACTTGCTACCCATTTACGGGCCTCTGTTCTGACTGATCCATTTTTTAGAAGACCCAGGAGCCGGTCGTACATGATCCCGAACGCAGCCCCGGAGTCAATGCCGGGGTCGAGACTCATTCATTCCTCCTTTATCTGCCCGCATTCGCATTCAAAGCCCGTCCAATCCTTACATGCTGGACACAGACCCGGAGTGATACCCTGGGGTCTTCCACAGCACTGACTTACAAACTCATGTTCGTGTTCCATGATACCTCTCTATCTGTCCGCCGGGACGACCCAGAGTGTATAAGGTGACCTGGCATTGCTCCCTGGCTTGGCTGTCGTCACAATGAACCGGACACCGCCAGGAATGACCAGTCCGTTTGGCAATGCAACGGGATTTCGTGATCCCCCATTCAGGCTTGTCTTAGTTGGGTCTTTGGACGGATACATCCCACACAAAAACGTCAGGTTCCCTCCTTGCCGAGCCTGGGGCTGGACTTGGTACCATTGCCCATTCGGCCCTTGTGCCCACTGAACCGGCGGTGGAGGCGGTGGTGCGCCACCAGGAGGCCCCCAGGCAGGCCCAGGAGCCGCAGGCGGCCCCGGAGGAGCCCAAGTCGGTGTCTGAGAATACCCTGGGGGTGCAGTCGGGGCTCCAGGAGGCATTGTGGAATAACCTGGGGGTACTGGAGGAGGAGCCGAGGGATTTGCTGTCGGATAAAAACCTGGGGGAGTAGGATTGCCAGGAAGTTCCCATTGCCCTGTTGCCTGGTTAAACACGGGTGTAGGCGGAGCCGGAGCCGCCGGAGGCCCAGGATTGTAAACTGGAGGCCCCGGAGGAACCCCTGGATTATAAGGGGGAATTCCGGGATTGTAAACCGGCGGGGCTGGAGGCCCCATTGGAGGCCCAGGATTGTATCCTGGGTCAGATTGCATTTCCACCGGGACACTTCCCGGAGGAGCAACTGGCCCCGGCGGTGCCGTAGGCTGTTGCGGTGGTTGTGTTGGTTGAAATGTGAAACTCATCGATACCTCCTTAACTTGATTTTGCCGTTTCTTTGATGATCTTACCGCTGTCCAGGTGAGTTATGGAAAAGGGGATGAAGACAAGGACTCCCATGTACCTCCCGTCCTTTCCAGTGACCTCGACAGCATGACAAGTAAAGGGTGTCGCAAAAACTCCGGCCTGAAAGTATTCTCCGTGCCTTTCGATAAACCCGATATCGAAAAAGGCTTCTTTTACATGGGTCTCTATTTTTTCGACCGTTTTGGTTATTACTGCCACGGCCCTTCCAATGTTAGCCGGATCGTGTAGTCCACTCAAATCATGCTTTTCGGCCCCAAACGGATTCCCGAATTGTGGGGGAGATTTGTAACAATCAGACATGACATCCTCCTTAAACGATTTTAGTTTCTCAATAGTGTTGATACCTTCATTTTTAGGATAGCACAGATATCCGAGAGTGTCAAGACACCAGGTCATTTTTGCCATTTCTCCCCGTACTTAATAGTCCCGGTGATCGGAAGACTGAATTTATACCCGAAGTATTTCTCACACAGTTCGTTGGTTTTGCTCAGGGCCTCATGGCACAACATACCGACTTGGCTGACTAGCTCAGGCTTGATGTCCATGAGTAGTTCGTCGTGTATCTCATTGGCAAAGTCCACGCCGTTGTACAGGAGCCCTTCCTCCTCAAGCCGATTGATTAAGTAAACCCAGGTCAGCAAGAGTAAAAGGTGACCCATGCTCTGGATGATCCGGTTGAATCCTTCACGTTTGGCACTGGATATCAGGCGGTAGTATGACTGGCCGTCAGCATTCTCAAACGTGTACGGGAAGACCCAGACATTGCCAAACGGGCTCACTACAGTCAAGTCTTTCTCGATCCGGTCATGGACGGCTTTGATGTAAGCCATGAGCCGGGTCATCTTTTGGTTATAAGTCCAGTCTAATTCCTGAGCCTTTTCCATAGACACCCCGGCAGTCCGCATGATCTTTCCTATTCCCGCCCCGTAGGTCTTTGCGTAGTTCGTAGTCTTCGCCAGGTCACGCTTTTCTTTGTCGGTCGATCCAAACAGAATCCTTGCTGTAGCATCGTGGGCATCTCCGCCTTTCTTAATTTCTTCGACTACGTCCTGCTGCCCTGAGACATCCATACAGATTTTGAACTCAAGCTGATCCATGTCATACCACATGAACATCCCATTTCGAGGATTGAAGATCACACGAAGTTTCTGGGGGTAGTTTTGGACATTTGGATTGTGGGATGAGAACCGAGTCGTGTCAGTTCCGTGAATCCTCAAGTCGGTATATAACATCCCATTGACCGCTAGAGCCGGTTTCTTTTTCGTGCCGATGATAGGATCAAGGAACGTCGATTTCTGTTTCTCGATCTCTCGATACTTCAGCATCAGATCAATAAACGGATGAGGAGACCTGGCTTGGAGTGTCTTCAGAACGTCTTCTTTCGTGCTCCGGTTTTCGACTTGAGGGAGTTTCAAAACGTCGAACAAGAGCCTGGCGACTTGCATATGGGATCGTAAGTTTGTCGGGCCGTAGTCTTTCGCCACAGACTGTTCGAGGTCAGCCAGTTCTTTCTCGATGTCCCCCTGGCGTCGTTTGATTTCTTCATAGTCTATTCCTAGACCATGAGACCTCATCCTGGCGACATGGGGAATGAGAAAGTTCTCTAGTTGAAATGTAGGCCAGAGCCCAGGGAGCCCACTGAATTTGTCGAGACAGTATCGGTACAACAAAGTATTTGCATCAAGGTCTCCGAGGTTATATTCCATGAGTTCTTTTACATCGGCGTCCTGGGTGTCACCTATGTCCCACCATGCCCGCATGTCGAACCACCAGGGCTCCATGCCAAGATATATCCCCCAGGGCTTGAGACCGAATCGGGTCTCCCACGGATTGATATTCCGCAGAGCAATATAGGTGTCAAAGAACTCGGTGTGTGGGAACGTAAATCCGCTGTTCTGGAGTACACCGATGTCATGCACAAGGTTGTGGCCAATGATCCTACCGTGATAATTCTCGAACATCTCAATCAGTTTGTCTCGCCGTGAAAAGTCAGTTATGATGTTATGATCGATGACGTAGCACTGTCGGCCTTCTTCGATGTCTTTACTGAAGCCGTCTTCGTCATTCAAAACCCGGATGCCGATGCAGACTACCCGGAGATGCAGGCTGTTGTTCTCGTTCTTTTGAGTCTCGATGTCGAGTACGAGTTCATTCATGGCTGGCCTCTCCCTCCTTATAGCCTCTGGTATAGCCAGCGTCATCAGCATCGTCAAGACATTTTGAACAGGGTTCTACGGTCACCTGTGGCGTGTGTCGTCTCAAACTGTCCCGTGTGCTGCTTTTGTTGCACAGCCCCGCACCGCACTTTTCACAAAGCACTTCAAACTCTAAGACGAAACTCGGCATCACTTTACCCCTTTATTTATGAGTTCGACCAGGACATCACCGTGGCATGGTTTTGGAGCACAAAAACATCCGAGACGTTTACCCTTGAGTTCTGACAACGCTTGGATAAGATCAAGGTCAGCAAGAATCCACGCCATATATTTACAAATGACTTGGCCTCTCGTTCCGTCTTGTCCTATTTTGAATGGGTTGCCCCATTTACTGCCACGTCCTATGTAAACGTCATAGGCATTGGTTCTGATGTTGACGACCGTTGTTACCTTATCGCCCATCGAATCGCCCTTTCGATATCCACAAGAATCTGCTTCGAGTGATTGTACAGGAAATATGCCGGGTGCCAGGTCGTCATACACAAGTGATCGAGGTACTTGACAGGCTCCCCGATCATGGTCTGCATCTTCAGCTTTTTGTGATTGACGGCGTGAGCCGCTGTCGCACCGAGCAACACAGCTTTCCGGCCTTTGAAGTTCTTGATCTCGTCATCGAGGTATGCTTCTCGACACGCATTGATCGCCTCGACTGTCGGAGTCTCATTGCCTTGGCCGGGCCAACACTTCACGGCATTGGTAATGTAAGGCAGGGCCGATCCAGGCAGTCTCAACCCCAGGCTTGCGATCACGCCTGACATTGACTTACGCAAGACCTGACCGGCCCGCCCAAGAAAAGGCTGCTTAGGATTTGCATGGGCCTCATCGTATCCAGGGGCTTCTCCTATCAGCATCCACTTCGGATTGATAGTCTCTTGGATCGAGGGAACGAAGAACCCCGCCAAGTGACTTCCCCGGAGTGGGCAGGAGTCACACGGCTTTCTCCAGGTATCGGGCAGTATTGGGTCAGCCATTTGATACAGCCCAAGCAATCAAGAGAATCGCACATATTATAGCCAACACATTAAAAAGTATGTTTTCTATCATGGTGTTTTCCCTTTTGGTTTTGGGATGTCGTCACAGAAATAAACTGACACCATCCCTTTAGCTTTGATTTTGACACAGTCTTTCTCACGAAGGATATCAGGCTTATGGACACAGCCGACCAGTATCAGCCAGAGACAAACGCCTATCCCAAACCAAAGTAAAGCCTTGATGTCAAACCAGTCCCAATTCATGGCTGCACGTCCTCTCCATTTCCGCCCATCCACTGAAGTTCTATCAAACCGCTTGTGTACCATGTTTCACACGCCATACACACTCCGGCTTTGATGACATGAGTCCCATGATTGTGCAGATAAAGCATCCCACCACATTTGGAGCAGAGATGTACGGCTTTCTGGATAAAGTCGTTGGCTATGACTCCGGCCATTCCGCTGATTGTCTCGTCAAGCATTTCTTGTTCGGTCATACAATGTCCCATGATCTTAGGATACCACCTAACTGAGCCGGTGTCAAATCTGCGGGATCACCGGATACCAGGGGAATAACAAGTGTCCGCTGCACTCCTAGACGCCGCTGGATATCAAAGGCATGATCCAAGGCGTCTGCATCGAGCATGACAACAAATCTTTCACCGGACTTGAGCACTGTATCGATCTTTGCCTGGTCTGGGGTAGAGCCGATCAATGCTATTGTAGGCAAGAACTGGGACAGCCTGATACCGTCTGGAATGCCTTCGACTATGCCGATCAACGGATAACGCATTGGAGCTACGACAGGGTGTTGAAGGCCAGGAGTATTCCAAGACTTTTGGTGCCAAGACTTCCATACCACGCCGGTAGGATCAACGTCTTCAGTCCTGGAACTCAGATACTTAGTCTTGTGAGTTCCTTTCCATGCCCGTAACTGAGACATGATCTCACGCCCATTCTCATCAAGTACAGGAAAGACGATCCAGTTCACACTCGGAGTAAACTTGCTTATTGCCAAATGTACTCCGTAAACCCCTAGTTGTATCGGGACAATGTTCCATTTTAGACCAATGTCTTTCACATCTTGAGCCGATAGATGAGCATAGAACACTTCAAGTTCTTTAGCTTTCAGCTTACTGTCAAGTAAGCCACTACCGAAGTTTTCTCTGTTACCACATCCAAAACAGTAACTACCGTTTTCAAAGACCTCTTTGTAATCTTTTCCACAGTTGTTACAGATCATAGGTCTTCCTTTCTGTCACCAAAGGTGACTAAGTATTATTATATTATATATTATATACAGCATTCAACCTTGGTAGAGTGGTTCTTGTTGAACCATGAACCTGATAGAACAGTTGTCCCAGTCAAGGACGACAGGGAATTCTTGCTGTCTTATACGTCTTCCTCGTCCTTTGGTGATGATAAACTTAGCCTGACCTGACGGCCTTTGCCAATCTTCCTGAGCAAGCATGATGATTATATCAGCGTTGGCGGCCTTTCCGACTTTACTTCCCGCAAGGTTTCGGTTTGTGATGAATGACTTTCCCCAGGAGTCTACATCGGTCTGTGATGCAGTCATAACCAGGAGATTATGTTTGTTCGCCATGCGTCTAAGGTCTCTGGTGATGTTCTCAAGCCTGATGACTTTGTCTTCATGCTCTGAGTGTACGATGTCCATGTAGTCCACGATGACCAGTGGTGGACGTGGTATCAACGTGTTCCCAGTAAGTCTTGCTTCTTCTTGTATACTTTGATAGTATTTCAGAAAGATTTTGTTGATGTACTTCGACACAGTCGGGACAGTGGTAGGCCCTGAATTGGAGTCGAGCAAGAACAAGTGACCCGGAGTCTCTTTGACCCCCAGAGCCTTTTGATAATACCCGTGGACATCGTGGGCAAGGTCTTCGAGGATGACATGGAGAACCGGATGACCCTGAGACACAGCCCATGCCCCGAATGTCGTCAGAGTGTGTGTCTTCCCGCCCCACGGCGGGCTCCCGATGATACATAACTCCCCACAAGACATTCCGCCTTCAAGGGCGGCAGACATAGGCCCACAGTCAATCGGGTAACGTGGCCGGATGTACCCGTTCCCTTGGTACAATTTTAAATCTGAAGATACCGGAAGATCACGACCTACTCCGGGCATAGTGGATTCGATTTCACTGATCGTAAGCAGTTTTGGAGAGTTCAACCGCTTGGCCAGTGAGAGTTGAACTTCGTTCAGCTTACATCGGACAGCGAAATCTTCAAGAGATGCTTCAGCCAATGGTAAGTCCATGACCTCCGGTAGATGTAAAAGTTCCAACGGGATATCCCCCGTGCTCTTTTCGTGTAGACCGGACATAGTTTCATAGACCTTCCGGGACTCCATGTCCGAAAAGTATCCCGGAGCTATAGAGGATTTGTATTTATAATACATAGACTTGCGACACAGACACGACAGCAATAGCCTTTCATTGAGCATGGTGTACCTCCATTCTCTAAGTCTAGCACAAACCTTGACAGGATGCAAGTCTTGTGCTAAACTAAGATTGAGGCATAGGAAAGACCGATTGCATGTCGGCCCGTATAGCGGAAAGTCCCGAAGCCGGTGCAACGTCCTTCGGGCTCTATGCCTCATGGACTCATGGAGAACTTATGTCAAACATCATAGCTCGTACCATCAAGCGGTCAAGGATCGATCACCTTGAGCTCAGGGTTGCAGCCCTAGAGAATGCACTTCGTCTGACTCTGGCATACCTACACAAGAAAGATAATGAGCCGGGCAAACTGATAGTGTCTCCTTCCAAGGGGGGCATAAAACTTGATCTAAGCAGCCTCACAACAAAAAAATAGGAGGGAACATGAAGCGTGTGGTATTGTCATTGTTAAAAAAGGCGGTGGAATCTGACTTGTCAGCGACAGAGCACACAACATTGATGGAAAGGTCTGACTGGTGGTCACAGTCTGCCCTCGGTGAGAACCGAGCGGCCTTGAAGCGGAAAGGGTACAGATTTTATGGTAGCATACCCAAGGCCCAAAAGTTGATCTACCTGGACAGCCGTTTTACTAAACTCGTTAGCCAAAAGGCTTACAGTTCGGCCTTAGCGATATACAACCAAATCCGCAGGCTGGCCAAGAATCCAGGATACAAAGTCGGCAGGCCAGAAAAGCAGGCTTTGTACCAAATCCGACCTCGATAGGCCCCTATGGAATACGATTCTCTTGGAAAACTTGTGACCAAGGTATTGACCAAACATGGGCGCATGGACTTATTGACTGAGTGCATGACGCCCGTGTCTCGGTCTGTCACTGTGACTCTGCCTAAGATCATGTGGAAAGGGCTTGAAACGAGCCCCGACATCAACCATGCGATCTCTGACGGGTTCTATTCACTCCTAGCTGAAGACCCTGTACTTTATTCGATGTTGCTGACCATAGGAACTTACTCGATCTTAGCAGAAAAGTCTTCCGAGCAAGTACCCCAGGGCCATGAGTCCGGCGGCCAGGACAACCAGGACGGCCAGACCGGCCCATAGCCAAGGGAAATCCGCTTTCCAATTTGTTGCGTACAGGCTCCTCATTCTTTACCCCTTTTTCTGTCATACTTTCCCCGTTGGTCAATCTTCTCCACGATCCTGACCGGCGTGTGATTGATCCAGACCGTATAGGAGCACTGTACACAGCGGTAGGATGGAACCTTGTTGCTCTCGGTAAAGACCCACTGGAACCAGGCCAGGCCCCCGCACTTTGGGCATTCAATAATCGTCTCCATAGTCCCTCCTTAGATTACGTCTTCTAGCCTGATCCCTCGATCAAAGTCGGTCAAGGAATAGGCGCATTCGTCACAGGTGAATTGACCGTCATCGTCTTTATAGATTTCCGCACCTGGAGCAAATCTCTGACAATGGCGGCAAAGGAACAATCGATATGCCGCCGGGGTCATCTTGAAATACCATCCGAGAATGTCCCCTGTTGCCTTTCTGAGACTGACCAGGTCGTATTCAAAATGCTCGTTAAGGACTTTTGACTGTAGTACCCCGTCAACAAAGTCCCGGACTTCTTGAAGCAGCTTAATAGTGTTACGGTTTTCCACGTCTTCCTCCTTTCCGTTTTTTGAAGCGGGGCCAGTCTTTGACCACGGGCATAAACTCTCTCCGTAGTCTCCTAAGTCTCTGCATAGGTTCTCGATTAGCCTCTTTTGTGATCCGCCTCAATATTTCTCTATAACTTTGCATGGATTCTCCTTGAGACATTTGACATAGGGCTCGAACAGTTCCAGGCCCCTCAGTGACACTTCTAGTCTCAGGGCCGTGTTGATGACGGCCAGTCTTTTCAGTTCAAGGTACATCGCCTTGACATTCTCTAATACCTCTTGAGTCGTCATAGGTTTTTGTGGCATAGACCCTCCTATAGTTTCAACAGACCGTAGCCTGTGAGAATCACCACGGCCAGAATCCAGAGATACCCGGCATATTCTATTGGCACGTCTTACCTCCTTTCGGGTTGTGAGAAAAGCAAGTAAACCGCTAAGGCAACGGGGGAATACACGATCACCATAGGATCGAAGCCCCCCAGAGCCCACAGGACTAGAATCCAGCCCGTGAATCCAAGAGTGGCGTCTTTCATTATCTTCCCCTCCTTTCTGCCTCTTTCTGGGCAGCTATAGCCCGATTTATAAGACTAAGGTATTCAACCGGGCTAAGACCATAGTACCGCTGCCTGTAGGTCTTCTTTTCGAGTCCCGGCAGTTTTGTATAGCCGGTGTAGGTCAACCCCTCCTCACTTAACCACTTCCTAAAGAAAAGTTTTGTCCCCGCCATTTTTTCCTCCTTAGTTGTGACGGTATGCTACCGTCGGAATAAAACCGAGCTCGTCCTGTAGTTCCTGTGAACTGTTGGTCACGTCAAGCTCACTCCCATCATAGTGACCCCAAGTCTCTTCTGGTATATCCAGGTGCAAGTCTAGCCAATCCTCAAGGCTCTTGACTTGTGAGTTACCCGGCCCGGCATATTGACCAAGACCCCACTTGACCAGAGTATCTTCTCCTACCATGCAAGTAAACTCTTTCGAGTCGTTTGTGGCCATTTCACTCCAATAGTCACGGGCCGCCACTCCTGCCGCCTCGGTGTCTTCTGCTACATACCATTCAAGACGTCCGGCCCGGATCAACTTCAGGTGCCCGTAACTCATTACTTCGTCGATATCGTATACTTCACCTTCAATTGTTGCCTCCATCGGTATCCTCCTCTTTTGGGTTGTCTTTTGCATAGAGTTTTAAAATCTCTCCTGCTACCGTCTTGGGCCCGGTCGATTCTTTCCATCGCTTAGACCCCGGAACACACCGCCGGTGCCTGTACATCTCTTGACCGATATAGACCGGGTTACTTCTGATTCTCTGTGTACAGTAAACACACTGGACATTTACGGGCGGTGTTATGCTGCCTTTTGATCTTTCTTTCAAGGTCTCTGCCTCCTTTCCATGTCCTCACTATACGGTATCTTATCCCCTCCATGTTCAGAGCTCTGAGGAGTTTTGACCCGTGCCCGGCTCGGTGTCTTTCAAGCCGCTTGTCCGGGTCTTCTCCCTCTGTAAACCCTACATAATGCCGGGCATGATGCAAAGCCCGGTCGAAGTGGATTAAGTATACCACAGGTCACCTAGACGGTCTGTAAGTCTAGGGATTCAGTCTTCCTGAACTCGACCCAATGGGATTCAAAAAACCAAACACGTCTACCGTCTTCAAATTGATAGTTCCTAAACCCGTAAATGTAACCGATGTGAACTGCCTCCTTTCCCTCCATGTCACAATACATCTTAGATTTTTTGTGATCCCCATAGGTGTCTTTCAAGTATGCCTTAGCCTCTGTCACCGATCCGAAAGACTTAGTCTCGATGTCATAGCATGAGTATTGCTTTTCCCTCATGCTCTTACCCGTTTTGGTGATAATCAGTTGAATCATGGTATTTATCCTCCTTGTGGTGGTGGATGTAGAAAAACTTTTGCTTGATCGACCCATTTTGACCCGGTGCCTAGTTTTGGTTGTACTTTTAACTGCAAGCGACCGTACACCGACCGAATATTCAGGATCACAACCCGGACTGAAAAGTCTTCGCCAACAGTGTAAAGACCTTCTTGTCCTATCAAGTCCATCGTCTCTTTGACCATGTGCGCCTCCTATGCGTGATAAAAGTTATCCTCGGTATAGCGTTTCAAACAGTCTGCTACTCTGAAGACTTGACCGTCCGGGAATAATCCGTCACGGTCGTATGTGTCGAAGTCATTTAGAAAGGCTAAGTCATCCTCAAATCCACTTGCGTCAACCCAGATTTCTACATCCTCCGGGCCGATGTACCAGTCAAGCCGCTGTAAGATTCTCAGTTCGTCATCGGTGCATTCTCCCGGATCGACCCTCGTTAGTTCCACAAAATGCTTAGGTATTGTGTCACCGTATTGATCTTTCATAGTCCCTCCTTAGAGTTTACTGCTAACCTGATAAATTAGCAGTCTTGACAATCGCACGCCTCCCCCATGTATTGAGGGAATATCTGACTCCCTATGTTACGATAAAACGTCTCAGGATAGTTCGACTCAAATCCGTCTTTCCCTCGGTAGGATGCAAAGGAACTGTGGAGAATAGCCTCCGGGAACCTTTTGAATATCTCTACCATGACATTTCGGTGACCGTGCCAACAAACACAATTGAGACGTCTTTCGCTGTGTAATCCCTCGAAAGTATAGCACCGTGATACTCGGTGGAATTTGTCTTTCCCGGATGCAAGTCTCAATGTGAAAGACAACCATTCGTGACGTCTTTCAAATCCCTGACCCCGTGCCCGGCTTGACCATGCACCGGAATATAGTTTTAAGGTCGTCTTATCCCTTTTGTTGACGGTCTTCAAGACGTCTTGTAACTGGTTTAGTGTCAATCCCTTTAGTCGCATTTTACCCCTCCATTTAAATTGTAGTCGTATGCGTCGATCACTTCGATAGCCTCGATCAATGCTTCGCTGTCATAGTCCGGGTCATACCCCGTGCCTTTCGTCTCAAGTAACACTAGCAGTCTTTCTTTGATCTCAGATATTCTCATGTCTCCTCCGTTATCTGTGGACATCCGGGCTCATGGAATCCGTAGCAGTCCACTATACCACAGTCTACGCATGCCTGACATTCACACATTACATTACCCCTACCGTCACACGTCCAGGAGTCATCAGACCCGCAAAAGTAGCACGGGCCGGGTGTGACGTTTTTCCATCCTGTGAATACAGTCTCCATTTACTCCTCCTTGATTAAAGGTAACACAGCCGGGGAATGTTCTGTAAAAAGTAGCAGCGTACCGTCCGGGAATCCGTAACCCTCTATTTTGTCCGGGGTCTCCCCGAACCAGTTCATAACTGGGAGACGGTGCTCCTCGGATGTGACCCCTCTTGTATTCTTTATGTCTCCATGTCCACTTGAAAACTCCTCTTTGAAGACAAAGGGAATACCCCTATCACTTGCTGCCTTTGCCGCCTCGAACCTGTTACCTTTAACTATTAGCGTCAACGTGCCCATGTCTCCCTCCTTGTTAGATTACTTGACCGATCAACAAGAGATGCAATGCCTATGCCAACTATTTTTGGGGCCAAATAATTGAAATCATTAGGTGTATCAAATTGATACACTGTGTAAATAGGAAGCAAAGTACATAATAAGGTGACAGAATTTGTCAATGTGAGTAAATCCGGGGAGTTCAGGTTCCTATATAATACTATACTGTATCTTAGCATGATACCGACCGACTAAAAGGAGGGAGTAATATTGTCTCCTCACACACATGAATGAAATGTACGTTTTTGTACACGACAGTGTACGAAACTGTACAAGAGTATATGCAAGCTCCGTGCCATGTATTCCCAGGGGCCGGGCACGGTAGTTGCAAGGGTTCACCACTGGCCATGCAATACTTATGCCACCGGACGGCACGGATTATGCAACAGCTTGTGGTGTACAAATCCGAACACACTGTACAAAAACGGGCACATAGGGGCATAGGGGCCATTGGAGTTGTGTAAAAGTGTAATATTACCCTCACAAACTGAGTCTCAAATCTCGATATAGGGTGCTCAGGGGGCTAGACAACTCCTGGGTAAATCTTGTTATCAAATTGATAACGATGACACATCGGCTTACACCGGCTATTTGGCCAGCCCGGACTTGACAAGAAAGGTACTTTACTGCCTGTTTCGGCCATAAACGCCCCGTTCTGGAAATCCGGCAAAACTTTCTTTGTGTTCAAAATCGTACACTTAGGGCTTCTCCTTGAAAAAACTTTCCTGGATTGACAAATTCTGTGATATACTTAGAATTGAGGGGAGTACACTTTGGGCAGACATCGAATGGCAGTCGAGCTAAAAGGAGAAGACCGATGGGTCACGCTAAGTAAACCGCAGGCCGCACTCTTGGCGCAACTCAGAAAACCTGAGTCTGTGTCCATGACTATCGAAGAAATCTGCAAACGGGCCGGGGTGTCCCCACCGACTTACTACCGGCACATGAAGAACGAGGACTTCGCCAAGGCGATTCGACAAGAGTTCAGGGCTGTGATGAACGGGAGTCTACTCAGCGTCGGCCAGCACGTCGTCGATATGGCAAAGACTGAAAGTAAGAGTCATCACTGGGCCAAGATGGTTATGGAGATGGGCGACGTCTACACCCCCGGTGGGAAAGCCCATCAGAGCCCGACTCATATCAATCTCCAGGTCAACCTCGGTATCGAACGCCCGGTATTCAACGAGAACTCCCAGGGCATCAGGGCGACAGTGACTACAGAACCTACGGAACCTTCGGTAAAGGAGTTAGACGCTGAATTCACGCAGGATGCCGAGCCCCGATCCCCGGACTTTGTCCTGGAGTCAGTCAATGGCACTGATGTTCAGTAGACCGGAAGACTTTGAATTCACAGCGAGGTACGTCCCATGTTTGGACGAGGACTTTTTAAGTTATTTCGGAAGGATGACGTTCGGTGCTGTAAGCCAGCACAAGAGCCGGTCGTCTTACTCCAGCCAAGGACAGGGAGCAGGCCGCTTAGACTCTTGATTTGGGGTGCAGGCATTGTTATTCTGGCCACGATGCTATTCTCTACTACGTTCAATTTTAGAGTCAATGTCGTCTTTGATTATATCGGGCCACAGTATTTCAACCACATGATGAAGCAGAAGATGTTTGACAAGATGTTCGGAGACAGAACGGAGAGGGCATGAATGTCACTCTCGACTATACTCCGACCTGTGACGCCATACGAGAGTTCCATGCCTCTGCGGAAAGAGACCGCTGCCTCACAGGCGGGTTCGGCTCCGGGAAGACTCACGCCGCTGTTGCCGAGGCGATTATGCTCGGCATCGAATACCCCGGAAATGAAATCGATGTCTGCCGAAAGACGTTCGGGGAACTCGACAGAAGTACCAGGCCGACGTTTGAAGAACTTCTCCCGAAAGAAATCATAAAGCGGCCTTATTCGTCCGGGGATCACCAGATTCATCTCATCAACGGGACACGGATTCAGTTCTTTCCCCTCGATGAGCGAGAGAAGATCAAGTCTCTAAACGCCGGTGTGATCCTGATAGATGAAGCATCAGAAGTCGATGAATCGACGTTTCTGATGCTCCGGGCTAGACTCCGGCGGCCAGTATCCCGTCGGTGTTGTTTGGTCGCAAGCAACCCGACGTTCAAGAATCATTGGATGTACAAATGGTTTGGCGAACGGCAGTTCCCAGGAAGATTTCACAGAAAACTGAGCACTTATGACAATCCTTATTTGCCCAAAGATTACGTCGAAGACCTGGAGCGAATACTTCCTCCAGACTTATTTAAAGTCTATGTCCTCGGAGAATGGGGGGTCGTTGTCTTTGGGGAGCGGGTTTACGTCGAATTCGGGCCGAGCCTGCATCTCGGAAAAGTCCAGTACAACCCGGACTATCCGATCTTGAGAGGATGGGACTTTGGGTACAAATTCCCGGCGGTCATGTTCGCCCAGATCGACAACAAAGAACGGATCAAGTTTCTCGCTGAGATTATGGGAAAGAACATCCTCATCGACAATTTCGGAGATGACGTACTCAGGCTTGGGGAGCGTCTGTGGGGCAAAGATGTCAAATATGAAGACTACGGAGACCCTGCCGGAAATCATAAAGACCCTAGAGGCGTCGTGGAAGAAACTGCGATTCAAGTCTTGAGAAACAAGTTCAACATCACTGTCCATCACAGAGACACCCCTCTGTCTCATGGTCTAGGACTTGTGAGACGCAAGTTCGGTCAAAACATCGAGGGTCAACCGGCAATCCAGATCGACGATACCCGGTGTCCGATCTTCGTAGAAGGTTTGTCAGGTGGGTATTCTTGTAAGCAGAACAAAGACGGGAGTTATCTCCAGGACGAACCGAGGGAAGACGGATACTTCGAGCACGTCCAGGACGCAGCCCGGTCTATCTTGGTCAACAAGTTTTACTACGACATGAGGAAGTACGAAACGATGAAACGTGGGCTTTCTCCATACAAGCCTGCGTTTGAAGGTTGTAGTTGGTGAGGTAATCTGTTGTGGCATACGAACCAAAACCAGTGACTCCAGGAGATACAGCACCATCGCCTCCGACTCCGGTACAGGAGCAGGCTCCTCCTAAGCCCGGCGAAAAGCCGTTGGCTATGAAGTACCTGATGGAATTGTTCGAGGAGTACGACAAAGAGCGGCGTCAGCGGGAGCCCGCATGGAACCGTTGGTCGGCTGCGTTCAGGGGAGTGTTCTTCGGACACAAAGGCCGTGCGGCTGAAGATGGAACCCACGGTAAAAAAGTAGAAGAAGACTTCAAGTCCCGGTTGTTCGTCAACCAGACAAAGAACGTCATCGTCACGGCAGTCAGCAACGTGATGTCGATACTGTTCCAACGTACTCCGCCTTTTACGGTCATCGGATTTGGAACAAACCTTAACGAAGAAGTCTCGAAGCTGATCCAACAGGTCGTCTGGTTTTTTATGACGATGTCTCGGTTCCAGATCAAGGCCCGGAAATATGTGACCCAGTGTGCTATCTACGGGACGACTTTCGCCAAAGTCTTTATGGACAGAGTCCAACACACGAACATCGGTATCGAGCCAACGCTGTCTGAACTAGATAAGACTCCACTGGGATTTGAGCGGAAAGTCGTTGTGTCTGAACTTCCGTTTGTGAAATGGGACACGGTTGATATCTATGACATCTGGGACGATCAAGCTGTCAACGATCATACGGACTGGGGCCGGGGACTGTTTCATCGTGTTTTTAGAAGTGAGCATTATGTCAAGTTCAAGATCGACCGGGGATTGTTCCGAAACATAGACATTTCTAAGTACACGAAGCAGTCGCCAGCGGATGGTAGAGACCTTCGCCGGAGTATCATCGGGCTGAACCCGATTAAGCGGGGAGACCTCCAGTTGTTCGAGTTCTGGGGTAAACTTCCTCCTGACGAGGCCAAGAGTGTCGGCATCGAAGCTGCACCGGAAGAATGGGAAGTCCCTGCGTACTGTCTTATGATTGGTACAGGGGGAAAGCCTGAAGACTACCTCTTGGCCAGGAGAAACAGTAATCCCGGCCATTTCATTCCGTTTGTCAGAGATATTTGGGAAGACACCGGAGAAGGCCCAAGCGGACGAGGAATTCCTGAAAACGTCCAAGGCCCTCAGACAGCACTTAATGTCACGATCAATACCAGGCTTGATAACAAAGCGACAGCGATTCAACAGATTATCGGTGTCGTCATGGATGCAATCGAAGACCCGGACGACCTGAAGTTCAAGCAGAACTGGGTCATTCGATTCAAGGAGGGAATGGGGGACATCAGACAAAAGCTGATGGCCTTGAATGTCCCGGACATTACCCAGAACGCTTATCTCGAAGCCAAAGAGTTCGAGAGGATGATCGAAGAACAATCAGGGATCGTCAAGTACGTCCAGGGAACAGAGAGCTACGGGTCTAACAGAACGGCAGGAGGGATCGCCACTGTTTATCAGGCGGCAAGCAAATTCATCCGAGACATTTCTTCACAGATCGAGTTGAACTTGATCGGAGATTCCGCCAGGCTGATCTACAAAATGGCGTTGTCATATATGCCCAACGAGTTCCTGATTTTGTTGACAGACGAACCTATGGCCCCGGTGTACCGGCAAGTCGCCTTGGACAAAATGGCAATGGATGTAGACTTTATCCCAATGGGTGTCCAGGGCCTCGGAATGAAAGAGATCGAAACGTCACAAATGGTACAGTTCGCTACGGCGACAAATAATCCAATCGATCTCCAGATCACCGGGATGGATGGCAGACGTGAACTTCTTCACACTATCATAACGAACTTAGGATGGCGAAATGCCGATAAAATTATTCCTAAGCAACCTACTACTCCGGCTATGCCGCAAGTCCCAGGGCAAGGACTTACTCTCCCTGAAGGCGGACAGCCAGGAGCAGGAGCCCCGCCAGCAACTATCGAAGGAGTCCTACAAGGACTTCCACGCTAGACCTGGTCGGAGAGACAAAAAGATTACTCTTGAGGGTGTCAAGTATTTGATGTCCGTCAAAGAATGGGACGATCTCGAAGACTACCTCAAGGATAAACTGACTCTGGTTCAGATCGAACTAGAGTCGTGTAGTGCAGAACCGGCGGCCTTTAACCTCTTTGAATTACGAGGCAAGGCTCAAGTTCTTAGGCAACTCATAAACTTAAAGGCTCACCTTCAACGGGTGACAACCAAGGAGACAATCGATGGCTGATCCACAAAATCAGGCCCCGCAAGGGACACCTGGAGCACAGCCGGTAACCCCGGCTCCTCAACCTATAGGAACAGGCGCACAACCGTTTACGGCTCCCGCCTCAATTCCGCAAGGATTGGAAAAGTTTGCTTCTGATGGTAAACTGGATTCCGGTAAAGTAGGACAAGCGTACCTCGATTCAGAGAGACGCCTCCGAAGCATGGAGTCAGAACTTCAGAAACAAGGAAAAACAATTGAGGCTCTTTCATCCACTAAACCCATTGCACCGGCAGGCAGCCCGGAGCAAGTCACAGAACAGCAATTGAAACAGTTCGTGACTGATCCTGAAGGCTTCATATCTGATGTACTGGGCCGTGTATCGGAGCCTGTTCAACAACAACTCAACACTGTCGCCATAGTATCGGCTCATCCTGAATTCAAGGATGACAAGTTCAAGGTGGGTTTCTTTGAGTGGTATGATGCTCAACCAGAAACAGTCCGAGAACTTGACAAAACCTTTGATGGGTCTGATTATCTAATCAAACTCTACAAAGAGCGTGTCGGGATCAAGGCTCAGGCTTCAACGACTCCACCTGTTTCACCGCATGTCGAAACTCCAACTGGAGCGAAACCGAATTATGCGGGTGTCAGATTCAGCCGGAGTGCAATGAAGTCTCTGAGTTTGACCAATCCTCAACAGTATGGGACTTTGTATCCTGAATACGAGAAAGCCTGGAGAGAAGGCCGGGTCGATGCGTAAGACAGTGTAAAGGTAGGGAACTCCAATGGCTGATTTTACATCAACAACTCACGCAGTCTACGTCCAGGAAATCTGGAGCGACGAAGTCCAAGTGAGTTTCGAGGCCAAACTCACCGTGGCCGACGCAGTTCTGGTCACCAATGAGGTAGGCAAAGGGAACTCAAAGGGTGATGTTCTTCATCGTCCTAAAGTGTCTGATGTTCAAGCCCAGGATATCACGGATAATGCCGATATCGTAGGCGAGGCGAACACTGAAGGAGAGGCGACTGTCACTCTCAACAAAAAGAAACACGCCAGCGTGTATATCCAAAAGCACCTGGTCAACAACCTGTCCAAGTATGATCTCCGGGCTCCGTACACCAAGAAGATCGGGTTTGCGCTTGCCAAGAGAATGAACCTGGACGTGATCGCAACCATCGAAGGTATTGCCTCCCCCAACACGGTAGGAACCATCGATGCTGCCGCAACCGATGTGACTGACGCATACATCACTTCGGCAATGGCCGTCCTGGACGGTTTCGATATCCCAGAGGAAGACCGGAGCCTCCACTTCTACCCCGATCAGAGGGCCGCTGCCCTATTGATCGACAGATTCAGCCGGTATGACGCAATGGGTATGCAGAATACCCCGATCCAGACTGGCCGAGTCATCAACATCTACGGGATGCCCACAAAGTTCAGTTCGATCCTGACACAACTAGGTTCTTCCCCCAACTTCTACCGGAACGGGTTCCTGCTTCACAAGGAATGCGTGTGGCTTGCCAAACCCGCAGAACAAGACCTTGAGTTCAACTATGTTCCTCGCAGGAAGTCGTGGTTGCTCTCCGGGGATTTGCTCTACGGTTCAAACTCATTCCGTGGAAACACTTGCTTCGTGATAATCTACACCGACAACTAATCGGGTAGAACGAGGCAATAACCTATAGGCACCTAACAAACCCGTCCCGTGGTGATCCCACGGGGCGGGGATAAGGAGAACAACATGCTTTACGCAGACCTCAAGGTCTACGTCAAATCGCTGAATCCAGCCGAAGTTGCGGCGAACACGACTGTTGAACAGGATTTCACTGTATCGGGTGTGACTGTTCAGGACATCATATTGGCGTTTTCTAAGCCGACGGCGAGTGCCGGGCTTGGAATTGTCAATGTTCGTGTCAAAGCGACTGACACAATTTCAGTGACTTTTGTGAATGCCACGGCGGCACCAATCAATGCCGGTGCGGAGAATTACACAATCGTCACCGCACGTTCAAAGAGCACGACACCAACTGACGGAGACACGTTATAAACACGGGGGGCTTCGGCCCTCCTAAGAACTAATAACAGGAGAAAGTCATGGCTGAAAGATATCATTTAAACCATCCGTTCCTTTTGAGTCAAAGCGGGGTGACTAACGGTCACTGGATATCGTTTGAACGATTCCGGCGATTCAGTGTACACGTCCTGGGTATGTTGGCTGGAGACATTGTCAAAGCCTTCGGCTCCAATGAACCGACTCAGCCCGCAGCGACCGGCGGAATTGTCTTGGCAAGCATAACAGCCGATTCGCTGATTGACAGTGATACTCCGCTTAAATGGCTAAGAGTGGCTGTAACCGATGCTACTGGCGGCGGGACTATTTCCGCCTACATGGAAGCAACAGAGTAAGGAGAAAAAAATGTCGATAACCATAGTGCCGTCGAGTAACGCCGTCGTACTAGGCGACAATACCACCAATCCCATGACATCCAACGTCGGAGCATTTGTGTTAGGATGGGATGGTTCAGATTGGGACAGAGTAAAAGTAGCGAACGGTGGAAGACTTCAGGTAGACGTTCTTACTTCACCCGCTGTAGTTTTGAGTGAGCCCGTATCTGTTGATGACAATGGCGGATCGCTAACTGTAGACGATGGGGGCGGAAGTTTAACGATTGATGGAACTGTAGCCATAAGCGGGGGGTCTGTCGATACTGAATTACCCGCTGCTGTTGCGTTGGCTGATGCCGCTGCGAATCCCACTGTTCCCGGTGTTGGTTCATTTTTGATGAATTGGAATGGCAGCACTTGGGATCGTGTCAAAGGAACTTCCAAAGGTCTTTACTTCCAAGGACGCCTTCCAGAACTTGCCGGTACTACACACGGGCCGAATCGAGTCAATGTGACTGCATCCGGTGATACTACACTGGTCGCTGCACCGGGAGCGGGGAACAGTATCTATGTCACAGGACTCATGGTAAACAATTTCGGAACGGCAAAAATCAGAGCATTGGTAAGGGAAGGTGCAGCCGGGACGATTCGTGGCGGAGGAGCCTTGGCAGCGGATGGTGGGGGTCATGTATTGCCATTCGATCCAGCCTGGAAGCTGCCTGCGAATACGGCTTTGGTTGCCAATCTGAGTGGTACGGGGGATGTTGACTACACAGTAGTTTACTATGTAGCGACATCGTAAAAAATGCCTAGAAATGCACGGTGGATCATAAATCCGGTTGTGACGGTCGATGGTATGCGAATGCCCAAAGTCGTTACCATCGAAGACCCAGGAACTCCATTGCGAGACTACGTCGATGACTTTGGTGTTCCGTTTCAAAAACGGAATGTCTACGACCACTCGTCTGCAATTGGTGAGTCGGAGTGGGCTTTGTCATTTGTACGGGGCGTGGATTTCTCTGCAATAGATACCGACCCAGAGTGCATAACTTTAACAGGTGATGACCAAAATCTGAGTCTAAATCAGGATATGTTACCAATAGAACGTAGACTGCAATTGAAAACCGAGATGACAAATCGTGGAATTGATTTCTCTGATTTGCCTGAAAACGCACCTATTTGGAGATGGCTGGAACGTGTTGGAAAGAAAGTGATGCCGGAATTTCAACCAAAAGGAACATGGGTAGGATTATAAATGGCGATACGAGCCGATGATTTTACAGAGGCCAGTACAGTCAGTCTCACAGCACACACTCCGACAGGAGCGAATGCCGGGACGGGATGGACACTTGAAGCGACTGTTAATATCGGAGCCCTTGTTGCTCAAGTAGACGGGGCCGATGATGCTGCAAAGGCCAGTGGAGACCGTGCCGATTCGGGAATGTATTTATCTCTCCAGCCGAATCCCACTGTCGATCAATATGATGTTCAGTTTACGATAACCGCCATAGACAGTAGCTCGGCCAATCATACAGTTGGTTTGATCGGGCGGGGTGACGCCGGAAGTCGTGACAATCTTTATGAGTTCAATATCGGCGGCACAGGGTCTTTTGAGTTATGGAAGCGAGTTGCCGGGGTATCGACTCAACTGGCTTCATTCGCAGGGACGTTGAATGTCAACGACGTTTTTAAGTTGGAAATAAGAACAGCTACCAAAAAAGGTTATGAGAACGGGGTTGAGAGGGTATCAAGTGCAGACAACGCCATTACTCAAGTAGGTCGTGCCGGATTGTGTATTGGAGAAATTGCTGAAGTCGGGAACAACACTCGAACGCTGTGGCGTCTTGACGGCTTTTCTTATACTGAATTTATTACTGGCCCAATAGCAGGATTAAGAACGATGGGACTTACGGGTGTAGGAGTTTAACATGATTAGACCAGTAAAAGGCGGCTACGGAGTCTTCAGTCATACCGGCAGGAGAATGAGTAAACAGCCTATGTCCAAAACCGGAGCGGAACATCGATTGAAGCAGGTCGAGTTTTTCAAGAACTTGAGGAAATCCAAAGGAGGCCCCGGAAGTCTGGCCGCCAAAGTCAAAAACAAAGGTCTTTTGAAAAGAATGAGAGGTATGTGAGGAGGTCAAGATGGCAAAGTCAATGAGGCCCGGAGGGGGCGGTCGTTTTGCTGCACTCAGAGGAAAACTGGCCCGTCGGCCCGATGTAGAAACTCCGGGGGCTTTAACTTCATGGATTGGTCGTAAGAAATACGGCAAGAAGAAGTTTCAACGTATGTCTGTATTAGGGAAGCTACGAAGTAAACGCTGAGGTAGGTCATGGCATTCGGATCATATCGTGGGGCTATCGTAGACCAGTACGGAAATGCTATCTCAGGAGTCACAGTCACAGTTTATCTTGAGGGGACTCTGACTCCTGCGACTCTAGCATCCGACCGGGCTGAGACTGTCCTAGTGAACCCATTTACAAACGAGTCTGACGGCTCGTATGAGTTCTGGGCAAGTACGACAGCCGCATACGACATCGTCTTTTCTAAGTCGGGAGTCACGTTCGACAACACCGACTTTACGGATATTGATGTCACGGGAGCCCTTCCTGACAACTCTGTCACAGGTGCCAAGATCGTAGACCTGTCGATCACTGATATCAAGATCGCAGCCAGCGGGATCACTACACGGTCAAAACTTCCAGTCGCCCTGGCCTATGAAGACGAAGCCAACGTCTTTACAGACAATCAGACGATCACTCATGCTACAGACCCAAAGCTGACTATCACTGACACAACGAGTTCGGTTACTCTTGTTTTGATGTCTGATAATCTTCTTGGTAGAGTCGGAACGACATCAAACCATGACTTCAGAATCCAAGCTGGCGGCGTAGAGAGGGCTCTGGCCAGGGCCACAATAATAAGCAACACAGTCTTTGAGTTCCGGGGTGACGTTGTCGTCAGGGTGACTGGTGGAGCATCACCTGTAGGATTGAAACTTGGTGACAGCGGAGTCTATAGCTTTATTCGTCCAGGATTTGGGCGTGATACCGGGGACTTCATACTTTACTCGTCAAGCGGTATAGCCGCAATGACAATTGATTCGGCTGGCCAAGTCGCAATACCGAATTTTGTCGGTTTCAGCGACATCGGGGCCAAAGTCTATCGCAGCACCCCTATAACCGGACTCAGTCTAGGCACTTTTGTAACTGTACTGTTCGACGGTGAATCATACGATTCTGGGCCTTGTCACGACACGTCTGTCAACACCAGTCGTTTGACGGCTCCTATAACCGGCCAGTATCATTTTACGGCAGTCTTTGGCCGGAAGTCACAGTCTGCGGGGCCAGGAGGGGGTCTAAGTAGTGAGTCGGCCCACATACGGTTCCGCAAGAATGGCTCAAGTAATTTGACTCGATCCGGCGGTGTTATGATCGGGAACGATGGGGAAATATCTGGAATTGTTCATTCCGAAGAACTCTTTCTCAGTGCCGGTGAATACGTCGAAGTCCAGGTCATGGCTTATGGAGACCAAGCCTCCTCCGACCTGTTCAGTTCGTCACCTGTGGCTTATTGCTTGGCAAGCATACGTCTGGTAGGAACTTAGTAGGAACTTAGAGGGTATATGAGTATAGTCATTGGAGTAACAACGACAATCGAAAGTCAAAGTCTGACGCTGGACTTGAACGCCTTGGTAACCAGGGTAGCAAAACTCTTGCGTAGGGATGATCTCAATGACGAAATCACTCAATGGGTAAACTTTGCCCAGAGAGAATTGACCGACAAAGTCGGATTCCCGGAACTTCGTCGGACAGTACAGACCACGATGCTCAACGGGGTTTGGTTCTACGATCTCCCAATAGACTTTACACGGGAAGAAAAGATGTACTGGCTTGATGACACGGTAACACCATCTGTGGGCCGAAATCTTGACCCGTTGCCCCGGAGCTATTACGAGGAAGCTGGAATAGAACCACGTCTCAATGTCTCTGTTCCGACTCCTGGCGAGCCTTTGTATTATCTCATCAGGAAGTTCAGGATACTTACTTACCCGGCGATTAACAAGGCCGACACTAAGTTGCAAATGAGTTACTATCGCCGTCCTACTGATATTTTGTTTGGGACAGACCTTCCATCAATCGAGGAGCGATTCAGACATTATCTAATACCACTGACGTATTACTGGGGGCAAATGTTCCTAGAAAAAGAAGACATCAACAAAATCCTTTATTGGCAACGGAAGTTTGATAAAGTCGTAGCGGAAGTTAAGTACCTGACCGACAGAAAAGAGAACAGAAATCGAACACCGTTCCCGCCACGAACGGGGACTGAATTCTCAGACAGGGTGTATTGATGAGTACAGTGTGGATAGACCTAGACGATGGTACTCTGGTAGGCGTCAATCCGAGTCCGCTGCAAATCGATATTGATGCACTTCAGGTAGAAGTAGACGCACTAGAACTTGAAATTGACAATCTTACTGGCGTCTATTCGGCTCATGCCCACAAACTCAGTGATGGCACGCTAAAGGTGACTCACGCTGATCTTCTCAGTTTGTCCGCAGACGACCATCCTCAGTACCAGAAAGAAACTGACTTTACTGTTGGTTCTGTCCTGTTTCGAGGGGCCTCTGCGATTGCCGAGGATAATAGCAACTTTTTCTGGAACGATATCGTTAAAGGATTGGCTATTGGGACTGCCTCCATAGACCACCGTTTGACAGTCAACATCGGTGCCTTGGCGGTCGATGGTATCGTAGTCAAATCGAACAATGATACTAGCACTCCCCAGGTAAGGATCACGAATAATACGCAGGGAGTGACGCTTCGTGTCCAGGGCAATGACAGCAATAAATTTCATATCTACGATCACTTCGCCAGTGTCAACCGATTGACCATTGACACCGCCGGGCTTACTGGGATCAACGAGTCCTCTCCGACACATTTGTTTACCATCCGCATGAAGGCTACGGAAAACGACTCTTTTGCCCTGCGGTCTGGGATATTAAATTCTCTGCTTCTTACAATGGGTGCCTCCTCGACCGGCGGTGACGGGTCGGTTATGCAGTTGTACTCCGCCGGAGTTTTGAAGATCAAACTCAGGGCCGACGGCGGAAGTTATTTTGTGGATGGGCCTCTTGGGGTAGGTACCTCAAACCCATCAGTCGCTACCAGGATACATGCCGAGCATTCTACTCCTGGGGCTCTTATGACGATCTATGGTCGCCATTCTGACAACACAGACAACGATTCTCATGCTCGACTTGCCCTAGACACCGGGGGTGCGAATGGTGGTGATCCTTACATCAGGCTTTACAACGGAGTCGTATATTGGTCATTTGGTTTAGACAACAGTGATGGTGACAAGTTTAAGCTGTCACGGTTTGTCACTCTTGGATCGTCTGATGTTCTTACCGTAGATTCCGCCGGTAATTTTGGCTTTGGAGTGACATCGCCAGGTGCTAGGATTCATGTGGAACAAGGTGGTGGAGTTGCATTTTTATCAAAGAATACCGGAGCGACCAGCACTCAAGACTTTTTGACGTACTTAGATTCCAGTGCTACCGTCAAATTAAAGCTGCAATATGTCCCTACGACTGGTCTTTGGGCCTTTGGTTATGGCCCCAGTGCAACATCCGGGTTCATATTTGACACAACGACTGGTTTCTTCAATTTTGGTGACACATTCACCCCGACCGTAAAACTCGATGTCGCTAGAGATACCGGCGGCACATGGGGCGCACGGATTTACAACGCACGAAGTACAGACGTGACCAGTCATGCCTTATTGAATATTAGGTCTGGCGGTTCAGGTGGTGGTGATCCACTCATAACATTTCAAGTAGGTGGTGTAACATTCTGGAGTTTGGGGATAGACAACAGTGATTCAGATAATTTCAAAATTTCAGGAGCAGCTACTCTCGGCACAAATGACTATGTCACGATCACACCCGCCGGATTGATCGGGATTGGCGGGGCTCCAAGCTATGCTCTTGATATACTTCCAACAAATGTCGGATTGACTACTCGGATCGCCGTCCGAAATATGGACAACACGAATGGTGCATCTAACGCCATTCTTTTAGCCCAAACTGGCGGAGCAAGCGGTGGTGATCCTATTCTCCAGTTGTACAACGGTGTAAATTTCTGGTCTCTTGGACTAGACAACAGCGACTCCGACAAATTCAAGCTGGCATTCGCCTCTACGCTTGGAGTAACGGACTACCTCATAGTTGATGAGGACGGCAATTTTGGTTTCAATGGATCAAGTTTTGGCGGCGGCGCAAGAGTCCTGTTTCTCTCGGATTCAACTGCTCCAGCCAGCAATCCTACTGGCGGCGGTATATTGTACGTCGAAAGTGGGGCGTTAAAATACCGAGGAAGTAGCGGAACAGTAACCACTATAGCAAGTGCATAATGCAAACTCAAAACCTGACAATTGATAAGTTTTTGGGTCTGGTGACCGGGCGAGACGAAGTCAACGTGCCTCTGGGGGGAACTATATCTTGTGCTGGAATGGCTGTCTACCCGGACAACAGAGTCTCAAGGATACCTGGACTAGACGATCTCGGTACTGTGTCTGGGGCTGAAGGGGCGATTACGGTGTCCTGGGCCGACACGTTTTCCTCGGTCGAGAAACTTATGATCGGGATGTACGACAATTCAGGTGTTGGAAAGATTAGGAACCTGACTGACAGTGCTGATGTCACAGGCCCCGCACTAGGCTCCGGCGAAGACAGCACTTTATTGAGCGGAATTTGGTCTTCGACGTTTTATCTTGGTCAGCGGTATGTCGCCAATGGTGATGACCCGATCCAAGTCATAACTGGGGCGACCACAAGAGTAAACATGCCCGCTACGACTCCACCGCCTACGGCTCGGCTGATCCAGACATATCTCGGTCGGTTGTTCGTCGTCGGTTTGGACTCAAACATTGTCAGTTATTCTGACTCGTTGGATGTCGAATTTCCTACGAATAACAAGCTGAACATCGATGAGGTTCCTGGGTCTGTGACGGCAATGTTTATAAACTCTCCGACTTCATCGGCTCAGACGATTGTAGCAGAACTGGTCTTTGCCAAACGTGGTGGGCTAGTCAAACTGTCTGGAGACCCGGCTGATCCGAGTAGTTCAAAAGACGCCGTGTCCCAGAGTGTGGGATGTATCTCACCGATGACTCCAAAGAATACTGACGCCGGGACGATATTTCTCGGTATCAAAGGCGGGCGTTTCAGTGTCTACGCTTTGAGACTGGGAACTGCCGGGGAACCCGTAGACATAGGGCAAGCCCTGTACGGGATTCTGAATGACGGTAACCTTCAGGACGTTCAACTGAGTACAGCGGTGTTCCATGATGGCTTCTACAAGTTGTTCTTAAAACGTGATGGAGACATCGTCGAAGTCTGGGGAGACATCAGGAGATTTCTTGAGGAACAAGTCATCATCTGGTACGGCGTGCATCAAAGGGGTGTCAAGCAATCTCCGTTAGTCCTTGAGAATGGTGAACTCCGTGTGTTCGAGGTCATTGGTGGATTTGGAACTCACTTCAGAGAAAAGACTCAGAGGGCGACTGGATTTGTAGATGCCGCAGGCGACACGTTTACCGCAGAGTTGGACATACCACTGAATGTCGAACCTGAGTTTGACAACAAATCCTATGACCTCTTAAATCTCAGGATAGCAAGAGAATCGAACGTCAGCGGCAATGCAGTCACAGTCACACGATACTCTGAAGGAGTCCAGATCGGTACGCCAGTAAGTTTCGGGTTGTTTGTTTCAGCAATCGATAAAGGTCACAACGTCAAAATTCCGATCACCGGAGAAAACGGTGCGTCATTGTCTGGTAGATTTGCCAGGGTCAAAGTCCAACAGTTGACCGGGGTAAGATTGGACATAATCAAGTTTGAAGTCCAGTATCTCATCCCGGAAGACAGAAAGATGAAAGAGCCATAATGATTAAAATTCGGTACGGCCTTAAATCTGATCTCCCTTTGGCTTATGAAGCCTATAAGGCGGTAACTCCTGCTGAGAACAAAGAAGAGTCGGCCAAAGGATTTGTACGCTGGCTTGCGACCTCTGACTCGACCAAAAAACTTGTTCTTGTCGCAGAGGTCGATACCGAGGAGGCCGGGATGGTAGTCGTAAGCATCGGGCTCCATCCTTACGAATATCCCTCAGAGTTTGGATTCGTGGATGTGATCTACGTCAAGAAAAAGTTCAGGGATTCTGGTGTTGCTCACGAACTGATATCTAAGGGTAGGGATTGGTTGCAGCAAAACAGAGTCCCGATTGTATACGGGATACACAAACTGGCCAACGACAAGTTTTGGGACTTGGTCAGCGAGACATTCCCTGGAATAAAAAAAGTAGCAAGCATGTACCAAGAGAAATTTATCTATTAAGGAGATTGACATGGGTTTCGCAGCGAAAAGAGCGACACAAACTACTGAGGCAAGGCCGACCCCACTGTGGGCGGGAGCCGCAGAATATTACAAACCGTTGACAGAGCGAATCCAAGAACAGGCCGGGATACTCGGTGGTATGAGAGCCGAAGCAGTCCCGACCGAGGAAGGTCTGTACCAACAGGCTTCTAACAGGCTTCTTCAGGGTATGCGGCCAGGATACGCCAGGAGAGGACTTTTGACATCCGGTGAGGCCCAGGAAGCCGAGACTCGAAAACTTGGAGAACTCGCCACGACATTTGGAGAACGTGCGTTTGAGCGTGGTATAACTCGACGTGGAGCGGAAGCTACGACTCGACAGGCAGGAACAGAGGACTTGCTAAGATTGCTGGCACTTATCCTCGGCCAGCCAACAGCTACCAGTGGGACAACCAAAGGCAAAGAACTGGGTTTTGATATCAGAGCAATGGATATCGCCAAACTTGGTGCCGCCCCATATACTGGGGGAGCAACATTGATGGGGTAAATTATGGCATTACGATTATTGGATGAAGAAACACGACGCCGATTGGAAGACCTTACGGCCAGTGCTGGATTGCCTCGACCTGACAGATTTCAGTCTGTCTCTGGAGAGCTAGGACTTACACCGCCTTCAGACAACAGGATACTAGGTGCTATCCGTGCTGAAACTCCAGAGACACCTTCAGGCTCGATACCAGAACGTCTCAAGTCCATACTGAACATGATTACATCAGTTCCGGGCGGAGTCGCAAAAAATGTAGTCGTCCCTCTTTTGTCCGGGGCTTTGGAGTTGACTGGTCTCCCGACTTACGGCAGGGCTGTAGGCAGAGCTACGGAAGCAGGAAAAGAAAGAGAGTTTGAACGTCAGGCAATATTGGAAGGTCTTAAATCTGGTCTTACTGCTGTTCCTTCCAGACAAAAAGCTGCGGCAGCGTTAGAAATCTCTAGGCTTCAATCTGAATTGTCAGGACTGCCGATTGAGCAAAAAATTAAAAGGCTCAGAGAAGTCGCTGTCTCTCCTGAAACATCTCCCGGTCTAGCTGAGTTTACCACGACATCATTACAGGCGATTCAAAAACCGGCGGGGAGCATGTACGAGAGTCTTCAAGCTGAAGCCGCAGAAAAAGGTTTGACAGGAGCCGAAGCCAACAGCTATGTCATCAGCCGTCTTGCCGGTAAAGTAGGAGCCGAGACGGAAGCACGTCAAGAAGTCTTGAGTCGTGGACTTGACTTGACACCTGAAGCAATGCAAGTCGCCGCAGAGCAAGTCCTGGCCGGGACTCCGATAGCTCAAGCCGTACCGGGATGGGGAACCGCAGGGAGTCGTCAGAGAGCCCAGGTCTATAATATGATCGCTGGAATTTTGAAACAAGAAGGCCAGACCGGGGCTGCATTGACAGCCAAACAAGCCGGACTCCAGGCCAATAGAACTGCCCTGGCTTGGAACAAGCGACAGACTGCCGGTATACTCGGCTTTGAAAACACGGTGAAGAAACAGTTTGACTTGATCGAGAAACAGGCCGCTAAGGTTCCCAGGACTGGAATACCTCTTTACAACGAGTATCAACAGTGGTTAAGCACAAGGATCGCCGGTGATCCAGAGATTCAAGGGCTGTTCAACCTGGTCGCCACTACGACCGCAGAGTACGCCAAAGTTATGACCGGGAACATCGGGGCCAGTGCCAGCACTGACGCCGCCCGTGCTGAAGCCAAAAGACTGTTGGATGCAGCTTTTACCCCAGAACAGTTGAAAGTTTCGATGGACTTGATGAGACAAGAGATGGAAAACAGGAGAGCCGGGCTGTTGGAAGAATCTGATCGTATCCAAGAAGAATTGACTACAGGATTGGCCAAAAAGCCCGGCCCTAGACTAGCCCCTGGTGGGGAACGTCCTCCACTGAGTTCTTTTGAGAAACCGTACTAGAGGAATACTATGCCTTTTGACGTAGAATCAGCCAGGAAATCTGGATACTCAGACGACGAAATAGTCCAACATCTGTCCAAGACAAGAGAGTTTGACTACCAGAGTGCTCTCAAATCTGGGTACTCATCGCCTGATATCATCGATTATCTTAGCAAGACCCCGCCTCCGGGCCGGGCTCCAGCGGCTCCGACTCTTGAGCCTGCACGACCTAAGTCTGTCAGAGAGTTCTTGCTGAAGTCTATACCTGAGTCGGCTGTAGGTCTTGCTAAAGGTGTCGCAGGAGCGGTCACACGCCCGGTCGAGACTGGTAAGACTCTTTTGTCTATTCCTATAGGAGCCGCAGAAAAAGGCTTCGAGGCTCTGGGGTTCCCTCAAAAACCGTCCGGGGCTGAGGCTATATTCGATGCTTTTACTAACATGCTGAAAGAGCGGTACGGTAGCATGGAAGCCGTCAAAGAAACGGCCTACCGTGATCCTATCGGGTTCCTCTTGGACGTGTCTACTGTCGGTGCCCCTGCCGCCGGTGCGATAAAGGCTACCGGGGCGGCTCCAC
>Ga0209641_10000680_pt1 | contig 31537 bp, 28 predicted proteins | sample RifCSP16_1_FD_184022 | JGI IMG/M metagenome (GOLD analysis project Ga0209641, IMG submission 184022) | Soil microbial communities from Rifle, Colorado - Rifle CSP2_sed 16_1 (SPAdes) (version 2) | ecosystem: Environmental > Terrestrial > Deep subsurface > Rock core/Sediment | place: Rifle... | reverse complement strand
TATTGCTCAGGTATCTCTGCCCATACAAACATGGTTCCCTTTGGTTTCTCAATCTTCCAACCGATTCTGTTAAGCCCATCAACCAGAACATCCCTGCGGGATTTATATGTATTCCGGATTTCTTCAACACAATCCTGTGGCCCATTAAGTGCAATAATGCTGGCAATCTGGATTGGCTGAAACATACCATAATCAAGATAACCCTTTAGTTTCTGCAGTGCCTTTATAATCTCACTATTCCCAACACAGAAACCAACACGCCACCCGGGCATATTATAACTCTTTGAAAGTGTAAAAAACTCAACTCCAACATCCTTCGCCCCAGGAACCTGCATCATACTCGGCGCCTTATAGCCGTCAAAGACTATATCAGCATAGGCAAGGTCATGGATTACTATGACATCATGCTCTTTTGCAAAGGCAACAACCTTTTCAAAAAATGGCAGTTCAACACAGGTAGTCGTAGGATTATGGGGAAAACTTATTACAATTGCCTTTGGTTTGGGCCAGAGCCTTTTAAAGGTATTTGTAAGCTCTTCAAAAAAATCATTATCCTTTTTCAGTAGAACTGTCACCACATCCGCACCTGCAATAATAAATGCGTATGTGTGTATTGCATATGTTGGTGAAGGAACCAAGACCGTATCCCCTGGACCTGAGATTGCCAGTGCGAGATGGGAGAGTCCTTCTTTTGACCCTATTGTAACAATTGCCTCAGTCTCATAATCCAAATCTACATTGTAGTTTCTCTTATACCAGTCTGCAATTGCAAGCCTGAGCCTCTTTATGCCCCTTGATGCAGAATACCTGTGATTCTGGGGCTTCTGAGAAGCCTCTATCAGTTTTTCTATTATATGTTGTGGAGTAGGCTGGTCAGGATTCCCCATACCGAAGTCAATAATATCCTCCCCCCGCTGTCTCGCCTTCATCTTCAAATCAGTTACCACACTAAGGATATAAGGCGGCAATCTTTCTATTCTTTGAAATTTATGCATAAAAAATAATAAACCACAGATTACACAGATTTTCGCAGATTTAAAAACTTTTTAATGCTTTTATCTGTGTTAATCTGTGAAATCTTGTGGTTTCAAATCATCCTTGCGTTGTATGAGCTTCTGACAAATGGGCCTGATTCCACAGATTTAAAACCCATCTTTTCGCCTTCCTTTTTATAATAATCAAAAATCTCTGGTTCAATATATTTTACCACGGGCAGATTCTTTTTTGTTGGCATTAAATACTGCCCTATTGTCAGCACATCGCAACCCATTACTCTCAAGTCTTTCATAACACCAATCACCTCATCCTTCTCCTCACCGAGTCCTACCATAATACCTGACTTTGTAATAATATCAGGATAAAACTCTTTAACCATTCGCAGTAGATTTAAAGACCTGTTATAATCAGCCTGTGGTCTGACCTTTTTATAAAGCCTTGGAACAGTTTCAATATTATGGTTGTAAATCTCAGGCATACTCTCGACAACTTTCTTTATCAATTCAAATGAGCCAGAAAAATCAGGGGTCAATACCTCAACAGTAGCCTTTTTATTAATTATTTTAACAGCATTAATAGTATTTGCAAATTGTCCTGCACCTTTGTCAGGCAGGTCGTCTCTGCTAACAGAAGTAATAACCACATGTCTTATACCCATTTTTAGAGATGCCTCTGCAACCCTTAAAGGTTCATCATCTGAAGGCGGCACAGGATACCCCTTAATCCCAACTGACCCCCCTTTAGCAAAGGGGGTAATCTTCTCCACCGAACAGAACCCGCACCCCCTTGTGCAGACACTACCGAGTATCATAAAAGTTGCTGTGGGTTTTGAGAAACACTCGGTTATATTGGGGCATTTTGCAGATTCGCAGACGGTATTAAGACCATATTCCCTTAGTATGATTTTAACATTATGTATATCAATTCCCCTTTTACTAAATCTGCCTTGTTCTCTGTAAGTTTTTTTTATTAACCAGAATGGTAATCTACCTGTCATATTTATCCATTCATATTCATCGGGAGAAAGATTTTAAAACAACTCCCAGCCCCTTTTTGAGTATATTGGCTAACTGTCTTTCATCTTCTACAACTATTATTCTCACCAAACCTCCACTTTGTTTAAAATATATTCTATATTATAATCCTCATCTTTGAAAATATTTTTTCCAATAAAACATATCTGTAATTTCCCTGTATATTAATTTCCTTGACAAAGAAGTAATATCTAATTTATCCTTCCCTTATGGAATTCAAGGATGTTCTTCAACTCTTACAGGGTGATTTAAACAGGGTGGAGGAGTATATTAAAAAGAATTACCAGTCTGATGTTACCCTTATCCCGACCATAAGCAGTTATCTATCCAACGGTGGGGGAAAACGTTTGAGACCAATACTTGTTCTTACAACCTCAAAGCTGTGCGGCTACAATGGTGGAGACAGACATATAAGATATTCCTGTGTGGTAGAGTTCATACACGCAGCCACACTCCTGCACGATGATGTGGTAGATGGGGCGGATAAAAGGAGGGGAAATCCATCTGCAAATGTAAAGTGGGGAAATAATGCAAGCGTGCTTGTAGGTGACTATTTATTTTCCGAATCTCTCCACCTAATGTCAGAGGAGGGTGATGTGCGGATAATAAATCTCATATCAGATGCAGCAAAAAAACTTGCAGAGGGTGAGCTTAAACAACTCGTTAACAAATATGACCTTACTATAGCTGAAGAGGAGTATCTTGATGTGGTACATCGCAAGACCGCTGCCCTCATATCAGCCTGCTGTGGGATTGGCTCTATACTTGGCGGTGTAAATCCTGAGAAAGAGAAGGTTTTAATCTCTTTTGGAAAAAATATCGGAATTGCCTTTCAACTTATAGATGATATGCTTGACTATATATCCAGCGAGATTGTAATAGGAAAACCTGTCGGAAAGGACCTGATAGAAGGTAAAGTCACACTCCCCCTTATCCATCTTTACAGAGAGGCGGATGAATATGAAAGAAATGAGCTAAAGGAAATCATTAGCTCAAATAAAATAACCAAAAAACAGTTAGATAGAGTTATATCCCTGATAAAAAGCTACGGCTCAATGGATTACACAATAAATAAGGCAAAAATTTTTATTGAGAATGCAAAAAACGATATAGCCCATTTACGGTCAACCTCTCCCAAACAATATTTTGATACCCTGATGCTGCTGGCTGATTACATTGTAGAGAGAAAGAGCTAACCTTTTTATATGCATCCCTTAGTCAAATTAGCCCGTGAAACAATAGAGGTCTATATAAAAACAGGCAAAATTATATCTCCTCCGTCTGTCCTTACAAAGGAGATGAAAGGAAGGGCGGGGACATTTGTTTCAATAAAGAAACATGGTGAACTGCGTGGATGCATAGGCACATTATCTCCGACCCAGCCAAATGTAGCCCTTGAGATAATACAGAATGCTATAAGCACCTCTACAAAGGACTCGAGATTTTCACCTGTTACTTCACAGGAATTGAATGATATTGATATCTCTGTTGATATTCTTTCGGAGCCTGAAATGGTATCCTCTCCTGATGAGCTTGACACAAAAAAATATGGTGTCATTGTATCAAAGGGCTGGAGAAAGGGGCTTTTACTCCCCGATATTGAAGGTGTAAATACAGTTGAGGAACAAATTTATATTGCAAAGAGGAAGGCAGGGATATCGCCTGATGAAGATGTGGAACTGATGAGGTTTGAAGTGAAGAGGTATAAATGAAATTAGGAATCGGCAAAAAACTTATAGGTGCTCATACTATTGGATTTGTTTTTTTTCTCTTCCTCATCATTTACAGCTATATCAGCATAAGTTCTCTCCTCTCAATTGAAAAAAAAAGTAATGACCTTGCAAACAAGATAAAGCTTATATCCGACCTTCAAATCTTTATCCAGCAACTGGTAATGCCTGCCAATGATTACCTCATAACAGGGGATAAAAAAGAACGGGAGAATTTTGTATATCTCGTCACTAAAATATCTTCCACCCTTGCAAATATTAAGACAATTGAAAATAAGACTGAAGAAGAGACACTTATAGAAATAGAGGTAGATAAGGGTTTCATTGAACTCCAGCAAAAGATTATGGGTCTGATTACAACTGAAAACCCTGTTAATAATAAAGGAGCGGCAGGGCTCGTGGAAGAAATGAATGCCTTTGCAAATGCACTGACAGATAAAATTTCAAAACTTCACGAGATTGCAAATAAAAAAATGGAACATCATAGTGTGGAGGCATTTAAAGTAAGAAAGAAGACTTTGAACATATATATCTTTTTTATGGTTATTTTATTATCGGGATTTATTTTTATAATCTTCTCAATTATGTGGGGTATTGTAAGACCACTCCTCAATCTTACAAATGCAGTCAGAGTTATTGGCAAGGGTGACCTTGATTATAAGGTGAAAGTCGGGACAGGTGATGAGATTGAGATACTGGGAGATGAATTTAATAACATGGCAAAATCTCTCAAAGAAAAGAATGAAGAGATAAAGGCCCTCGCCATTACGGATGGGATAACATCGCTATATAACCAACGCTATTTCATGGAACGGCTGAATGAGGAATTTGAAAGGGTGAGGAGATATAAGAGAAATCTCTCCCTTATAATGATAGATATTGACCATTTTAAAAAACACAATGATATTCACGAACATCCGAAAGGCAACGAGATTCTTAAAGGTATCGCAGAAATCTTAAATACGACGGTTAGACAGTCAGATACTGTTGCCCGTTATGTAGAGGAAAAGTTCGTTATTATCCTGCCTGAAACCGGAATTGATTATGCCACCGCACTGGCAGAAAGACTGAGAAGGGAGGTTGAATTTTATGACTTTCCTGACAGCGAAATTCAGCCATCTGGAAGGATTACAATAAGCCTTGGAGTAGCTTCATACAGAGAAGACTTGAAATCTATTGATGACCTCATAAAAAACGCTAACGCTGCCCTTTATCGTGCCAAAGAGGCTGGCAGAAACAGGGTATGTATATAAACAGGGGTTAGGGGATATGGAACAAAAGAAAATTGCGGTGTAAGGAAAAGTTTTTATAATCCACCGGAAAAAGTCGTTCAAAAAAGTCATTTTTCACCAGAATCTATAATATGCATGAGGCTCTCTATTACGAAAAATTAGATGATAAAAGGGTCAGATGTAATCTTTGTCCCCACCACTGCATTATCAAGGATGGAAAGATTGGTATATGTATGGGGAAGGAGAACAGGGGCGGGGTGCTTTATGCAAAAAACTATGCACAGACTACTTCTATAGCAAATGACCCGATTGAGAAAAAACCACTTTACCATTTTTATCCGGGAACAGATATATTATCAATAAGCCCCAATAGTTGTAATCTAAGCTGTAAATTCTGTCAAAACTGGCAGATATCCCAGATGGAAACCCATACAAGCAATCTGTCTCCTGAAAAGGCAGTGATGATTGCAAAGGAATATAAATCTATAGGCATATCCTATACATATACCGAACCACTGATGTGGTATGAATATATCCTCGACACCGCTGAACTGGCACGGAAATATGGACTGAAAAATGTATTAGTTACAAATGGCTATATAAATGAAGAACCCCTGCTTAAATTACTTCCACTTATAGATGCAATGAATATAGATGTAAAGTCTATGGAAGATTCCTTTTACCGCAAAGTATGTTCGGCAAGATTAGAACCTATCCTGAAAACAGTGGAAATATCCCAGAAATATTGTCATGTGGAAATTACAAATCTTGTTGTCCCGACACTCAATGATACAGATGAACTCTTTCATAAACTTACAGACTGGCTTGCATCTCTGAACCCAAACATACCATTACACTTTTCGAGATATTTTCCCAATTACAAGATTTCTTTACCAGCAACACCCCTTGAGACCCTTAAGAGGGGAAGGGATATTGCCACAAAAAAGATAAATTATGTTTATGTAGGAAATGTCAGCAGGATAGAGTGGAATAACACATACTGCCACAATTGCAAGAAACTTATCATAGCAAGGGAGGGGTATTTTGTCGCTGAGAAAAACTACCGGCAGGGGAAATGTAATTTTTGTGGAGCAACTATCCCGATTATAGGTTAGTTAGTTCACACTCCCTTAAATGCCTTTTACTGCAGTCTCATTGGCATAATGACACACTTGTAATTTTCATCATTAGATGGCATTAAAATAGAAGGGCTGATAGAGTCCTTTAAATCTAAAAATACTTTATCACTATCCACTGTAGCAATAACATCCAGCATATATCTGGCATTTAACCCTATATTCAATTCATCCCCCTTATAATTTACATCAATCCCTTCTCTTGCTTCACCTATTCCCACAGTATCAGAAATTAATTCCATATGATTTTTTTCAATCTTCAGTTTGACCATCCTTGATTTTTCATCTGAAAGGAGGGATACCCTTTTAAGGGCATGATTAAAGGTCTCTTTATCAATGACAACCCTTCTATCATTATTTTTGGGTATAACCGCTTCATAATTTGGAAACTGTCCATCAATAACGCGGGATACAAGTATAAAATCATCTTTTTTAAATACCACATGATTCTCATAGATACTAAACAAAACATCCTCTTCTCCATCTTCAATAAGTTTCAATAATTCTACTGTTGTCTTCTGTGGAATAATCACATTTAAATTTTTTTCTACCTTTTTGGGATTCTCTCTTCTGATATATGAGAGTCTGTGTCCATCAGTGGAGACCATTTTCACAATATTACCCTCTGCCTCAAGGAGTGTTCCATTCAGTGCATATCTGGTCTCATCTGAAGAGATAGAAAATAAGGTTTTTTTAATCATCTCCTTTAACTGTAACGGTTCAAATTTTACCAGATAACTCTTACCATAAGATGGAAAAGCCGGAAACTCATCAACAGGGAGTCCTGATAGACGGGTCTTATAATTACCACAGGAGAGTGTCACCCACATCCCGGAAAGCTGAACACCTTCTTCCCCACCCTCTCCAACTCTATCTTCAATCTTTATAAGAATATCTTCTTCAGGCAGTTCTTTAACTATATCAAATACCTTTCTGGCATTTATTGTAAACTTCCCCTCACCCTTTACCTCTGCCTTATAAAATCCTTTTATTCCTATCTTCAAATCAGTAGCGTATATCCAGATGCCTTTTTTTGAGGTATCTGCCTCTATCAATATATTTGAAAGTATAGGTATCGCCCCTCTTGTATCCGCAACCCCCTGTGTCTTCTGCAATCCTCTCAGAAAATCACCTTTTGCTATACTGAATTCCATTTTCATTCCTCCTATTTCAAATCTTTTTACTTTTTACTTTTTTTACCAAACACACTGACTTAAAATGGTATCATATACCCTTTTACATTGCAACATATATTAAACCCTGATAAAATTAGGTGTTCGCTTCGCTCACACTAACTTTGATTACAAAGATTAGTTTAGATTACAGAGATTTTAATCTCCGAAATCTTTTTATAATCACTGTAATCAAGTATAGGATTGAAATTCCTATACTAAATTTATATATAAAGAGCCTGTTGCACAAATCTCTTTAATTTGGAATAAACGATGTGTTAAAAGTGGTAAATATTTAGACTATCTTACAGTCCCAATCTAAACCCTATAATAGAAATCTAAAGTTATTAACATCTGAATTTTTATAGAAACAATAGCCATAGATAGGCTGATATAATACCCTTACATTGGAGGGAGTTGCTCTGCTTAAGATTATCGTCTTCATCAAACAGGTGCCTGATACCAGTTCAAAGGCGGGGGTTAATCCGGACGGCACAATAAATCGGGCACAAGCCAGGAGGATGCTCAATCCCTTTGACCGCTATGCTATTCAAAAAGCCATAGAAATCAAAAGAAGCGTAGGTGCGGAAGTGACCTGTGTGACTATGGGACCTCCACCTGCAGTGGAAGTTCTTATAGAGACGTTTGAACATGGTGCCGACTATGGCATACTACTCACTGACAAAAGGCTCGCTGCAAGCGATACGCTTGCAACGGCATATGCCCTCCACAAGGTAGTCCATTATCTTGGTGATTCTGATATCATCCTAACCGGACTACAAACCACTGACGGTGATACTGCACAGGTTGGTCCACAGATTGCGGAAAGACTTGGCTTGCCGCAAATAACCTATTGCGAACAACTTTCCATCACAGGCAGGACTTTGAGAGCCCGCCGCGTTGTAGAGGGGGGGCATCAGGAAGTGGAAGTCAATCTACCGGTTTTGATAACTGTTGCAAACTCTGCCACTCCCCTTGATTACAAGCGGTTTGCCGATGTAGCAGCGGTCAAGGAATTCATGCGTCACCCTGAAGAGAGAGATAAGCGAATAAAAAATGTATCTCTTGATACGATCGGTGCTGACCCATCCCGCACAGGCCTTGTGGGAAGCCCGACAGTGGTTGGGAAAACATGGAAACTGGGGGAAATCGGAGGCAGTTGCGTTATCTTCAAGGGGGAAAGTATAGAGCGCGAGGTTGAGGAACTGATAGAGAGGCTTCACACTAATGGCAAAGGCATTGAGGAGTTTATAAATGCCTAAAACAAACAATGTCGTAATTGTAGCTGAACAGCTTCAGGGAGACCTTCAGCAGATAACACTGGAGCTTATAGGTGCAGCGAGATTCCTATCTGAAAAGCTGGGGACAGGAGTTTCATGTTTTTTGCTGGGACATGAAATAACACCGCTTGCCGAAAGGCTTATCCATTATGGTGCAGATGAAGTCATTGTTATAGATGACCCGCAATTAAGAGAATACGCAACCCTTACATATAGACGAGCAGTTATCGGAATCCTTGAAAATCTTGGAACCCCTCCTCCAATCGTCCTTATGGGTTCCACTACTATAGGACGTGACCTTGCACCTCGCATCGCATCATATCTTGAGACCGGGCTTACAGCGGACTGCACGGAACTGGATATAGGCGATTATGAACATATAGGGAAGGCAGACCCGGCAAAGACAGGAACATTTAAAAACATCCTTTATGCTATCCGCCCAAGCTTCGGCGAAAGCTTAAAGGCGAGAATACTTGGGCCATGGAAAAACCCTCAGATGGCTACAGCTCGCATAGGCGTGATGCAGGCAATACCCATCAATACATCGCGCAAAGGGGCAGTTCACAAATTATCTGTCCATTTCAAACAGGAAGATTTCAGGTTGAGAGTGCTAAAAACAGTTCGCGATGTTTCGGCAACGGTAAATCTTACAGGGGCTAAAGTGATAGTTTCCGGCGGTTTCGGGCTCGGTGGTCCTGAAGGATTTGAAGCTGTAAAAGACCTTGCTTCGGCTTTTAAGAATTCAGCCGTAGGGGCAAGCAGACGTGCAGTTGATAGCGGCTGGATAGGATATGCCCATCAAGTAGGGCAGACCGGCAAGACCGTGCGGCCTGACATCTATATCGCACTTGGCATATCAGGTGCAATACAGCACAGGGTTGGTATGGCTAATTCAAAGGTCATCATAGCGGTTAACAAGGATGCTGATGCGCCAATATTCAAGTTTGCACATTACGGCATAGTTGGTGACCTCTATCAGGTAGTTCCACTTTTAAAAAAGGCATTAATCAAAATAACGAACAAAGACATGATTAGCCACAGAATAAAGGGGACGGTTCTATTTAAATGAAAAATAATGCAAATAAGGAAAAAAAGAATAAATAGAACCGTCCCCTTTATTTACATCAACGAAAAGGGGATAAAACAGGTACATAAAGATGAAACGAATTGAATACGATATTTTGTTTGTAGGCGGCGGCATTTCGTCGCTTAGTGCGGCTCACAGGCTGGTTGACCTTGCAAGGCAAAATAACCTCTCCCTGCGTATTGCCATCCTTGAAAAGGGAAAGGATTTTGGCTCTCATGTGTTGAGTGGAGCTGTATCAAATCCGAGGTCTATCAAAAAACTTTTTCCGAATTATGAAACGACAGGTTTTCCAATTGAAGGGAAATGCACCACAAGCTATATGACAATACTTGGGAAGAAAAAGGCATGGGACATGCCATCGTTCTTATCACCGCCTGAAATGAACAAACTTGGCTATCTTATACTATCTTTGAGCAATGTGGTCAGATGGATGACATCAAATCTAACAGAAAAAGTAAAGGATACTCCATCAATAGTTGTTGACCTTTATAATGGTTTCCCGGCAAACAGTATAATCTACAATGGTAACAGTGTGGCAGGAGTCAGAGTAGACAGCACAGGTATTAACGAAGGCGATAACTGTTATGCCAGGGTCACTATCTTTGGAGATAAAGGGTTTATTTCCCGCGATATCATAACAAAGTTTAATCTTGCACAGACATCACAAAAGTGGGCAGTTGGAGTAAAGGAAGTCTGGGAAACGGAAAAAGACCTTTCCGGAAAGGTGTGGCATACAATAGGATATCCGCTTCTTGAAGGGAGCTTCGGCGGCGGTTTCATATACGGATTAAGGGATAAAAAGGTAGCCATAGGCATGATAGTCGGTCTTGATTCAGAAAACCCCGCACTTCATCCCCCCCAAATACTGCAGGCATTTAAAAAACACCCATGGGTACAGGAGATGATAAAGGGAGGCAAGCTCTTAAAGTACGGTGCGTCTATAATCCCTGAAGGCGGCCATTATTCGCTTCCGAAAGAATTTGCAGTTGATGGGGCGATAATAATAGGGGATGCACTGGGGGTATTAGACCTTAAAGGTTTTTCAGGGGTTGATAAGGCAATGGAAAGCGGTATAACAGCCGGTGAGATTGTTTTTGAAGCATTACAAAAGAAAGATTTTTCAACTGGGACATTGGGACAGTTTAAGCAAAAACTGATGGATGGGTGGGTTGGAAAAGAGCTCAAGTCTTCCCGCTACTACCGTTACGCATTTCACAAGAACAAAAAGCTTTTCAGCAATTATCTGCCGAATTTTTTAAAAGGGCTGGATAATTATAGCCTGTTTATCGGTTTTATAAACACATTTTTGAGTAATCCGATTGACACTATTAGCTCTGTTATAAATCTAAAGAGAATGATGTCTGGAAAAACTGATATTGGACCTGTGAAATGGCAAGAAGACCGAACATACAGCAGGGCAGACTACAAGGTTGAGGCGATGGCTGAGGTGAAAGGTTTCAGCAAGAATACAATTTATTCCACAGCAGATTTGGTGTTCTATGCGTTTACCCATTATCATCACGGCAACAGACATATAGATGAATTCAACGCCGATGTTTGCAGACAATGCATACAGAAATACCATACATATCACAACGAAGTGCCATGCGTTGGAGACTGCACAGCAGAAGTTCACGAAGTGAGGCTTAAGGATAATAAATATTTTCATTTTATGAATCTGGAGAATTGTGTCCAGTGCTGCACATGTGAAATAGTCTGCCCGGAAAAGAATCTGAAGGTTAACCCTGCGGAGCATGGAAGCGGACCAGATTTCTTCGGGCTGTAGAAATTATTAAAAATCAATAAAACTCTCATTTTGACTTGTAACTTTAAAGTTTTTGCAACAGACTCTAAAATGATTACAAAAAAGTTTCTCTTTTTAATTTTATTCATAATATCTATATTGAGTAATCTCCATGCCGAATCTATTAAAAAGGTTAATTATATTGAGAGTTCTTCTGATGATACGCTGATTATTATAAAGAATGAGGAATGGAGAAATGTTGACATTGGTCTAAATTTTAAAACTATCAGATTGACAAGAGGGAAAGGGAAACTGAATATCGTCATCAAACTCTTAAAAATTGAACCCGAATTAATTGGGACAAGGGTTATCTACAATCCAGAAGTTCCTGCTATAAATTTGAAAAGTATTGCTGAAAAAAACGGGGCAATTGCCGCTATAAATGGAAGTTTTTTTGATATAAATGGAAAACCCCTCGGCCTCCTCATAAGCGATGGTCAAACTATAAATGGTAAAATAGCCACACATTTCCTCTATTCAGGAATATTTTATGTAAAAGATAATATACCCCGTATAGCTTATAGAGAAAATTTTTCACCCATCGGCATAAAACATGCAGTGCAGGTTGGACCATTATTAGTAATGGATGGAAAAGGGATAGAAGGAATAAAGGATATACATTCCATTAACTATCGCTCAGGTATAGCTATGGATGGCTTCAATAAGATTATTATCTATGCTACCGATACACAATATAACGGGGTAAGCTGGCATGAACTGATGCAACTAATGAGATTTCCAGATATAAATTGCCTTCATGTGCTTAATTTAGATGGAGGAGGGTCAACACAGATGTTTATATCCACGCCGTTATTTTCAGATTATATAGAGGGAAAGACGGGCATACCGGTTGCTATTGGATTCTATAGAAGGTAAGAATTTTTATGCTTAATATCTTATCATTTTTGCAATCCTCTCATCATTATCAATCTCAAAATCCCCGAATATAGCAGGGGCATGACTTTTCAATATCCGCAGTATCTCAAGGGCTATCTCCCTTATCTCCCACTGGGCGCTCTTATCACATCGCTCTTTTAATATATGCCTCCACTCCCTGAAGTTTGCAGATATTACAATCTCGCTCTCCACTGCGTTAGGAAGCACAAATCTCGCATCCTCTTTTCTTATACCCATTGACTGAAGCTTGATATATGTATCCTTTGCACTCTTTATAAAATCATCAAACATTTTTTTTGCCTCTCTATTCTGCTCAATAGAAGGTGGGGTTATTATATTAAATCCCTTTTCATCTACATACCTTTGGGACTGCTGGGAAAAGGCACAGAGGCGGTGGCGGACAATCTGATGTGTAAACGCCCTTGAACCACCGGTAATCCTGAATGTAGCATAAGCATGTTCCAGCACAGATTCATGTCCGCTCTTTATAAGCATGCGGATAAACTTTTCAGTGCTGTCTCCTGTAATTTTATCAAAGGAGAGATAGCATGTCCTACCTGCTACCTCTATTAACCTTTCTGCATCAGGTGTTATCGCCAAAAGTTCAACTTTCATATCTCATAGTTCCTTGCTCATAACTATCAACTATCAGCTATAATCTGTCAGTTATTTCATGCCCTTGGGTGATGTTTGTTGTAGATTTCCTTCAACCTCTCTCTTACCACATGGGTATATATCTGTGTTGTGGATATATCTGAATGTCCGAGCATCTGCTGGACAGACCTTAAATCTGCACCCCTCTCAAGCAAATGTGTGGCAAAGGAATGTCTCAGTGTATGGGGACTTATCTCTTTCTTTATACCTGCAAGCATAGCATACCTCTTTATTATCTTCCAGAAGCCTTGTCTTGTCATCTTCTCACCGAATCTGTTTACAAAGAGGTCATCCCCTCCCTTACCCTTCACCAGTATATGCCTTGATTCTTCAAGATATATCTTTAATTTTTCCTGTGCGGACCTACCAAATGGAACGACCCTTTCTTTAGAACCTTTGCCAAATGTGATTATATAACCCCTTTCCATATTAATATCATTAATCTTAAGAGAGATTAATTCGGAAACCCTTAAACCTGTCGCATATAATACCTCAAGCATTGCGATATCCCTTATCCCAAGATTATTATTTTTGTCTGGCTGGGTAAGGAGTTTGTCAATCTCTTCCATTGTTAGAAAATCTGGCAGCTTCCTCAACAATCTTGGTGATTCTATATTCTCCAACGGATTATTGTTGATAACACCTTCAGTATTAAGAAACTTATAAAACATCTTAAGCGATACAAGGTGTCTTGCTACTGAGGCAGAAGAGAGGTTATTCTCTCTTAAATGCAGGAGAAAATCAATTATTCTCTTCTGACCAACCGTGCCAAATTCATTTATATCTATCTCTCCTTCGGTATATCCTAAAAAACCGAAAAACTTTAAAACATCCCGTCTGTAGGACTCAATGGTATTAACAGAATGTCCCTTTTCTATGGTGAGATAATTAACAAATTCACTAATAAGGGATTTGGTCATCTCTTTCTATGAGGAATGGGTTATACCTTTTTTCATCGCCTATCGTAGAAGATGGTCCATGACCCGGAAATACACTGACTGTGTCATCCAATACCATCAGCCTGTTTTTTATCGAATTGATGAGTGTGCTGTACGACCCTCCTGGAAGGTCACTCCTACCGATAGACCCTGCAAATAGCGTATCTCCTGTAAATAAAAAATTGTTAAAAGAAAGACATATCCCGCCGGGAGAGTGACCGGGTGTATGAATAACCTTTAAGATTATATCAGGACATATCTCTATTACATCACCATCAGCGAGTAACCTATCAGCAGGCGGGGAAGGATTAACTCCATAGAAGACAGCCATTTCTTTATTTGCCTCAGATATCAAAAAATCTGAATCTCCCTTATGGATTAGTATTTGGACGCCTGATTTATCTTTTATCTTTCCATTTGCACCAACATGGTCTGCATGTGCATGGGTATTAACAATGTAAACCAATTCAAAACCCTTTGTTTTTATAAAATCAATAATTCCCTTTGAATTATCACCAGGGTCAATGACTACTGCTTTACCGTGAGTTTTACATCCAACAATATAGCAATTAACATCAAGCGGGCCTACAACCATTGTCTCAATTAAGGGTTCCATTTACTATAATATAGTGGACATCATAAGTGTATGTCAATTCATAAATCCAAAATTCACAAATTGATTTTGGGTCTAAATATCCCTTGATATGTCTTCCCTCTAACTGGTAGAATTAAATCAAGCTCAATTTTGAAATCCATTTAAAAATTAGAGGGAGAGAAAATGAACATTGGAGTATTTTATGCATTGGTTGCCTTTGGTGCCTTAATATCCGCTTTGATACTCCTTATTATAATTTTAAAACCACTCATCTATCCCCTGCTCTGGGCCGCTATAATTGTAATGGCTGCTCAGCCGATTCACCGCCTTATTAAAAAACGGATAAGGGGAGATATAATATCTTCACTTGCTACCACCACCTTTATAACCCTTATCATACTATTACCCTTCATTGTTCTTTTAGATATGCTAACCATTGAGGCAATACAGAGTTACAATATCTTTCAGGAGTGGTTTGAAAAAGGTGTATATCCCCCCCTTGAGTTGTTTAAAGGCAATCCACTCGGTAGAACCGTTTGGGAAAATATGAATTATTTTCTGTCCCATTTCGGTACCAATACAAAGACCGTTTTACTTTCTTTAAGCAAACGGATTGCAGAGTTTGTCCTTGAGCATTCTGGTGAAGTAATCAGAAACATCTTTATTTTTGCAATAAAGTTCATTTTCATGGTAATAGCCCTCTTTTTTATATTTAAAGATGGTGCAGAATGGGGGCATATCCTGATTGATATTATCCCCCTTGAAAAAAAACAGATAGAAATACTCCGTGGCAAGTTGCATCAAACGATTTATGCTGTCTTCTATGGAATACTCCTCACAGGATTTGTTCAGGGGATACTTGCCGGAATCGGTTATGCAGTTGCAGGGGTTACATCCCCTGTCCTCCTCGGCGCCGCCACTGCAATTTTTTCTTTAATCCCTATTGCAGGGACATCTATAATCTGGGTCCCTATAGTAGGCTATCTTTTTTTGAAAGGGGATGTAAGCCATGCAGTTCCATTGGGGCTCTGGTGTCTTCTAATAGTCGGGGTAATTGATAATATGATTCGTCCTATCTTCATAAGCGGTCATTCCAGAACACCCCTTTTTATGACTATAATAGGGGTCTTTGGAGGGCTGGCAGTATTTGGATTTATTGGTATCATTATAGGCCCTCTAATACTGGTAATATCTTCCACATTGTTTGACTTCTACCTAACCGAATACAAGCAAATAGAACCTTCCTCATAATTAAATCAGAGAAGAGTTAAATTAATTTGTTTGACATAAACTGATTTTATATGGTAAAAATTAGAGACAAAAACAAACTATCAGGAGGTATGTAAATTGGAAAAGAAAGTTAAATCAAAGAGACATAAATCAGCATTAAAAAGGGCAAGACAAAATATTAAGAAACATGAAAGGAACAAATTTTATAAATCCCTTATAAAAAGTACTGTAAAAAAGGTTTTAATAGCAGCAAAGGAAGGTAAAAAGGATGAGGCTCTGCAGTCACTCTCAAAAGCCATACCTCAGATTGATAAGGCGGTATCAAAGGGAGTAATCCACAGAAATACGGGTTCAAGAAAGATTTCCAGATTATACCGATTAGTTAATTCTATTGAGGGACAATCCGCCTCCTAACAGGTCAAAGGCGAGTTTTTCGAGAACTATTTTTCCTGGTATATCAGATGATTTGAGTCTCATATCTGCCTCCTGAATCTTAAAAAAATTCTCCTTTATTTCTCTGATACTGTATTTTCCGGACTGACTGAGATACCCTTTCAGTAGAAATGGTTTAAATCCTGCCTTAAGTGGTAGTTCAGATAAAGGAACCCCTATTTCCAGATAAAGTTTTGTAAGGAGAATCAAGCGATATTGACGGCTGATCATACCAATAATTTTTAGAGGCATCTCCCCCTGTTCAATCATCTTATCCAGAAGTTTTAATGTCCCGTCTATATCCTTTGACCCTATAGAATCTGTAAGCTTAAAAACTGATTCTGCCTTTGTATCCTCCACAAGCAGCTTTATGTCATCAGCTCTTATGTTTTTGTCATCACTCTTAAATGTAAAAATTTTTTCAAGTTCATTATTCAATTTTTGAAGGTTATTTCCAACAATCTCCAAAAGATATTTCTTTGCATCATCATCAATCCTGTATCCAGATTCACCTGCCCTTTTCATTATCCACTCCAGGGCATATTTCTCATTTAAAGATTTGAACCGAACTATTACATTCTTCTTTAAAAGAGCATTATACAATTTACCTTTTTCATCTATTTCATCTGCAATAAGTATAAGGCAGGTAGAAGGTGAGGGATTTAAACAATATTCAATCAATCTCTCTATTCCAGATGTCTTAACTTCATTGACACCTTTTACAATCACAACCCTTCTATCACCTATAAATGGAAGGGTTTGCGACCTGTTTAGTATCTCTACATAGCTGGTTTCACTGCCATTTAAAACCTCCAGATTAAAATTCCTGTTAGATGGTTCAATTACATTAGATATTATTTTTTCTGTTATCTTATTAATGAGAAATCTCTCCTTGCCGCTAAACAAGTAAATGGGTTCAACCCTTCCATTTTCAATCTTTTTTATAAGCTCACTGTAGTGCATAGTATAAAGAAGGTTATCTTATATTTTTTTGAATTTGTAATTTTTGCTTACCATCTCAGGGTCAAGCCCTATATATCCGGCATATGACCTGAGAAATCCTCTGATGTATACCTCTTCAGGCAGCCTGTCAAAATCCTCTTCCTCAATCGCTTTCAGATAAGAACTTCTTATCCTCGTCTTTTTCGATATCTCATCCAGGGTAATACCTTTCATTTCCCTTATATTTTTAAGTTGGGCACCTCCAAAGATGGAGAGGTCAGTAAGTTTTAATACGCTTTTCTCGTTTTCTTCCTTAAACTTTATATCATCTTCGTCTTTTATATCATTGGCAAAGAGAATGGGTGCGGATGTATTTCTATCTGGTTCTATTTTTAATACCTCTTTATCATAGAGCAATCTCTTTTTCTTGTCCGATAGGGTTGTATAAGCTGTCTCAATCCTGCCAAGCATATCTACCCTTTCGTTTTCTGAAAGGATATTGTAAGCAGCAAGAGAGTCTTTACTGTATGCAGATGCAATAAGGAGGTATGCCCGGTGTATATCGCTCAGAGTAGCATCTTCGCTTACATTCAGCAACTCGTAATAGTTAAGGTCTTCAATCTTCTTCATTGTATCTGATTAGATTATCTGACCTGCATCTATACCTCTTAATGGCTCTTTACCATTCAATAGTTTTTTAAGTGTTAGACTCATACAAAGGGAGACACTGCAGTTCGGATATTCTATTATCAATGGTTTAAATTTTTTTACAGATTCATGAACAGTTTCATCATAGGGGATATAGCCAACATAGTCCAGATTCACACCTAAATATTTATTTGCTATATCCTTTATTGACATTCCCAGCATCATATTGTCATTTGCCCTGACCTGATTTATTATAACTTTTGGATAGAATGAACTTATCTTTTCTTCTAAACTTGCGGATATAGAACTATCTATCCTGTTAATCTTCTCCACGAGGTCACAAATACTCTTTAGTGGCCCGTTTTCCTTTGATGCCACTGCTTCCTTTAATATATCGTTATATTTTAAATCGCTTAGATAATTGCTGATTTTTCTAAGTATTGCAGACTTTATAAAACGATAGACATTCTCCACAGAAGTTGGTTCGGGGGTAATCACCACAATACCTGAATCAGCCATAAGAAAGATATCAAGGACATTAAAAGATGTGCCGGCACCAAGGTCGAGAATTATATAATCGGCAGGCAGTCTTCTGATATGATGTATAAGCTTTAGTTTCTGGACATGAGGAAGATTAGCGATAGTTAAAGAATCATTGGCTCCGCTGATTATCTTTAGATTCTCTATGGAGGTTTCTGTCAGCAAATCCTCCAGCGAGTTTGTTTTCTTTAACAAAAAATCAGAAATTGTTTTTGCCGGATATCTTATACCGGCGCAGGTGTGAAGATTTGCACCACCAAGGTCTGTATCAATAAGTACAACTCTATGTCCCAACCGTGAAAGGAGTATCCCCAAACTTACTGTAACGATTGTCTTGCCAGTTCCCCCCTTACACCCCCCTACTGCCCATATCTGTTTCTGCTGAGGGAGAGGAAACAAGGGCATATCTATCTGGGACATTTTAGATACTCCAAACAAATTTTATTCACCTTCATGCATCTGTTAAGGAAGGCTTAATTGCCTATATAGTAGCAACTTATAAAATGATGGTCAAGGGGAATTTTTATTTTTTTAGGACAACCTAGGCACATCGTGACCCCCTTGAGTATAATTTTTATTCAACTTATACTCAAGTAATCTATCAAGGTCTAATGCTGGTAATGTCAATACCTTTGGGTCAATATCTTCTTGTGTTTCCATGAGTGTATCATAAGGACTCCTGTCTTTTCTATTACTGTTCTTTCTTAAAAGATTGTAGTGTCCACAATATGTGCTTGCTTTTGCAAAGAAATCTCCTTTCCCATTAAATCCTTCAATATCATAAAATTCAAATTCTATAGTATTATGCACAGCCTCTACATCTGCATTGTATGTTACCTTCGGTATCTGGAAATGCTCTGCACCAAGATTCTCAATACCCTTTATAAATGCAGATTTCTTCTTCGCCTGCCAACTGCCTATAAACTCACTCCCTCCATCACTCTGCCATATTGTCCCTTCTACCTTCACTCCATGTTCTTTTAACCAAATCCCTATTACCTCTGCAAATAAGGTCGCATGGCTTAACGATAATTCTCTTGAACATCCTATAAACATTGCCCCTAATTTCATATCCCTGAAGGTATACTGATATTTTGGGAGTCCTAACGCCCTCATCTGAACCCAATAGGGTGGTATATCATAGAGATGTTTTGTATCAAGGCAATTCCTCTCAAATGAACGATATTTGTCTTTTATCTCCCTTAAATCGTTCCTTACCTTTTTCTTTTTCTTCCTTCCTCCTATCTTTTCATGCTCCTTTAGTATCCTCTCTATCGCTCCATGTGAACAGCCTATCTCAAAATCCCTCTTTAATCTCTTTGCTCCAAATTTAGGCTTGCTCTCCCTATGTCTTAAAACCTCATCTTCCACTTCCTTCCCAGTCTTATGAGGGATATGATGGGGAGCACGGCTCAATTCTTCTATTCCCGCAGTCCCCTTCTCTTTATAACGATTAAGCCACTTCTTCACCGTATTCTTACTCGCTCCATAAAACAGTGCAACAGGTTTTATCCCCTTCTCTAACGCATCCCTTACCATTTGCAGCCTTATCCCAAACACAAATTCCTTGTCTTTGTTCTTCATCAGTGTATAATATTTCACGGGAGACATCAGTTATATAACCCTCCTTTCTTAACTCTCTATAGTTAAAATGAGGGTATTATATCAAATTATGCTGATGTCTCTCTTTTTTACATCATCTCTACTTCCATAAATGCCTTTTATTTGCCTCATCTCCCCTTGGTTGATATTAACCCCCTATACCTTTTTCTCCCCTCTATACCTTACCCTTGAGTATCTTCTTTAAAAAATATTCTTCCGATTCGCTTAATTCTCCCCATGGATTTTCTATATCCTCTATATCCTTCCAGTTCTCCTTATCCCACCAGACTCTTTCCCTATTACTCACAGCGAAAAATGAACTGTATGATCTACTTATATATTCCTTCTTTCCTCTGCTTCTATGTTCATGTTGAATCCCTGAAGTCTTCCCAGAGAGAGAATCTTTCTTGCCCCTGCTGAAAGATATATATTCTTTGATTAATATTTTTAATTCCTCAAATCTCTTTTCACTAAAACATTCTAATTTCCTTAATCCTTTTATCTTAAATAGGGGGTCACGATGTACCTGGGCTAGAACATAATTTTTAAAAGTCCTATTGATAGTATTCCTTCTGTAATATACTATATATGAAGCTATTCAACAATTGAAAGAGGGGTTATCTGCGGTAATCAGCGAAATCTGTGGTCGCTTTTATAATTTTCTATACATGAACAAGAGAATCCTTAAATGGAGTTTACTATTATTTGTTATAGCAGTTTTTCTTTTTGTAATTCAATTTACAACAGCCATTAAAATAATCTATCTCATTAGTGGAGAGACTTCTGTCACCGCCGAAAAGAAGGCGATGCACGCAAGTTCCCTTATCTTCGCCAATATAAAAAATCTGCCATTATATTTAAAAGATTTCTGGGAGAAACCTGAATTCCATGAGCATAAAATTGACAGCCGATTTTTTGGGTTAAATGTTGCTCCATCCAGTTTCCCTGAAGGAGACGAGCATATCATAAAAAACCTTTTAGAGATGGGGGTTCAGTCTGTCAGAGTTGACTATGGCTATGAATCAAATAAAGTCCATATTGAGAGATTCTTAAATAAACTTATTGATAAAAAGATGGATATCATGCTTCACCTTGTCCAATCAAAGGAACAGGCAGGCAGGATGCATGAAAAAGAGATACAGGATAAATGGAGAAAATTTTTAGAAGATGTGATGAGTAGATTTTCCTCTGATATAAAGAATTATGAAATCGGCTCAGTCCCGAATCGTAAGAATTGGTCAGGTTATACTATTCCTGATTATATAACTTCATTAAAGATTGCAGCCGAGGTTGCAAAAAAATATCAGGCTCGTAGTGAGCGGAGCGAATCTATCAATATATTTGCACCCAATATACAGGATTTTGAACCATTCTGGCAATTAGCAATATTTGAGGCAATAAAAGATAATGGCATAAACATTCAGGGTTCAACTGACAACCTATTTGTTGACAGGGCTGGACAGCCTGAAGCCTTTGATGAGCATGTTCTTGGCAGATGGTTAAAGGATATGGCAGGTATGGATTTGATTAACAAGTCAAGGTTTCTGGATTTAATCTCTGAGAGGTATGGGATAAAAACTTTTATATCTTCTTTTACCCAGTGGAATCTGAATGTCCGCGCACCCTTTTACAATTCCTCTGAGGAAAGGAGAGTTAATGCAGATGAGTATGCCGATTATCTTGTGAGATATTATGTCCTTTCAGCGGCAGGTGGCTATACAGACAGGGTTTATTGGGGACACTACGCAAGTTATAAGGAGGGGATACTTGATGACAGCTACAACCCGGAAAAAGAGGATGCCCCGGAGGTGCATCATAAATTCATTTATGCCGGCAATCCGAAGACATTCACAATGCGACCCGCCTATGATGCATATAAAACAATGACAGAACATTTGAGCAAAAGCAAATTTGTTAAAAAGTTAGCCGTCCCGGATGGTCATATTTTTATATTTGAATTTGACAGGGGCAATCAAAAAATATATGTATGCTGGACTCTTGATGGTTACAGAGAAAATATCAATTCTGAACATATTTCAGGTGTTGAGAGGAATAAATGCAGTGCTGCATGGAGGGGTGGCGAGACCATACATCTCAGAGAAAAGGGAATAATCTTAAGCAGGAGTCCGACATATATTGTTTGCAATAATGATTAACTGCAAATTTGTAATTATAATAATTCTTCTTGGCTTCAGTGTATCGGCACATGCCATCCCTGTGATGACAAATAAAGCTATGATAGAAGGGACTGTTTCAGGATACTGTCTGGAATCTTCAGCCACTGAAGGAATAAAACCGGAGCAGGTTCTCTATAAACTTATAATTTCTGTGGAAGATGTAATGGATGTGGAAGATTACCCCAATTTTTTAAGGGGTAAAAAAGGGGAGTCTGTAATATTCTATTCAAAATTTAAACAGCCTCCTGAGATATTCGGCAAAAGAATAAAGGCAGTTGTAGAATATAAAGGAGATGAGAGGGGAGGGCTTTTCTGGATTAAAGCCCTTGAGGTTATAAAATAAACCCGTATGAAGAAAGAATTATCTCTTTTAGTTTTAATAGTGATATGGGTAATAATCAGGCTTAACGGCGAAGTTTATGCTATATCTGCCAGCCCTGAACCGATTGAACTGACACAGGCTGATGGCACGACATTTAAGGCAAGAAAATGGGGTGATGAGCTGCTGCATGGGTGGGAGACTGTGGATGGCTATACTATTATATTTGATGGAGTGTTGGGAAGCTGGGTATATGCAGTGAACGGTTCTGACGGAAGTCTGATAAGCTCTTCAAATGTTGTTGGAAGTGATTATCCCCCGGCTCTTGCAAAACATAAGAGACCGGTTAAGGATACTCTGCTGAATAAAACCTCAGCGAAGTATTCAAGGTCGCCTGTTTTAAAATTTCCTAAAAGGGCAACTGCATCAACCGGGATAGCCAATATCCCTGTCATTCTAATCAATTTCAATAATACGACAACTACTTATACCTCTTCTGATTTCAATAACCTCCTTTTTGGCACAGGTAATTACAGTATGAAGGATTATTACAGTGAGGTTTCTTACGGAAAATTCACGGTTTCCGCCGGTCCCGGTGGAGTTATAGAGTGGTATACGGCAGCACGAGACCATGACTACTATGGAGAAAATGATACGCAGGGATTAGATATGTTTCCCGGGACCCTTGTCAGAGAGGCTGTGATTGTGGCAGATAATAATGGATTCAACTTTGCTCCTTATGATAACGATGGTGATTGTTATGTTGATATGGTGATGATAGTCCACCAGGGCAGCGGTGAGGAATCTGTCAGCGGATTGCCAGCTGATATATGGTCGCATACATGGAATCTTAATGATGCCTACTACTACTGGAGCAGTAACGGTGGTGAATATACTACAGATGATGCATGCCCTCAAGGTGGATATATTAAGGTTAATGTATATACTGTTCAACCCGAGAAACTCGGCAGCAATATAATGACAGTCGGTGTCTTTGCACATGAGTTTGGACATGTCCTTGGCCTGCCTGACCTTTATGATACGGATAGTAGTTCTGAAGGTATAGGCAGGTGGAGTTTGATGGCAGGCGGAGGCTGGAACTATACGACAGTTTACGGAGACCGTCCTGCACATCCGGATGCATGGTCAAAATATTATCTCGGATGGGTTACACCGGCAGAGGTTTCAGGGACTCTGATTAATAAATACATAACACAGGCTGTTACTGCTGCAGATGTATATCGTCTCGGTAATGGAACACCTGCTTCCGGGGAGTATTTCCTTATAGAGAACAGGCAAAAAACAGGTTTTGATGCCGGACTGCCGGGGGCAGGATTACTTATATGGCATATTGACGGTGGTTGGATTTCCTCTGCGCTAAATTTAAATACTGTTAACGATAGAGAGTGCTATCCGGATGGACCCTCATGTAATGCTCATCATTATGGTGTTGCCCTTGTTCAGGCAGATAATTCCTACGATATGGAAAAGGGTAATAATGATGGAGATGAGGGGGACCCTTACCCCGGCACAGGTAATAATACATTGTTCCGGGACACATCATTACCTGACAGTAACTTCTACAATGGAACCCCGAGCAATGTCAGCATTACAAATATTAGTGCATCTTCTAATACGATGACTGCTACCCTGACTTTCGGGAGTAGTGATTTAACACCACCGTCAGGTTCTGTTTCTATCAGTAATGGTGCTGCATATACTACCCTGACCTCTGTAACCTTAACCCTGTCGGCTTCTGATTTGAGCAGCGTATCTCAAATGTGTGTAAGTAATACTACTCTCTGTTCATTATGGGAGATGTATGAGGCTTCAAAATTGTGGATATTAAGTTCGGGGGATGGAGAAAAAGCCGTTTATGTATGGTTTAAGGATAGTGTGGGCAATATCAATACGACCCCATATTTAGATTCTATTATTCTTGATACTACTTTGCCATCGGATGGAATACTTTCTTCAACCCAGGGGGATGCCCAGGTATCATTGAATTGGTCTGGTTTTTCTGATACTGTGAGCGGGATAAAAGGCTATACACTTGTTTACGATACAAGCAAGATACCTGCTTCCTGTAATAGCGGGACGCAAATATATTCCGGTACTGATACATCCTATTTACATGGCTCTTTAACCAATGGGGTAACATACTACTATCGTATATGTGCGACTGATAAGGCGGGTAATGCCTCCGCAGGGGCGACGGCAGATGCAGCTCCTGCCAGTCCACCTAAATCAGTTAGCAGCAGCGGGGGAGGCGGCTGTTTTATAGCTACAGCGGCTTACGGCAGTTATATGGCTGATGAAGTAAAGATATTGAGAGAATTCAGGGATAAATATCTTTTGACAAATTCTATTGGAAGAAAATTTGTAACAGGGTTTTATTACAGATATTCACCGCCGGTAGCGAAATATATTTCTAAATATAAGTTATTAAAAACGATTACAAGAATAATCCTGCTCCCAATGATATATTTCATTAAATACCCCTTTATTTTGGCAGGCATTCTGTTAATAGGCGGATTGGCATTGGTGTGGAGACAGCAGAGGGAATAGATTACATCGTTCAAACAAAGATTAGATGACTCCTAACCTATTCCTGTTAATGTCCATTAAATATGGAGAAAATTTCTTGATATGTCAAATTAAGGTAGTTCCTCAAAATAGAATTTATTGGTTGCAATTTATTGTTTAATATGGCAAATTTAGAATAGTTTTGCTAACTGAAAGGAATAGATTAATCATGTCAAAGGTTCATTTATGCATCCCTCCGAATTATTCTTATATCTATGACTATCCACCGTTAGGAACCCCCATGTTAGCTGGCTATCTCAAATCTCACGGAATAGATGCAATACAATCTGACCTTAATTTGGAATACAATCAATATATTTTTAAAAATATTTCCGATATCAACCAGTTTTTTGAAAAAAAACGCCAGGATAATTATTACTATTCACAATTTCTACCGGTCTGGAATAATGACCTTCCATACAATGATAATACAAATTCTTCCTTTTATTTTGTTGAAAGGTTAATTTCTTCCGAATATTTATTTTGCTATATTCAGGATGAAAAAGAGAACACCTTTCTACAGTTTTTCTTGGAAAAAGGTATAGAAAAGAGATTTTTTGATACACAGCCTAACCTTATCGGAATTTCAATTATATCCCCGGCGCAGGTAATAGGGGCATTTACACTCAGCTATCTTTTAAAGAAGAGACATCCTGAAATTCCTGTGGTAATAGGAGGCCAGTGGCCCACCCTTTTCAGGGAAGAATTGATGAAACGGTCTGACATGGGTGCATTATTTGACTTCATAATAATATTTGAGGGAGAGATGCCTCTTCTTGAGTTGGTAAAGGCTCTGGATAGTAATGCCGGTGTTTTAAATGTTTCAAATCTTATCTTTAAATCAGATTCCCAATGGGTGAAAAGCCAGCGGCACACTATTGAAGACCTTAATACATTAGCGTGTCCTGATTTTGATGGTTTTGCTTTAGACACATATAAATATCCTTACACCCTGACATATCAGTCTTCAAGAGAGTGTTACTGGAATAAATGCAGTTTTTGTGTAGATGTTCCAATTCCACATCAGGGATATCGCAGAAGGAAGCCAAAACTTGTCATTGAAGATTTAAAAATATTAAAGGAAAAATATAATCTCCGCATGGTTATGTTCTCTGACCCTGCGTTTTCTCCCCGTCAGATGAAAGAAATATCGGAAGGGATATTGGAAGAAAAAATTGCTGTGGACTGGTGGTGTATGTCCCGTTTTGATTCAGCTTTTAAACTCAACATTCTAAAGCTTGCCGCAGAGGCGGGATGCATTGAGGTAGATTTTGGATTTGAGACCGCCAGCCAGCGTTTGCTGGATTTTTTAGGCAAGGGGGTTGATGTAAACAATTATATAAAAATCATTAAAGACTGTTATAACGCCGGTATAAGCGTTGCCATGCAGACAGTTTTAGGTTTTCCATCAGAGACCGCAGATGAAGCAATGGATACTGTCGCTTTCCTTGTGGAAAATAGTAATTTAATCAAAGGTCCTGCCTTCAATACCTACTATCTTACTCCGGGAAATAAAATCTATGAAAATCCTGAAAAATACGGTATAAAATTTGAGAAAGACCCCAAATTACCCTTTAAGTTTTTTCATGAATATGAACATATCTCTGGTGATGTAACGAAGGATGTCGCATTCAATTTACGCCGTATTTATGCAGAACTTATTGAGCGTAAAAAACAATACCATTCTAAAAAGGTTTTTATGGTGGAAGACCATCATGAGGCTTATCATTACTGGAAAAAATTGGGTATTAAGGATAAAATTGTAATTCATATTGATGCCCATATAGATTTTGACTGGATGGAAGATTCTACACCGCTTAATGTGGGAAACTATCTTTATAAGGCTATTAAAGAGGGGATGATTAGAGAGCTTTACTGGGTAGTGCCTTCGCCTATTTGGCATAATCCTGAAGACAAATCATACCTTAAAGACTGGCTCTCAGAAAAACTATTTTTAAAATACGAAGAAGATAATGGAATATTATCATCAGCATTACTGAATACAAGGGTGATTATATCTGATTTGGAAACATTACCCATTTTTAAAGACCCAGTTATCCTTGATATTGACCTGGATTTTTTTGTAACAAACTCTATGGCTGAAGCAGATTATCCTCACAGATTTAAGCGAAAAGCATGGGTTGGAATTGAAAAGGTTTGTTCTCTACTAAAAGAGAAATGCAATAATATTAATTCCGCAGTTATTTCTTATTCTGTGAGACATAATTATACCCCTGTAGAATTTAAACCACTTGGAGATGAACTCTTGACAAAACTATCTGAAATGGTAATATAAAAAATATGGATAGTCAGGAAATGCAGAAAGTTTATAAAAAAAATAGCGATTTTGTCTATCGCAATATTGCCGGAGAAACCCTACTTGTTCCAATAAGAAAGGCTATCAAAGAACTGCAGAGTATCTATATGTTTAATGAAACAGCCTGCTTTATCTGGGAAAAAATTGATGGTAAGCATAAATTGGCTAAAATATCACATCTCCTTTCCTTAGAATATAATATGGATAATAACTCCTTAGAATTTGATATGTTAGAGTTTATCAGAAAGCTGAAAGATATAGGGGCGGTTCAATGCATAAGATAAGCTATGACTTATTCAAACAAAATATTTTTAAGAAATCAAGACGCATTCCGCTTGATGTATATATAGAGGTAACTTATAGGTGCAATCATAATTGCCTGCAGTGTTATAATCCTGTCAACAGACTCAAAGGTGCAGAGTTAGATGCTTCTGAGTTAAAACATTTTATAGATTTGCTTGTAGATGCAGGGTGTCTCTGGTTAAACTTTACTGGCGGTGAACCATTTATAAGGCAGGATTTTTTTGAGTTTTATGAATATGCGATGAGTAAGGGTTTGTTATGCTGTATTCAATCCAATGGCACCCTTATTACAAGAAGCCTTGCAGAAAGACTTTCAGATAATCCGCCTTACTCCCTTGATATAACAATATATGGAGCCAGCAGAGAGACTTATCAAACCATAACAGGCTCTGGAGAAGGGTTTGACAAATGCCATAAAGGTATTGAAAATCTTTTAAGTGTTGGGATAAAGCCAAGCCTTAAGACCACTGTATTAAAACAAAATAAAAATGATGTCCGTGCAATAGGAGATTTGGCAAAATCTTATGGTCTTAATTATTCATATGACCCCAATATACATCCCCGCATAGACGGAGATAAAACCCCACAAGCTTTGAGGCTTTCTCCTCAGGAATCGGCTGATATTATGCTTGCTGACGAAAGCCATCACAAAGACTGGAAGGAATATCTTGAGCTTCATATTAATGAACCCATCCCTCAGGAGTTGGTAGTCTGCGGCGCCCTTGAGGATGGTTTCTGGATAGACCCCTATGGAATTTTAAGGATTTGCGGCATTGTGCCAGAGCCTACCTATAATTTACGCTGCGGCGGCACACTGGATGAGGCATGGGATTTTTTCTCCGATTATATAAACTCTCAGAGACCGGAGCCGGATAACCCGTGCCTCAAATGCAGCCTATTTTCTTTCTGCGGCCATTGCATAGGGTGGTCAGAGCTTGAGCATAAGGACTGGAATTGTAAGGTTGATTATTTGTGCGAGATTGCACATTTTCAGGGAATAGGACTTAAAAAATTAGGGCTATGGCCAAAGGAGGTGAAAAAATATGGCACATCAGAAAAGGACTTATGCAAAACCACTAATCACACAGATTGACCTTAAAGGTGAAGAAATATTTCTAACAAACTGCAAACTTACTTCAGGGGGAGCTGGGACCGCCACTCGCGCTCGGTTTTCATGCAGTGCTGCCACCCGCTGTAGAACTACAAGAGGAACTTCTTAGAAAACAAGTAAGCTCCATAGAATGCCGGTTTTCTAATGGGGCAGGCATCAGAAATGAAAGTAAATGCTTGTATCAGAGTTAGTATCGCTGGTTTTGATTTTGTAATTAGTCCATTGGATGCTGTTCAACAACAAAAGGCTCAAAACCTAAAGGCATTTTTTTCAAAGGAGAAGCACGGCATAAACTTAAGGGTTTTTTCCGATGGAGAAATACCGGATATGCCAATTGATACGAGGGTATTTTCTTCCGGCAGCCATTGGCAGTTATACAGGCTTAACAGAGACTATTGTTTCAAAATAACCTCAAGTGAAAAGAACAAGGAATTTATCTCGCGTTTAGCTGTCTTTCCATCAGATTTTAGTTCATCAAAAATCTACACCTACAGCCCTGTCGGTGATAAAGGTTTCCCTTTAGAATATCCCCTTGACCAGATACTATTAATTCATCTGAGTGCTTTGAACAAGGGGGTGTTGTTCCATGCCTGCGGTGTTGTATTGGAAAAACAGGGTCTGATTTTTGTTGGTCATTCAGGGGCAGGGAAAAGCACAATAGGAGGACTTTTCTCAGAATATAAACAAGCCCTTATATTAAGTGATGACCGCATTGTAGTAAAAAAAGAGGGTTCTGATTTTAGGATTCATGGAACCCCATGGTATGGAAGCCTTGGTTTATGCTCTCCCTCCAAGGCAAGACTAAAAAAAATCTTTTTTTTAAAAAAATCAGATAAAAACTCAATTACACCTCTATCTACATGTGAGTCAGTTAAACGGCTGACAAGTTTTTCCTTTCTGCCATATTGGGAAAAGACGCCTCTAATCAAAACACTTTCAACTATCAATAGTATTGCGTCCTCAAAAAATCTTTGCTACGAATTATCATTTAAACCAGATAAAGATATTGTAGGTCTTGTTGAAGATGTCCTCTGAACCAACACCGGTCTTATTGAGAGAAGGGAGCATCTGGGCTGATTTGGGGCAGAAGGGAATCATTGCCATGAGCCCATTTCAGAATAAGCCAAAAATCTACAAAAATAGGGGTGCAGTATCAGTAAAAAAGATAGAGAAATGGTTTTCTGATACAGAGGCTTTTTATTTCTGGATAAGCAAGTCAATTAACTCTGAATTTAAGTCAGCCTCCCAAGTATCATCTTCCATCAATAGAAAATTACATCTTTATCATAGGGGTATAAATTACAATGACTCTGATGAGCATTTTGAACGCTCAGAAAAGACATTAAGCTATCTTTTTCGTTATCCTCATCCTGCATTGAGTGGTTTAAGTTATGGGGAAAGATTATTTCAATGTCTTTCGGAAAATGGCTGTATCCCCTCTTGTGGTAATATTCTTGAAGTTGGAGCAGGACTTGGCTTACACACAAAAGATTTTTTATCTTTAATGAAAGAAAAAACTCCCGATAGCTATAGAAATACGGCATATATCAATCTTGACCTTGCTCCTGGAATGCTGGAATCTCAGAGAAGGCGGAATATCACTGTTTATCAAAAACATCCATTTGTGCAAACCAACGCCCTCAAAACACCTTTTGTTAATTCGGTATTTGATTTAGTGATAGCCAATGAAGTCATCGCTGATTTTTCAGTTGAGAAAGTTTCTAAAAAGAGGGCAAGAAATTGCAGTTATATAAATAAATATGGTCTTAAAATTGATAATGCCGCACCTTTGTTTCTCATCAATACAGGGGCAATAAAATTTATGGAGGAACTATACCGCATTTTAAAGCCTGGAGGCAAGGCAGTGATTATAGAATATGGAGACGAGTATCATTATCCTATTGCAACAATATTGCCTGACCATACTGAGTATTCTATTCATTTTGGGCACTTGATTTGTGCGGCTGAACAATTGGGATTTAAAGTGCAATATGAAAATCTCTTTAAATTTTTAAAGTTTAGACCATTCGTGAAGGTTATAACCGGCAATAGCCTTATACTTCTGCAAAGGTTGATGAAACACCTTAATCACAGGCTTTCATCATTTGCCTATACCAAACAGATGCTGAAAAAAGAGATTAAAACCTTCTATAATAAAATTCATAATCTGCAGTTTGAGAAAATAGAAAAATTGGCTACACTATTCAGGCTTCAGGAATTTAAAGCCCTTATTTTAGAAAAATGAATTCATTTCATGCAAGGGGATTGAGTATGGATCCGTTGATTAGGGAAGGAGATGTTGTCCTGGTCAAACCCATCAAAAAAGACGATATAATGCTGGGTGATATCCTTGCCTTTAAACAAAAGGATTCTCAGATTATAACAGGTCATCGTCTTATAAAAGTGACCCGCTTTCCAGATAGAGTATCCTATATTCTTCAGGGAGATTTCAGCACCAGCGGAGCTGATGAGATATTTTATGAAGATATTATAGGGAAAGTAGTTGGCTTGCAGAGAGATGATAGGGTATTTGCCATAGACACACTGTATGAGCGCATACTAAAAAATATATGGAACAGTTTTCATTTAAGCGGTAGAACTATTTTAATATTTCTTAAATGGCGCTCCATCTGGTTTAAGATAAATATGTTAATAAATCCCCGTTTTTTTATGAAATCACCTGCTCAATTAGTGGCTACAATAAGAGAAAAGTTTAACCAAAAGGAGGAAGTGGATTTTAATAATCAGTATCTAAAAAATGGATTTGAGGATTGG
>Ga0209641_10000676_pt1 | contig 31640 bp, 35 predicted proteins | sample RifCSP16_1_FD_184022 | JGI IMG/M metagenome (GOLD analysis project Ga0209641, IMG submission 184022) | Soil microbial communities from Rifle, Colorado - Rifle CSP2_sed 16_1 (SPAdes) (version 2) | ecosystem: Environmental > Terrestrial > Deep subsurface > Rock core/Sediment | place: Rifle... | reverse complement strand
TATTGTTACCAAAATTCAATGTAAAAATTCCCGCCATACCATTTCCTATGGCACAAATACACTTTGTATTGGCTATCGTCGCTGCTATAACAAGTATTCTGCAACTCTTCAACTTTGTTTTTGACAATTCTCCTTTGGCCGGCCCTCAATATGGTATATTTCTAGTCGTTGCTGGCAGCGCTCTTATGTGCTACAGCGCTTATAATGAGCGCAAACCATCTCATGAAAAAGCCACCCCACCGTCAACATCCACAAACACCTAGATCAGCCACACCTGTCACTTTTAATAAAAAGCCCCTTTCAAAACAAAGAAAGGCAACATGGCAGACCTATATTTGGTATGTAGTTTTAGCAGTTCTTGGGAGCATTCTCATTTTTTCTGCCACTATATTTGTTTATATTCTCTGGATTCTAAAAGACCTTCCGAGCCCTGAAGAACTGGCGAATTATTCACTTGTATCTACGACAAAAATCTATGCCAGAGATGGTTCTTTGCTGTATGAGGCTGGCAATGAAGGTCAGAGGAGAACTGTCGTGCCATATGATCAAATCTCACGACATATGATCAATGCCACTCTCGCAGCGGAGGATGATGAATTTTTTACTCATCCTGGTTTTGACTGGAAAGGTATTTTGCGAGCAGTGTATTCGGACACAGTTGGAAAGCTGTTTGGTGAAAAAGGTATTCAAGGAGGCTCTACTATTACCCAGCAGTTCGTTAAAAATGCCTTTCTAACACCAGAAAGAACACTAAGACGCAAAATTAGCGAGCTCATTTTGTCGGTTGAACTGGAACAAAATTTCAGTAAAGAAAAGATTTTGGAACTCTATCTCAACAAAATCTTCTATGGCTCTCAATCATATGGCGTACAAGCAGCTGCTAAAACATATTTCAATAAAGATGCTAAGAACCTAACCATTGCGGAAAGTGCCGCTCTCGCCTCAATTCCCCAGTCACCCACACGATTTTCACCATATAACAACAAAGACACATTGCTCTCTAGGCAAAAATACATTCTGGATCGCATGTACAAGTTAAACATGCTGAATGATGGTGAATACAATAAGGCAAGTAAGGACGAATTGGCATTTGCACCATATAAAGCGACTATCCGTGCGCCACATTTTGTGTTCTATGTCATGCAGGAATTGGAAAAAAACTTTGGGACGGACCTACAAGGACTCAACATTCACACTACTCTTGATCCTACATTGCAAGAAGAGGCAGAAAAGATTGTCAAAGAAGGTGCCTTAAAAAATGAAAAAAGTCATGGTGCTGCCAATGCCGGCTTAGTCAGCCTCGATCCCAAAACAGGCGAAATATTGGTGATGGTTGGCTCACGAGATTATTTTGATGACAGTGTCGACGGTAAAGTAAATATAATCACCTCCAAGCGACAGCCAGGATCGTCTTTCAAACCCCTCACGTACGCCACACTTTTTACAAAAGGTTTTGGTACAGGAACAGTCTTTTATGATGTAGAAACAGATTTTGGTAATAAATATATACCGGCTGATTACGATGGAAAGCATCGCGGGCCGGTAACTGTGCGTTATGCCCTAGCAAACTCCCTTAATATTCCTGCTGTTGCCGCTCAGTACTTGGCAAGATTGGATGATACGCTGACACTTATTAACAAGCTGGGAATTGAATATCTGGATAAAACTGCGGCTGATCGAAATGGTTTAGCATTAGCACTTGGCGTAGAGGAAATTGCCCCGATTGATATGGCAGAGGCTTACAGTGTATTTGCTAACAATGGGAAAAAAGTTCCCGTAGCTGCAATTTCGAAAATCACCAATGACCAGCAAAAAGTCCTTTGGGAACGAACAACTCCAGTAGCCGAAGAAGTGCTTGATCCTCAGGCTGCGTATTTGATCAACAATATCCTTTCAGATAACAATGCACGACCTGCCCATTGGGTGAATCTCTTTATCCCTGATCACACTGTTGCTGTCAAAACGGGAACTTCGATCAATATCGTGAACAATGTCAAAAAACCAAAAGATCTCTGGACCATTGGCTATACCACAAATATTGTCACTGCAGTGTGGGTGGGTAACAACAAAGGAGAAATCAGCGCCCTTACAGCGGACGGCGTAACAAATGCCGCCAGCATTTGGAAACCTTTTATGGTGAAGGCTTTGGCAGGAAAAGCTAATGAGGAATTTCCTCGACCTGACAAAATCAAAGAAGTTGCAGTCAGTACACTCTCGGGATTCTTACCCAGTAGAGCAACCCCTCCAGATAAGATCCGCACCGAACTGTTTCCAGATTATGGTGTACCAACGACCTATGATCAAGGTTTTGCTTCTGCACGCGTCGATCAAATTTCCGGGAAATTAGCAACTGAATATTGTTCAGAAAATGTTGCATTATACGTCTATCAAAATTTTCACAGTATTCTCTATTATCTCCGTCCAGATGATCCGGCGCTTCCTCGATGGGAGGAAGCAGTACAAAAATGGGCGTATGGTGTACGAAATTCCCCGGTACCAACACCCACATCCAACCCTGTAGAGGGAGGTCCCCCAACAACGCCAATTGTGTACGTGGACTCTCCGGATAAAATTCCTACGGAGCCGTGCAATGTCATACAGGCTCACGAGATGGGCATTACACTCTTGAAACCAGGAGAGGGCGACAAAGTTCGTATTGGTTTAAATAAAGCAACCTTTTCTATCAATGATCCATATGAAATCAGCAAAATCACCGCTTACTTTGATGGACAAATATCCGCCATGCAAGAAAGTCCACCTTTTGACAGCATGTTTATCAATGTGCCCGAAAGTCCTCTTGGCTCAATCCATACTGTACGTTTTATCTTTGAACTTCGCGATGGAAAACAAGTAAGCGTCCATGCAGGTATTGTGGTCTCTGATGACGCCACACCACCGGAAATCAATATTCTAGAACCGCGGGAAAATCAGATATTCACCCCAGGAGAGGTATTTCAAATCAATGCAATTATTGTTGATGACAAAGCAATAAGCCGTGCTGAGTTTTTCTTCGACGGTAGTCCCATCATCACTCTGGAAAATAGCCCCTACATTACATCGTTTATGATTCCCATAGATACCACCGAGGGTTTTCATGAATTACTTGTTCGCGCCTATGACAGTCAAGACAATGTCACTCGTTTCAAAAGAAGCATCGAAGTCAAAAATCCGAACATTGAAGAGATATCATCTTCTGACCGAGATCGGAGAGAGAGAAGAAACGAAATAAACCTTTAAGATTGTTCCGAAGTACCAAGAACTTGCTGTAATCGGAAACGGGCATTTTTGCTCAAATTTGCCACCAATACTGCCGGCAAATAATTTCTGGCATTTTTCATGAATTTATCTCTCTCGATTGTTGATGACGATCTCACACTTTGTATACTGTCTAATTCAAGACCGTAACTATCTGGGAAAGCGATAAGTCCTTCTATTAACCATTCAGGATGATTGGGATGAAGTCTGAACGTTAATTTATTAGCGGATAAATTTGCAATATTTTGTAAAAAGGTCAAAAACACTTTCCTCAAGCCAATTTCTCCAACCGTAGGACTTAGAGAATGACCTATCGAAAACCCCTGAATTTCCGCCATGCCATTTTCATAATCCCTCCGTTTACTCCTGGGAAGATATGGATATGAAACACTTCCTTCCAATTTCAGCTTCCCTTCAAGCTCAATATACAGCAACATACAGCCGCTATCTTGAGCGTAAGATACTTTTGGCTCTTCAATGTCTTGGTGCTCTAACGATTCATTCATACACTGAAATAATAATAATGATAAAATTAAGAAGAAGACCACTATATACGTGATACAAGTTCATTTTGCAAGTACTTAAGCTCCTACTTCAGGAGTTTCTTTTTTTGCCGCTCTCTTTTTGCGAGTCTTTTTCTTGGGTTTTTCTTCTGTTGGCTTTACTTCAGTCGGAGGAGCATCAGCGCTTTCTCTGATAGTAACTTGAGGCATGACTTCAGAGGACTTTTCAACTTTTTCCTCCGCAACTGTCCTGTCCCTTGGTGATTGCACAGCCATCTCTTCTACCTTTACCACTGTTTCTGACGGAGCTGCGCCTTCAGCAGGAGTGGCTTCTGCACCGACAGTTGGAACAAAATCCTCAATGTCTATTTCCCAACCGGTGAGTAGAGAAGCAAGGCGTACATTTTGCCCGTTTTTACCAATAGCCAGTGATCGCTGATCTTCAGTAACATATACTTTGGCAAGTTTTTGATCTTGAATGAGCTCTATACTCACAATTTTTGCAGGTGACAGAGCATTGATAAGAAATTTCACTGGATCTGCTGACCACTCGATGACATCGATACGTTCATGTCCCAATTCATCGGTCACAGCTTGGATACGAACACCCTTCTGACCAACACAGGCCCCGACAGGATCTACACCTTCTTCGCGAGCGGCAACAGCAACCTTTGTACGTATACCAGGCTCACGTGCTATTTGTTTGATTTCAACTATACCTTCACGAACTTCTGGAACTTCCAAGTCCAAAAGTGCTTTGATCAGATTATTATGTGTGCGAGAGATGATAATTTGCGGTCCTTTCTCATTGCGAGCGACTTTTTCCAAGAGAACCTTGATTCTTTGGCCGTTATACAGACGCTCACCAGGAATCTGATGATTACGTTCCAAAATCACCGTAGCCTTTTCCAAATCTATAAACGCATCACCATGGCGCTCTACTCTTTGCACTTGAGCGGTTAATAATTCTCCTTCCCTGTCTTTGTAGAGGTTATATACAGCCTCTCGTTCAGCCTCACGTACGCGCTGAATGATGACTTGCTTAGCAGTTTGAGCTGCGATACGACCATATTCTTTGGGAGTTACTTCTATTTCAACGACCTCCCCCACTTTTGCTGTCTTTCGAATTTTTTTGGCATCAGCGACCGTTTTTTCAAATTCTCTATCGGCAACCGTTTTTACAACATCAAATTGCTGATAAACGTTCATAAGCCCAGTTTGCGCATCAAAAACGACACGAATTTTCTGTTCTGGACTACCATAGTCTTTGCGAAAGGCAGCAGCCAAAGCAGCTTCAATAGCCTCGATAACAACACGAGCATCGATATGTTTCTCATCACATATTTGAGCGATAGCAGCAGCGAATTTAGATTGCATATATGAAATTTAAAATTTGTCCTGAATATATCGAAGGATGAAAAATTAAGAATTGGAAAAGAGCCAGCTTGAATATCAAGTTAGTCTCCAGAATATCGATAATTTCAACGAGAATTATATCCCGTCTCCATCTCTTTGGCAACAATCTCCTTTCAAAATATTGACATAATTGTTTTTGGTAGCGATAATATCACCTCAATAAACGTTTCCCTATGGGTAAAGGTAGAGGAGGCAATATACGAAGACCACCGCGAGGACCAGATAGTCCGGGACATTACTCACATATTATTAGGCCTCGCCGTACCACCCTCCCTCACGGACCACGAGAGGATAAACCCCGATCCAAAACGAAAAAAACGGAAACCAAACCAGACTTTTCAAGGAATATGCCCAGCAGCACGCTCGCTCCACCTGCGCTTATGCCTGCGCAAGATTTAGCAAGCGCAGTGCGTGCAATAACGAACCCAGAAGAAAGCCAGGGACCAACACAAGATTTGATAGAGGCTCCTGTTCCATTGGCGCCGAAAGAAGAAATTCGTAGTGAAATACAAAAAATTGTAGAAGCAGCACCAATTGTACAAATACGAGCCACAGACCAAACTGAATCATCAGGGATACCACGGGAAGACAGCTCAGCATCCGATGATTTTAATGATCTCTTTGCTGATAATCAGCCATCACATCGTTCCACAACTCCATTTGGCGTTCCAAAAAATGAAACAGGATCTGTACTTGAATCAGAGCTTCAACACGCTATTGATAATCGTCCACCCACAGAACAACCGCCAGCATCCCTCCATCCAATTCCTCCTGAGGCAGAAATTGATGACAATCAACCAACTCGTATCAACATTAAAGTTCCTACAGAACCTCCTCCTTCATCTTCATCTTCATCTTCATCTTCATCTTCATCTTCATCTTCATCTTCATCTTCATCTTCATCTTCATCTTCATCTTCATCTTCATCTTCATCTTCATCTTCATCTTCATCTTCATCTTCTTCCTCTCCTTCGTTTTCCAATCACCCTTGGTTTAGCTCCGAATTACCCACTGACTCACAAGGATTCCTTCGTATACAAAGAGCTTACTTTCGCTGTTTAAATAGGGCGATCGCTGTAGCGACGGAGAAAGAAAAAGATGCGTTGGAAAGCATCGCATTATCAATTGAAAATGCGCAGGACCTTCCCGACCTTAGTACGGCCATCACAAGGTTATCACTCTATGATTTTTCAGAACCAGTAAAAAACGTGATCAGAAATACAGCAGAATTTATCGCGGGCAAAGCCAATATCGATGCAGAGAGACGAAGTTTCCAGAGACTTGATGAAATTTTACCGCCACATATTTCCACGAGCGATTCATTTCAGGTGATCAGTCACTGTCTCATGGCAACAAAACTCATTGTCGATGATAAGATTTTTGATTTTACTTTTGATCCAAACAGTTTTGATATCGGAACAATCAGTTTGGTAGGCCATGAAAATAATGTCCCAACACTTAAGAAATTCTCAGGAAGATCACTCGCTGATCCTGCTACTCTTCAAAAACTAGGGAAAATATTGCAAGAAGTAGCTGACGCTCCCGGTCAATTCATTGGCAAAGAGGTTCCACCGCCGGATATTCACCTGTACAAAGAACAAGTCAAAAATATCTGTCAAAAAGTCACGGATGTCTTTAATAAAAAAAGAAAGGCGTATCGCTTAGCTATTACTCATGAACTTCGAGATGAAAAAATCGACATTACTATTGGACTTACTGATATCAAAGAAACTATAACGGTTATTGCTTCCGATCATGGACCAGTCATACACAATCACGAAACTTTACATGGGCCTTTCACGGAAACTATGCTAAGAGGCATTGTAGATATTCTTGAGAAAGAGAGAAAAGAAAAGGCGAGTATAAGAAACAAAATTCCATTCCTATCAACTGCAAAATCGATAGACGCACAGAAAAGAACTCGTCAGGCAGCTTTTGTCATCCTCTCATTTACTGTAGCTGGCGGACTGGGTGCAACATATCTCGCTACTCACAGATCGTCAGCGCTACACAACACTTCATCGACATCTCATACTTCTTCTTCATTGGACTCATCGCCTGCTCCCTCTCCTGTATCGGCACAAAATTTTGTGGCACCCCTTGTACCGGCACAAGATCTTGTGCCGCCTACCATCCCTCCATCTTCATCTGTGCCGCCGCAAGATTCCTTCGACGCTGCTCAGGACAGGCCTACAGCGGTACCGGCACAATTAATTGTGCCTCCTACTTCTCCATCTCCATCTCACACTTCAGCCATTTCACGCATTGGCGAATCATCCGTAGGTAGTGATCGAAATGCCAACACTGAAAGAGCTCTTGTTCATATTTTTTCTACTATACCTTATGTACACGCAGGGCGAAGTGCCCACATTTCCAATCGAAGAGTATTAATGGCACGATTACGACATGCTCTTCATGGTCAAGATTCCACAAGAGCTGCTCATATTGAACAAATATTTATTGAATCACATTTTGATACGGACGCTTTAGTCAACAGACTCCGCAGTGAAGGCGGGAGCAATATCGCTTCTCGCATAGTGCATCTCAGAACCCGCCCTGGTCATGACAATGTCATCGTGGAAAGACGAGAAATATCCGAACGACGACAGATTCGTATTAGAGTCGAACGTGATGGTAGCGAACTCTATACCACTGATTGGTTCACAGAGAACCGAGCAATTCGCAGAGTTAGAACTTAGTCTACACTTCAATCTGCACAAATTGATACCCTCGTGCACGTACATATTGCTCTAATAAGCTTAGCTGTGAGAATAGTTTCTCCTTATTTGTATCATCAAGGGACACATTGATAATCATACGATTTTTCATTTTTTGTAATGCATCTCTTCCTAACTCAAACGACCACAAAACAACATAATAACCAAAATTATACTTGAGTCGCCAAGGACTTAATATCATTCTCCTCCCACGATACGGTCGAAAAAATACCGTATGAAAATTTGGGATTATATCAGCTAAAACTTCTTGAGAACGATGAATTGCTTTATGAATATCATCTGAACCAAAATACTGGGTAAACCATTTTTCCTTAGACTCAAAACCAGCTATCCCGATAACATGTCCTGCTTTTATAATATCTTTCATCAAAAGAGGGCTTTCTTCAGCAACTCTCCCATATACAAAGAACATGGCAGAAATATTCCTTTCATCCAACCAATTCACGACCTCATCGAGTGTTTCTGAATTTCCTCCCGTGAAGGTCAAAGCTAAAATCCTGTTTTTTGTCGGCGCCAAAAAAGAATACCCACCAAGACTGTGGCGAGGACTGAAGGTGTAAAGCCACCAATAAAAAAGACCCACACACACTACAGCTATCATCCACCACGACAACCACATAAAAGCAATGATCAAAAGAATTAATGAAATAACAAACATTTCTGATATCATCGCGCTTATTTAAAACTTTAGATGTATGGTGTAGTATCTTTGAAACATTCTCACCTTATGACGCCAACCATTTTGATTGCAAGCAGTATTTTCATTGTTGCAACCGTCCTGACTATTCATACCATATATAATTTTTTTGCTTGCCTCAAACCGAGTAAAAAACATGCTCATCCCGACGCCAAACACGGTCTCGTTACAATCATGATTCCTGCACGTAATGAAGAAAAAGTCATAGAAAAATGTTTGCGCTCGCTTATAGCACAGGATTATCCAGAATTGGAAGTTATTGTTTACAATGACCAGTCTACCGATCAGACTGGTCACATCGCTGACAAAATCGCCAAAGAAGACAAGCGCATCCATGTCATTCATGGCACTCATTTACCAGAAGGCTGGGTAGGGAAAAATCACGGTTGCCATCAAATGAGTCAGAAAGCTCAAGGGAATTGGATGCTTTTTGGTGATAGCGACATTGTTTTGGCACCAGATGCAATAAGCCGATCTCTCGCCACTGCAGATGAACATGGTCTAGAATTTCTTTCTTTCTTCCCTCGATTTGATAATTACAGTTTTTGGGAAAGGGCAATACTTCCGCTATTTTACTTTTACCTTTTTGCATATCTACCGATGTCCAAGATCATGACAAGTAAAAATCCTGATATCGTCGCTGCAAATGGTTCTTTTATCCTCATTAAACAATCCTTGTATTGTCAAATTGGTGGTCATGAAGCAGTAAAAGACAAAATACTTGAAGATGTACTGATGGGAAGACATATCAAGGGGCTAGGACACAAGACTGGATACGGTGACGGCAGTGAACTGTATTCAGTACACATGTATGATACGTATTACGCTATCTGGGAGGGTTTTAGTAAGAATGCCTTTTCCTTCTTTAAATGGAATTACATCTCTGCTACTACGTATGTGATCTTTGCTTTTCTCTTTTTGGTTGTACCATTTTTATTGATTCCTCTTGGATTGCTCATCAACCAACCATTGCTTTCTCTGGCAGGACTGGCGAGTAGCAGCATGTATCTTTTTATGTCGGCCATACTAAATTACCGGCTAGAACAGGGCATTGTAAGCGTTTTTATGTTTCCCCTTGCTATGTTTCTCAGCCTTGCAGTAATTGTTAATTCTATGTTCCGTGTCGCCACAGGAAAAGGCCTGACTTGGAAAGGCAGAAGCTACGCAAAATGACAGCTCTAGGCTGGCATCCCGAGCTTGTCGAGGGATCTAGATCCTTCGACTCCCTTCGCTACGCTCAGGGTCGCCCAAGATGACACTCTAAAAGTGTCAGTTGAGACCTACCAGTCCAATGATCACGCCGAGAACTGCTGTCAGTCCTCCAATAATCCAAAAGCGCATAGTCACGGTGTATTCAGCCCAACCCCAATGCTCAAAAAGGTGATGCAAGGGCGTAATAGAAAATATTTTCCTTCCCAGAAATTTCTTGGAACTAATTTGAATGAGGCTAGAAAGAGTTTCGATGACAAACACAAAACCAATAATTGGCAGCAAAAAAACTGCATTCGTGAGCATTGCTATCACTCCCAATGTCGCACCAAATGATAAAGCACCCGTATCGCCCATGAAGAACCGTGCAGGCGGAATATTGTACCAGAGAAAAGCTGTTAAACTACCCATCAGAATTCCACAAAAAGCAGTTAACACAAATAGACCATTAACAAAAGCAAAAATACCAAACGCTCCAAAAGCCACAATCAGTAATCCGGCAGCTAAGCCATCCAGACCATCCGTAATATTTACCGAATTACTGGTAGCAATAATCACAAAGGCAAAAAGCGGGATATACCAAAGACCAATAAAAAAATCACCCAAAGCCGGAATATGAATTTCATTGTAACCAAGACGAGAATAAAACCACCATGCACCAAGCAAAGCAAACAGTGTTAGCCAAAACAATTTCGGTCGTGCACCAATACCTTTTTTGGTACCGATACCACGAATATTATAATAATCATCCAAAGCACCTAATATTCCGGTCACTACCAAAGTGAAAAGAGGTAAATAGGTTTCGCCACGATCCAAGACCGAAAATGGCGTTAAACTTGAGAGCAATACAATAATGGCTGTAATCCCCCATACAAGAACTCCTCCCATTGTTGGAGTACCTGCTTTCTTAGCATGCAAACCTCGAAAAATAATGGACTTACGACCATCAACAGTTTCTTCTCTAATTTGCTTCCCAAAACGATTCTTTTCCAAAAAACCAATGAATGCAGGGGTGACAAGCATTGTTAAAATAAACGAAACCGTACTATATCCTAAAATATAAATAATAGTGGAGACAGAATTCATAAAAATTATTCTTGATTTTCTCCCTCAAGCCTTGGCTCTCCTTTCAACTGGACCTTTATCCTGCGTCTTAGACCATCCCCTATGCTATACACCTCCAAATCAGCATATTCAGGATTCATAAACATGGTATGTACGGCACGACGGCGATAACTGGGCATAGGAGGCAATTCAACTGCGATACTTTGCGCGCGTACTTTTTTTGCAGCCTCTTTTGCTACCAGTTCGGCATTGGCTTCTTGATTCTTACGATAATTATCGATGTCCAAAACGACTTCCAATTCAGGATCCACATAACGACGAACTAACAGGCGCCACATATGTTGGAGAGCAAAAAGCGTTTCTCCTTGACGACCGATCGCCACAGCGGGCACTTTTGCCTTGAGACTGATACGCAAGAAAACTTTTTCATCCTCGGTACTCGTTTGTATATTATTTTCATTCTCTTCAGTATCCCAATCTTCAATGTCGATCAAAGATTTCTTGAGTAAATCTTGGAGAAGAGCGATAGCTTTTCTTTGTAATTCTTCCATAAATAAAAGTTATTTGCGATGATTAAGAATAAGCTGTTGTCCGATACCAAAGACAGTTGAAAATATCCAGTATAATGCAAGACCAGCAGGATAGCTCATAGCAAACCAGGCAACTAATATCGGCAGCATATAGGTCATAGAATTCGTTGCCTGCTCAATTTCCTTCATTGGTTTCGGCTCGGCGGAAGCTTTGGGTGTAATATCATGGATTTTTTCATGCTGTTTTACTTGTGACAACTTCATCGAAATGAACTGGGTCACTCCAGTGAGAATAGGTAAAATATATTTATCTGGAGTAGTTAGATCAAAAATCAAAAAAGTTTTACCAATAGAATTCAGATCAAAACCAGACAAAACTCCGTATAAATAATGGGTGTAGGAGGGATCTAGACCATGTTGAAGCACAAAAAACACCGCATAAAGAATGGGGAGCTGAATCAAAATCGGCAAACAACCACCGCATGGATGAACACCATGCTCTTTATAGAGTTTCATGATCTCTTCCGACTGTTTTTGTTTGTCCTCCGAGTGCTTTTCTCTGAGAGCATTGATCTTGGGCTGCAACTGCTGAAGTCCCTTTTGCTGCTTTAAGCTGGAATACGTCGGAAAGAAGAGAGCAACACGAATAAGGAGCGTCAAAATAATGATCGCCAGACCCAAATCATGACCTGGTAACCACGTAGTTAACCAAATCAGCAAATTATAAATCGGCCGAAGTAATACCTCTTCCCAAAGAGAGGATAGAAATGACATGTTTTATAAGAAAAAATTACTGAAAGTAACAATAACGGAAATCCTGTACCTGAAGGATAGCAAATTCATGTAAAAGTGGAAATACCACCTACTGGAGAACAGAAACTCAGGTGACAGGTGATAAAAGGTGAAAGTGGTTTTACCTAACACCTGCAAAGCCCGCCTATCACCTGCATTAAGGTACATCCACTCCTCCTTCACTCCACGGATTACAGCGCAAAATTCTATATGTTCCCTTCCCTAGACCACGAAGAAGTCCATATTTTCCCAATGCATCATGCATATATTGTGAACAAGAGGGATGGAATCTACAGTATCCATGAGGATACATTTTTTTCCCCAAATAACTATGATCGGGAGAGACGGTCCACTGGTAAAGACGAACCAGTTTCCTAGGTAGAAAGGTGGTGAAGCTGATCAAAACACTTCTGGCCTGTAAGTACCAAATCTTTCCAGGGTGTATTTTCGACATTTGCTCGGGCGATGAAGATGCAGTCATAATTGGATCTATGTTCTTGAAGATATACCTCTCTAATCATACTACGAAGTCGTCTTTTGATACGAGCCCTTTTCGGTGCGGTCTTAACACTCTTATTGCTTACGATAACTGTAAAGGATGCTTCCCTGCCATATCTTGGGGAAGCGACTAATGTAAAATAGGGTGTCTGTAAGCGCTTTCCCTTGCGCATCATGACAGTAATTCCTTTTCCTGAAAGACGATTTGCTCTCGCTAACACGCAAAGAAGATTAAACTGCTAGACGGGCACGACCACTACTACGGCGATGACCGATAATCTTTCGACCATCTTTGGTAGCCATACGCGATAAAAAGCCATGACGACGTTTGCGACGACGATTTTTACTTGCATTGCCCTGACGCATACTATTGAAATAAACAACGCTGGGAGTTTACGGAGAAAGAGAAACTGTGTCAACCAAGCCTTATTGAGTAAGCGACTTGTTGATAGAACTCTCTATGTACGTTATAATGTACATAGTTAATAATTGCTATGACCAAAACTATTCCAGCAACAGAAGCCAGAAAAAGTTTTTTTAAACTCATTGAAGAGACCGATCAACCAGGAAGGTCAGTCACCATCACTGTCGGTGGAAAACCAAGGGTAGTGATGATGTCAGCTGAAGACTTCGAAGGCTGGCTGGAGACATTGGAGATTATGTCTGATGAAAAGTTAATGAAAACTATAAGACAAAGAACAAAAAGTCTTGAACATGAAAAGCTCTATTCTGCGGATGAAGTAGAAAAGATGCTGCAGAAGAAATGATACGAGTTTTCACCATCCAATATCACCCCGGAGCCATTAAGGATCTAAAAAAGATTTCCATTCAATGGCAGGTAAAGATTAAAAGAGCAATTAAGGATTTATGTAGTAACCCTTACAGGGGTAAAAAACTGCAGGGTGAGCTCGATAATCTTTATGCTATTCGCATATGGCCATATCGGGTGATCTATAAGATTCACAAACAAGAAATTAAAATTATTATCCTGCATATTGGTCATAGACAAGGTGTCTATAGTTAAACTAGCTGCATTAATGTCGCGTTGGTTACCCTCTGTAATTCTTTCGGTGCTACTACAATTTCTTTGCCTGTTTCGCCAGTACTTATCCCCACCTCAGAAAATTGTAGCAGTGATTTATCCATGTAGATCGGCAGACTGTTCTTCAGGAGAAAAGGGCAAACCGTACCCACCTTATATCCAGTAATACCCTCAACATCAACGGGAGATGCCATAGTCATTTTAGTTTTAGTGACTAGGCCCAATTTTTCTAAATCCAGACGCTTATCTACAGGCACGAGACACATAACGAAATGATGACTTTCATCACCCACAACGAGAGATTTGATCATTTGTGAAGGCAATAAACCGATAGCCTTTGCAGCTTCTAGGGCATCGGTAATATTTTCCGCGTAAGGAATCTCCTTGTAAGAAACGGCATTTATTCGGAAAAAATCAGCGAGACGAGACATAAGCTAAGATGAAGATGGAGGAAGTAAGAAGTTCACAATCAATTCTTTCAACTGAGCAATATCATTGTAGTCATGATCGTAGCCGGGAATCTCAAGCAGTTCGTAATTCTTGGTTTTACTTTTGATCAAGATATCTTTTAGATCCAGAAACGGATAGGCAGGATCATCAGTTTTCTGAATAAATAATGTTGGGACCTGATAGCGCTGTAATATCGCTTCAATATCAATCCTCAGAGACTGTGCGAAGGCAATAGCAGTCCCCGTAAAGATACATTTTTGAGGATGCAGCAATCCCTTATCAATTCCAATCATTGCCAGTATTGCACCAGCCGATTTGGCAAATATTGCATATGTATCAAACTTTTTCACCTCTTCTACCAAACTAGTTAGCTCCATATCATAATCAATACCGCCCTCTTCTTCCTGCCAATGTTGGTAGGTATGAATATAATTTGAAGTAAAGGAATCCTTTACAGCCTCAGCCACATCTTTTATCCACTGTTCATTAGATTTTCTGCTGTTACCGGGAAGGAGAATCAGGTTCATATACTCAACTTTGTCATGTTGAGCGCAGCGAAACATCTCTTGAGATCCTTCACTACGTTCAGGATGACATCATCGTAACATAATCTGCCGAACATCAGGAACACACAACCATGCTGACATCATTCCAAAACCGGCTTTATTGATATGGAAAGGTTCAATTTCAATTACTTTTTCTAAAAAAATTAATATGCAATATTTCTTGTTCTTCACTTTCTGGAAAAATGATCTCTGCTTGTTCCCAGGAATTCCTATTTGTTCACTATATTTCCCCAGAATGCTTTTTATCTTTACTTCATTAAGATCAGAAAACTGCAATACTTTTACTACCTGAGCCTGAACATTTACTGGATCTCCAGAATTCTTGAAATAAATTTTCTCACGGGCTTGAATACGATCCCAAGGTGCACATTTTGCATCATACCAACGAGATTCGATTGTTTTTTCACCGCTAACAATGCGGTCCAATAGCCCAGAAGACTTACGAAGAATAGCAATATGCTCCATCGATTACTGTGGAGACCATGTAGACAAAATAGATTCGGCTACAGATTTGTATGTGTCGTATAATTCTGGTGGTGAAGTGAACGCAAGGGCAAAGAGATAATTACCGTCACTACTGGGAATCACGGTTTGCATTTGTTTGAATTTATCTCCCTCAAATGCATATTCAGCAATAAATTTGTATCCTTTGACAGTTTGGTCACCCATAGGATAATCAAAAGTAGTGTCATCCGTAATTTTGGTGCCCTCATCTTCTTGTAACTGTACTTTTAAATCGTCACGTAAGGCCTCTGCATTTTCATATACTCCACCATTTTTCTTCGATGGCAAAGCTTGAATATTTACCGTAGTGTAGTAGCTATCACGCCCCTGTGGCCCACTGATAAGCACCGTCATTTCATTTTTTTCTTCCGCTACCCACGAAGCTGGATATTTGACTGAATACCTTGCTTTGGGATCTGTGTAGGTATTCGTCAACGTAAGATCTTCAGTGGTTTTGTTATCTTGCACACTAGCACCCGTAGGCAATACTTGGAGCGACAAGATCTTCCACTCGTTGTTCTCCTTTACCAATTTATATTCGATAGGAGTTACAGCCCCATCTTGAGACTGAAGACTACCCTGAAGCGTACCAACGTCGTTTTCGATTGCTCTGCTCGAGAAAAAATTACCCTTATTGTTCTTCAAAGAAGGATAACTATCAACAAAAGCACGGAAATCTTGAAGTGAAGTTGCGTTTTGAAAATCTTTCGACGTATATGAATAGGCTTTTTCAACATCTCCGGCACGCAATGCGGCTAGTTGTTTCTCAGCGACATCAGTAAGTCCACTGGTTAGCCAGAATGCCAAACCAATAATAGCTCCAATAGCAATAACTATACCTAGAACAATTTTTGTGAATTTAGACATGTTTAGATTTAAGACATGTGGATCGTACGTATGCCTAGAATTACCTGTCAAACATTTGCCCTACTTATCATTGACTTACCAGATCAAACTCTTCTTCATCATCCTCGGCAGCACGGTTAAGAAAATCAATAGAGTTAATTTTCCAAAACAAACCTTCTTTGACTGTAGTGTATTGCATATCCTCTGTATACCCATATGCCGTATCGACCGACACAAACAAAACATTAGCATCTAATGCATCAAAAAAAATAACAGAACGATAATTGGTAAAAAAATTACCAAATTCTTGCTGAAAAACATCAAAAGGCATGTTCTTTTGATATTCCTGAGACGTAAATGAATATGCCTTGTTGATATCCTCCAGCTTTAAAGCCTCCAAGTGTTGAACAACGGGATCTTTTGGACTGGAAGTGAAAAAAAGGAAATATATCCCCCAGAGAAGAACCAATAAAATTCCTACAATCAAAAGCAATTTTACCCGGGACATTAAAACTCATTAATCACTATGATCATAAAGAAAATTCATCCAAAGCAAAAGGGATTATGCCAATCAAGACACGTCCTTATCTAATTCCTGTGTCGCAATGAATAGTGGCTTGAGTATAGCTACCCTTAATCACTGTTATTATTCCATCACTGGAACAATACGGTAGAACATTGGCGGCAACAGCAGAGCGAATAGCATAATCTCCTGAAGAAACTGAGACACTGAAAGCACCATTGGCGTCTGATGAAAATTCTTTGACAACAGTAGATTGATCAGCAGTAGTAACCACAAGCGATGTTGCAAACTTTTTGTCATCACATGCTGGATCGGGAGGATCTCTCATCACTGGACACGTAGGTCCGAGGAGGACTATGCCTCTAATGCCGCTCTCCTGGGAGGTAGCGATTTCTTCAGTGAAGTTTTTTCCATCTGATGTTCTACATTGGCGAGGATATGATTCCATGATTGGGAAACCGGCAGCCTCACACTCTGCAAATGAAGTGATTTGGGGAATAGTGGTAGTAGGCGGCACAATTAATTGTGCCGGTACAGTAGTAGTGGTAGGAACAGCTGTAGGAGCAATATTATTTTCATGTTCCACACTTACCAGCTCAGTTCTCTCTCCAGTGGCAATATTTACTTCTAAGACTAAGCCACCAAGATCCGGACAATAATATTTGTGTTCATTTAAATTTGTTTCGATCTGGCTCCAATCTCGAGTCTTCAAACACCCCTCGTATACTCCAAGAGATGTTGTAACTTTTTCATCGACAGAAACCACACCAGCCATATCCTCTGCTTCATTCTTCAAATATTCTTGTCGATACGAATCACCAACTTTGGGGTTAGCTTTCATGATGATTCCTGGCTTAGCACCATTCACACCTGCTTCCCAAGAACCTTTCGCACTCGTTACTTTGCCGTCTTCATACTCCATGGAATCCTCACCCATATACCAGACATTCCCCTGCTTATCCTGAGCGTACCAATCATACGTCTCCTCAATAAGCTCATCATCAAGCCATACTCTATCCCAAATAACAGTTGCAGTAATACTCAAAATCTTTTTCGTCTGATCGGTAACTTTCACTACTATTTTTTCTATTCCCTCATCAGTTTCACTTTGATAGGTAAAAGTTGTACCTGGCGCTAATGTGTAATAAGGATTAGTCACCTGTGATACAAAATTACCAGGATCAATACTAGGATTATATTCATCAGCAGCTGTAGAAACTGGCGTTGGTTGGGCTGTGACAGTTGGCTGAACAACTAATGATGGCTGAGGAGACGCACGATAAACAATATACGCAGCTACTATCACAATAATAACAGCGAGAGTAATGAGGAGATTTTTCATAAAGAATTTCATTATTGATGCAGATTAAAACAAGTTGCTTATAAATTTATTCTCACTATACTTAGTTCGCAAACTTATTCTAGTCTTCATCCTTCGTGGTCGCAATTAGCTTTGTAAAAAGGATAAGAATAAGACTCGGTCGCCTGAGGCGACCTTGTGGAGAGATGGCAGAGTGGTCTAATGCGGCGGTCTTGAAAACCGCTGTCCCGCTTGCGGGACCGGGGGTTCGAATCCCTCTCTCTCCGCCACAAAATAAAAATTTCATGTCGACTGAAATAGGACATAACGCTATTGCTACAAATATTAACCTCTAAGAAATGAAACCCAAAGATCTTAAATCAAAAATCACCAATAAAGAAGAATTTATATTGTTAGATGTCCGTGAGCGGGAAGAATTTGAACCAGAAAATACCATACCAGGTGCACAAAATATGCCTATGGGAAAAGTTTTTCTGGAAGCTGCTAAGGGTAATTTGCCGAAAGACAAAAAAATCATCACGATTTGTAAAAAAGGCGGCCGTTGTGAAATTGTTGCGCGAGAATTAGAGAAAAAGGGCTATGATATTGAACATCTCGAAGGTGGTATCGATGCTTGGAAAGAAGAGGCATCCTAATCCTTTGCTTCTCTTTTATTTGAGAACATTTTACACAATTCAAATATCAGGAATCCGATAGCACAGAAGAGACCTATTTGCTGCCAAACTGCTATTGGCAATGGTACAGTCTTAAACAGCGTTGATAGCGGCGTAAACAATAGGAGTAGATGCAGACCAAGTGACAGAGCAATTGCACCCCACAACCAAACATTGCTAAACGGTGACTTTTGAAAAACAGATAAGCGGGATCGTGTAGAAAGTGCCAGAAACATTTGAAAGACAATGGTTGCCGTTAAAGCAGCAGTGCGGGCAATATCTAAACGAGCAGGATCATTGTCGAATACCATAGAAAAAATCCATAGTGCGATAATAGCGTTGAGAATACCGGCAAAAATCAAGAAAGGTATTTCTCCCGTAAGAATTCCCTCACTTTGTTTTCTGGGTGGACGATTCATAATTCCCGGCTCACTTGCTTCAGTAGAAAGTGCTAAAGCTGGAAAACTATCGGTGACCAGATTCATCCACAAGATATGAAGAGGTAAAAGTGGTAGTGGCATATTGAGAAACATTGCCAAGGTAATAATGAGGACTTCCCCGACATTGGCACGGAGTAAAAAGACGATAAATTTTCGAATATTGTCATAAATACGACGGCCCTCACTAATAGCTGCAATGATAGTGACATAATTATCATCGGTAAGCACCATCGCGCCCGCTTCTCTAGCTACGTCAGTACCTTTCTTTCCCATAGCCATACCCACATGCGCACGCTTAAGTGCTGGTGCATCATTCACTCCATCTCCAGTCATAGCGACAATATTACCTTCTGACTCAAGTGCTTCAAGAATCTTTACTTTGTGTACTGGTTGCACGCGAGCAAATATGGATATGGTTTTGAGAGCATGACGAATTTCATTTTGATCCATCGTTTCGAGAGTTTTCCCATCAATGACCCCGGCGCTTTCAATACCTACTTTTTTGCTGACAAATAAAGCGGTTTCGGCATTGTCTCCAGTAATCATAATAGTTCGAATACCTGCATTTTGAGCGAGTGCAATAGCCTCTTTGACATCTTTTCGAGGAGGATCGACCATACCAATTAAGCCCGCCAATACAAATCCTTGTCCAAGATCTTGCGCCACTGCTAGTACACGCAGCCCATTCTTTGTCATTTCACTATTATGAAGAAGCATTTCTTCTGCCTCAACTGTGCTCAACATCGCGGCAATTACCTCAGGGGCACCTTTGGTAAACTTAACTCTTGTCTCATTATTCCTATGAACAGTTACCATAAATTTACCTTCTGATGTAAAAGGAATCTCTTCTTCTTCTATTTCTAGACGATTACTCTTTAATTCCTCTGCATAGCGAAGCAATGCTATCTCTGTAGGATCACCAATATTGGGAAGCAAGGCCCGATTACAAGAAGCACCAATTTGAGCAAGTTGTTTTTTATTCATACCTTTCGGCAACCAAACGCCCTCTACTTTCATTTGATTCTCAGTGATAGTGCCGGTTTTATCAGCACAGATCACATTGATATTTCCAAGAGTTTCTATAGCATCCAGACGACGAATCAAAGCGTTCTTCTTTATCATTCTTTGGACTCCAAGAGCGAGACAAATAGTTACTACCGCAGGAAGTCCTTCCGGGACTGCAGCGACTGCTAAACTTACAGCAACAAAGAAAACCTCGATAGCCTTCATCCCTCGAAACAATCCCAAGAAGAAAACGAGCAGACACAATAGAAGCACAATGATACCGATTTTTTGGCCAACCTTTTTTAATTGTAGTTGTAGTGGTGTTGGAGGCGGTTTAAGACTCATAACCATAGCTGAAATTTTCCCCAATTGAGTCTGCATACCCGTAGCAACCACGACAGCTTCTCCCGAGCCGCGAGTGACTAAAGTCCCACAAAATACAATGCCCTTGGAAACATCTCCCGCAAAAACGGATTGCTTCATCACCGGGATGGACTCTCCTGTAAGGGTCGACTCATCGATTTCAAGCGAAGCACTTTCTATCAGGCGTGCATCTGCATTGATACGATCTCCAGCTTCAATAAGAATAAGATCATCAGGAACCAATTCCCGAGATGGGATAATGACAACAACACCATCACGCTTCACTTTGACTTGAGGCGCGCTTAATTTTTTGAGCATGGCAATGGCATTTTCTGCACGCCATTCCTGGAAAAATCCAAAAACTGCATTGAGGATGATAATTGCCAAAATGACTATTGCATCAATGACATTGTCCTCATGCAATCCGCCATTTTGAATAAATGGCACAGTCAGAGATACCACCATCGCTCCCAACAATATATAAACCATAACATCTTGAAATTGTGCGAGGAGTAATTTCCACCAGGGTTCACGATGTTCTTCAATTTCATTGAATCCATAGCGCTCTCTACGCACCTGAATATCTTTGTGATTCAGGCCATCTTTTTGAACATGCAAATCTGCAAGAATTTTTTCTTTTATCTGGGATTCTACCATGGAAACATCAGAGAATATTTTGCTTTTTGACTGTCTTCAGTATAGTAAGATCACAATTCTAAGCAAATACCATGTTTCTATCACATCAAAACATCGAGAAATACATCGATGAAGGCAAAATCATCATCAAACCTGAATTCGATAAGAAGAGTATCCGTCCGGTAGGCATTCGCATTCATCTCGCTAAAGATATTCTCATACCAGAGCCCGGACAGACTGTGGATCTTACGAACAATGAACAAGAATTAAAGTATAAGGAGATTGATCTTAGCAAAGAAGAATTTTACTTAGAACCAGGGCAATTTGTCTTAGGCGCAACCTATGAAGCCATACAAACCCCGCCAAATATCTTGGCAATTCTTGATGGCCGCACTACCATCGCTCGGATAGGGTTAACTACTCACATTACTGCATCAATAGCAGATGGTACTTGGGAAATGCCTCATGTCGTAGTTCTAGAGATAAAGAACGTAGGAAACTTTAAAGTACGACTCAAATACAAAGATCCAATAGCTATGATGGTATTCACTGAATTGAAAGATCCCGTGATACAAAAGATTCAAAGCCAATATGGTGGCGGCCAAAGCAAAGTCACCCCACCGAATTTGAAGTTTAAGACTGGTCATGACAAATAAATCAGGTTATTTCATCATCATTCGCGGGCCATTGGGGTGTGGAAAGTCAACAATTGCGGAGAAGCTTGCTGATATTCTTCATGAGGAACATATCAATATGGATATGGTTTTAGATGACAACGATTTGGATCAGACTGATCCCGATGAAGGATGCATTCCAGCCAAGAATTTCATCACAGCTAATGATATCGTGTTGCCGGAAGTGAAAGAAAAACTGCAGAACGGCCAGATCGTCATTTTTGATGCCTGTTTTTATCATAAGGAAGTTATCGAACATCTTTTGCAGAATCTGCCCTACTCTCATCATGTTTTTACTTTAAAAGCCTCTTTAATACTGTGCATTGAAAGAGACAGCAAGAGAAATCAAACTTATGGTGAAGGAGCAGCTACAGCAGTGTATAATCTCGTCACCAAGTTTGACTACGGAACTGTTATTGATATATCCAAATCTCTAGATGAGGCCGTGAAAGAAATTGTTTCTTATTTACCTAAAGCATAATCATGTCAGTCAAAATAACTTATTTTGTTCACGGAACATCCAATGATAATGAAAAAGAAATATCTTCGGGATGGTATGATGCTGGGCTTTCTGAGAAAGGAATTGAGCAGTCTATCGATCTTAAAGATCAGATTGAAGATAAAACATTTGATATTGTTTTCTGTTCCGATTTAAAACGAGCTGTTGATTCTGCCAAGTTAACATTTGAAGGGACGGTTAAAATCATTGCGGATAAAAGACTCCGGGAATGTAACTATGGAAAATTCAATGCCCAACCATCAGAAATCGTTGAACCTATGCAGGAAAAGAACATTACCGAAAGATTCCCAGAGGGAGAAAGTTATGAAGATGTGAAAAGTCGCATTGCTGATTTCCTTGCATCCTTGAAAAAGAATTATTATGGGAAAAGTGTGGCGATAGTAGCCCACAAGGCTCCTCAACTGGCGTTAGAAGTCTTACTAAGAGGCAAAACGTGGGAGCAAGCATTTGCGGAAGACTGGCGAAAAAGAAAAGCTTGGCAACCCGGTTGGGAATATATTCTTGAATAAAACAATCACTATGGAAGATAGAATAAGAAATACATGTAATAAAAGAACGAAATAAACGGGTCGAGGCCGACAAGGCTTGGGAGATCAGCGGTTTTAGAACTTTCACAATTACAGTCATTACATATTTTATTGCTGCTATAGTTTTATATTTTATTGGTGTTCAGAATTTTCTATCGAGTGCATTTATACCTACGATAGGTTATCTGCTTTCAACACAATCACTACCTATGATAAAACGATGGTGGATTGATAGATCTTTGAAGAAATAATTTTACATCCTTCGACAAACTCAGGACAAGCTTTACATTTTAAATTTTACATTCTTATGGATGATCCACAAAAAATGAATAATGAGGACTTAAAAAAGAAATTGTCTCCCGAGGCATATGCTGTATGTCATCTCGGAGAGACTGAAAGTCCCTTTTCGGGAAAGTATTATCACAATAAAGAAACCGGCATGTACCAGTGCATCGTCTGTGGTCATGATCTTTTCTCATCAGATACGAAGTTTGAATCTGGCTCTGGTTGGCCATCCTTCTGGGATCCAGCGAATAAAGAAAATGTAGAATTGGTAGATGATGACAGTGCGGGTATGCATAGGACTGAAGTACGTTGTAAGAATTGCGGCTCACACTTGGGTCATGTTTTTGATGACGGACCAAATCCGACTGGAAAAAGATACTGTATCAATTCGGTAGCATTGAATTTTATGCCGAAGAAAAAATAGTTCTAAATTCTAAGCCTGCCCTGAGTGCATCGAAGGGTTCAAAGTTCTAAGTTAAGACACTATGAATTACGTTGGGAAGTATACATCTCTTCGGTGACCGATCCTGATCACTTGTATGATTCTTCTTTCTCTATCAAGAAGACAGACAATTCTATAATCTCCTACACGAAAACGAACCATACCTCTAAGCTTTCCGTGTAGGATCTTGCCAAAAGCTGAAGGACTGGGCTGCTGGGCAAAGAAAATGATCTTTTCAGTAATACGCAAAATAAGCGATTGGTCTAATTTGTATAGGTCTGCATTTGCTTCATCAGAAAAATCAATGTCGTATGCCATGCTCTTTCATTACCTCCTCCAAAGATTTCATTGTCCCTTTCTTAATTTGTTTTCGAGCTGCAGCAATACGTTTTTCTAAACCTTTACTAGTCATCATTTCAATATCTTCCTGCAATTCATCCCACATTTCATCAGAAAGAAAGAGACCGACAGACTTCCCATTGCGGATAATACGCGTGACTCCCTGCAATGCTTTGGAAGGGTTTTTTTGCAATTCACGGATAGAAACAATTTTTTCTTTAGCCAACATAGAGAGGAGATTAAGCATAAACTGTAAGTAATTATCTACTTACAATTATACGGCAGATCTATTATAAAGGGTAGAGCAGAAATAAGCGAAATTTGCATTTCATTATTAGATATTCCAGATTGGAAGTTTCTTTCAACTCACTACGAAACTATTTGACTAACAACTGCTTTGTTATTATAATCACATCCCATTATTAGAAATTCTATAAAAATGCTTAAGCTCGCACAAACATTACAATTAAGACATCAACCCAGTCTTGAGACGGATCTAGAGCCTCCAGAAAGAGCGCAGTTACAACTTGCCTTAGATTTCTGGTCCAGAAAGCCACACAATCATTTTTCAATCGTCATTAACGATTTACGAAGAATGCTCAGTGACAAACAACAGGAAGCTCCTGATGCTATAGATAAAGACAGAGGAACTTTAGAGGAGGATTTTGTTTTCTTAAGTGACCAAGAAATGTTGCAACTAGATCAAAACGAGAGAACCGGTACACTTATCGGTGATTGTATTTTTGTATCATCAGCGATACCCCAACAATATGTCCCGTTGGTCGTGTTAAATTTAGCAACAATGCGACATATTAATGAAGATCAACATAAAATCACCCTCCTTCTTCGAGAATCCGGACTAACACCTGATAACAGTCGCCATTTTACCGCAAATCTCATTGATATTTTTGCTGCAGAACATCTATTTCAGAAAGATGGGAAGGAACTTGCAGGTTATCTTAAATGGAGAAAAGATATTGAAAGAAGCGGGTTTTTCAGAAATCCTCTTGTAGATGAAATACTGAGAAAAAGACTTCAACAATCAAATTATCGTCGCACAACCCATCCATTGGAGAGATCAAAACACACAAGAATGTCATTCGTATTCGCTAATACATTTGAGAGTCTTTTCACGAGAAGCCAAACTGATATGATGCTGCGCGATTTCGGTATTACTAAAGCAGACATCATCCTACGTCGATGTGTAGAAAGTAAAGCACTAGACCCTGAAAAAATGTTGCAATGTATCGACTACCTAATAACCAAACTTCGCACTTCGCCACCTAAAAAGGGCTATTCAACAGTTTCCATTCCTGCACACTTAGAATCACAAGCACATTGGCTATGTAGAGAAACAGCTGGAGAGGCTGCCATACTGGACTGTATTCAGCCAGAGCAAAGTCTTTACAGAGCAAAACATAGTGCTCCACGATCTTTAGAAGCACTTCGAGATCGTATAGCTTTCTTTTCACGACAAGAACTCCTCAAAGAAGGCATTAGTCTTCCAACATTAAGATTTTTGCGCGATACCAGAAATGCTCTGGACTCAGGTTCTGTGCAATTACTTCCCCTGGATCTCAATATAGGAAACGAAAACCCGAACAAGAATATTTCTGGTCAGATGACACTTATTGAAAATAAATTAAAAAAGATTGAGGAATTGCTCATTCAATATCAACGCATTACCGCTCAATTGGCTGATCTAAGCAGCATCAAGGCTGTTCCTGCAAAAATCAATGAGGAGCAACAAAGGCTTATCGACCTGAGAACACAATTGTTGGAACAAAGGAATGATCTTGAAAAAGCAACAAATCTGTTTACTGAGCTAGATCAGGTTCTTGAAGAATCACGAATGCTCCTTGCTACCATGGAATTGGCCTCTTAAGTATGGATGCGCTCGTAAAAGTAGAAGCAGATCGCGAGGGAATATCATCAGAAAAGATTCGACACTTTTTGGCGACATTTTTCCAAGGGAAAACCCGAGATGCTGATTGTTATCTCGATCAATTTACTGACATCGACATTGAAAGAATCAGAGCATTAACACGCAAGCGCCTACGTTCTTTGCTCGTAGATATCGATGCGTGTATTGCACCAGCATATGATGAGATTCTTCCTCAAAACTTGCAAAAAATCGAAGAATTATTAGACGAAGGTGTTCGAATTGGTATTTATTCCAATTGCAAAGCACTTGATCGTCTAAATCCTCTCTTCGAACTCGGCATCCCTTTTTACGATGGTCATCTAGCAAAACCACAAGCTGAAGGCTTCTTGGCAGCATGCAGAACTTTTGACTTCGATCCCAAGGAAACTTGGATGGTTGGCGAAAATCCTAATACTGATGGTGGAGCCGTCAATGTTCTTGAGGGGATGATTTTTGTAAAACCAATTCCGGATAACCTAAGTAAACTAAGCTTGGCAAAAAGAATACGGCTACCATTTCAGGTACTGTTTAGAAACTTGGCAATTTATGCGACATTGAGAGATAATGACACAATCATTCGTTCCCATCATTTGCATACTATTCAGTAGACCAAGAAAAATCTAGCTCAAGCTCACCTTCGCCACTTTAGCAAAGACGCGATTCGCTTCATCCCAACTCAGATCTTTCATGAAAGTTTCGATATAAGCTTTACGATCACTGCCATAATCAATCATATAAGCATGCTCATAGGTATCGAGTACGATAACCGGTATAGCACCCCAGATGCCACCCTGATTATGCGCATCACAAATATAATTATGTAATCGTCCATCATTGAGATCGTATGCGAGGACTACCCAACCACGAGCGACAAGTCCACAGGCTTTGAAATCAGTGACCCAATCCTCGAGAGAACCAAAATCCTTTTCAATTTGTTTCACAAGATCACCTCCTGGTTCACCATTGCCACCGAGAATATTGAAATAAGCCTCATGCAAGATAATAGCAGCAGCAGCAAAGGATTCTTGGCGCTTTAATTCACCAAATTCACTATACGTACCATTCGCTTGTGTGCGATCAGCTTTTATTAATTTATCTTCGATCTCATTACGTTTGTTCACATAACCAACATAAAGTTTGTCATGATGAATCTCAAGAGTCTTATCAGAAATACCGGTTACTTTGGAATAGGGGAAAGGTTTGGGGGAATACATGGAAATGTAAAATTTAAAATGTAAAATGAAAAATTGAACTCAAACAGCGACACTATAGCACGGGCCTTTGAATTGTTAATTTTCAATTTTTAATTTCTAAGTAGGTTCCCGGTGCAATATTCTTGAATCCTTGGAAGTCACCCGGTGAGAGATCACGAATAAGAGTGAAATTGACATAGGTCACTTTGGCATACCAATGATCCAAAGGAATGGTGCTTACATCCTTGTCAGTAACGTAAAAATAAATATAAATGAGATTTGTGGGTTTGTTTCCTTTTTCAGCAGCGATCAGTTTTTTAGCTTGTTCAGTAATAAGACCGACATCATTACTGGCTACTTTCACTCGTATTTGGCGAGCCACTCTTCCCTGAACATTCGTGCTGATTTGATCGAATACCTCATATGCTTTTTGCAGATTGGATTGAAGAGTAGTGACTGAAGAAACCAAGTGTTTCGTATCTATTTCTTGGACATATTGATACACGATAGAGCCAAAAAACACGAGTACAATGAGACTTAAAATTGTACGCCAAGAAACAGGCAGCTTAAATTTTTTCCTTTCAGGCGGAGGAGGTGTGGGATCGAATGAATGACTACAATTTGGACAAATAACTGGCATGGTTCTTTAATCCTTAATTATTACTCTTAAATCCTTTACATAATACATATACTTCGCGGCTTCGTGAACGGGAAGCTTCAGGCTTCACTACCTTTACCTCTTTGAAAAGTACTTTTGCTTCTTTTATGAAATTAGGAAATGTACCGCCATCAAAAACTTTCAAAAGCAGGTCTCCATGCGGCCTTAATGTCTTTTTACTAATCTCAATAATGGCACGATTAAGCTCTATCGAACGACCATGGTCTAATTCCCCGATTCCTGAGGTATTTGGAGCAATATCGCTGACAATGCTATCTGCTACACCCAATTCTTGGGTTACAACAGTAACAATATCGTCCTCTAACACACTGGCAACAAACGTTTTGATGAGTGGATTATGAAAATCGGCAACTGGTTTAATGTCAAAACCAATGATTCTGCCTTCTGGACCAATAATTTTGGCTGCAAATTGCAAGAAACTTCCTGGAGCGCAGCCCAAATCTACCACTTTCTGACCACGTTTCAGCAGATGAAAACGTTGCTGTAGTTCTTCTAATTTAAATACAGAACGGGCACGAAAACCTTTTTCCTTGGCCTTTTTGAAGAAATGATCTTTAGGATTAAATGGCTTGGACACAAAAATAGTGGTAAGGGGGATTTACCACTATTGTAATGTCATTTGGGATGAAGATGAAGATATAAGATAAAGTTCGTTCCCCTTATATTTATTCCTCCATCTACATCTGCGCTGCGGGAGCAGCGAAGGGACCGTACCAACCGGCTTCAAAATCCACTTCTGGATTCAACCTTTGAATGTACAAATACAAATCATTTGGATCTGACTTGCTGCTGAAAACGTTATACAGGAGATTGCCATCCAGACTTGCCAGTCTGCTTTGTATAAGGGTAATACCATCTGGTTGAACAGTTTTTTTGTTACCTTGCTTAGCTTCATCAAGGAAGCTTTCGTATGCAAGGAACTCATTCATCGCTGGATCAAGACCCTCCTCTCCCCCATTTGGCTCAGCCACTTCAGAACCTGTTCCAGTCATCATTCCAGGTTCTTCACTTATCATACCAGGTTCCTCGGTAGGAGTCGGCTCAGCTGTCCGAGCAGTCTTCATCAATTCTAAATTTTGCTGTATGGAAGTTGTATTCGTCTCCAATGTCAACAATTTATCATTCACTGAACGTAGTGACGTATCATAACTCGATTGCAATGTAGTTACCTGCGTAGTCCATTGAGTAAAGCTGTCTTGAAAAGCTACCAAAGTGTTCTGTTGTGTATAGACCATGTAACCCAAAAAACCCGTACCTCCCAATAGAAGAAGAACTACAAGCCAGAGTAAAATCGGCCTTTTTGCCTTCGCAACTGTGGGTTTAATAAGAGAGAGTGTCTCCTTTTTTTCAGCATGTGACATTGGCATATCACTATGTGAAGAAGGCAGAGAAGATGACGGCATTTGATCCATTTGATTTTTATTAATTCATTAAATTATAGCATACTCATGGTAAGTAGCGAAGGGGGCAAAGCTTCTCCCTCTTCCTCAAGATATACGCTATAATACAGCCAGTTTTTCCTCAAAAACCATGTTTTTAATTGCCGCAATCGCTTTTGCCAGCACTCAATTTGCCGACTTACCTCCCAATCACAGCGCTTACCCCGCTGTGCAGTATTTAGTAGATAAGGGCATTATTAAGGGGTATGAAAATAATATGTTTTTGCCCGATCGGGGGCTTACAAGAGCTGAAGCTCTAAAAATCATTCTTCTTGCCGCATCCGAGCCCGTCGCTGATTTTGGTCAGAATCTTACTTTTACAGACATCCCAAGTGAACATTGGGCATATGCGTTTATTGCGTATGGGGTAGAGAATAGTATCGTCAAAGGTTACGATGACAATACGTTCCGTCCTGACCAAACTATTACCAGAGCCGAAGGAATCAAGGTTCTTTTCTCGGCATTTGCTATGAATCCAGATGCCAATCCAAGCCAGGCATACAGTGATGTCCCACCTGATCATTGGTTTTTCCCTTATGCCAGTACTTTGATGAAGAAAAAATTATGGCAAGATGGCAGTCCTCTTTTTGAGCCCAATCGGGTCATGAGCAGACAGGATATTGCAAAGCTTTCACATCAATTCATACTCCGTGAAGAAGCCTCTCATATACCAGTCATGCCTTTATGGGTGCCTTTTATTATAGTTATGCTTTGGCTGATTACCTCTTGGATAGGTAGTTATTTCTGGACACAAATTTTCAACAAAAATCGCCGAGCAATGCTCATTCTAAGCCTACTCACTGGCCCCATCAGCAGTGCACTCTATGGAATATTACTTTTGATACCTAAAATTAAGATTCGTCAATCAGATATGAATGTAGAACACAAAAATCCCTTTAATATCTTGTTAAAACCGCGCAAACTTGGTGTAGAGATTTACAACTACATTGCTTCCAAAAGCCACGGACTGGTACTTGTCAGTGTAGTGTTTTTGCTTGATTTTCTTCTTGGACATTTGATCATTATCACGTATCATACATACCTGTACAAGATTTCTTTTCTTTAAAACTCTCCAATCCTTCATTCTCAATTCTTAATCCTTCATATATATGTTTCAAACAATCCAACGTGATGACCCCATTCCTCAGGCAACAACGATTGGGAAACAAGTAAAAATCAGCGGCACTTTAGCTAGTGATGGAAACGTTATTTTTGATGGAACCCTGGAAAAAGGAACCATCAACATTGCAGGTGAGTTGACCATTGGAAACAGTGCTATGATCAAAGGCGAAGTACAAGCTGGAAAGTTGATTGTTAATGGTCTGGTTGAAGGAAATGTCATAGTTAAAGAAGATATGGAAATAGGCGCTACCGGAAGAATTAATGGCGATATCAGCGTCCATGGTAAATTTACTATTACCAAGGGTGGCACATTCAATGGTAAATGTGACATGGGAGGTATTGGTACCATCAATACAACCACATCGATTGTTACTCCTATTTCCAAGAGAATTTCTCTTCGCGAAAAAAAGGAAGTATTCGAAAGCTAAGATGGCATGCGATATTATGCAATTCTGAACCCTGTTTCGGGCAAGGGGCAGTTACAACACATCGAAAGCAAAATTAAGCAAACCTTCGATCGCTTGGGCATGGAAGGAGAGCTTGTTAAAACCATCAGTCCGGGAGATGCCAGTCATTTGGCACGTATTGGACTAAAAAAGGGCTATTCCACATTCTTATGTTTCGGCGGAGATGGCACTCTTTTTGAAGTGGTCAACGGTCTTCGAGATGCTCCTGTAAGCATAGGTGTCATTCCCCTTGGTGAACAAAACCTCTTTGCCAGGACACTCGGATGTGACAAACACACATGGTCAGAACTTCTTACCCAATACCACACCCTGCCCCGGACAACTATGGTCGACGTAGGTCAAATGAATGAATATTTATTTCTCAATTTCATCGGCTTTGGCATATCGGTAAATATCCTGGCCGAGAGCATGATGCGCAAATCTCAACATGTCAAAAAACGTTCCTGGATGGAAAATATGACACAAACACTCAAGAAACCGGACTTACATGAAGCATTTATCACCAAAGACGACAAATGCATGGTAAGCGGCCAAATGTACGATGTCCAAATCATCAACACGACAAACTTCTTCTTTCATGAAGGAAAAAATTCCATTACCCATCAGGATCGGCTACTTGATTTAGTTATCATTGACAAAAGTATAGGGCCAGGGAAAGCTCGGGAAATTCGTAATTCTCGTATATTGCCGGCTACAGAAGGTATTAGTCACCTTCAAGGAAAAGTGTTTGAGATCATAAAGCCCTATGACATCACGTTGCAAATAGACAGTGAGATCATTCGCATGAGCACTCCTATCACCGTCGACCTAGCTCCCTTCCAAATGAGATTCTTCCAACCACAGAAATTCAATTAACAATTAACAATTAAGGGATAATGAAAGAAATGTGAGGCTAAAAGTGGGAGATTTGCTATTGTGGAAGCAGAAAGATTAACATTTAAGTTTTTATGAGAAAAAAAGTGCATTTTTTGTGGTCA
>Ga0209641_10000674_pt1 | contig 31659 bp, 31 predicted proteins | sample RifCSP16_1_FD_184022 | JGI IMG/M metagenome (GOLD analysis project Ga0209641, IMG submission 184022) | Soil microbial communities from Rifle, Colorado - Rifle CSP2_sed 16_1 (SPAdes) (version 2) | ecosystem: Environmental > Terrestrial > Deep subsurface > Rock core/Sediment | place: Rifle... | reverse complement strand
CGAATCTTGCCTTCTCCATAAGATAGGGGGCACGACTCATACTCTCCATCCCACCTGCAACAACTATCTCTGCATCACCGAGGGCAATTGACTGAGATGCAAGCATCACAGCCTTTAAACCTGAGCCGCAGACCTTATTTACTATCAGACAATTTGTAGTATAAGGAAGACCTGCACCAATACTTGCCTGTCTTGCAGGTGCCTGACCAAGGCAGGCAGACAGGACATTACCCATGATAACCTCATCAACATCTGTCGGTTTAATACCCGCCCTTTTAATTGCCTCAGCAATGACAATACTCCCAAGCCTTGTAGCAGAGATAGAACTCAATCCCCCATTAAAACATCCAACAGGAGTTCTGACTGCACTTGCTATAACAACATTTTTCATGCGAAAATGCCCCCCTTGTCATTGCGAGTTCCTTCGCTTTTTATCTCTTGTATCATCACAGGAACAACCTTGAAAAGGTCGTCCACAATACCATAGTCTGCCACTCTAAAGATTGGAGCGTTTGGGTCTTTGTTTATTGCTACAATACATTTTGAGGATGACATTCCTGCAAGGTGCTGTGGTGCACCGGATATTCCACAGGCTATATATAGCACAGGTGAAACCACCCTCCCAGTCTGTCCTATCTGAAATGAATGAGGCATCCATCCTTCATCCACAACCGCCCTTGAGGCACCAACCGCACCACCGAGAATATCTGCCAGTTCTTCAAGCAATTTAAAGTTCCCCGCCCCCTTCATCCCCCTTCCGCCAGAAACAATTATATCAGCCTCTGATAAATCCGGTCTCTTTCCACCCTCTTTAATTATCTCCCGAACCGCAACTAATATATCATTCTGTTCAAGATTCGGCTTAAATTGTATTATCTCCCCTTTTGCAGTTTCTATTTTTCTATGCTCAAAGCTCCTTGGCCTTATGGTTACTATTAATAGCTCTGCTCCTTCATACATCACGGCAGCAATAAGCCTTCCACCATACACAGACCTTTTAAAAATAATATTGTCTGTTAGCTCAAATCCTATACAGTCAGTTATAAGTCCGTAATTTAATCTGCCTGACAGCCTTGGTATGTAGTCCTTTCCTCTGATTGTAGCTGATGCGATTATAATGGCAGGCTTTTTATCTTTTATAAGCTGATGAAGACACTTAACATAAGCATTTGAGTCGTATTTTGACAAAAGGGGATGCTCAATATAATATGCAATTTCAACTTCTTTAGAGAGTTCTTCGGTAAATCTCTGGATACCATTTCCAAGAATAACTGCGGCAGGTTTAAGTTTAAGGTGTCCTGATAGGAGTCCGGCGGCTGATATAGTCTCCCATGTGCTTTTCTTTATTCCACCATCATCATATTCAGCTATTACCCAGATCTCCTTGTCACTCAAATATACCTCGCCTCCTGTAGGCTTCTTACAAGCTCCTTTGCTGTATCAGGTAATGTCCCCTGAATGATTTTACCCTCCGGTCTCTTGGGTGGATAGGAGAGATTTGTAATCTTGATTTTCGGTTTATAATTAGAAGGATTAAGGTCTAAAGCATCTGGTTCAAGGGTTTCAATCTTCATTTTCTTCGCCCTCATAATTCCGGATAGGGATGCATATCTTGGGACATTCAATCCTTTCTGTGCTGTAAATACAGCGGGAAGATTGCATTTTACAACTTCAAGTCCTCCCTCAATTTCTCTATTGCAGGCAGCCTCTTTGTTTGAAGGAAAAACATCAAGTTTTTTTATTGCGGAGATGCATTGAATCTGAAGAAACTCAGCAACCATCTGACCTGTCTGTGCATAGCCATAATCTACAGATTCCTTGCCGCAAAGGATAATATCATACCCTATACTCTTAATAACTTTTGCAAGTATCTTTGAGGTAACAAAACCATCTCTGTCTTTTACAGATTTATCATTTATTCTAATAGCCCTGTCAGCACCAAGGGCAATACAACTTTTTAATACACTTTCTGCCCTTTCAGTCCCAACAGTTATGGCAGTAACATTACCTACAAATCTCTCTTTGAGTCTAAGCGACTCCTCCATCGCATATTCATCGTAAGGGTTTATAACCCACGGTATATTTTCAGTTTCTATTTCAGTACTATCACTCTTTATCTTTAATGCTATTGCCGTATCCGGCACCTCTTTTACACAGACAATAATTTTCATCTATCCTTAAACCTCGGCACTCTCTTTTCCACAAAGGCAGAGATGCCTTCCTTTTTATCCTCTGTCTCACAGAGCATTCCAAAGAGCTTTGCCTCTTTATCAAGTCCCTTTTTCAGACTCATATCCATTCCGCTATTTACTGCATCAAAATATGCCCTTACTGCTCGCATCCCTTTATTTCCAATACTCTCCGCCAATGCCTTTGCCTCCTCAATAATCCTCTCTCCTTTGACAACCTTATTCACAAGACCAATAGCAAATGCATCATGGGCTGTTATCTTTCCACCTGTGAGAATCGTCTCCATTGCCCTTGCCCTCCCTACAAGCTTTGGCAGCCGCTGTGTGCCTCCAAAACCCGGTATAAGACCAAGAGTTATCTCAGGCTGGGAAAACCATGCCTCCTCTGATGCAATCCTTAAATGACATGCCATTGCCAACTCATTACTCCCACCTATACATGGACCATTTATTGCTGCTATAACAGGTTTTCCGAGGGATTCAATAAGATTTAAAATAGCCTGACCTTCTTTTGCAAACCTCTCACCCTCCCTCTTTGTCATTATTGCTGAGAGTTCTTTTATATCCGCCCCTGCTCCAAAAAACTTGCCCTTTCCAGTAATGATAATTACCCTGACTCGTTTATCAGTCTTTAGCTTTTTAATGATAACTTTAAGTTCTAAAAGAAGTGCGTGAGAAAGGATATTTAAAGGAGAGTTATTTATTGTTAAAAGGGCTATATTATTTTCAATAGATAATTCTATAAATATTCGCTTCATATACCTATATCCAGTTTCTTAGACACTAAAATTACACCCCTTCCCTTGATAGTTCTTCAAGAAGCTCCTTCTGCTTTTCCGTAATATGGTCAGGGACCTTTATATTTATCTTCACATAGAGGTCGCCCTTGCCTCCTCCTTTGAGATGCTGTATCCCGTATCCCTTTATCCTTATCTTTGTCCCGCTCTTTGTATGCGGCTGAACTTTTGCCCTTCTTATCTGCCCATCAAGTGTAGTAACCTCTATTGAAGTGCCGAGGACTGCCTCTGTAAATTTGATTTCCTTTTCTATAATGACATCATCCCCTTCTCTCTTAAAAACAGGATGCTCCTGAACAATTACATTAAAATACAAATCTCCCGGAGGCTGTCCGCCAATACCTGATGCCCCCTTTCCAGCAAGTCTCAATTTCTTGCCTGTATCTATTCCTGCGGGTATCTTAACCATGACATCTTCTATCCTTCCATCAGGCTTCTTTAACGACACCCTCTTTTCACCTCCAAATACCGCCTCATTGAAAGTTATATGCAGGTCAGAGGTAACATCTGCCCCTTTCTGGGGCATTCCACGCATCTCTTCATAACCAAAAGGGGCTTCACCTCCATATTTATTTTCAAAACCACCGTAACCAGCCCTACCCCTTCCGAATATCTGACTAAATATATCACTTGAACCAAAACCAAAGTCTTTCAGTATATCCCCTATATCAAATCCCCTGAATATGTCCTCCTGAGAGAATCTCTGATGGAACTTGTCAGAGCCAAACATATCATACTGCTTCCTTTTATCCTTATCACTAAGGACGGCATAAGCCTCATTTATCCCCTTGAATTTCTCTTCAGCAGACTTATTGTTAGGATTCCTGTCAGGATGATACTTCATTGCGAGCTTTCTGTAAGCCTTCTTTATCTGCTCCTCAGTAGCATCCTTTTTTAAACCAAGTATTTCGTAGTAATCTTTATAAGCCATAAATTCTCTTTAGCCACAGACTTTCACTGACTAAATCAAAACAAGAGGTTGAAAGAATAAGAAGATTGGAAGATGAAAATTACAAAACTTTATAACTTTCTTAATTTCTCATCATCTTATCTTCCTGCTGTTAAGTCTGTGTAAGTCCGTGGCTGAAAAATTATAATAATTCTTCTAATGCCAACTGCATTCCGTCTCTGGCTGCAATAACTTTTACTCCTGTCTCCTGAGAAAGACTTTCTGCAACCTCCCACGGTTTTGCCTTTAAAATAGACATACCAAAATGTGTAAGTATAGCTGTCTTCGGTTGGAGCTCTTTTATTAATATCTTTGAGTCATCTATTGATAGATGGTCAATCTTCACATCATTTCTCGGTTTAAGCAGGACAGTATTAATGACAATAATATCACTCTTATACATCACAGAGAGGTCAGGGAAATATTTTGTATCTGTAATAAAGGAGAGTTTGCCTTTAGGGAGGTGAAATGTCAGACCATAAGTCTCTACAGGGTGGACATGCCTTTTTGATGTAAAAAAACTCATACCATTAATGGAATAACTCTCCTCCTCCTTCAAAATCTCTACTTTATCTACATAATCTCTCACATACTTAAAAATCACAGGGTCGCTGTTTATAGCATCTTCAGGGGCCAGGACTGTTCCCTTTTTTTTAAATCCCCCATCTGTCATTGCCTCAATCATTGCATTTACATCACCTGAATGGTCAAGATGTTTGTGTGATAGGATTATTGCATCCAGAGTAGTCGGATTAAGCTTAGGCTTACTTGACCAGCACCTGACAAGAGAGCCCGGTCCCGGGTCTAATAAGAGATTCGTTCCTCCAATTGACAGCCATACACCACCTGACGACCTCACCTGTTTAGCCACAACTATTCTTGCACCTGCAGTTCCGAGGAATTTTATGTAATCCATAATAATTTGGATGCTCAATCACCAAATCTATCTCTTTTATAGAGCTATCTGCAATCCCTTGCACCCATTCTCATTCCCAATATCCCATGCCTTTTGTAAATCAGATATAGCCCTGCCCATATTCCCTGATAGATAATATACAACCCCATGAATTACTCAGACTATGGCATCAAAATGCCTTTAAATATCCTTCCACTCTTTGTAAGAACTCTATAGCCTGTTTAACCCTTTTGTCGGTCTCTTCTTTCGTAAATTCTTTTGTAACGATATAATCTCCTAACTCACGAGCATCTTTAGCTTCATTAAAAATCCTTCCAAATCTTTCCTCAATCAAGCCGGTCTTAACAAAATGTAATCCAAACATTGATATTGCCCCACTATGTGTATCCGTATCAATTTCTTTAGTCAATAGAACCGCCCTTGCAGCATGAAATATAGCATAATAAGCCCGAGAGATTGAATCTGCAAATAGCCCGTCTTCAAACAAATTTTTAGCCGCAGTCAAGGCTTCTTTAGCTCTATCTATCTCCGCCTCTATCCTCTCCTTCCGAATTTCCTTGTTCATATTTTTATGCCATCTCTCTGTAAATTTTTAATAAAGGCAGTTTGCCAGCGATTTAATACTTCATATTCATTTATATTTATTACACGAGGAGAAATTAATACTTCATATTTAAGAAAAATGTCATAGGACATATCTGCAATTTGGTCTCTTACCTCGTAACCCCCTTCTTCAATCAAAATAAAAACATCAATATCCGATGTCCTATTGTAATCCCCTCTCGCTTTAGACCCATAGAGGAGCATTGTTTTTATCCTATTCTTAAAAATATTATTTAGTTTATCTTTAAATTCACCAAGCGCCTTTTCTTCTATTTGATTCAGTGAGCCTAACATAGCAATTTCTCCTATCTAATTCCAAACCACACAATTCCGGGACATCATAATTACTTCTCAATGAGTGTTCCCATAATTTTCTTAATGACAGACACAGCTAATGACTATAGAGATATTTCTCATACTCCATCCTTTTTTTCTATTTTTTTACCATTTTTTCTGACTGTTTTTCTCTGTGTGCTCTGTGGCTATTATAAGTTCTTATTCTGTACATCTATAATGCTAATCTCTCCTTCAGCAGTTTATTCACTACCTGTGGATTTGCCTTCCCCTTGCTTTTCTTCATCACCTGCCCGACAAAGAATGTAATCAGTTTATCCTTACCGCCTTTGTAATCTGCCACCTCTTTCGGATTTTCAGCAATAACCTCGTCAATAACCTTTATGACTTCTGATTCATCTGTTATCTGGACAAGCCCCTTTTCTTGGACAATATCTTCCGGAGATTTCTTGGTTTTATACATCTCTTCAAATACAGTCTTTGCGATTTTTCCACTGATTGTCCCGTTATCAATTAATTTAAGCATTTCTGTCAGCATCTTAGGGGTTACAGAAAACCTCTCAATCTCCAGATTCTCATCCTTCAATACCCTCAATACTTCACCCATGACCCAGTTGCTGATAATCTTCGGCTGGTTATAGAGTTTTATACAGTTCTCAAAGTAACTTGCAATTGACTTAGATGTCGTTAAAACCTCAGCATCATATTCCGGCAGTCCGTATTCTTTTACAAACCTCTCTCTCTTTGCATCAGGGAGTTCAGGAAGCATCTCCCTTATACCCTCTATCCATTTATTATCAACCTCTATTGGGACGAGGTCGGGGTCGGGGAAATATCTATAATCATGTGCCTCCTCCTTACTTCTCATGGATACTGTTATCCCTTTATCAGGATTAAATAGCCTTGTCTCCTGAACTATTTTTCCGCCTTCTTCAAGTGTGTCTATCTGCCTCTTAATTTCATACTCCAATGCCTTTTGAAGGAATCTAAAGGAGTTCATATTTTTTACTTCTGCCTTTGTGCCTAAATTCTTACTTCCCACAGGACGGACAGATACATTTGCATCACACCTCAAACTCCCCTCCTCCATATTGCAATCACTAACCTCTATATATTCCAATATCGCCTTGAGCCTCGTCATATACTCCTTAGCCTCTTCAGGAGAGCGTATATCAGGCTCACTTACAATCTCCATAAGGGGGATGCCTGCCCTGTTAATATCTACATAACTTGAATTCCTATCTCCAAGATTCTCGCCGTGTATCAGTTTACCTGCATCCTCTTCCATGTGGATTCTGGTTATACCAATCCTTTTTACATTTCCATCAACAACTATTTCAACATGACCACCCTTTGCAAGAGGGAGTTCGTACTGGGAAATCTGATACCCCTTTGGCAAATCAGGATAAAAATAGTTTTTCCTTGCAAATCTATTAAAGGGGGCAATCTTGCAGTCAGTTGCAAGGGCTGTCTTTATTGTAAGATTCACCGCCTCTTTGTTTATCACAGGCAAAACACCGGGCATACCGAGGCATATAGGGCATGTATTTTTATTCGGCTCTGCACCAAATTTTGTGCTGCATGAGCAGAACATCTTAGACTTTGTATTCAACTGGACATGAACTTCTAAACCGATTACAGGCTCATATTTCATAAATCTCCTTTAGGAAATACATATCCGCAGATTTCGCAGATTACCGCAGATTAAAACAGGATACTTTAAAAAATCTGTGAAATCTGCGTAATCTGTGGATTAATTAATTTTTATTCTGAACAAGGCAAATATAACAGAATTCACTATAAATATCAATGAAGTGTATCTGATAGAGAAATTTTGACTTTTATCTTTACTAAATGTATTATGAAATTATTATGATATTGGGACATTATGCAAATACCTATGTAGTCCAGAATCTGGCGAAAAGATATAACATAGAATTTAGCTTATATTTTTTACTCTTTGGTGCGTATCTCCCCGATTTGATTGATAAACCCTTAAATATACTTTTTCAATTACCGGGGAGGGGAATAGCTCATTCAGTTATTATACAGTTATTGCTATTTTTACCCCTCTTATATTCATTCCCAAAATACAGGAAAATCTTTTTCTCAATCTGGTTCGGCTGTATTCTCCATTTAGTTCAGGATACAATAGCACTATCAATTGCCTTCTGGCCAATTGTCGGCAGTCTTTCAGATTATCGCAGATTTTCCTTTGCAGAATCATTTTACACTTATTATATACTCGTGAAATACCCATATACACTTTTCGCTGAGGTTATAAGTTTTGTTATTTCAGGCGGAATACTTCTCTCTAAATGGCTTCCTGAAAGGAGAGAATTGGCAGAGGAAAAACTATATAAAAATAAGGAAGATTATAAATATTAAAAAATTCCTTTAGCCTTTAATCATAAATTACCCATCCGTTCCTTTTAAATATAAAAATCATGGTTATTGAAATAATCACCCCGATTATCCCTCCTGCCAATACATCAAGGGGATAATGGGCGCCAACATAAATACGGGATACGCCTGACAGAAAGGCAATAAGAAAAAATATTCCGATATATCTTTTATAAATATAACCTAAAACTGTAGCTGCTGTAAAAATGGTCTGCGAATGTCCCGACGGAAATGATGCCGCTAAAAGAGGCTCAAAAATCACATTGATACTAACCTTGCCTTCTTTAATTAATTCTTCCATGCCGCCAAGGGGACGGGGTCTATCCACCAGTTCTTTTAAAATATGGACTAAAATACCCCCTATTAATAGAGATGATATAAGCAGGGTAAAATTCCTTTTAAAATTCTTCCTGTCAAAAAAATAAAAGATTAGAGCTATAAGCGGAATTATTACATAATCTGAGCCGAGGAGTGTCAATGCGGCAAATAATATGTCACTTAAAGGATTTGTCCAGCCATTATTAATTATAAAAAATAGATTTTTATCAAAATTTAGAATTGTGTCTAACATATTACTGCCTTGATGTCGTCAAAAAGTAAAATCCTCCTGCTGTGAAAATAATATTAGCACCCCACGCAGATATAAAGGGGGGTAATTTTCCTGCGTGACCAAGTGATACGCCCATTGAGAATATAAACCATATTACAAAACCTATAACTACACTCAACCCGATTCCCACTGTAAAGCCGCCCTGCCTCCCCGTCCTCATTGAAAACGGAATGCCTATCAATGCCATTATAAAGGCTATTGCAGGGAAGGATAGTTTAATATGCATATCCACTATATATCTTGTGGCATCCAGCCCTTCCTTTTTAATCTTTTTTATATACCCCCTTATCTCCTGAAAACCCATTTCTTCAGGAGCAATACTGATTGTCATAAAATCAGAAGGCTTCTCGGGTAAAGGGAAAACCCTGTTCTCAAAATATTCAGAATTAAATGACCCCTCCTCGTCAAAATTTCTGATCCATCCGCCGGAAAAGAGCCATTCTGTCCCTGTCCATTTTGCGTGTCCGCAGTCTATCCTCTCCTTCAGCCTCCCGTCATGAAATCTGAATATTGATACGCCTATGAGTGTCCCTGCCTGTGCATCAAAGAGGTCAATATTCCATATATTGCCGTTCTCTGACCTATACCACATCCTGTTCTTCTGATATATCCCCCTCTCTATCTGCTTTTTTATATCAACCCTGAATGTATGGTTTGTAATACGGTTTGTCAGGGGGAGCATATATTCGCTATTCAAAAACACAAAAAAACTTATAACAGCGGCAGTAGTTAATATCGGCATTGTAATTCTATGAAGCCCCATGCCGCATGCCTTCATTGCAGTTATCTCGTTATGCCTTGACAGGATTCCCATGCATATCACAGTTGAGAGAAGGACAGCCATAGGCACCATGAAATGTATAAATAGCGGCACCTTAAAAAGCAGGTATTTGAATATTGAGATGATGGAAGCCTTGAATTTTACAAATTCCTCAACCTTCTCAAAAAAATCAACTACTGTGAAAAGGAGGGTCAGGACTGTGAGGGTGATAAAAAATATCTTAATATATTCGCTAAAGATATAGCGGTTTAGAATCCTCATCTCCTCACCTTTTCTATAAACTCTGACAATTTCATCATAAACTCAAAAGGCATAGCCTCCTTGGATATCCTGTTAAGCAGATATATGCCAAGACCACCGATGAGAATATTAGGCAGCCATAGGGCAATGACCGGTGAAACCCGCCCCTCCCTCCCCAATGCCTGTCCTGCAAGAAGAAATATATAATCTGCAATAACTATAATAAGTCCAATTCCCAGCCCTCCCCTCTTCCCTGACCTGTGAACCTTGATGCCCAGCGGCGCACCGAACAGACCAAAAACAAAGCAGGCAAACGGAAGCGAGTATTTTGTCTGTATCTCAACCTCTTCTATAAAGGTTTCCTTTTTTTCCTGTCTTAACTCTGCCATCCTCTTTTTGAGTTCTCTTACTGACATCTCCCTCGGCTCTTTTGCTATAGTATATTTACCCTCGCCTTTACCCATATCAACCAGGATATCGTATGTATCAAAGGTAAGCAGTTGATACCTGTTCATCTTATCTACCATCCTGTTGATAGTTCCGTCCTTTAGTTGAAGCAGAATCTTCATAGTCTCGGGGTCTGCCACAAATCTCCCCTCCCTCGCCGTAATTACCTGGGGCTCTGAATTTTGCTGTGAATCATATATAAATATTCCCTTCATAACCGATGAGCCAATCTCCCTCTCCTCAACATATATTATTAAATCCTTAAAATCATTGTTGAATACCCTCTCCTTTATTTCAAAATTTGCCTTTCTCATTGACACCTGAAGGATAAAATTTTTAAAAGCGTAATTCCCCCTGTGCTGGAGATAGAGCATGATATAGCCGCTTGCAAGATATGTAAAAGTGCACAGGATAAGGACAGGCAGCATAAGCCTATACATACTTATGCCTGCCGCACGAACTGCAATAATCTCATTATCACCCGAGAGACGGCTGAATGTCATAAGAGATGCAAACAGAACAGAGAGTGGTATTGTTAAGGCAAGAAAAGCGGGAGAGATGTAAAGGATAAGCAGCAGCATATCCCTAACCGCCACCCCTCTGTTTAAAATCATCTCGGATAAAAAGTGAAGCTGGTCAAGGAAAAGAACAAGTGTCAGTATGAATACACTCAATATAAAAAACTTAACCAGCTCTTTTAGAATATATCTGTCTAATATTTTCATAGCTGATAACCATGAGCCATGAACTATGAGCTAATCTCCATCACCTTTACCTTGTTCAAATCCATTGTCCCAAGCCCTAATTTCTCTGCTGTCTTTAAATACGGGAGTATCATCTCTGTTGAATAAGAGTCATCGTGCTTTTCCATAATCTTTGAACAGTAGGCATCTACTGCAACCATGTCCTGACTCAGAATAAATAAATTAACTCCTGTCTTAATCTTTCCAATCCCTGCTGTAGGTCCTCCTCGTGTTAGGATTGACCTCGCATCTACAAATGTAAGCTCCGGACGGACAGCATCGGCAAACTCTGCTATCGCATCCATAAAATGGTAGATATTCCTGAATTTATCTTCTTGTCTTGACTCGGCTTTTAAGCGAGTCATCTTTTTTATCCCTTCGCCGCGGATATGGGCATCCCATCTCTGGGGACCAAAGATTGCACCAAAATTATTTTTTAATGCACAGGTTAGATAGGATGTATGATGCCTTTTAAGGCACGGCATATTGATAATTACAGGTGTTGTGTATATGTCCTGATGAACTCCAATTTCAGAATATGCCTTCCATTTGGAATCCTGAGTCATTATAAATTCACTCCTCTCGCCTGCATCACCAGCATAAAAACCAATATCATAAGGGTTCTTATGCTCCAAAAGACCGTTCATGTCAAAGCTCTTTTCCTTAGAATCAATTAAATATGTCCCCGGTGCATCAAACACATTCACCTGTTCAAAGCCTGAATCTTTCAAATGCCTCCCGAATAAGAGGGCAATCTGAGGGTCAGTTGTGATTGGAAATGGCTGTGCAAAAACGAAATTTCCTTTGAGTAAGGCTTTCTTCCCCTTACCAAGTAAGGGTTTTAGTCCTCCAATTGCATCAAGTGCCTTTTCCATCATCTTCTGTGGGTTATTCCCCTCAACAGCAACAAGAAGAGACTTTCCCTCCTGTGCAAAGATTCCTTTTGCCCCGGAACGGGAAGGCTTAACTTCGTATGAACATGATGACAACTGCAGGGATGAGAGGGCAGCAGCCCCATAAGCCATGCTCTTGAGAAAGTTCCTGCGGGAGAGTCGTTTAAAATTGTCAACCATCTTTCTTGCCTCCAAGTGAAACTGATAATGCAATCATCCCGCCTGATAGAATTAGACCCATCTTCTCAATATCCCAGGCCATGAAAGGGAAACCGAGCAGCGGTAATACTCCAAAATAAATAAATGGGAAAAAGTGGACACCTGCAAATCCGCCTATAAAACCAAAAATGGCTTTTTTAATCCTTTCAGATATTGTCATTTGATTTGGAACTGTCATACCAACTATCAAACCGAAAAGGGGCCAGACAACCATAGTATATGTAATATATTTTCCAAAAAACCACCCTAAAACCACTGCCCCACCCCCGATAAAGGGAGTAAAGACTAATTTCTTATCGCGGACATCATATCCATGACAGAATATGCTGATAAATGCCCCTACAATAACCCATCTTAAGAGTCTGTCGTGAAAAGGCAGTCCTATCAGGAAACCTACAGTTGCAGCGATAGCTCCGCCTATAAAGAAAATTATAGCCCTTTTCATTTTGCCTCCAAAGGTTTTAAGGACTCAAGGAGAGCCTTGTTAGTCTCTGACTCATCAGTTCCTGCTGATAAAAACAGATAGTTATCTTTCACCTTTGCAATTACTGTCTTCTCGCCTTTCTTCCCCTTATACTCATCTCCTTCTTTTGAAGATGGAGGCTGTGAAAAATATCCGCCAATAAATTTATCAAACGAATCCTTTGCCTGTTTAGAGTCAGAATAACGAATGAGAATTATCCTCACATCTCCTTTCTCTGTAGGAAAAAGGAATGTAACCCCCTCTGAATCTCCTTCAAGATTTAAAAGATTCTCATGTGATATAAAAAAGATATTATTTATAGGACCCATCTGCCAGAAAGAGGCTGGCGAATCCTTCTTAGCACCGGCAGGAATAAGTTTAATAAGAGACGGCATCTCGCCTTCACCCTTAATTTGTGATACTGCATTTCCCCCTAAAGACAACATCTCTTCTTTTATGTTAGAGCCTTTTTGTGAAATAAAAATGCGTATATAATAGCGGTCTTTCCAGATATTTAATGAACCATCCTGATATGTTGCATCCTGCTTAATAGATGGATGTTCCCCCTCTCTGTCAAGAGAATAGATACCAAATGCCTTTGGGGAACTTTCCATCTCATAAATTTCCATTGTATAGAGATTACCACCATTCTGGTAATCCTGCACACATGCCCTTTTAAATCCGTATGCATGATAAAGTTCTGCCCCGCCATCCATATAGTCAAAAAGCTCTTCACCTTTATAACACCTGATTTTTCCTTCAGTCTTCCACTGACCTTCCTTACTCATATCAGGCATAAGATTAGCTATAGTATTAGAACTACCGCTTTTCTTTTCAGCGGGTTTGTTACAAGATACTCCCAATAAAGTTATGAATACAAAAATAATCAGAATCAGTTTCCTCATTTTATCTCCCTGCAAACATACATCTTTACAGACTTCACTACCTCTCCCCTCCTCTTTACATCCATCCTCTCCACCTCTTTTATATCCTTAAAAAGTTTCCCAGCCTTTTCAACACACTCATTGCCGTCATTTTCAGCACACACCATGAGTGCCGCTCCCTTTCCAATGTCCTCTACCCTTAACCAGATATTTCTCATGGACTTATTAAAGCTGTATGGAATTGGATGAGAAGGGGTATAAAATGAGAGTGAGCCTGCCATCTGATACTCTTTGGAAATTATATATCTTCTTTTCTCATCAGGCAAATATTTATTGAATGCCTCTTCAGCCTTTGCACCAATCTCATCCCATCCGAACATTTCAAGTGACTTGTCAACATTTTTTGGAATGAACGGAAAAGGTTTGACAGAGTGGACAGCAAGAAAACCGGAAAGCAAAAATCCGGGGATGAAAAGGGCTGAAGATATAATAATCTTCCTCCTTATATCCATTCCCCTATATATATTAGTCAATACCTTGCTCATAAGTATTATACCAACTATCAATGCCACATCACTCCAGCTTACATCTGTATATTTTGACCTGAAACTTGCAAAGGCAAAAAAGAAAAAGGGAAATGAAGCAAGAACGGTTAGATAAAGAATTGCGGATTGAAGATTGAAGATTGAAGATTGAAGATTGAAGATTTTAACCCCGAAACCCGAACCACGAAACCCCTTATACAATGAATATAAGAAAAATGGAAACATGGTTGGCCCAAGAATCACAAACTGGCTTCCGATGAAAAAGAAGAACTGTCCCCCTTTCTCTCCGCCTGTAAGCCCTTTGGTAAATTGGTATTTAAAGGATAGCCAATCGTTCTGTGCATTCCAGATAATGACAGGGGAGAAAATAATCAGCCCTATCAAAAAAGATAAATACGGCTCTTTTCTTTTTAGCAAAACCCTGTGACGGGGCGAAATAACTAAATACAAAAACATGGAGGCAGGAAGAAGTATCATCGTATATTTTGACATCAGACCGAGACCAAATGTAACACCTGATAACAAGAGAAAAACTTTTTTATCTTCCTTCAAACCTTTTAAAAACAGATAAGTCGTTATTATCCAGAAGACAATCATGATATTGTCAATTGTCAAAATCGTACTGCCTATGAAAAACATCGGCATGGATTCAGCTATTATCACTGAAAGCAGTGCTGCCTCATTCCCAAATAGTTCTTTAGAAAGAATAAATAGAAATATGATTGTCAGAAGGGACATTGACTGAGAGCATAGTTCTATTGCATACCATTTATCGCCAAATATATCGGTAAAGAGCCTTATGACAAAGGCTATCATCGGTGGATGTTCAAAGTAACCCCATGAGAGATGCTGTGACCATACCCAGTGGTCTGCCTCATCAGGATGAATAGTCAGATTTGATGAGATAGTAAACCAAAAAGATAAATGGAAAAGGATAATAAGAATAAGATATGTCAGCGTTTTCTTTTTTTCCACTTCCTGCAATTTCTCCATGTCTTTTAACTTGGAACTTGAAACTTGGAACTTGAAACTATTTGCGCCCCCTTTTTCAAGTCATTTAAAACAGAGGTAATTGAATTCATCGGAAAGTTATTTATGAGCCTGAAAAATTTATTTTCTACATTCCCTATTTTTAAGTCAAACATGACTCTTGCCTTAAATTTAGGAAGTCTCCCGGGCCTATCCCAGAAATCCCATGGATGAAAGAAAAATATTAAAGGGAGCCCTTCCCCTTTAATCTTACTTATAGCCTTTTTAATCACCATCCACGGGAATATTTTAAAAAAAATTCCTCCTGAAAAACCCATATTCTTTCCTGAAAGACGATATACAGATGTTGGAATTTCAAAAAGATTACCATCTATAAAAAATGGGTATCTCGGTGCATCAGGGATTCCATAGAATGGAGTTTTTACAGGAAACACACTGGCATCATATTCAAACCCCATCTCGTTTAATACACTGAAAAGCCAAGGGGTTGCAGACCATGATGGCGCCCTGAAACCCTTTGGTATCTTCCCGGTAATACCCTCAAAGATTTTTATGCATTTTTCTGTCTCTCTTTTGAATTGTTCCTTTCCAATATCTTTTAACAGATAGTGTTCATATCCATGAAGGGCAACCTCGTGCCCATCTTCAGCAATACTCAAGACCATTTCAGGTTTCTTTTCAGCTATCCTGCCGAGGATAAAAAATGTTGCTTTAGTATTTTTTTCTTTCAAGAAGGAGAGAATCTTTTTTACTGCCGAAAAAAGTAAAGAGTGGTCTTCTTCTTTATCATAAACTGTAAAATCAAGCTGAGGATAATTGATGTGATACCAGTCCTCAATGTCAAATGTTAATATATTCAAATGCCCGTATGAGAAAGGGTTCATTTTGGGGATTTTGGATTTTGGATTTTGGATTTGTCATTGAGAGCCTCTGATTTGTTCAGGGGCGAAGCAATCTCAGTTTCAGATTTTTCAAAACCCTCAAGTCTCTCCTTAAGTATGGCATGTTCCTGTATAAGAGTCCTTACCTTATTTTCATGTTCTGATATTAGTATGGAGAAGCGGATTAGCACCCATAAAACCACAGAAATAAGAATGAGAAAGAGGGCGGCTGGACCATACTCTATCCCCAAAAAAGATGCAATTGTATCAATCAGTGGGCGTGAGACAGATATAATCAGAAAGAACAGGGCTACAGCAAACCATATCAGGGAATATTCATCCCGTATCTTCTGTCTCCTGATTAAATTAAAGACAAAAATAAAAAGAAATATTGATACCCCTATTCCAAGAAATTCAATTCTCAATTTTTAAACCTCCTCAGAAATCAGGCAAAACCCAATCTTTCCCTTAACTTTACACGCCTTTTATCAACCTTTGCCCTCTTTGCGAGTAAAAGGAGTTTTTGAGAGTCGTATTCTGCCTCTAAAAGAAGTCTTGCTGCATCTGCCACATCTTGGAAGCTGCCAGCCCTTAACTTAAGCACTATCAGTCCTTCTGGTCTGATTACTGGAAGAGATATTCCTTTCAGTATTTCAACCTGAAGACTGTCCTTAATTATCTCATCTTCCCATTTTTTTGTGGCAAATATAATATCAACAGGTGTCCCCTCTTTTGAGATAGCCTTTATACAAAACTTTATATCATCCACTGGGCTGCCTATCTCAAGAGAGCTTTTAAACTCTGCCTCTCTAAGGGTCTTTAAAATCCCATTTTCAATGGCAGGACGACCTATTGTGGAACAAACCACAAATATATCTATATCCTTTGTCGCCCGTGGTGTAACCCAACCGCCAACAGCAAATCCACCAATAAGGGCATAAGCCTCAATGTCTTTAGACATCTTCAGAATGCTTATTATCTTTTTGAAGGTGTTTTCCATATAAGCAGTTCCGAAAGTCTGATTGCCTCTCTAATCCTCCCGGCTACTGTTTTTGGAGTAACTGCTTTCAGTATCGGATCAATTCTGACAGCCTTCTTCTCGGAAAAAAAGCAATTATAAATATCCATAATTTCATCAAACTTTAAATCCCTATTTTTACTCATAATTCTGAATTTTTATCTCCTAACTCTTTTTACCTGCTGAAGCGGGCAAGGATTGCAAGTACCACCTTTACCATATAATAAACTGACCTTATCGGAGTTATTGAAGACTCCCCTGCTCTCCTCTCCTGCATTATAACAGGAACCTCTTTTATCCTAAAACCATTTCTTGATAATAAGACAACTGATTCTGGCTCAGGATAGTCGCTGGGGTAGTAACGGGTGAGAAATTTTATTGCCTCCCTTGAGTATGCCCTGAAACCTGATGTATTGTCTGTTATCTTCTGTTGAGTCAGAGTTGAATTTACAACCTTAAAGATAAAATTTCCAAACCTCCTCATTGGTGACGATAAAAAACCCTTTTTCTCTAAATAACGGGAGCCTATTGACATATCAGCAATACCATCTATGACAGGTGTCAGCACCTTTCTTACCTCTGATGCCATGTGCTGGCCATCACCATCTATCTGAACTGCAATATTATAATTGGCATTTAATGCATAGCGAAAACCTGTCTGGACTGCACCGCCTATACCGAGATTTATTGAAAGGTCAATCAACCTCACACCATTTTTTGACCTTACTGCATTGGCAGTGCCATCAGTTGATGCATCATTTATAACCACTATATCTGCCTCTGGAAGATGGCTCTTTATATCATCTATAACACCGCTAATAGAATCTTCTTCATTATATGCAGGGACTATTGCTAAGATATTTTTATTCATGCTGTATAAAGCTGTTTTACAAGATAATTTCCTATGAAATTAGTAACAGTTGTTGGGAGTCTCCGCCAGACAAAAGAGTAAATATTAAAAAGCGGGCTTTCTTCTAAATTAAAAAATTTTTCTCTATTTTCCTTTTCATCTTCAGCAAAAAGATATTGATAATATAGTTGAACCGGCTCTGCCCCCCATTGTTTTTTAAACTCGTATGTCCCTCTTCCTGCCTGACTTCTGCCCATATCAAAGACAGAGAAACCATCTCTTGCCCCCTGCTGTATTGCCTCCCAATACATGAGATTATTGGGACACAAAGAATTATACTCTACAAGGGTCGCTGCATAAGGATTACTTAATGTATCACTAAAAGATATAAGTAACATCCCGCCAATAATCTTACCTTTATACCGTGCAAGAATTATTCTGGAATTATTATTAAAGTTCTTAATTATTGACTCTATATACCTCTTAGGATATGCAGGAAATGAAAGCTCTTTCATCCTCTCTGAAAACACATGATAGAAACTATCAATAAAGTATTTGTCTTTTCCAGTAGCAATCTCAATACCTGATTTTTGTGCTTTCCTTATCTGATTTCTTACTTTAGGAGTAAATCCCTCCCATAGTTTTTCTGCACCCTTGGATAAGTCTATTTGAAAAGTGAAGTTATCTTTCCTTGTAAAAAGGGTATCGGACATGAAAGGGATAATCTGTCTTATCTCCACATACCTTGCGCCACAATCTTTTATTAATTGACTTAACCTATCAATCACTGGAGTTGGGTCTACACTAAATCCATTCAGGCAAATACCCGATTGTGTAATATAGGGTGTAGAAATAAGAAAAGAACCTTTACCAATAAGCGGGCTTTTTATAAGGATAAGGGGTAGGATTCCTCTAATTTTCTTATCATCCTTTATTAAAATATAAAAGGTCTTAAAACCAAATACTTCCTCATAAACTGCCTTCCAGTCAAAAAGGGATGCAAATGAGGCATTCTCACTCTCACTTAAAAATCTGTTCCACTCTTCTTTTACCTCATCGCTATTTACAACATCTGCAGTAACCATAAGAATAAAAACATGATTAATCCACAGATTACGCAGATTTTCACAGATTAAGACTTTTAAAAATATTTTTATCTGTGTTTATCTGTGTCCATCTGTGGTTTCATTAAGTCTTTTTTCATGCCCCGCAGCATTTTTTATATTTCTTTCCGCTTCCACATGGACATGGGTCATTTCTACCTACCTTTTCTCCGTCTCTCTTTGCTTGAGATGGTGTTCCGCCTCCGCCTGCTCCCTCCCCCCTGTGTTCAATCACCCTCTGTTTCTTTTGGGTTATCTCAGCCCTTGCCTCTCTTACAGGCTGGATTTTGAATATATATTCTGTTATCTCTTCCTTTATCCTCTGCATCATTGCTGCAAAGGCATCAAAACCCTCTTTTTTATATTCATTTAACGGATTCTTTTGTGCATAACCCCTGAAACCTATCCCCTCTTTAATATGGTCCATGACGAGGAGGTGGTCCTTCCACTGGTTATCAATAATCTGGAGCATGACCATCTTCTCCAGATATCTCATCATCTCGCTTCCAAGCTCTGATTCTTTCTTCTCATATTTCTTCTCCAATGCTTCATTGATCGCCTCTTTTAGTAACTCAAGATTAATATCTTTTTTATCAAGACTCTTTCCTCCATCAATTGATACCATCCCATTATCAGATGTTATATTTAGTGAGAACTGCCTTATTAGAGAATCACTTAATCCATTTATATCCCAATCTTCAGGATGCCTCCCCTCGTCGGCATAGATACTGACCGTTTCGTCCAATGCCTCTTCCAACATCTCAAAGAACATCTCCTTCAAATTCTCACCTTCCAGAACCTGCTTCCTCTGCTCGTATATAACCTCCCTCTGTTTATTCATCACATCGTCATATTCAAGGAGGTGTTTTCTTATATCAAAATTGTGCGACTCAACCTTTCTCTGGGCATTCTCAATAGCCTTGGTAATCATTTTGTGCTCAATAGGCTGGTCTTCTTCCATACCAAGTTTTTCCATCAAACCAGATATCCTCTCAGAACCGAAAATTCTCAGAAGGTCGTCTTCCAGAGAAAGATAAAATCTTGATGAGCCGGGGTCACCCTGTCTTCCTGAACGTCCCCTTAACTGATTATCTATTCGCCTTGCCTCATGCCTCTCTGTCCCAAGAATATGAAGTCCCCCAAGACTTATTACCTTTTGTTTTTCATTTTCACACTGATTTTTAAGCCCTTCATATACCTTTTTTCTTTCATCAGGTGATAGTTCTGATTCATTTTCATACTGTCTTTTTGCAAGAAAATCCGGGTTGCCCCCAAGGAGTATGTCTGTCCCTCTCCCTGCCATATTTGTTGCAATCGTAACAGAACTGAATCTCCCTGCCTGAGCAACTATCTCCGCCTCTTTCTCATGATATTTGGCATTGAGGACATGATGTTTTATCCCCTTCTTTTTAAGCATATCGCTTATCCCCTCCGATTTCTCAATAGAGATTGTCCCGACTAATACAGGCTGACCATTTTTATTAAGCTCCTCTATCTCCCTTACAATAGCATTAAACTTTTCCTTCTCTGTCCTGTAGATTACATCGGAATAGTCAGCCCTTATCATGGACTTATTCGGTGGGATTACAAGAACCTCTAACTTATATATCTCATGGAACTCTGCGGCCTCCGTATCGGCAGTTCCAGTCATACCAGCAAGTTTATTGTAAATCCTGAAATAATTCTGAAATGTAATTGTGGCAAGGGTCTGGTTCTCATTTTCAATCTTGCATTCTTCTTTTGCCTCCACAGCCTGATGAAGCCCGTCACTCCATCTCCTCCCCGGCATCAATCTCCCTGTAAATTCATCTACAATTACAACCTGATTATCTTTTACTATATAATCAACATCCTTTTTAAACAGTGTATGTGCCTTTAATCCCTGATTGACATGGTGAAGTATCTCTATATTGGACGGGTCATAAAGATTTTCCACGCCAAGAAGCCCCTCAGCCTTTGCAACACCATCTTCCGTCAGTGTCGCGCTTCTTGCCTTCTCGTCAATCTGATAGTCTGCATCCTTTTTCATCCTTGGAATTATTTTGTTAATCTTATAATATTTATCTGTAGATTCTTCAGCAGGTCCTGAGATTATAAGAGGCGTCCTTGCCTCATCTATCAGGATGCTGTCAACCTCGTCAACAATGGCATAATTAAGCTCCCTCTGGACATAGGTATCTATTGAAAATTTCATATTATCTCTTAAGTAATCAAACCCAAACTCGTTATTTGTTCCGTAAGTAACATCACACCTGTATGCATCCTGTCTCTTCCTATCATCCATGTCATGCTGTATTATACCTATAGACATTCCGAGGAATTTATAAATCTCACCCATCCAACTGGCATCCCTTTTGGCAAGATAGTCATTTACAGTAATAACATGTACACCCTTCTCTGTGAGGCTGTTGAGATAAACCGGAAGGGTTGCCACAAGGGTCTTACCCTCTCCTGTCTTCATCTCGGAAATCTTACCCTCATGGAGGGCAATACCTCCTATAAGCTGGACATCAAAATGCCTCATGTTGAGGGTCCTTTTTGATACCTCTCTGACCACTGCAAACGCCTCCGGAAGCAGGTCATTTAGTGCATTCTCTACTGCAGCCCTCTGGTCCAAAGGTGATATGTCAGAACTTAAAGCTGAGAGCACATTGTTCAGTCTCTGCTTGAATTCACCTGTTTTTGCCCTGATATCATCATTAGAGAGTATCTGCATTTCAGGCTCAAGCTGATTTATCCTGTCAACATAAACCTGAAGCCTTTTCAATTCCCTCTCATTTCTGCTGCCAACAATCTTTTTAAGAAGATTACCTATCATAAAAATCATTATATATAGAAATGGTTAGTAATACAAGGGGACGAATCTCTGCTGAGATTTCTAAATCTTTTTGAATAATAAGAGGGGGGTATAAAAAAGAAAAACCCTGATTTTATTCATCAGGGTTTTCTATGCCAATTTATAATAACAGATTATAAATGTTATATTTAATTAAAACCTTTTACATTTACAGCCTGAAGTCCTTTCTCTCCCTGTGTTACATCAAATTCAACCTCCTGCCCTTCTTTCAATGTCTTAAATCCCTCTCCCTTAATTGCAGAGAAGTGGACAAATACATCCTCACCATTTTCCTGTTTTATAAATCCATATCCCTTTGATTCATTAAACCACTTTACTGTACCTTTAGCCATTCTTTTAAAGCCTCCATCAACTGACTGCAGACACTGAACTTTAGACAAAAAGCTTAAGTCTGATGTCTTATGTCTATAAAGATTAACTTTCTTCTAATATATATCTGAACGGGTTTACAGGCACACCATTCATAATCACCTCATAATGAAGGTGTGGACCTGTACTCCTTCCAGTATTTCCTACCTGGGCAATCGCCTGTCCTCTTTTCACCTTATCACCCATATTGACGAGAATCTTGGCATTGTGCCCATACCTCGTCACCACACCATAGCCATGGTCTATCTCCAGTATATTCCCATAGCTTAAATCCTTGCCTGCCCTAACAACTATCCCATCCGCTGGGGATATTACCTGGGCATTCATCCTCGTTGCTACATCTATACCTTCATGCACCTCCTTCCTGTCTGTAAATGGTGATAACCTATATCCAAATCCGCTCGTAACCCAGCCTTTTACAGGCCAGATAGATGGGGTTGATGATAACAACGATTCCTGTTCTTTGAAAAATTCATCCAATTCCTGAAAACTTATCTCCTGAGACCTTGCCTGATTATTTAATTCATCTATATCCTTATTTAACTCCCCAATTATATTTTTACCCTCAAAAGGGAGAATTGATGTATATGCATCAGTCTCTCTGTCGTCAATACCTCCAACACCCCATTTCTGTACCGATGTTGGTGTCCCGTTTCCTTCTAAGGATGTTATCACCCTGAGCTTTCTGTCAAACCTATCAAGCCTTGCCATCTGATGCTCAAAGTCTTTAACCTTCTGGACAAACTGCTGAATCTGGAGCCTCTGCTCCCTCGTTTCTTTTCTTAAACCTTCCAGCTCTATTACCTCTTTACTTAATTTTATGTGGCGGTAGAATAGAAAAGCGGAGGTAAATGTTATAAGAATGAATACACTGAGGAGAATCTTTGCAGATTTTTCGGATATGCTAAAACGGCGGAGTTTCCCTGATATATCAGGTATCACCATTATGGTGTATTGTTTTGGCATATACGCCCTCCTCTATATGAGACTTTTTACCCTCTTACTGTTAGATGTCTTGCAGTCAAGTAATGGGGTTTATACCTGCCCCATTAAAACTGTCTAATTACAACACAACAAACTTATATTTGTCAAGTGCTTTCAGCCATTCTTTTATTTTACCTGCTAATCTATTTTTTTATCAAAAATCGAATTGCCATTTATATCTCATCCTCATCAAAATCAATCCCCCTCCAATCCTTCATACATTCCCTTGTTATCTTTCTTATCGTATCTTTTTCCCTTCTAATGGGCTTCTTTTTCTTAGCTTCTTTATTCAGAAAACCTTTACCGCTTGAAAAATCGTGGTCTTCCTTTTGACCTCCGACCATTCCCTTCTTGTTATCCATAAAACTATTATTTTATAATTCACCTCCTTTCATAAACAAAAACATGATTAACCACAGATAGACACGGAAAAAACAATGAGTTTCAAAAAAATCCGTGTTTATCCGTGATAAATCCGTGGTAGTTTTTATAACTTCCTAATAAAAATGGGTATTCCCAAAAATTATGGGATGTTAATAGAAGTGGATACTTCATACTTAGAGAGTCATCTTCAAATCTTCTTTAATGATAAATTTTGGCATCCTTCTCTTTTTTGTATTGAAATTGTCTGCCACACCTGTGGCTATAATTGGCAATGCTATCGTGGCATCTGAATGCAGTGACACACTGCGAGCATCCCTTGCAATCTTCCCCCATGACTGTGCCTCTTTGAATGTGCATCCAGAGAGTCCACCCCAGTGGGGTGCATCGGCAGTAATCTGGATTGCATATCTATGCCCTTCCGATACAGAATCGCTGATTATGGAAGCGGTAACCTCAGTCTGCTGTATGAAATTCTTCGGCGTCCCTCCTCCTACATATATTACACCTGTAGATTTTGATTTGCTTGCAACCTCTGCAGTCTCAAGAACATCCTTCACCATATCAAACTGGATATTGTTTGACCCTTCCGCCCTCCCAGCCGCAAGTGCTATACCTATTGAACTATCCCCTACGGCAGGACAATAAATTGGAACATTTGCCTTGTATGCAGATGTGAGGATTCCTTCAACTTTACTAATCTTTGAGAGTTTTCCTCCGAGAAGATATAAAAACTCCCTTGTTGTTACTGACCTTTTTCCTGAAACAACTTTAGGGTCTAATCCCCTTGCCCAGATTTTTATAAAGTTATCTGCCTTTCTGAACTCCTGCTCAGATGCAAAGACATCATATATCCTGTCTATCCCCTTTTCAAACAGCTTTATATCGTCAACCTCATGGCTGCCTTGAAAATGGAATCTGCCAAGTGTCTCATGGCAGTCATGAAAGAGATTTGCACCAGTAGATACAAGGCAGTCAATATATCTGTTCTTTATAAGATATGCAATTATTCCCCTCATTCCGGCAGGCACCATGGCACCAGCAAGACCAAAAAATATCGTAGTCCTGTCATTCAGCATCTTCACCCATATATCACGGGCGAGTGCCAGATTCTTCCCCTGAAAGGCACTATTCCCCATCGTATCTAACAGTGCCTTTACTGAATTCCCCTTCTTAATCTCCTGCGGCTTTATCTTAACCTGTAAAAAATTACTCATTTATTTTATACCCCAATAAAAAAGTGAAAATTAGTTTACACTACAAAAATGTAGCCTGTCAAGGACATTTGTCAAGGCTGTCAAGGCATTATCATTATCATTTTGGTATTACAATAAAACCTAATAAATACTCATTTTTTGGGGGTCAATAATTCCCGCGGGGTTGATAAAAGCCTCTTAAAAACACCGAGGATACCTTCTCCCAATGACTCAAATGGCACAGCCGTAATCTCGGGGTCATTCATATCGCCCTTTACCGTATAATAAAACACTATAAGTGCCTTTTTGTCCCCTGTTAAAATCCTGCCGGCAAGAGGTATGCTGCTTATTATCTTATCTACTGTCTGAAACGGCTGGACACCTACAATCATATCCATCTGTTTAGTTCTCATGTCAATTTCCCCCACTGTCGTTATTCTCATTGAATCGCTGTCTATAAGCAAATCCTCTGTTTCTGCAATGCCATTTTTTATTTCAAAATTAGCAATTATTGAATTGTAAGGCATTCCTTCCGTTACAAGGTCAGGGAGCTTAAATTTGAATATCTGATACACATTCAAAAGGGAGAATATCTTTGAGAGGATATGAAACCTGTTTATATTTCCACTATGCATTTCAATATGGATATTTCCATTTAGCGTTTTCTTTATTTCTGCCAGACCCTTGCCTTTTCCTGAAATATTGCTATTAATATTTAAACTGCCATGTATATCACGAAAACCCACAGGCAGCTTCTCATACAGGTTTTCTATATTCATGTTTATTATCTTATTATCCAGAAAAATTTCAGTCCCCTCTTCTTTATCCCAATTCAGCCACCCCTTTGCTATATAGTTTCCGCCAAAACCACTAAGCAACAGATTTTTTACTTTCAGAATCTCGCCGTTATAATAAATATTGAATAACAGGTTTTCAAACGGAATCCCCATTGCCTTACCTTTATTTAAGGCCATCTTCCCCCTCCATGTAATTGCTCTTAATGGGGACTCTGCCTTTTCTTTACCCTCTGTGGAGATTTCCTCTTTTGAAGAAGTAAAAGCTTGTCCTGTTATGTCTTTGGACGGGAAAAATTTATCAAAGTTGAAATGTGAGGCATTGAGGACAAATTCAACAATAGGGTTTGAAAATTCTTTTACACTTGCACTAAACCTGACAGTAGAATCGCCAAAAACTCCATCTGCTGATGATATAAATATTCTGTCCCCTGTAAAATCGGCAGTTGCATTAAGGTTATTAACAGGCATGGGGAGGTAGGTTAATTTAAAGTCCGCATTTTTAACTGACAGCCTCCCTTTTAATTTTGTATCTCTTATATTTTTCATGTATCCCACAGTATTTAACTGAAGAGACATGATGCCTGATGCACCTAAGTCTTCAGCCCTTGTGAGGAATTTAACAACATCAGTGATATCCATTTCATTTGTAGAGACAGACAAGATGAACTTTGGATTGTTATAATTATTCACCTTTCCATTTATATTTATCCTTGCTGTTTTTAAAAATATGACTAAATTATCAATGTTAATGGTATCTGAATTTATCCTCCCATCAAACTGAATGCGATTTGGATAACTCTTATCCTTTTCAAGCCATACATCGTATTTATATGAAGCATCTGTCAGGTCAAGAGTCTGTGAGATGCTGAAATTGCCCTTCCTCCCCTTTAAATAAAGGTTTATCTCAGATACACCCTCTGCCTTTGAGAGTTTTTCCATCTTATCCAATCCGAGGCTCAATGCATCGGACAGATTAAGTCTGGAATAAAAATTTATGTCTATCAACGGATTCTGGGATTTAAAGTCTTTCACAACACCTTTGATGCTAAACTTTGAATCCCTCATATTCCCGTTCAGTTTTTTTATAAGTATTTCTTCGGGTGAAAAATGAAGGGAGCCAGCCACATTTTCAAGAGGGAGTTTGACCTGAGCATGGTGAATAGTTAAGCCTTTAGCCTCGGCATCCACTTCTATATGAATAGGGGGCGTATTTTTTGGCAGAGGGCCGATAATTTTTATATCGGCAGTAATGATACCTGATTTAGCATCTATATTTTTTTTATACTGTAGTGGAACATGCTTTAATAAAGTGTCTTTTGCCTTACGAATATCTGCATCCCCTTTTATAGAAAGTTTTAAATAAGGGAGAGATACCAGCTCTGAAATAGAACCATTGAGATTGATAATTCTGCACTCCTCATAATTGCCACTCACATCCGAGAATATCAGATTTCCATCTTTTAATGTCATCAAACCGTTCAGTCTTTTCAATGGATACTTCCCCTTATTTATATCCAGACTCAAATCCTTAACACCAATAACCCCTGACAGTAATTTAAAATTTGAAGGGTCACTTAAATTTATCAACTCTTTTACCTTTCCTGAAAACTTTAAACTTTTGACTTCCAGCTCCCCTTCCCTTATACCCTCTTCAAAAAATTCTGAAACCCCTAAAGAATGAATCTTCCCCCTTAGATACCTCTTACCTTTGTCTATGTCTAATCTGGGTATGGAAAGGTCAATATTAATTGTGGTTTCATCAGACTTAAATCCATACATTGAACATTTGCCGTTTATTAATAAATCTTCTATCTTAAATTGAATATTTTCAAAATTTAGTGAATCCCCCTTTAAGTTCAGCATATACTTAATAGAGGCTTGATGAGGCTTTGTTGGGTCAGAAAGCACCTCTCTCCTAAAACCTTTATCACCAGAGCCATATTGAGAAAAATCTAATGCCCTGAAGATTATGTCCCCTGAAGATTCAAATCCATTTTTTAAATTTCCCTCTATTGAAGTATCAATATTAAGCCATCCCTCCTGCTGGCTGCCTATAACCGATAGCTCAGGTGGAAAATATTTTTTCAGATAATCACTGAATCGGTTTAGAGGCAATGAATTGACCTTTATATGCCCTCCCCAATTAAAATTGGTGAGATATAGGTAAATAAAATTATGGTGCTGTTCTGCATATCCAATATCCCGTATCGCATCTTTTACAGTCCCGGTTAGTTCAATTGTTGAGGGTTGATACTCATTTACTAGGATTCCGTTTGCTTTAAATTTCATCAGTTTGCGGAAGAAGGGTTTTTCTACAATCATATTCAGCTTATTAAACTCAATAAGATTAGGCTTTTCAGATATAAAGTTATCTATAAAGGTTAGATGGCTGTCAATTATCCTAACATCACTCAACATAGGTATAAACTCAAACTGAAGAGTGCTTAAAAAATGTTTGAACAGCAAAAAGATTGATTTCTTCTCTTCTAATACATATCCCCCTTCCTTCTCAGCCTTGAGTTCTAAGGGCGGTGTAGTGTAATTAGAAATTATCCTTGAAATATTAAAATACCCTTCTCTGTCTCTACTTGCGGATATATCTGCACCTTCAATATATAAGTTTCTGATTACTATTGTCCTTTGCTTGATAAGGGGGGTAATTTTTATAAGTGTCTTTATCCTTTTTGATGAGAATATGCTCAACTCGTTTTCTCTTTCTTTTATTGATACATTGTTCAGCTCCAATTCTATGCCGTTCTTTATTGCAAAATGTATATTACCAATAGAGATAGATGACCTCGTATAGTCACTCAGTCTCTTTTCTATTAGTCCCTTATAATTATTTATATTTAGAAAGATGGGGGCAAGATTAATTAAAGCGGCTAAAAAGAATAAAAAGAAAAGGATGGATAATAGAAACCTTATTCTTGTTTTTCTTTTCATCTCGTTTTTATCATTTTATCTTATGATTGATGAATGGCAGGGATATTTCAATCCAAATAATGCATTACCCACAGAAGATACAGAACTTTTACTATCAAGGAGTCAGAGAGTCATAGCTTCAGAGAAAAACCCTTTATCTTTTCCTATGTCTTTATTTTTTATTTACTGTATCTCCACCTCAGAAACCTCACCATAAGATGTGAGGTCATTTGAAAGTGCACTGATGTTTAATCCCGGAGCCGTTGTTACTGTGGCAATGATATCCAGAGAATCCCTTATTACATTTCTGTATATCTGAATTGTTGTTATTGCAATACCATATTTATTTAATGTTTTTTCAACCTTTCCAATAATATCAGGGACATCCTTTGCCACTAAATTGATGCTCTTTGTACCCTTGCTTGCAAGAAATACCTTCTCCCACCTGCTCAACAGGCTCAATGCAATAATGATTATTACTGTGGCAAGTAATGAACCCACATAAAACCCCGCCCCTGCTGCCAACCCGATTCCTGCAGTAGTCCAGAGGCTTGCGGCAGTGGTAAGCCCCTTTATAGAAACACCAAAACGGAGGATTGCACCTGCCCCAAGAAAACCAATGCCGCTGACAACCTGTGCTGCAATCCTTCCGGGGTCGGAATTCTCAGGATTTCCGATTTCGCTTGCAACATATATTGAGACCAGCATCATGAGGGTTGAACCAACACACAAAATTATATGTGTCCTTAACCCGGCAGGCTGGTTTCTTCTCTCCCTCTCAATTCCTATTATTCCGCCAAGTATAGTTGACAGTATTAATCTTATTGCTATTTCATGATATGTCAGCATATTTAAAACTCTGCAAATTCACCATAATATAACATAAAACCAAATGGACAAATAAAAAAAGTTTGATATAATGAAAAAATAGTCAAAAGATTTTAATTTTAGCAATTAAAGAAGGGAGATGCGAGGCAGACAATGGCAAAGATAATACCTTTCAAGGGTATTTTATACAATAAAGAAAAGATAAGAGACATGAAGGATGTGGTCGCACCTCCTTATGATGTCATATCCCCGCCAGAGCAGGAAGAGTTGTATAAGAGGCATGAGAATAATGTGGTAAGGCTTATACTTGGGAAGGAATCAGACAGTGATACTCCTGATAACAACCGTTATACAAAGGCAAAGGACTCTTTTGATTCATGGCAGAAGAATAGTATCCTTATTAAAGATGCCTTCCCGTCTATTTATGTATATTCACAGGAATATCACCTTGGCGAAACTGAAGGATTTGAGAAGAAGAGGAGACTCGGCTTTATCGCATTATCAAAATTAGAGAACTTTGGAGAAGGGAAAATACACCCACATGAAAATACACTCGCAAAGCCAAAAGAAGATAGGCTTAAACTCATGCAGCACTGTAATGCAAACTTTAGCTCAATATTCGGCCTCTTCTCCGACCCGTCGAAGAGGATAGATTCGGTATTAAAAGATTACATGAGACATTCTCCATTATATGATCTGGTTGATGATGCAGGGATGAGGCATACACTCTGGGCAATAAGAGATAACAAGGTAATACAGATAATCACGGGCGTTATGTCTGATAAACAGGTATTTATTGCAGACGGACATCACCGATATGAGACTGCAATCAATTACCGTAACGAGATGAGAGAGAAATTGCCTAATTTTACAGGTGAAGAACTATATAATTATGTAATGATGTATTTCACCAATACAAACTCCGAAGGGCTTTCCATACTGCCAATTCACAGACTGGTCAGCAACCTCTCAAATTTTGATAAGAAGAAAATAATTAAGAAGGCAGGAGAATTCTTTAATATTGAAAAACTTTCTCTTAATGAATCTGATGAAAAGACTGTTAAACAAAAACTTTTCTCAGATATGAAAGAGAGAGGTAAAAAAGAGCATATATTTGGTATGTATCTCGGAAATGACGAGTATCTTTTACTGACACTGAAGGATGAGGATGTTTTAGACAGGTTGATTACAAATTCAAGGCATCCGTCATGGAAAAAACTTGATGTCACAATCCTTCATACCCTTTTAATTGAAAAGGTTCTGGGAGTAAGTGAAAAAAATCTTGCAGAGCAGAAAAACATAACCTATACCATAAGCGAGGATGAGGCTATAAAAGATGTAAAAGCAGGTAAATACCAGATAGCCCTTTTCTTAAATCCTACAAAGATAGAAGAGGTTAAGGATGTTGCCACCGCAGGTGAGAAGATGCCGCAGAAATCAACATTTTTCTATCCTAAGCTCATAACAGGACTGGTGATGAATAAGCTGGAGTAATAAGAATACAAACCTAATGCAACCACAGATTACACAGATTTTCACAGATTTTTTAAAAAATATTTTGTTTTAATTTGCGGTAATCTTCGAAATCTGCGGATATATAATTTCATGGAAAAAGAACTTCATTTAAAATTTGAAACATTAAAGAAAATACTCAGAGATATGGGGAGTGTTATAGTTGCATTCTCTGGAGGTGTGGACAGCACTTTTCTCTTAAAAGTGGCAAAGGATGAGTTGGGTGAAAATGTTATTGGAGTAACTGCAACATCAAGCACATATCCTGAAAGGGAATTTAAAGAGGCAAAAACATTGGCAGAGGAGATTGGCATAAGACATATTGTAATAGAATCGGAGGAGCTTAATATAGACGGCTTCAAGGAAAACCCGCCTAACAGATGTTACTTTTGCAAAGGTGAACTTTTCGGCAAATTAAAAGAAGTGGCGGAGAAGGAGAAAATAAGATTTGTTGCAGATGGTTCAAATTTAGATGATGTATCCGACTATAGGCCTGGAAGAAAGGCAGCAGAGGAATTGGGTGTCAGGAGTCCCTTAAAAGAGGCTGGATTTACAAAGGAAGATATAAGGGCATTATCAAAGGAACTGGAGCTAAAAACATGGAATAAGCAGTCCTTTGCATGTCTTGCATCCCGATTCCCTTATGGAAAAGAGATAACCTCTGATAAGCTAAGTATGGTTGATAAAGCTGAAGATTTTTTGCTATCTATGGGATTCAGGCAGGTAAGGGTCAGGCACTATGATGAAATGGCAAGGATAGAGGTCTCAAAAGAGGAAATTAAAAAGCTCTTTAATAACGGCACATCAGAAAAAATATCAAAGAGGCTTAAAGAAATCGGTTTTAAATATATAACAGTTGATTTAGAAGGCTACAGAACAGGCAGTATGAATCTTACCTTACCGGCACAAAATGTTAAAAGCCTATCTGAAAGAGATATTTGAGAAAGCCAGTCAGGGCGATGCAAGAGAGGAAAGCTATTACTCCTGCCTTGAAG
>Ga0209641_10000672_pt1 | contig 31681 bp, 26 predicted proteins | sample RifCSP16_1_FD_184022 | JGI IMG/M metagenome (GOLD analysis project Ga0209641, IMG submission 184022) | Soil microbial communities from Rifle, Colorado - Rifle CSP2_sed 16_1 (SPAdes) (version 2) | ecosystem: Environmental > Terrestrial > Deep subsurface > Rock core/Sediment | place: Rifle... | reverse complement strand
ACATCGAAGTGGAAGTCAGGAGAAAAAAAACCTAGTGGCAGAAGTCTTTATCGGGTTTGGCTCCAACTTAGGGGACCGCCAGGAAAATATTTCCCGAACCCTAGGGATGCTGAAAGACCAGCCCGGTCTGGAGATAAAAAAAGTCTCGTCTCTGTATGAGACCGAGCCGGTGGAAATGGAAAGTTCCAATTTATTCTTAAACGGGGTGGCAGAAATCAGAACTTCTCTGGTTCCGCAGAGGCTTTTGAGCCTTTTGGAGGAAGTTGAGCAGAGATTGGGTAGGCCCCGGGAAAGCAAGGGCAAGGTTCTGGATCGTGAAATTGACTTAGACATTCTTTTCTATAATGATTTGATTTTCTCAATTCCCAAATTGACCGTCCCCCATCCTTTAATCCACCGCCGCAAGTTTGTGTTATTGCCGATGCTGGAGATTGCCCCGGAATTTGAGCATCCCTATTTGAGGGTTCCACTCAAAAAACTTCTAACTGACTTGGAGACCGAAGAAAAGGTAACCCGGTGTCCTCATTTAACTATATCGCTGTAGAAGGAGCTTTAGCCTCCGGTAAGACTCCTCTGGCTCGCTTCCTGGCGGAAAAGTCAGGAGCCGATCTGCTCTTAGACGATGCTCAAGGCAATCTTTTTCTGGCAGATTTCTACTCCAACCCGGCTCGATTTGCCTTTTCAGCCCAGATATTTTTTCTGGTCTCCCGCTACCAAAAGCTGAAACAATTAGCCGAGCCGGATTTGTTTATTCAAAAGAAGGTGGCTGATTATATCTTTGCCAGGGATGAAATCTTTGCCAGATTGAATTTGAACCAGAGAGAATATAGCCTCTATCAGAGCCTCTCCCAGAAGATGGAGACTGAGATTCTCTCTCCAGATCTGGTGATTTACCTGCAGGCTTCGGCAGTGGTGACTCAAGCTAGAATCAAAGAAAGGAAAACTTCCTACAACTCCAATTTAAGCCTGGAGTATATTGAAAAGTTGACCCAGGCTTTTGACCAGTACTTCTTCCACTATTCTCAGACTCCCTTATTGATAGTGAATACTAATCAACTCAACCTGTTTGCCAAGGAAGGTGATTTGGAGCTGATTGTCTCTGAAATTGAAAAGACCAACTATGGCACCCGCTATTTTGCCCCGGCCTCAAAGGATGTCCTCTTATGAAAGATAAGATTACCACCCGGACCTTTTTAGAGCTGAAGCAGAAAAAAGAAAAAATCGCGGTCTTGACTGCCTATGATTATTACACCGCTAAGATTTTAGACCAGTTAGGAATCGATTGCATCCTGGTCGGGGATTCGGCCAATATGGTGTTCTACGGGTATCCCAACACCCTCTCCATTTCTATGGAGGTGATGCTCTACCACACCCGGGCGGTGGCCAATGCTGCCAAAAGAGCCTTAGTGATAGGGGATATGCCTTTTTTATCCTATCAAACTTCAATTGAAAAGGCTATCTGCAATGCCGGCAGATTCTTAAAAGAAGGGAATGCCCAAGGAGTCAAAATCGAAGGGGGCTTAGAATTTGTAGAGACGGCCAGGAAAATAGTACAGGCTGGCATTCCGGTAATGGGGCATATTGGCTTGGTTCCGCAATCTATACACAAGCTCGGCGCTTATTCAGTACAGGGGAAAACTCCGGAGAGGGAAAAATATCTTTCAGATTCAGCTTTGGCGCTTCAGGAGGCTGGCTGTTTTTCTATTGTCCTGGAAGCAGTCCCAAAAGAGGTGGCTAAAAAAATTACTGAGAGCTTAGTCATACCGACCATTGGCATCGGGGCCGGACCGGATTGTGATGGGCAGGTCCTGGTAATCAATGACCTCTTAGGTCTTTTTGAAGAGTTTAAGCCTAAATTTGTGCGGCAATATGCTAAGCTTTCGGAACAGATTAAAGAGGCGGTCAGGGATTATCTGGAGGATGTGAAAAAAGGCCGGTTCCCCTCTGGGGAGGAATCTTTTTAAGGCCGGCAGTTCTTTCCCCTTGACATTTTCAACCTGCTTTTTTAACTTGGCCTACAGGTAAGCTCCATACTCTCTTTAAGCCAGCCGATGAAAACCATCACCTCCCTAAAACAAATGCGAAGGCTCTCTTTATCCCTTCGCCGCCAGGGAAAAATCATCGGCTTCGTCCCCACTATGGGATTTTTGCACGAAGGACACCTAAGTTTAGTGAAAATGGCTAGTAAGAAATCCGATGTAGTGGTAGTCTCAATCTTCGTAAACCCCACCCAATTCGGGCCGACCGAAGATTTCCGGACCTACCCCAGAAATTTAGAGCGAGATAAGAAACTGCTACAAAAGGCCGGATGCGACATTTTGTTTTGCCCTTCTGTCAAGCAAATTTACCCGGCTGGCTACCTGACTTATGTAAACGTGGAGCAAATCACAGATAAATTAGAAGGGAACTCCAGACCCGGGCACTTCCGGGGAGTAGCTACTATAGTTGCCAAGCTCTTCAATTTAGTTCAGCCAGATCTGGCCTTCTTCGGCCAGAAAGATGCCCAGCAGGTTTTGGTCATTAAGAAAATGGTGTCGGATTTGAATTTTTTCACGAAGATCCTGGTAGCCCCTACCCTCAGAGACCAAAAAGGGCTGGCTTTATCCTCCCGCAATAGTTATCTTAAAGGAGATGAAAAACACCAAGCCTGGTGCTTGTACGAAGCCATACAGAAGGGCCGGGATTTAATCCAGCTGGGGGAAGAAGACTCCCGGGTAGTAGCCGCCTCCATGCAGGAAGTAATTCAGAAGAACCCCCTAGCCAAAATGGACTATATCGCCCTGACCGATACCCGAAAGCTGGAGCCGGTTGACAAAATCAAAGGAGATGTGCTAATATCTGTGGCAGTCAGAATCGGCTCCACCCGGTTGATTGACAACTTAGCTCTGAGAGTAGGCAAGACAGTCTACGAAATAAAATGCTGATACAGATATGCAAGTCCAAAATCCATAAAGCCAAAATTACCCAAGCCAGACTGGATTACGAAGGCTCAATTACGATCGATTCCAAGCTTATGGAAAAAGCCGGCCTGTTGCCTTTTGAAAAAGTCCAGGTCGTCAACTTAAATAACGGAGAGCGCTTTGAGACCTATGTCATAAAAGGGAGGCCGGATTCCGGAACCATCTGCTTAAATGGCCCGGCGGCCCGCTTAGGACAAACCGGAGATGAAGTGATAATCATCAGCTACGGCTGCCTAGAGCCAAAAGAAGCCCAGAAAGTGAAACCCAAATTAGTCTATTTAGATTCTAAGAATAGGATTATAAGATGAGACACACCGATACCGTGGCCGTAATCTTGGCGGCTGGCCAGGGGAAGCGCATGAAATCTGAGCTCCCCAAGGTACTGCACGAGATCAACGGCAAGGCTATAATCGAATACGTAATAGAAACCGCCCGCAGCTTAGGGGTGGCCAAGGTCTTGGTGGTGATTGGCTACCAGGGAGGCCTGGTGCAGTACCGCCTGAAAAGCCGAGGGCTAGAATTTGTCTGGCAGAGGGAGCAGTTAGGCACCGGGCATGCCCTTCTGCAGACCAGACCCTTCCTGGAGCATTATAAGGGTAAGATCTTGGTTCTATGCGGGGATATGCCCTTGCTTACTGCGGCCAGCTTAGAGAAACTGAAGGCGGCCGTAGACGAAGAGGAAGTCCCGGCCGCAGTTCTAACCGGGGAGTTAGAAGACCCAGGAGAATATGGCCGGGTGGTCAGAAGCAAGAACGGATACGTTGAGAAAATCGTGGAGTTTAAGGATGCCACTCCCAAGGAGAAAAAGATTAAAGAGGTCAGCAGTGGCAGCTTCTGTCTGGAGGCCAAGCTGGTCTTTTCTCTTTTAGAGGAGTTGACCGCCGACAACGCCCAGAGCGAGTACTACCTGACCGATTTGGTCAGGCTCTTAAAGGAGAAGGGAAAAAAGACCGCTGCAGTTTCAGTGGAGTCAGCCGATGAACTCTTAGGAATCAATTCTGAAGAGGACTTAAGGGTCTTAAAGGAGATTTGGGCTAACAAGCAAGCCGGCCCTACCGTATCAGATTCAGAAATACCCGCTGAGGAAAGTTGACAAAAAAACTATTGACACACACTCGTGGTTATCTTATACTTAGAAAAATAGTCCAGGGGTTTACTTTGCATAAGATAAGATTAGTACAAACTGCAGTCGCAAGCCTACTGAGCCTAAGCTTGGCCGGGGTAGCATTCTCTCAAACTCCTCTGACCAGTCCCCAGAAGCCTAGCAGTGCAAAAATCTTCGGGTCCGTGCCAACTAGCGCGTTTTCCCTTTTGGACCGCTCCCGGCTTCAGCTCCACCACAGCTACAGCTTCTCTTATGTCTCCTCTGGCAAGTACTCCGGCTCCTATGGGTTGTATCAGACCTCGATCGGCTACCAATTCTCCAACCCCCTTTATTTACAGGTTGACTTGGGGTATCTGCACCAGCCATTTGGGTTCAAAAACAACCTTAACCTGGATGATAGGTTCTTTCCAAATTTTCATCTTTTATATAATCCCACCGGCAATTTTTCATTTTCCATCAATGTCTTAACCGGGCCATCTAACTTTCAGAATAATAGAAACTGGTACCAGGAGGATCGCTAAGAACATTACTCCTTTTTCCAACCTCTCCCGGGGCAACCTCTATTGAATGTTTTTCAAAAAGAAGTCTAAATCAAAAAAGAACCGTTTTTATAAGACTGCTCCCTCTGGGTACCGGCTGAACCGCTGGGACTACCTGCTTTTGAGCTTGACTCTTTTAGTGGGACTCTTTATAGCCTCGGTGGCTCAGAGATGGGGAGCCGAGCCGGTGGCCCAAAGCAGCAGCCAGCCAGCCCTACCGGAGATTTTGCGGGTGCAGATTCTGAATGCCTGTGGCACCAACAGTGTGGCAGAAAAGGTGAGCAACAAAATAAAGGTTCACAACCCGACCGATTTTTATTATTTCGACCTGGTAGACAAGGCTAATTTCCGCACTTTTGACATTCAGGAAAGTTTCGTGGCCTATGCCCAAGAGGAGCACCAGGCCGCGGCAGCCGAATTGTGCCGGCTCTTGGGCCTGCCCGGCTCCCGAATCATCCAAGAGGATTTTCAGGATAATTTTTTGGAGTTGAACTTGAAGGTCATCCTGGGCCAGGACCATCAGCTATTTTTGGGAAAGGAGTAATTCAAAGGCAATTTGAAATTCTCCTCCACCCGCCTGGCTTATTTAATCAGCCGCCTGGCCTTGGCCAAAAAGGCCTCCGATATCAGAATGTTAGATGTGCGCCAGCTCACTGAAGTAACCGACTATTTTGTGATCTGCAGTGCCAGCGCGGACCTGCATGGCCGGGCCATAGCCGATAATCTGGTGGAGGAGATGGAAAGAAAGAAGATCCGCCCCCTGCACCGGGAGGGGTATCAAAGAGCCCATTGGATTTTGTTGGACTTTGTGGACGTAGTGGTGCACGTCTTCTTGAAAGAAGCCAGAGAGTTTTATAACCTGGAAGGTCTGTGGGGAGATGCCCCCACTAGGATTTTGAAAGAGAATGGAAGATTTCAAAGCTACAACGGTCAAAAAAGAATCAGAAAGACCGAAAGATAAAAGAGAAGCTCCAATCCGAAATAAATGCTTTTCCCACCTTAAGCCATCGAGGAGTGTGACAGTATGGACATAGTCGAACTTAAAACCAAAACTATGCCGGAGCTATTGGATCTAGCCGAGCAACTGGAAATTCCAGGAGTCTCCAGCCTAAGGAAACAGGATTTAATCTTTAAGCTCCTGGAAGCCAAGACCGAAAAGACCGGTTTGGTCTTTGCCGAAGGGGTCTTGGAAGTGATGCAGGAGGGTTACGGATTCTTGCGCTCTCCGGATTACAACTATCTGCCTGGCCCGGATGACATCTATGTCTCCCCCTCCCAGATCAAGCGCTTTGATCTGAAGACCGGGGATACGGTCTCCGGTCAGGTTCGGCCCCCCAAGGACAACGAGCGCTACTTCGCCCTGCTGAAAATCGAGGCGGTCAATTATGAGAACCCGGAGCTGTCCAAACATAAGATTATGTTTGACAGCCTGACCCCCCTCTATCCGGAAAGAAAGCTGAAGCTGGAAACTGCCCCAGAAGAAATCGCCATGCGGATTATGGACCTTTTAACCCCGGTGGGAAAAGGCCAGCGAGGCCTGATTACTTCCCCCCCCAAGGCCGGCAAGACTATTTTGTTGCAGAAAATAGCCAATTCTATCACCAACAACTCCCCGGAAGTAAAGTTGATCGTACTTTTGATTGATGAGAGGCCGGAAGAGGTGACCGATATGAAGCGCTCGGTCAAAGGGGAGGTTATATCCTCCACTTTTGACGAGCCGGCCGAAAGACACGTGCAGGTAGCCGAGATGGTGATTGAGAAAGCCAAACGCTTAGTGGAGCACCAGCAGCCGGTGGTCATACTTCTGGATTCGATAACCCGTTTAGCCCGGGCCTACAACGCGGTGGTGCCGCATTCCGGCAAGATTTTATCCGGGGGGGTGGATGCCAATGCCCTGCAGAAACCCAAGCGTTTTTTCGGAGCGGCCAGAAATATCGAAGAAGGGGGATCTCTGACTATCATAGCCACGGCCATAATTGAGTCCGGCTCTCGGATGGACGAGGTTATCTTTGAAGAGTTTAAGGGAACTGGCAACATGGAAATTGTCTTGGACCGAAGGCTTTCTGATCGGCGTATATTCCCAGCCATCGACATCAACCGCTCCGGCACCCGAAAAGAGGAGCTACTTTTGGAGCCGGAAGTGCTCAATAAGCTCTGGGTTTTAAGGAAATTCTTAAACGAGATGAATGCGGTGGAGGCGATGGAGTTTCTGATTGACAAGATGCGCAAGACCCGCTCCAATGGTGAATTCTTGAAGTCGATGAAGGATTAACTCCTGTGACAGTGTCCCGGTGATTCTGGGGAGGGATAGAATCTCGTTCTACTCTTAAGATTCCATAAATTAGTTTTCGGATTCTCTATCTGAGAGTTTCGGCTGCAGACCCGGCTTCATCTCGGAACCATTCCCCTTTTTGCTTGACGGAGTAAACTAAAACCATAGTTTTAGCTGGCGTGCTGGAATTAAGAAACCTCGGTAAAGTCTACTCCGGAAAAATCGTCGCCTTATTCAACATCAATTTGAGCCTGAATCCAGGGGAGCTTTTAACCATCTTTGGCCCGACCGGGGCCGGCAAAACCACACTGATTAAGCTGATTTCAGCCGAAGAGTCCCCCAGTGACGGCGAGATTCTCTTTGACGGTCTCTCTTCGATTAAGTTAAAGGGTAAAAGGCTCCAAGAGTGGAGGCAAAAAATTGGCACTCTTTACCAGGATTTAAGGCTTTTGAAAGAGAAGACCGTAGCCCGTAACATTGCCCTTCCTTTAAGGGTTTTGGGGAAAAAAAGAAGAGAGATAGAGTCCCTGACTCTGGAGATGCTGAGCTTTTTGAGGCTGGAAGCCCGTAAAGATGCCTATCCGGAAGAACTCTCCTCCGGAGAAAAGCAGAAAGTGGCTTTGGCCCGGGCGATTGTCTCCCAACCTCAGCTGATCCTGGCAGATGAGCCGACCGGAAACTTAGACCCTCCCTCCAGAATGGAAATCCTAAACCTGATTCGCGGCTTGAACCATTTAGGAAGCACCATTCTTCTGACTACTAATCAAAAGGAGGTGGCTGATTTCTTATCCTTTGCCAAGGTATGTGAACTGAGCCTGGGGAGGATTAGGTGAGCTGGGGGTATAGCTTCCAGGAAGCCCTCTCTGATTTCTGGCAGGATAAAGCTACGACTTTGATGGCGGTGATTACGATTGGTTTTTCCCTTCTGGTATTGAACTTCTTTCTTTTGCTAATCTGGAACTTAAATCAAATCGTCAAAGATTTCAAAAAGCAGTTTCAGATGCAGGTCTATCTGGTCCCTTCAGTCCAAACTGGAGAAATAGCCGACCTGGAGGCCTTTCTGCGGGCCCAGCCAGAGGTAGAGAAAGCCAAATTTGTCTCTCAGAAAGAAGCGCTTAAGGAGATGGAGGCATTTTTTGGAGTTGACTTGTTAAAAGGGCTGGAGGGAAATCCCCTCCCCGGCTCCTTTGTGCTGGATATCAGAGAGAGGTTCAGGGTTCCGGCTGCCCTACAATATCTGGCCAATAAAATTAAGAGTAAACCGAGTGTGGAAGGAGTCGAATTCGGAAAGGAATCCTTAGACCGGCTAGACAATCTGTTCCAGACTGCGGTAAAGGTGGCCATTCTCTTCGGAGGTTTCATCCTCCTGGCCCTTGTTTTGATTGTGGCCAACACCATCCGCTTGCTGATGAATCTTAAAAAAGAGACGGTGCGCTTGTACCGGCTCTTAGGAGCCAGAGCCGGACTGGTGGTCTTACCCTTTGTGTGGGAGAGCCTGCTTTTGGGACTGTCCGGGACTCTACTGTCGCTTCTCTTGCTGGGGGGGATTTTCAAGATCTTTCAGCTTAAGCTCTTCCCCTTAATTTTCCTGCCTTATCAAATTATTCTTTTCTTGACCGGGGCGGTCCTGGTCCTCTCCCTGGTGGGAGGGTTGATCTCCTTAAGGAAGCTGGCCAGCGTGTGAGAAAGCTATCTTTGGCATTGGCCCTGCTCTTACTTCTGGCAGGCGGGCTGAATGGTCAAATAAAAGAGGACCAGATCCAGTCTCAGAGAAAAGAACTGGAAAGAATCAAAGCCGAGTTGGAAATCAAGAGGAGCTCGATTGAAAAATTAAAGAGCAAGGAAAAAGGAATACTAGCCGAGCTTTCGGATCTGGAAGAGGAATTAGAACTGGTCAACCAGCTGGTGAAGAAAATGAAAAAACAGGAACAAGCCCTGACCAAGCAGATCAGCCTGCGCAACTTGGACCTCTTAGAGGCACAAATCATCTTAAAGCAGAAGAGAACATTTTTAGCCCAGCGCCTAAATCAGGTCTATCGCTACGGCAGACTCTACCAGACCGGGCTGCTTCTGGCGGCTGAGTCCCCGGTGGATTTCTTTAAGAGATATTATTTTCTGGAAAAATTGACTCAAAGAGACCGGGAGCTGATCGCCCAGGTGTTAGACTATATTGCTCAGGTGGAAAAGGTAAAAAAAGAACTATTGGCCAATTTAGACGAGCTGAATAAGCTCAAAAGAGACAAAATCAAAGAAGAACAAAATCGCCAGAAGATCCGGGAACAAAAAGAAAGACTCCTGAAAAATGTTCGCCTGGATAAGAAGTCTATAGAAGAGGAGATAGCCCAGCTGGAGGAATCCAGTCTTAAAATCCAAAAGATTATTGAGTCCCTGGAGGAAAAAAGAGCCAAAATATCTTTGGACCTGCCGGAGGGAGTGTTTCTCTCCCGAAAGGGGAAGCTGCCCTGGCCGGCCAGCGGCAGTATTCTGTCCACCTTCGGAGAACAAATCGATCCTAAGACCAAGACCGTAACTTTTAATACCGGGATCAAAATTTTTGCCCAGCTGGGAGCGCCGGTCAATGCGGTCTGTGACGGTCTGGTGATCTACAATAGCTGGCTGCGAGGTTACGGCCGCTTTATTATCTTGCAGCATGACTCCGGCTTTTATACCTTGTATGCACACCTAGGTGAAGTCTTAGTAGAGAACGGTACCTTGGTCAGGGCCGGAGACCAAATTGCCCTGGTGGGCGATTCCGGCTCCCTTTTAGGCCCGGCTCTGCACTTTGAAATCCGGCAGAGCAAGCAGCAGTTAGACCCCTTAGAATGGCTGAAATGAGCTTTGCCAGAGTAATCGGACAAGAGATTCCTAAAAGGATTCTAGAGCAGGTCTTAGAGAAAGACCGCCTGGCTAATACTTATCTTTTTTATGGGCCCCCCGGCGTGGGAAAATTTTTAATGGCTTGGGAACTGGCTAAGACTCTATTATGTGAGAACAGAGTTGAAAGGCTTGAGGCTTGTGGCAACTGTTCTTCCTGCTTGAAGGTAAGTATTCTAAGTCATCCGGACTTGTATCTAGTCTTTCCTCACCCGGCTCCTGCAAAACAGAAAGAAGCGCAGAAGTATAAAGAAGTGCAGGAATACGAAGAAAGCTTTCGACAAACTAAAATTGGGGAACCTTACCAGATAGTCGAGTATTCCAAACCGGCCAATATCAGTGTAGATAAAATTCGCTTCCTTAAAGAGCAGATTTACAGAAAGCCTTTTCAGGCCGAAAAAAAAGTGGTCATAATCCAGCAGGCCGAAAGTATGCGAATTGATTCCTCCAATTTGCTACTGAAGATCTTCGAGGAGCCACCTGGCGACACACTGATTTGCTTGACCACTTCTCAGATAGACCGAATGCTCCCGACCGTTATCTCCCGTTCCCAAAAAATCCGCTTTGCTCCTTTTAGGTTTGAGGTTATTCAAGCAGAACTACAGAAAAGATATTCGCTGGAGGCAGAGAAAGCCGGCTCCTACGCTTCCCTGTCTGAGGGAAGCCTGGGAATCGCTCTTAATTTTGCCTCTGGGAAATGGGAAAAGACCTTGGAACTATCTTATTTGTTGTGGCAGTCTATCTGGGATAGAAAAACCAAAGAAGTGCAGGAGATAATCGAGCTCTTCAATATTGAGAAAGACCGCTCACAGATTTTACTCCTGATAAGATTATGGCAATATTTGCTGCGGGATATTTATGTGACTGCCGAAGGGGTAGACCAACGGTTTCTGATCAGCGGCAGTCGACTTAAGTATGCTTCAGCCTCCCAGAGAAAACTTAACCCTAGCAGGATTCATCCGGCTTACCAGATTCTGAATCAGGCTCGGCTGGACTTTTTCCGCAATATCAGTATTAAATCAATCTTAGTCTGGCTTAGCCTGAGGCTGCCAGAGATTTTAAGCGCTGACCAGGAGGGGAATTGAGCAAGAGATTTTTCATCACCACTCCCATCTACTATGTCAATGACAAGCCCCACATCGGCCACTCCTATACTACCATTGTGGGGGATGTCTTAGCCCGCTTCCATCGAATAAATGGAGAGGAGACTTTTTATCTGACCGGAACCGATGAGCATGGCGCCAATGTGGCTGAAGTTGCCAAAGCCCAGGGAAAGACTCCCCAACAGTTGTGTGACCAGAATAGTCAGCTTTTTAAGGCGGCCTGGGAAAAGTTAGACATCAGCTACGACTACTTTGTCAGGACTACAGACCAACGGCACGAAAAGGCAGTGGGAAAACTGCTGACAGAGATGAACCGGGCCAAAGTTGAAGGTAAACCAGCAGTCTATCAGGGAGAGTACACTGGCCTGTACTGTCTGGGCTGCGAAAAATTCTTGACCGAAAAAGAGCTGGTGGATGGCAAGTGTCCTAACCATTTGACGGTGCCTCAGAGAATTACCGAAAAAAATTACTTTTTCCGGCTGTCAGGATTTATCTCCCAAGTGGAGAGTTTAATCCGCTCCGGCAAAATCAAAATTGTCCCGGAAGAAAGAAAATTAGAGACTTTGGGACTATTCAAGCAGGGTTTAGAGGATTTTTCAATTTCCCGCGAGAAAGTGACCTGGGGAATCCCCCTCCCCTTTGACCCTAAACAGATTGCCTATGTCTGGGTGGATGCCTTGCCCAATTATATCTCGGCTATCGGATATGGAGATAATCCTAAAGAATTTCAAAAGTGGTGGACCAAGGCAGAGGTTATTCATCTGACCGGCAAAGATATTCTCAAGTTCCACAACGTCTTTTGGCCGGCCATGCTCTTGGCCGTGGGAGTCAAGACCCCAGATATGGTCGTCAACCACGGCTTCTTTACGGTCAAGGGGCAAAAGATGAGCAAGACCTTAGGGAATGTGATTGACCCGCATTATTTAGTGGAGCAGTTTGGGGCCGATGCCACCCGCTATTTGCTTTTGACTCAGTTTCCTTTTGGCTTAGACGGAGACATTCAGGCCGACCGCTTTGTGGAAAAATTTAATTCTGAATTGGCCAATGATCTGGGAAATTTGGTCTCCCGGGCGGCCAAGATGATAAAAGACTACTGTCAAGGTGCAATTCCAGAGGCCAAGGCTTATGACAAATCCGATGAGGAAATCAGGTCTTTGGCAACCCAGACTACCCAAAAAGTGATGGAGCTTATCTACGAAATTAGAGTAACCGCAGCCATAGAAGAAGTCTTCAAGCTGGTCAAGAAGGCCAACCAGTACATAGAAAGCTCCGCGCCCTGGAATTTAGCCAAGAATAATGACTTTGAAAAACTAAATACCAAACTCTACCTAGCAGCCGAGATGCTGAGGATAATATCTGCTTTACTCTATCCGATTATGCCCAATAAGGCTGCTCAGATTAGAGAAGTTTTAGGTTTTTCTGAGAAAGAGCTGATCCCCTCTCTGCTAAAAGCCAAAGAATGGGGGGTCTTGCCTGCCGGACAAAAGTTAGGCAAAATCGAGCCATTGTTCCCCAGAATGGATAAACAAGCCAAGAAAGTTGAGGCGAATGTGGAAGATAATTTAATCAGCATTGAAGAATTCGGAAAAGTGCAGTTGAAAGTAGCAGAAGTAAAGGAAGCTGAAAAAGTAGCCGGAGCGGACAAATTGCTGAAGCTGAAGGTAAATGTCGGGGATGAAGAAAAGCAGATTGTGGCTGGAATCGCTTCATACTACCAGCCCAAAGATTTGATTGGGAAAAAAATAATTGTGGTGAACAATCTGAAGCCGGCGACTTTGCGTGGAATAAAGTCGGAAGGGATGCTTTTGGCGGCGCAGGATGGGAAGAGTTTGGTGCTATTGACGGTGGATAAGGATATTGGGTCTGGGGCTAAAATTTCCTAAACGTAAATAAGTATTTAGAACTTTCTCTGGATTTTATGTTCGATACCCACGCCCACTTAGACGACCGCCAGTTCGACTCCGACCGCGACCAAGTCATCCAATCCTGTTTCCAGAACGGAATCAAAAATATAATCAATATTGGGACCGACCTAAGAACCTCCCGCTTCTCAGTCGAGCTAAGCCAGAAATATCCTCAAGTTTATTGCACCATCGCCATTCATCCCCACGACGCCAAGAATTTCACCAATCAGACTCTGGCCGAGTTAGAAAAGTTGGCCCAATATGAGAAAGTAGTCGCCATCGGCGAAATCGGCCTGGACTACTACCGGATGTACTCACCTAAGGAAGCTCAGATAAAAGCCTTCCGGGCCCAGATAGAATTAGCCTTTAAACTTAACTTTCCTATAGTCTATCACGTCCGGGAAGCTTTTGAGGAGACCTGGAAAATCATTTTGGAGACCGAAGCCTACAAATTGGGAGGGGTAATGCACTCCTTCTCCGGAAATGTCGAACAGGCAAAGAAAGTCGCCGACTTAGGCCTGTACCTCTCCTTCAACGGCAGTCTAACTTATAAAAATTCTCTGGTGCAAAAAGTCTTGCCGACAGTGCCGGAAGATTTGATCCTGCTGGAAACCGACTCTCCTTATCTGACACCCGAGCCGCTCCGCGGAAAAAGAAACCGTCCCGACTATGTCAAATATGTGATAGAAAAGGCCGCTTTCATTTTGCAGAAATCACCTCAAGAAGTTGAAAAACTCACCAGCTCCAATGCCGTCAGCGCCTTCCGGATCCAGGCCTAGACCGAAAAAAAGGTTCTCCCAAAATTTTCTGGTCAATCTCGGCGCGGCCAGAAGGATTGTGGAGGCCTTGAATCTATCCGGCTCGGAGATTGTCTTAGAAATCGGGGCAGGCCAAGGAGTCTTGACTCAATTCCTGGCGGAGAAAGCTAAGAAGACTTATGCGGTAGAGCTGGACCGAGGCTTGGCTTCATTTTTGACCGAAAAGTTTGCCCAGGCCGAAAAGGTCCAGATAATTTCGGCTGATATTCTGAAGGTCAGATTAGAAGATTATGTCTCTCTTCCGAATAAAATCAAAATTGTCGGCAACCTCCCCTATCAGATAACCTCCCCTGTTCTGGACTGGATAGTAAATCAAAGAGAGTTTATCGAACTGGCAGTGGTGACAGTTCAGAAAGAGGTCGCCCAAAGGATCTGCGCCCAGCCCGGCACCAGAGAGTGGTCTCCTCTTTCAATTTTCTGCCAGGTTTATTTCCGGCCGAAGATCCTTTTCACCCTTTCAGCCGGCTCCTTTTTTCCGGCTCCCAAGGTTCAGTCAGCAGTAGTCAGACTCCAGATAGTAGACCAACTGGTGTTAAAATCAGAGGATGAGGAACCCTTCTTTGAACTGATTCAGCGAATCTTTTCAGCTCGCCGGAAGACCCTGCTTAAGACCCTCAGTGACAAAGAGGGTCTTCCCAGAAACCAAGTTGAGCAAGTATTAGAGAGAGTCGGCCGAAACTCCCGGACCAGAGGGGAAACCCTGACTATCCTAGAGCTTCTTAGACTCGCTGAAGGCTTAAAACAAATTGCAAGATAACTACTTAGACTTTTACTGCACTTGTGATTTTTTTCGCTTGAGGAGGTTGACAACCCTCTGTCAATATTTATATTGCCAACTTAAAATAAACCGTCACACGGAGGTAAGTAATGAAACTTAGATACTGTTTGTGGATTTGGTCAATCCTGTTGTGCTTAAGCTTGGTTGCAATTGCTCAGGAAAGTCCTACCCTACCAGTCGCGGACACTACCCAGCCGCCTGAGAAACCTAAACAGTCTTTAATCTCTTTAGACACCGCGGTTTCCGGGGTCTCCAAATACTTTCTGGATGAGCTGGTCATAACTGCCAGCCGCTACGAGAAATCCAGCTTTAAGGTTCCCACTACCGTCTCGATTTTGGGACAGGACAAAATCGAAAAGAGTAACCCGGATATAATATCTGATCTGTTTCGCAATTTACCTGGGGTGGAGCTAAGTGACGCTGGTCCTTTTGCTCCCCGGCCAGTTATCAGAGGATTATTTGGACCTCGAGTTTTGTTACTGGTGAATGGAGAGAGACTAAACGACACCCGGGAGTCCCCCTTTTCCGGGGCTCAGCTCTCCTTAGTGGATATAGACGATATTGAAAGAGTGGAAGTGATCAACGGCCCGGGAACGGTCTTATATGGCACAGATGCCTTAGGGGGAGTGGTAAATGTCATAACTTCCAAGGCCAAATTCAAGGAAGATGGCAGCCGTCCTTATGGGGCTAAACTGAAACTGAGATACTCAACCGCAGATGAGCAGTACAAAGCCGATTTGAAAGTAAACTACGCCGTGAATAAGTGGGCCTTTTCTATGGGAGCAGGTAACCGCTCGGCCACAGATTATGAGGCTCCCGACACTACCGTGGTGAACTCGGCGGCGCATGCCAACAACTTCGATTTGAAAGCCGGGTACAAAATCAACGAAAAGCATACAGTTTTTGCCGACTACCAGAGAGTAGAAGCCAGTAACATAGGCTTCCCGGGTGTGCCTAACCAGAGTTTTCCAGTGCGCTTCTTTTATCCGGAGAGAAGTCGGGGGAAAATTGCCCTAAGCTACGAAGGGAAAAATATCAATGCCTATATGCCCTTAATCAAGGGAAAGGTGTATTATCAGTCCTTAGAGAAGGATTTTGACGTAGCCTTTGGCAGCCTGCTTTTTTCAGAGACTTCGACCGAGGTGAAGACCTTGGGAGCCAGTTTCCAGGAGCTATTCCTAATTCAGCCCTATCAGATTCTGACCTGGGGTGTAGATTATTACCGGGAGATGGTGGAAGGAAGTAGGATTTCTTACTTCCCACCTGATAGCATTCCAGCTGTGCCTGAGGTGAACTGGGATGTAGTGGGAGTCTATGCTCAGGATGAAATAACGCCCTGGAAGTTTCTGACCTTTTTGGCCGGGTTCAGGTATGAGTATTCCAAAGCTGCCCCGCAGGAGACAAAAGGGATTGACCCGGATTCGCTTCCTGGGGATAATACCGTGAAGTTCTTGAGCCTTAGCGGTGGGGCAATTTATCGGCTCAGACCAGATCTGAGCTTAAATCTCAACTTGGCCAGGGTTTTCCGAAACCCCGGTATAGTAGAAAGATACTTTTTCGGCCCTGGGGAGCCAGGTACCTGGGTAGTTGCCAACCCGGAATTAGAAAAGGAAAACGGGGTCAGCTTAGATCTTGGTTTAAAAGCCAACTTGGAGAAGATGTCCGCCTCTCTGAACTTCTTTTTTGCCGAGTACAAAGACTTTATCGATTTGAGACCCTCCAGTTACAAAGGGGATACTCTCTATCAGGGGAGCCGGGTCTGGCAGTGGAGGAATCTATTGGGAGTCACCCGGATAGATGGGTTAGAGGCAGCCTGGGAAGGGGACTTTTCAGATGAGTTCTACGGCTTTGCCAACGCCACTTACACCTATGGACACCACCGCGGCCCCACCGATGACACAGCAGGACCGACAATACCTAATATTGACCCTGGAATTCAGCCATTCTTTGTCCCTCCCTTCAAGATTTATTTCGGCTTGGGCTGGAGGCAAACAGATGCAGGGAAAATCTGGGCTGAAGCCGCAGCCAGAATAGTTCATAAGCAGAGCCGAGTTCCAGAGAATTTACCGAAGACAAATGGCTTCAGGGTGATTGACTTAAGGGGAGGGTTTAAGCTTAACCACAAGGTAAGTGTGAACTTAGCGGTTAAGAACTTGACCGATGAAAGTTTTGTAGAGTCTTATAACCAGGTTAACGTTGACAATCCGGTCTTAGAGCCGGGTAGAAACTTCATATTTGGGGTGACGATTAATACTGATTGAAGAGTAGAAAGTGAATATGAAGGGCGTCATCAGGCGCCCTTTTTTGTTGGTATAAGAAGCCTCTTCTGCTCGTTTTTGCTGACTGTCATTTCCCAACAGAGCTTAAGTCTCACTCCAAGTAATGCTTCTATGTGCTGGTGTATGTCGATCCTGCAAAAAAACACTTGCTTTTCCCCTTGAAATTCAATAAGTTAAATATATACAGTATGCAATTATCTGCATATTCGCAATTTATTGATGCACTTAAACTTACGTCATATCATGCTTGCCTTTCGGTCTGTAAGACCAAATCCGTGGAGGTTGTAGATGTCTAAAAAGAGCAAATGTTTCTACTTTTTCGGTGGCGGTACCACCGAAGGGAACGGCCAGCAAAAAGACCTCTTAGGTGGAAAAGGTGCCAACTTGGCCGAAATGTCCCTTTTAGGACTGCCGGTTCCGCCGGGCTTTACCATCACCACTGAAGCCTGCCGGCTTTTTTACAAGAATAATCTAAAATTGCCTAAAGAATTCGAACTGGAAACCAAAAAATATATCGACAAAATTGAAAACCTCATGGGTGCCAAGTTCGGCAGTGAAAAAGACCCCCTTTTGGTCTCAGTCCGCTCCGGGGCCAAATTCTCTATGCCAGGAATGATGGATTCCATCCTGAACCTGGGTTTAAATGACAAGACCGTGGTCGGGCTGGCCCATAAGACCGGCCAGGAGCGCTTCGCCTTGGACTGCTACCGCAGATTCGTCCAGATGTTTGGCAACGTGGTCTTGGGAATCGATCGAGAGGTTTTTGAAGAGGTACTGCAGCAGAAAAAAGTGGAAAAAAAGATCAAGCTGGATAGCTCTCTTTCCCCCCAAGATTTGAAGGAGGTAATTAAAAAATATAAACTGATTGTAAAAAAGAATTCTGGTGAGGAGCTCCCCCAGAATCCTTATCAGCAGCTGAAAATGGCCCGGGATGCAGTTTTCAAATCCTGGAACAATCCCCGGGCTATCTCCTACAGGCAGCTGCACCGCATCCCGGCTGATTTAGGTACCGCAGTCAATGTGCAGACTATGGTTTTTGGCAACTTAGGGGAGAACTCCTGCACCGGGGTCGGGTTTACCCGGAATCCCTCCCGGGGGACCAATGAGTTTTACGGTGAGTATTTGATCAATGCCCAGGGAGAGGATGTGGTAGCCGGGGTTCGCACTCCTTTACCCATCAGCCATCTCAAAAAAGATTTTCCTCAGATCTACCAGCAGCTTTTGGAGATTATCTCCCAACTGGAAAAGCATTATCAGGATATGCAAGATTTTGAATTTACCGTGCAGGAAGGGAAGCTTTATATCTTGCAGACCCGGGTGGGGAAAAGGACTACTCTGGCGGCAGTAAAGATTGCCGTGGATATGGTTAAAGAAAAGTTAATTTCGGTTAAAGAGGCCCTCCTGCGAATTCAGCCTGAGCAGCTCAATCAGCTTCTGCATAAAAGAATGGACCCCAAAGCCGAAATGGAAGTGATTGCCCTGGGCTTGGCTGCTTCTCCTGGGGCAGCCTGTGGCAAAGTGGTTTTTACGGCTGAAGATGCGGTCACTCTGGCTAAGAATGGAGAAAAGGTAATCTTGGTCAGAAGGGAGACCAATCCAGACGATATCTCTGGCTTGGCAGTAGCAGTAGGAATTCTGACGGCCCGGGGAGGGATGACCTCCCATGCTGCCGTGGTAGCCCGGGGGATGGGGATTCCCTGTGTGGCTGGCTGTGAATCGATTCGGATCAGCGAAGAAAAGAAACAGTTCTTTGCCGGCGGTACGATTATTCGGGAAAGAGAGCTAATTACCATAAACGGGGAGAGCGGGGAAGTGATTTTAGGCTCAGTCCCCATGCTGGAGCCGGAATTAAGCGGTGAGTTTGCGGAGTTTATGCAGTGGGCGGACCAGACCCGCACCTTGAAAGTGCGCACCAATGCCGATTTGCCCAAAGATGCGGTCACCGCGCTTAAATTTGGGGCAGAGGGAATCGGGCTGTGTCGCACCGAGCATATGTTTTTTGCCCCGGATAGAGTCAATTTAGTTCAGGAGATGATCTTGGCCCCCTCCCGGGAAGAAAGGGAGTACTATCTGGAAAAACTTCTCCCCTTGCAGAAGTCGGATTTCAAGCAGATCTTTGAGATAATGCAGGGTCTGCCGGTCACCATCCGGACTTTAGACCCACCCCTGCATGAGTTTTTGCCCAAAAGAGAAGAGCTGCTTTTGGAGATTCAGCAACTGAAAGGTCAACCTGAGCAGGCAGACAATCTCAAACAAAAACAGGCCCTCTTAGCCCGGGTAGATGGGCTGACAGAATTTAATCCCATGTTAGGACACCGGGGCTGCCGTTTAGGGATCACCTATCCGGAGATCACCCGCATGCAGGCTAAAGCTATCTTCGAAGCAGCCGGTGAGCTGGCCCGGGAGAGAAAAAATGTCCTTCCGGAGGTGATGATCCCGTTAGTGGGGACCATAGAGGAGCTGGAAAACCAGAAAGCCATTGTTGTAAAAGCGGCTGAAGAGGCTGTGAAAAAATACAAAATCAAAATTAAGTACAGCGTGGGGACGATGATTGAGCTCCCCCGGGCGGCCCTGTGTGCCGATGAAATCGCCCGGGAGGCGGATTTCTTTTCCTTTGGGACCAATGATCTGACCCAGATGACTTTTGGATATTCCCGGGATGACGCTAATAAATTTCTCCCATATTACGTGCAAAAGGGGATTTTGCCGGATGATCCCTTTGCTACTTTGGATCTAAAGGGAGTGGGGCAGCTGATGGAGATGGCGGTTAAAAAGGGGCGCGGCCTGAAGAAGGATTTGAAAATCGGCATCTGCGGGGAGCATGGGGGTGACCCGAAATCTATCCGCTTCGCCCACCAGATAGGCTTAGACTACGTTTCCTGCTCTCCCTATCGAGTGCCTATAGCCAGATTGGCCGCGGCCCAGGCGGCTATTGGGGAGGAGAGCCAGAGTTCATCCGTCTAAAGCAATCTACATAACCTCTTTGTTAAATTTGCAATTTAGAAGTTGTTTTTTTTGTTGATAATCCCGCCCAATCTTCGTAGTATTTAATAGAGCTCTTTTCCAGTAACCCATCGTAGAATCCCGGCTTATAAAACTACAATTTTATAGGAGGTCAATATGTACTTCCCGGAAATCGAGCAAGCCCTAAAACACTTTGGGCGGGTTGCCCAGAACTACCGCCAGATTAGAATAACTGACCCTGAGCCGGTGGAGGTCATCACCACCTGGGTTAAGAAGATAGGTTTGAAACTGGTGGATGCGGGGTGTGGGACCGGCAGATATACTGAACTTCTAATTCGAAAATTAAAACCTAAAGTGTGTTACTGCCTTGATGCCACAGCTGAGATGCTAGAAAAGGCCAAGGAGTGCTTAACTCCTCTTGCTCGCCAGACGGAGCTCAATTTCTTAGAGTCCCTGGCCAGAGCCATGCCTATAGCTAACAGTTCCTTAGACCTGGTGACAACTTTCAATGCCATTCATCACTTTGTAGTTCCCCAGTTTCTTAAAGAGGCAGCGCGGATTTTAAAGCCGGGAGGTTTTCTATGCATCTACACTAGAACACCTCAGCAGAACCGCCGGACCATCTGGGGAAGATACTTCCCCTTTTTCTGTCAGAAAGAAAGGCGCCTTTTATCTGAGAGTAAATTAACCAGATTCATATTGAGCGCACCGCAACTGAAGCTGCGGAGCATCACTAAGTTCATCTTCAAAAGAAGCACCTCCCTAGAGCAATTGAAAAGCTCTGCCCTGCATCGCAACTATTCCACCTTTTCCCTATATTCTAAAAGCGAATTTCAAGCCTGCTTGGATCAATTCGTAAGAAAGCTTCTGGCCAGGTATCCCGATCCACAGAATATTGACTATACTGCTGAAAATATCCTCTATGTGGTTCAGAAAAATGGCTAGACGATAGTCACATCTCCGGCGGTAATAGTCCTTAAACCATACTTAGTCTCTAATATCAAAGCCCCGTATGGGTCGATATCCACTGCTTTACCGGTAAGTTTCTTCTCCCCTACCTGGACTGTAACTTTCTGGTTCAAAAGGTAAAATTGTCTCATTATCTCAGATTTGAATTTCTTCAGACCGCTGGTCTTGTAACCTAGGTAGATCTCTTCAAAATGTTCCATAAATTGTTGCGCAAAAAACACTCGAGATATTTTTCTTTTAGCTTCCAGGCCCAGAGAGGTGGCTATTTTTCTGAGAGGGGAGGGGAAATCCTGGATCGAATGATTGATGTTTATACCGATCCCTAACACTACGAACTTGACCCGATCCAGCTCGGCCGAAAGCTCAGTTAATACACCGGAAAATTTCTTGCCATTTAGGTAAGCGTCATTGGGCCATTTGATAAAGGGCGCTTTGGCAGTGAGTTCTTGAGCAGTTCTGAGGCAGGCCAGAGAGGCGCACAGAGATAAAGCCGGCACAGATGCTAAAGGGATCTGCGGTCTTAGGACCAGGGAGAGCCAGATTCCCAGGCCAGCCGGCGAATACCACTTTCTGGAGAGTCGGCCCCGACCAGAAGTCTGTCTCTCGGCTACTACTGTGGTTCCCTCAGGTGCCCCTGCCTCAGCTAAACGGAAGGCCACCTCATTGGTTGAACCCAGGCTCTGAAAAGTATAAATCTGGTTTCCCAAGATTTTAGTTTTGAGACCATCTTTTAATTCAGTGGACAAAAGCAGATCTGGGATCCCCTCCAGTCTGACTCCTTTGCCTCTGACCTCCTTGAGCTTATATCCCCAGCTCTTCAGTTCAGCCAAAGCCTCGGAAAGACTTTCCAGATTGACCTGGAGTTGATATGCTAAGCTGCCGGTCGATTGGAACTTTTTTCTATCCTTTTTAAGGAGAACCAGCAGCTCTTCGGCTGTTTGCGAGATATTTTTCTTCACCAAACTTCAAGTATCTTTAAGCTGAAATCTGAAGCCGGAGCTGAATGGGTCAGCTGCCCGACCGAAATCAAATCTGGCCCCAATTTGGCAAGGCCCCGGACATTCCTCAGATTAACCTTGCCGGAGACCTCGATGATTATCCTTCTTTCCTTTTCTTTGGAACAATTACGAATCAAGCCAATCGCCTTTTTGGTATCGGATGGGGTAAGGTTATCTAACATAATCCAGCCTGAACCAGCAGAAAGAGCCTCTTGGACCTCCTTTAAGTTAGAGGCCTCCACTTCGACTGAAAGTTTGCCTCTATTCTGCCGGACTGTCAGCCTAATTGCCTTCTGGATTGACCCGGACGCTTTTATATGGTTATCCTTGATTAGGATCTGGTCGTAGAGTCCAAAGCGATGGTTTTTACCCCCTCCCATCCGGACTGCGTATTTTTCTAAAACCCTCCAGCCCGGGGTGGTCTTGCGGGTGTCACAGATTATCACTTTTGTGTTTCTGACCTTTTCTACGAACTTACTGGTCAAGGTCGCCACCCCGGAGAGATGCTGAAGAAAATTGAGTACGGTTCTCTCAGCTGTCAGAATTGCTCTTGCTGGGCCTACAATTTCAGCAACCTTGTCCCTTTTTCTTATCTTTTGCCCGTTTCTTCTCAGAGATCTAAACTTTATCCTCTTGTCTAGGCATTTAAAAACCGACTCAGCCAGACCGATTCCGGCTAAGACACCAGAACTCTTGGCATAGATAACAGCCCTGGCCTTAAGTCGAGAGTTGACTAATAATTCTGTTGTAACGTCCCCTGTCCCAATATCTTCCCTTAAGGCCCGGCTGATTAGCTGCTTGACTTCTGGTCCCCATTTCATAGAGTAACAAATTACCTGACAGCCTGGGCTTGTCAATTGATATGAGTGCTGTTCTCTCTTGCTTAGTTGAATCTCCCTAAATAGAGAGGATGGAATTAAAATCACTTGACTAATTAGAAGGCCTTTCGTATATACACCTTTAGATCGCGGGGTGGAGCAGTCTGGTAGCTCGTCGGGCTCATAACCCGAAGGTCGTTGGTTCAAATCCAACCCCCGCTACCATTTTTTGTGTGGCAAGATAAAGGGGGATAAAGAATTGGTGATATGACCCAAAAGGGGTAGAATTTCCCCATTTTCAGATTGTTTCCATTTTGTTTCTACTAAACAGGAGGCAAACTAACCAAAACCTATCTTAGTTCCAACCCCAAATGGCACGGTAGGCTCTGAAACCGAACAAGGCGATGATACTTTTCCCGGAAATGATTGTAAATAGCTAGACTAAATTTGAACGAGCCGCCGTTATCAGCCATAGTGACAACTGCGGTCAGGTTTTCAAAATAATCCTTGAGTCCGGACAGCACCGTGAACACGCCCTTTCCCCCTCCGATGACGAAGATCATATTATCCATATATTCTATGGTAAATAGCTAGCCCATCTTCGCCTAGAGCAGCAGGCGGCTTAAGAGATATGAGAGCGTTGATTCTGCGCCTTCGTTGAGGTTTACTTCACGCTCTCCAAGTCCATCGTAGCAACCGCCGGTTGTTTGGTCATAGATAATCTGACCAAGCAGATTATCCCCCAAGAACCAATCGAAGGTCCGGTGTGCAAGTCTTTGATAGTGCGAATCCTTACTAATATCATACATTGTTTTTAGAGCTTCAATCGTGCTGGCCGTATCTTCCGGCTGTTGGTCGAACTTGTACCGATGACCGCCCCTTTTGAACCAGCCCTGCTGTCCAATGGGGACGTACATGTTGTTTTCAAAGGTATGCGAGATCAAAAAATCCAATGTCTTTTTGCCAATCTTGAGATAATCTGGATTTCCCGTCACCGCGTAGCCGATAAGAAGTGCCTCTGAAAGCGTTGCATTTGAATAAGCCAAAATAGGTTCAAACCACTGCCACTCGTGCGAGCCGTGCTCTTTATATTCGCGCATCAGGAAATTACAGGCATGAATGAGTTTGCCGAGGTAGTTTGCATTCGCATGCTGTTTGAGATGAAGTGCTAGGCTTTTAATGTAAAAGGCTTTAGCCCTAGGCGAGGTGAAGCGCTCAGCTATCAGAAGACTTTGCTCATACATCAGTCGGGCTTTTTCACGAATCCGTTTTGGCAAGTACTTGGCAGTGGCGGTAACCGCCAGGGCGTAGAGCGTTCTGCCGTTTGCGTCATCGAGATTTTCCTTGCCGTTTTGCTCGTGGCTAATCTTTCGCTCGGCATTTACATAATTTACAAAGGCGCCGTCTGGCTGCCGCACAAAGCTCAGAAAGTTTAGATAGATATTCGCAAGACGGAGCGCCCCCACAGATTTTGTTTCTTGATAGTATCGCACCGCGAATACGAGCGCCCTGGCGTTATCATCAATAGTATAGCCGGATCTAAGATCTGGCTCGGTTAATTGCGCAAATTGAATAATGCCAAAATCGTCAGTGAGTTTAATGAGGTGACTTAGCTTAATTTTAGGAGCTCGCTTTTCGTCTACTTTTAACTCAGGTACAAACGCCGTAAAGGTTCGCATATGGGCAATGGCAACGTTTGGCCAGGTCATGTTGCGAGTTCTAAAATAGGCGGTCTTGCCCAAAGCGAGTTGCTTTGACTGGTCGCCCAAAAGCTGCAATAGCGCTTCAGTTATTTGTTTTGAATTTTTGAAATCAACCAGAATGCCGACACCGGAGGTTACATCTTCTTTAGCCTGGGCAAACGAAGTCGCGATAACTGGCCGACCGGCGCCAAGGGCATAAGAGAGCGTTCCAGAAACAGCCTGGTTAGGGTCTAGTTGAGTGGCCAGATATATGTCAGTGGCGTTTAAAAATTTGAGTAACTCTTCGGTTTTAAGATATTCATCGTAGAAGCGCACATAGGCGAAAAGGCCGAGCGCGTAGATACGCTCAATCAGAAAGTTTCGATAAGACTCGCCCTCTTGGCGCAAGACAACTGGATGTGTGGCACCGATAATCAAGTAACGGATATTCGGATATTGTTTAACCACTTCAGGTAGTGCTTCAATAACATATTCAATGCCCTTATCTCGATTTATTAACCCGAAGGTGCTGAGAATGGTATTTTCAGGAAAAAGATTTAAGAGCTCCTTTGCATTTCTGCTTGGTTGGAAGGGAACCGGATGAATACCGTGCGGAATAACGGCAATTTTTTTTCGCGGGACCGCGTAATCGGTTTCAAGAATTTTGCGCGAACCGCGCGTCATAACAATAACAATGTCTGCACGCTCGGCCAGAGCCCGCACGACGCGTTGCATCTCTTTCTGGGGTTTTGGCAGTACGGTGTGAAAAGTTATCGCCAGGGGCTTTTTAAGTTCTTTAGTAAATGTTAGCAGATAATCGCCGTAGGTTCCGCCAAAAATGCCGAACTCATGCTGAATTGAAACAAGTCTTACTTGCGGCAGGGCGTTGAGTTCTTGGGCAATAGCAGCATAGTCTCCCTGGCGAGACTGACAGATCTGCTCAATAACCTCTTTTGGATACGGGAGGAGAGTTACCTCGTCAATGTTGAGGGCGACTACTTTTGATTCAACTCCAGGGGAGAAGAGCTGATTAAATGCAGTTGAAAGATCGCGGGTAAACGTGGCAATGCCGCACTCTCGGGGGGGGAATGTTGAAACAGAGACAATCCAGGAGTTATGTGAATGTTGTGTAACCATAACGTACGAATTTTAGTATTAGTATAGGCGAAACCCGTGTGGAAGTGCAAGTCTTTATTGGTTTACTGGAAAACGGTTGAGTTCGTTGATGAGGTCCCTCAGCGCGACGGATTTGAGGCCGATACAGGTATCTGCGGCGCCGTAATAAATATACAAGCGGTCATTATTTATAAGCGCACTGGTTGGGAACACTACATTTTCAACGCTCCCTTTTCGTTCCCACCTGGAAGAGGGAGCAAAGAGCGGATACGGAAGACGAGCAATAACCTTTCTCGGATTATTGCGATCGAGCAGGGCTACTGCAGCATAGTACTTTTTGCGCAGAAAAATTCGCCCGACGCCGTGATAGATAAAGAGCCAGCCAGCTTCAGTTTCTATGGGGGGACAACCTCCGCCGATTTTATGATTTTCAAAGCGATATTGAGGATCGAAAAGGGTGTGCTGCTCGAACGTCTTGAAGTAATCCTGCCAGTACTCTGGGGTTAGTTCAGAGAAGTTTTCAAAAATTGCGATCTGGATGCTTGGCATAATGCGGTGTACAAGCCAGAAGGAATTATTTATTTTCTTGGGAAAAATGAAGAGGTCTTTATCCCACACCAATACGTCTGGACCGTTGTGCTGCTCAGCGCTACGGGCGTAGTGGAAATAGCGCCGATGAACATTTTCATTGCGGCTGATCATCTCCATGGCTTCCCGGTAGGATATTTTAGGCGAGATAATGCCGTGCTTGGTGAAATTGACTAAATCGCTGCTCGTCGCATATGCCCCCAGCGCATTCCGCCCATCAAAAACGGTATAGAATAAGTAGTAGACTCCATCGAGACAAATAATACGAGGATCTTCCACACCCTGCTTTTCATAGTCATATTCGGGGACAAGGACTGGATGATCAAGACGCTTAATAATTTTGTGGTCTTGGAGTTGGCAGTAGCCGATGGTTGAGTGGTTGCCAGGCCGGACCGCCCGATAGAACATATGAACAATTCCGTTTACCTCAATGCAGCCCGGATTTAATACCCCCTCGCTTTCAAAAGGTAGATTAGTTCGTTCAAGAATAATGCCTTCGTTTTTAATGGTTAACATTTAGTTTGGTGTAAGTCGTGCAAATCTATTTTGACCATCTGAATCAGACGTTAAAATACACTTTTTGGTCAAGCAAGCCACTTTTTTTCAAGCGAATGGCCCTGGTGTGATGGCCCTTTAAACCAATCTGACACCGTGGGGGCTGAGAATTTTGAAAAATGTCTCTGTGGGATTTTGAATTTTGAAGGCCAGAAATAAGGGAGGGGTTCCCCGTGCCTTCCCCGCCTTTCCATTTTGTTTCTACTAAACAGGAGGCAAACTAACCAAAACCTATCTTAGTTCCAACCCCAAATGGCACGGTAGGCTCTGAAACCAAACGCCCGATGGAAAACAATCAAGTGCGCCTGAATGCACACGCTGGCCGGTGATTCCTGACAGTTGGGCTAAAGTGACCAGCGGAACGCAACGTAGCTGGTCCGCTGCAAGCCGGGGTTAGACCGGGTTTGGTTGTGGATAGGAGACGGACGGACACGTTAACGGCGCGGTGAGGGAAAATGAAAGAATAGGTTCGCGGCTGCCGGGGCACAGGTTGCTGTAGAAGAAAAGCACTACCACCTATTCACTGAAGGGCATCAATCTCAATTATGGCAGTCTGGACGATACAGGGGTCTCCGGATTGCGGCATTAGTTTTGTGATGGCGGCTTTGACTCTAAGTCGGAGGAATTCAATCTTAGAAATTGGGAAAATTCGAACAATCCGGCTGCGGAGGTAAAACCGCTTCCTGATACTCGGCGACCAGCGTGGTGACAAGTTCTTTCACGGAGATTATCTCAGTGATCCGGTAGGCATTACTGCCGGCAAAGGCAAAGCCGTTTTTGAAGCGGCCCTTTTGAGCGCTGATCAGCGCGTGCGCTATGCAATAAGGGGAGCTCTTATAATCGCAAGTGGAGATGCAGTGGTAAGGACACTTGTACGGCTTCTTGATACCCGACCCCACATCATCGATATACTTATTCCTGATCGCTCGACCCGGCATGCCCACCGGACTATTAATGATAACAAGGTCCTCTGACTTAGCGTCGATATACATCTGCTTGAACGCGAGGTCAGCGTCGCACTCATGGGTGGCCACAAATCGTGTCCCCAGCTGTACTGCGTCTGCCCCCATCTCCAAAAAGGTCTTGATATCGCTGCCGGTATAAATGCCGCCCGCCGCGATGACAGGGATCTTTTTGCCGTAGCGAGTGGAGAAACCGTTGACCGCTTCGAGCACCGAGGGAACAAGGTTCTCCAGCGCGAAGGCCGGATCGAAGATCTGTTCTTTGGAGAACCCTAGATGACCACCGGCCTTGGGCCCTTCAACTACGACAGCGTCGGGTAAATAATCGTACTTGGCGAGCCAACGCTTACAGAGCAGCGCGGCAGCCCTTCCCGACGACACGATAGGCACCAGCTTGGTTTTCGACTGAGAGGTCAGGAACTGCGGCTGATTCAAGGGAAGCCCGGCACCGGAGAAGATGATATCGATCTGTTCTTCGATGGCCGTGGCGACAAGATTACCATAGTTAGATGACGCCACCATGATATTCAGTCCAATGATTCCGGCAGTTAGAGATCTAGCCCTGCGGATCTCGCGGCGTAGAGCACGAGCATTGGCCTCCAGATAGTTTGAGTAGAAATCCTGCTCATTCATGCCGATTCCGGAAGCGGAGATCACACCAATACACCCCTGGTTCGCGACAGAGGACGCCAGGCCGGAGAGAGAGATACCTACCCCCATTCCCCCCTGTATGATCGGAAGGGGGGCGGTCTTGTCACCTATGGTCAGTGGTTTCAGCATCAATAGCTTTCAGCCTCGGTTGCGTGCCGTCAAAGCAATTTTGACCATTTAAGTCGAAAGCTAAAATACGTTTTTTGGCCAAAAAAGCCATCTTCAATTGACAATCCTGGGTATTAGAAGGTTCTGTTTGAGCTTATACCAATCTGACACCGTCCGGTTAGAAATATTTCAAAATTCTATGGGGGACTTTGATTGTTTAATGAGAAAACAGTAGGAGGGGTCCCCTACCCCTCCCCTGTTCCTTTTTAGTTCCAATTATGCTTGTGTTATCTTAGGTTTTCTTAGGTCATTGTGGGTGACCCGATTCCGTGTATCTGTTTACCTGCTTTCGGATTCTATTGATTGTGAGAAGGTTACTAAAGGGTTCGGAATGGCCTCATAACCCGAAGGCCGTTGTTTCAAATCCAACCCCCGCTATTTTTAATTGGCTACCCAGACTAAGCCAGAACGGTAGGGATTGAATGTGGGAATGCTCACTCTTAGTTACTGGATTCGATTTAACCTTTTCGGTCCTGGGAACGTAAGAAAGCCTTTTTTGAGGAGCAGTGAAATCAGTCAACTTAGCCAGAGCCTTCTCTGACTAGCCTCTCTGCCAGCTCCACATCCTCGGCACTCCCAATGAAAAGCGGCACTAACTGATGCAGGTCAGAAGGCTGAATGTCTATGATTCGCTCCCGGCCGGTACTGGCCAGGCCCCCGGCCTGATGCACGACAAAAGCTAGGGGGGCGGCCTCGTATAACAATCTGAGCTTTCCTCTGCTTTTTGAACCACTACCTGCCTCCCCAGGATAGAGGTATACCCCCCCTTCTAAGATAATCCGGTGAAAATCTGATGTCAGAGAGCCGGAGTAACGAGAGGAATGTGGCTTGGCTGTGGGACTGCCGCCCCGGAGAAAATCCACAAACTTTTGTATAGGCAGGCCCCATTTGGAATAGTAGCTCTCGTTGACGCTGTAGTATTTCCCTCTGGCTGGTATGCGAATCTGGGGATGAGAGAGCAGAAACTCTCCAAAGCCAGTATCCAAGGTAAACCCGTTTACCCCTTCGGGAGTAGCGTACACGAATACCGTCCCAGGCCCGTAGACAATGTAGCCGGCTGCCACTAAGTGAGAGCCGGGTTGGAGTAGATCTTCTCTGGTTCCACTTTCGCCTTCGCTGATCTTGGGATAAATCGCAAAAATGGAGCCCAGATTGCCGTTGACATCCGTATTGGAGGAGCCATCAATGGGATCGATTACCACCACGTACCTGGCTCCCGGGCCATTGCATTCAAAATGGGTCGGCTCTTCCATCTCTTCGGAGGACATTATGCAGACCATACTGCTCCCTCTCAGGGTGCGGATGAAAATTTGGTTGGCGAATTGGTCAAGTTTTTTGACCTCCTCTCCGAACAGATTGGTTTCCCCGCTTAGTCCTAAGGTTCCGGCTAAACCTGCCTGTTTAAGCTCCAGAGAGATTATCTTGCCAGCCAGCGCAATCTGAGTCATGAGGATGCTGAACTCCCCGGTTGCTCCGGGATGTGCCCTCTGCTGGCTTAAGACATGCTCGATTAAAGTGGGCCTTCTTCTATGCTCCATTGCTTGTCAAAATTTATAGCATTTTGAAAATGGAGAGAGCCACTCGGAAGAATCAGACTGATCCAAAGCTCTAGTCTGCTCCGAAGTTGAGGTTGTAGATCTGCCCGAATTTGGTTTTAATATACTCCAGCCAGGGCCTTGAACTAGGCTCTTGACCGGTAATCCTCTGGATGAGTTTGGGCGCTTCTTCCACCAGACCAAAACGATGCACCCTCTCCCTGAGCCAGCTTAAAAGCGTGCCAAACCGACCCTTTTCGAATTCCTGCTCCAGATTGGGAAGGTCTTTCTGGGCGGCCTGGTACAGCTGGGCCGCATACAGATTCCCCAACATATAGGTAGGGAAATACCCCACCATTCCCCCTGACCAGTGGATATCCTGCAAGACTCCCTCCGCATCGTTCTTGGGAACAATGTTTAGGTATTCCTTGATTTTTTGGTTCCAGAAACCAGGCAGGTCTCTGACCTCCAGGCTCCTTTTGAGCAGGGCTTCTTCAATCTCAAAGCGGAGCATAATGTGCAAATTGTAAGTCACTTCATCGGCCTGGGTGCGGATGGGACTGGCTTTGACACTATTTACCGCCGGATAGAAATCTGCCAGCGCTATCTGACTGTAATAGGGGAAAAAACTCTGCAGCTTGGGATAGAAAAACTTCCAGAAGGGTAAAGACCGGCCTACCATATTTTCCCACAGGCGGGACTGGGACTCGTGGATTCCCAGGGAGTAACCAGAATCCTGGTAGAACCATCTCAGCATACCATCTCGGCCCTGATCGTACATACCATGCCCGGCTTCATGCAGGGCGGCAAAGAGGGCCGGGATCCAGGTCCAGGCTCTGAAGTTAGTGGTCAGCCGAGTGTCGTCTGGCCCGACTGTGATGGTAAAAGGGTGTTCCGAGCGATCCAGCCGGCCAGTTCTCATATCGTAGCCGACCGCCTCCAGGGCCATAAGACACAATTCTTTCTGCTTTTCCTCTGGGAAGTGTCCAGACAAAAGAGTGTCATTGGGTCTAGGAGATTTCTGGGTGAGAGTCCTGACAAGGGACTTTAACTCTTCTAATCCCTTCATGATTTTTTTGAGTTGCTGGGTAGTCATCCCGGGCTCGTAGTCTGGCAGCAAGGCATCGTAGGGGCTCTCTTGATAGCCGTGAATCTCTGTCAATTGGCGGACATAGCTGAAGATTTCCTCTAGATAGGGCTGAAACATTCTGAAATCGGAGCCGTGCTTGGCTTCCACCCAGACGGTTTGAGCCCTGGATTTGACCAGACTGAAACTCTCAAAAAAGTCAGCCGGTATTTTTTTCTGGCGTCGATACATTGCTCGGGCTCGTTCGAACAAAAGTTTTTGGCTGGGGTTTAAATCAGCGGCCGGGGAGGAGAGGCTTTCAAAAATCTCGCCGGTTGTATCTGAGGTAAATATTTTGAAGCACTCGGTTTCCACCGTAGCAATCATCTCGGCTCGGCCATCTGCCGCGCCGGACGGCATATAGGTCTTGTGATCCCAGGCCAAAAGACTGGCGGCATGGCCGAATTTGGCTGACTTTTTAAGCTGTTCCAAGAGTCGGTTGAATAATTCTTGGGCGGTAGCCATGTGGTTCTCCTTTTAGATTAACTTTGGCTCTAACCTACTCCGACAACTTATACTTAAATCGCCATTTGGCAAGAGCTGTTTGATGATTACAGACCTAAATTAAAAGCTGCCCACCAGAAAAAAGTTAAGCCAGAACAAAGTGACAGTTTTTGTCTAATTTGACAATACCTCGGTTATATCTATTTCTTCACCGTCAACTGTTGACTTTCTCTCATCTCAAAATAACTTGTCAAATCAATTATGTCAGGCTACAAAATAGTCGTCTGGATTCATATTCTGTCTGCCTCCATCTGGACCGGGGGACACTTGATACTTTCCCTGGGTTTTCTTCCCAAAGCCCTGAAAGAAAAGAACCCCCAAATAATCGAGCAGTTTGAGTCCAGATATGAGAGAATCGGAATACCCAGTCTGGTCATTCAGATTCTGACTGGCCTGTGGCTGGGTTTATACTA
>Ga0209641_10000671_pt1 | contig 31682 bp, 43 predicted proteins | sample RifCSP16_1_FD_184022 | JGI IMG/M metagenome (GOLD analysis project Ga0209641, IMG submission 184022) | Soil microbial communities from Rifle, Colorado - Rifle CSP2_sed 16_1 (SPAdes) (version 2) | ecosystem: Environmental > Terrestrial > Deep subsurface > Rock core/Sediment | place: Rifle... | reverse complement strand
CAAGAAGAAGGATGCTCAGACACATGACAAAAGCGCATTCAAGACCAGTTGGATGGAAAAATTCTAGCGGAACTTGAAATTAAATCTGTTCTAATGAGTACACTGACAATCTACAAGTTTAGTATCAAAGGCGCAGTCATGTGGACCTTCTGATGCAGCATCTATTGGAATCTTTTTCATACATTCCCCATGTCGTCCCTTTTTGCAAAACCAACAGACTTTGTCATTGTGAGATTTTGATTCCATGCTTTTTCCTTTTTTTAAAATACTGTTACATCGCCTGGAGCAGGTGACTGGTCGTGTTTGTTTTGATGGTATTCAATAAAGTCCTTGTGTGCCGTTTCTTGGTGCTTTCGCAGCTCTTCAATGTTCTCAAATATGTTCTCACATAGATAGCATTTGGGTTTGTGTTGATCTACCATTGATAGAACCATGTATGTTAATGATGATTTGATATAATTGAATCTTTCATGTTGGATTGATAAAGTATGTAATTTAGATAGGTGTAAGCCACTTTGAGAACCGTCTATCTTTTCCGGATACCACATCCATGAAGATCTTATGAAGCTTAAGAGTCACCCTACCTGGATTGCCGTCACCTATGGCTTTGTCATCAACCTCTGTAACTGGTTTTATCTCAGAGGCAGTTCCAGTCATAAATACCTCATCTGCTGCAAATAGTTCCTTTAGATTACAATTCTTTTCTGTAATAGATAATTTTTCAGCTTCTGCTATATTTATGACACTATCTCTAGTTATGCCTGGTAATATACCGGCACTCAAAGGAGGAGTAATTATTTTGCCATCATTTACTAGAAATATATTTTCTGCACTTCCCTCAGCTACCTTGTTATCATAATTGAGCATTATTGATTCGTCATAACCATCGCTCAATGCCTCAACTCTGGCTAGTGCTGCATTTGCATAGTTTGAAGCTGCCTTTGCCTGCATGGGTTGTGATCTAGAATCAATTCTTAACCATCTTGAAACTTTGCACCGCGTTCCGCGAATTTTTCCTGCCTTTGTATATTCTTGTAATGCCTCAACACATGCTATGGCAACGTCGATCTTGTTTGCAGTCGGTGTTAGTCCTAGCATGCCATAACTATAGTATGCTATTGGCCTAATGTAGCACTCCTTCATCGTACTTTTTCTGACTGTTTGAATTATGGCATCAGAAATTTGTTTTTTAGAATATGGTATCTTCATTGAATACATTTTAGCTGATCTAAATAACCTGTCAACATGTTCTGGTAAACGAAATATCATAGAACCTTTTGGTGTATTATAGCACCTGATTCCTTCAAAGACTGCTGTGGAATAATGCAACGCATGAGTAAGCACATGCACTTTGGCATTCTTAAAAGGTACAAGTTTGCCATTCATCCATATCTTGCCTTGTTCTTTCATAAGAAAACTCTGCAAGTATGGTAATTTAAAGAATTAATCAAAATATGTAATTTCAAATGCAAGAATTTCAAACATACTAATATTGTATAAGATACAGCTGTAAACATGGAACCAATATTGTCTTTCACTTCTGTTGCACTGATAGTCTTTGGTTTGATAGGGCAAGGCTTTGAGCTCCGAAAAATTAGGGCGTCTATTACAAAAGACGAGGACTTGACATCAAAAAACATGTTTACTAACAAAAGAAATTTGAAATGGTATGTTATGATTGGCGCAGGCCTAGTTCTGTTATACGTAGGAGGACAGTTCCCCTAGGTGAACTATATAGATCAGGTCTAAATATTGCCTCTACCTATATACAATAGCGCGTGTTTTGGGTAACGCCGGACTGATTCTAGATAAGAGGTCCAAGAACAAACCCTAATTTGACTTCTATAGGTAAAGACCTGTAGGGGTCAAATGTTATGATGATTTTGTTTTATACAAATGTGATCTTTGATCTTTCTGCATGAACTGCACGAATAGCTCTTTCTATATTGTCTGAAGCATCTTCTATGACTATGATGATTCTTGATGTTTCTTCTTGCGCATCCATGTTTAAGATGTTAAGTCCTGCTTCACCTACTCTTGCGCTTGCTTTTGACGCAATTTGTTGCACGCGCCACATCTCGTCTCCGATTAGAGTGATTACTCCTCTGTTGTAAGTTATAGTTGCTAGGGAATCAAATGCTAGTATGTACCTTTCATTTCGTTTAACATAATCTGCGTCAAGGAATAATATTCTTGTAAATTCTATGTCGTCTTTTGTGTATGGTGACAATACCACAAACTCGTTGTATCTTTTTTCTTTTTCAAGTGAATCAAACAGGCTTTGTGCAGCTACACTTTCTATTCGTAGGATTGCACAGTTTTTTTTCCCTGTTACTATCTTAAGCGGGTGTCCATCTTTGTCAGGTGGCATTCTCTCTATTGTTGTAATCTTTGATGGATTATTCATGTCCGTGATCATTATGGGTACATCCACACCATTTTCCACTATTTCTTTGATGGCAATAGGATCAAGGATCTTCATGCCAAACATTCCTGCAATTCTTGCTTCGTTATATGATAGATGGGCGATGTCTTCTAATTCGTCTTTTACTACTCTTGGATCGGCAGAAAGTACTGCACTGTCCTTTTCAAAATCTATTCTTATATTGTATTTTTTGTTAAACAATATACCAAGATCTGCAGCCGTTCTGTCAGAACCGCCCCTTTCATATGTGGTTTCCAAGCCGTCAACAGTTTTTCCAATGAATCCTCCTATTGACAATACATCGTTTTTTTCTAATAATATTTCAACTGATTCTATATTTTGAGCAGATTCTGATGCAAGAAAGTTTGCAGATTCAATATTATTGTCAGTTATTATGGGCCATATGTCAAATCCTATTACATCAGATTTTATGTTACTGCTTTTTAGAATATAGTTCATTACATATGACATTAAGATCTCGCCTGAATAAGCAAGTGTACTTGATCTGATTACATCTGCAAATTCTTTTTTTTGTAAAGCTTGCTTGATGGCTGTGGCTGATTTTTCTAAAAAGGAATCAATTGTTTTCTTACATTCATCTTGGTATTTCTTATCTACAAATTCAAGCATCTTCTGGTATGGTTTTCTTAGATTCTCCATACCTACATCTTCTCCTTCTTGTGCTTTTTGGCCAATCATGATTGCAATATCAGTAAGTGATCGTTGTTTACCTTCATGTAATGTAAGTGGAGCAGAAAAGACAGCTATTACCTTTGCATCTTTTTTTAATTCGTTTATTCTTTTGATTATGATCGGGATTAGCTCACCATCTATTCCTATGGCGCTACCTCCAAACTTCGCAACTGCTAGATTTTTCAAAACTTGGATACAACTCTCAAAATCCTAGTATAAAGCATTGGGTTAAAATACGGTTCAATACAGCGAATTGAGATCGTGGTAAGGTTTTCTCTCATCATTTAGAATAACTTATGCGTATTCCTTATTATCTTGAAGATAAAGTTAATTCCATGATTCCAAATCAAGGCTTTTTTGAAGAGGAACAACCAAACGAGATTCAACGCGGTGAACTTTTCAAGGACAATAATACCAATCACATTTTACAGTTTGTTCCAGGTGTAGGATTGGTACACAATGAATCCTTTTGCAAAGAAATAACAGGATGTATTAATTTTCAGCAAAACAACTGAATCACAAAAATTTCTTTATAATATTGGCAGCTTTTTGTGCTCCATCACACATTTTGGGATCTCTTTTTTCATTAATTTTAGTAGGAATTAAAGATTCTAGACGATTAAGATCTTCAAAGGAAAAACCTACTTTCTTTGCATTCTCTTCCTGTTCAAAATGTCCTTTGATTGGAATAAAGATTCCCGGTGTTCCATAAGATTCAGCTTCATCGATAGTGGATTTACCAGCTAGAGAAATAATCAGATCTGCCGCATAGATGATTTCATGTAAATTATTTACAAAGCCAAGATTTCGTATGCCTTCCCCTGAAATTTTCAAAGCTGGGCCAGAAACAATTAGCATGTCTGCATCAAGGTTTAGTTTTTTGTAAACTTGAATTGTTTTCTCTATTAAAAATTGCCCTGCACTGGTACCACCTATGCTAATTACAATTGTTTTTCTATCAAAAGAAAATCTCTTTCTAAGTTCTTCCCTAGAATAAAGAATCTTTCTAACTATTGGACCTACTCTGATGATGTTGTCCTCATCAGATCCATCTTCTGGTAAAATGATGACATCACATTTTTTCATTATCTCTTTCATTGATTTATTCATTTTTTTTTCTATGAATGAACCGATGCCTTTGGCAAAGTTTGTCTCAAGAATATCAGTAATCAGTACTGTTTTCAGTTTTTTTTCCTGAGCTATAGTCAAAGACGCAAAATCCTCATCACTCACAATCAGTTTTGGTCTTTCCTTTTCTATTATCTCTGATGAAATATCTTTACATTTTTTATAATATGAATAATACCTGAAAAGCCACCTCAATGGATTTTTTAGGGTTCCATCTTGAATCTCAAAAATTGGCGGTTTGTAGAGGTTTTGTGCCTCAAATCCATATTCTGAAAACAACTTTGGGCCTCCTTCACCACTAACAAATTTTATCCTATTGTTAAGATGTTGAGCAATAGCTACGTCACGTGTTGCATGGCCAAGACCTATGGGACTTGAAAAGAAAATTACATTAGTCATACATCAAATTTAATGCATGATAATTTCTATATTCTTTTTTTGTAAAATTCTCAAAGTTTAAATGCATTTTTAAGATTAGTTGCTAAGGAACAGCAGGGCCTTTTAAATACAATTTATATAATTATCTTCATTATGACAGTGAAGATCAATTGTTTATCGGAAACATTGATTTCTATTTTCTTGAACTTGAATTGCCTTAAAACCGAACTATATATCTCATACAGATACACAGCCCACTTTTTGCCTAGGTTATGTTGTATTGTGAAACTATGAATACCATAATTTACATCATGCTTGTACTTATAATTTGAAATTCTTATTAATGATTCAACAACGTCTATTGAAGATATTACATTATGTTCTTGACGTAATCGAAGTATGATCTTTTTTGTTGATGCACGTGCAATAGATTTTGCAATAGAAGCTACTTCTTTTTCCGTGAATTTTTCCAAAAGTTTCATTAGTAGAACCCTGCGCACAGGCATGTATTCAGATATTGTAAAAGCTGAACGTTGTCCCAAGTATTGTATCAACATTTGATTAATCAGCATGTTTGGTGGAAGAGCCTCAGCCCTAGACAATTCTCGTAATTTTGAAATAGTGGTTTTATCTAATTGGAAAGTAATGTTTTGTTTTATAGGATTATTCATTACTAAAATAAAGTGATATTCTCGTTATTTACTATTTTGTTATGATTACGAACAAAGAAATTAATAAATCAACTAAAAACGAAAATTTAATCTTCATTTACTTAAACTTATATGCATTTTTAATTGGAGCTTTGCGTGGGTCCATAGTCCAGCCGGTTATGACGTCGCCCTTACACGGCGAAGATCCAGGGTTCGAATCCCTGTGGACCCATTTTACTATTGTTCATTATTAGGTTCTTTTAAGAAAAAAATCAGTAACTTAATGAGACCATGACGCAAATTACATTATCTACATGAAGGCTTTTTTGGTTTTTTTAGTATCGATTTCACTATTCAATTCGTCATCTTTTGGGTATGATTCACAAAAAGAACAAGACCAAGATCGGTGTTATCTTGAAAGCCAGCCAATTAATTGGTCCGGTTGCAACTTGTACGGAAGAGTTCTTACTCATGTAGATCTTCGTAATGCAAATCTAAATAATGCTAACCTAAAAGGTGCTGATCTATCTGGTCAGAATTTACAAGGAGCAAACCTCAAAAACACTTTCTTAAAAAATGCAAATTTGGATGGAGCAAATCTTTCAAAAGCAGATTTATCTGGTGCCTATCTGATAAACGCTGATTTACGTAGTGCAGATCTTTCTTATGCTAATTTATACAAAGCTAATCTGAACAGGGCAGATTTAACATCGTCTGATTTATCAAATGCGAATTTACGAAACTCTATTCTTGTAAGCGCAGTCTTTGCAGATGTAAATCTAGAAAATGCTGATCTGAACAATGCCGGAATATGGAATACTAATCTGAATAATTGCAAGAACCATCCACTATGTGAATAATATTCAAATCATTCCTGTAAATTCAGTGAAGACGAAGAAATGTAATAATTAACATTACCAGTTTTCAAATTAACAGACTGTCTTCAAGATTTGCGTTGAGGCATATCTCAGAATACTGTTGGCTTTCTGCTTTGGCACACTCTTGTCGCCTAAATTCCCCACTCAAGTCTTTGGATAATAATATGATCCATTTTCCTATGCCATCATAACAATCATTTTTAAACTCAGTTGGCAAAGTTTTGCAAAATGAGAATCCTCTATCTGTTTTTGTTCCAGCATTTACTATTGTCAAAAGCATCCCCTTAAGACAATAGCTGTGATACTCTGATTTTTGTCCCAGTGTACAAAGTCGTACAGCTTCACTTACCCTATTTTTAATATCAGATTCCATCTCCCTTCCGTATCCATAATAACAATACTTGATCATCTCTTGAGGGACTATTTTGTCGCAATCATCAAACGTGTTTTTTATGTAACCATCGTTAAGTAGGTTAAGATATGACACATGATAATGATAACAAGCAGGCGCCCTTTTAGGATCTACGGCATTACATGGATAAAAAATATCATCTTCATCAAAGTCACCTTTTCCTGTTTCAAAGTGATCAGCTACGTTTTGCATAAAGACTCCTTTTGAGCAGCTTAGCTGTTCAATTTCTCCGTCAAATTCATCGCATCTTTTTACCGAAGCTAAAACATCGGTTGGATATAATTTAGTCAAACCATGACCAAGGCCATGCAGACATTGCCAATGTTCAATATAGTTAGGATTTTCCCCCGATCTTGGGCAGATGGCTTTTAGGTCAAGAGCTTCTGGTCCCTTGCCTTGAAATTGCTCCGTCAGTAAATAACTTTCAACGACACCATGGAAGATTCCTCCACCACAAACTTGATCAGAATACGAGAGTGCTTCAGTAACATTTCCGAGATATGCATAAAACCACATCCCCATGTGGTGAGACAATTTATGACAAGGATTATTTTTTCTATAAAGTTGGAGAATCTCATCGAATGTTTGAATGACCTCATTTTTTTCCGAGTCTTGAGAAATAGCTTGTAATGACATTACTGCACAATGTACGTCATCCTTGCAGTTTTCTAAGATTTGAGGTGCAAATGGTTTGCTGGAATAAAGTTGGAAATTTTCCTCTTCTACCATTATGGTTTTTTCAAAAATCTGACCATTACCAGATAGAAATAAAAAGTAAATTACCGAAACTAAAACTCCAGCCCCTAGGAGTAAAAGGGATGATTTTCTTTTAGTAAACTTCAATAATTTGGTAGAAATTTGTGCTCCTATTAATTTTAACTAATAGAAAAATAAATTCATTTAAAACCAGAATTGGCCAATGCTGTTTTCTATTATCTTACAATAATCCCGGCAAATCGACTTTCAGTTTTGTATGATTGTTATTACCAAAAAATTCTAGATGAGGATAATCATGTTATCAGATTTCTATTTTTCAATTAATAACTTGAGTCTTGGCAGCGAACTCTTGTAAAGTAAATCATACTTTGAAATCGTCTTGTTGAATTGAGATTTTGTAACATTGTTTGTCCCAATGTATCCAGACCACGTAACTTTTATCAAGTTTTTTCCAAGCGGTTTTATTGACAAAGTAGCAAAATATGCTCTAAAGGGCAAATTCTTGCCTATTACTAAATATGAAAAAGACTTGCCACTATACCAGATTACAATCTGTTCTTCAATCACAGAACCATCCTGGAATGTAATGAGCCGTGTTGCGCCAACTCCTTTTCTTTTCTTGGATGTGATGACACACTTTTTTATACCAACAATCCATCTTGCTAAATTTCCAATTTCACTTAATCTTCTCCAAGCTTTTTGTGGTGATACATGAACAACAGCTGATCTTGTCACAGTTCCATTCAGAAACTGCATTGCCAATTTAAAATCCTCTAAACCCTTGTGGTCTACAAAGTTCAGGATGATCCTTTAGATATGATATTTTCTCAAGTATTGCATCTTTATCTTCCGGAAAAGTACCGCCTATTGGGTATGCGTTGGAACCATGGTTTGCTCTGAATATGATTGGAGATTTTGGCTTAATCTTACTTACTAAATTCTCAAGCTCAACCAAGGCATCTGCATCATCGATTGGCACAAAAGGTTCCTTAAATTTTGTCATAAATTCATCTCTGATTCCATCTTCAATATGCAATGTAAGTGCACCAAGATAGTGTGGCGATACTTCACTAACTACTTTGGCCGTGTCATCAATGTGCTCTTTTGAAAGAGTCTTACCTCCAAGGCCAAGTATTATCATACATGAAATTGTATATCCTGCATCCATTGCCTTCTTACATGCTTTGATAATGGTTTGACCAGTTGCACCCTTTGTTACTTTTTTTAGAATTTCATCAGAGCCACTTTCTATTCCTATATAAAACATTGTAAGTCCAGAATCATAGAGTTTTTTCAAATCTTCTACAGATTTTTCAAGTAAATTTTTTGGCATTGCATAGCATGATACTCTTTCTATTTTTGGAAATTTAGTATGGATGTAATCAAGTATCTGAAGCATTCTGTCTGTAGAAAGGTTTAGCGCATCACCATCTGCCAAAAAGATCCTTCTTGTGTCCTGCATGTGTTTTACAGCCAAATCAATTTCAGTTTTAATTTCATCCCAAGGTCTTTCTACATATTCTTTTGTTCTGTACATATTACAAAAAGAACAGACGTTAAAAGAACAACCAAGAGTTACCTGAAATATGAGCGAGTCTGCCTCTGAAGGCGGTCTGTATAATGGATAATCATACGAAAGCATGATTTCTTTTCCAATCTGCTCAATTTATCGGTTATTCTAATTCAAATCAATACGGAACCACTTTAAAGCAAGATTTACAAATTATATATCATTGAAAACACAATCTGCAAAGGAGTTAGTTCCAAGGTTTTTTGAAAAAACTGCACAAACTTATGACAAAATTGTAAACCTGACTACGTTTGGCAGGGACAAACATTGGAAAAACGAAATCATAAAGAAAATTCCAAACTGTAGTTCAGTACTTGATCTTGCGTGTGGCACTGGAATACTGACATTTGAGATTGCCAAGAAATTACCAGATGCAAAAATACTTGGTGTTGATATCACAGAAAGCTATCTGGAAATTGCCCGAAAAAAACTAAAACCTTACCAAAAAATTTCCTTTTTATGTATAGATGCTGAAAAACTAAACCTTGATCAAAAATTTGATTGTATAACATCTTCTTACATTCCAAAATATTGTAATGATGATATTCTAATCAAAGTATGTCTAAATCACCTAAATCTAGGTGGTAAAATTGTTCTACACGATTTTACTTGTCCTAAAAACAAAATCGTTAGATCATTATGGAATCTCTATTTTGTTGTACTACATTTGGTTGGATATCTTTTACCTCACTGGAAGGATGTATTTGTAGATCTTCCCAAGTTGATAAGAGAAACAAGATGGCTTGATGATTACGAGAATACTATGAAAAAATATGGTCTTCAGGTAGACAAACAATCTCTAACTTTTCATACGTCATCTATTCTGACAGGCATTAAGAAGATCTAATCTTATTTCTTCAATGATATTAAACCAGATTAAATTATCATGCCAAACCTCATAAGCTCGCGTTAATTTTCTACCATCAGGTTCTACGTTAATTTCTAGTGTATTTCGTTGCACAGTAATGTTATGCTTTCTGAGTATGTTGCCAATCCCTTCTTTTTTTTGTAACAAATCTGTCATTATTAATTCTGGAATATTTCTGGAATCAAATTTCACTGTTGCACGAACAATTGGTACTTGACCAAATGCTATGACGATTTTCCTACTGTATCTAGTCCCAGATATCAAATTCTGTTCTATTACATCCAGACGTACTGGTCGTTTGAGAATCTCTTCAATTGTTTGTTCAACATGTCCTACTGGAGCATAAAGAAGAGTTTTTGCCAAAAAATCAAGAGCTACTGCCACAATATTATATCACAACTAGATCAATTAAGCATGTCTTAAGATAAAATAAAAAACCGTACTTGCAATTACTCCTATGCTGATTATCTTTAGAATCAATTCTTTTTTGTAAATTTCTGAACTATCATTATATTGTTTTTTGAGATCTTTGTACTTTCTTGAGGTTTTAATCAGAATGTAACTTAACACTCCAGCTAAACCAGACAAGAGAAGAGTTTCTACAGCAATGGTGTTTGCCTGTATTGCAGAGCCCGCTAATACCGGAAGTATTCCCCATGATATGACAAATGTAGTATTGTTGTGAAATTTTCCCTTAAACAACTCCAGATTATACGCAAAAAGAAAGAATGATTCGGCAATTCCTATAGGAAACAAAAGTGGGGAATCCAAAAGCGCAAAGTATATTCCAATAACAAAAGCTCCTCCCAAAGAAAGCAGAGATACTGTCCAGATGTATCTTTTCGGTAAAACCCCCCAGGGCTTTGTCTTGCTGCCAAGAGAATCAAGATAATGTGCAGATATTCCTAGTGCAAGAAAATACAAAACACAAATTGCTACTAGGCGTTCTAAAGAAAAATCTACAGCAAACGAACCCCACGCTGCAAATGATACAACCATTCCTGTATATGGTAAAAAAAGGATCCCCACTCCAATTCTAAAGTTTTTAGAACCAAATCTTGGAACGAACCATTCTGAAGTTCTGTCCTTTTGCATTATTTCTTAAATGGTGTTTGTTGCTTATATTGTTGGTTTTATTTAACTAGAATTTCCGGATACCAAATATGATATTAGACATTATGGTTCCTGTTACAAATGCCACAAGAGCAGGAATTCCAAGGATTATTCTAGGATTAAAAAGTATTTTTAGCATTTAACAGTGACTCAATTCTCCCTTTGTGTTTTTCTTTATACAAAGTTCGACAGGAAGTACAGCAAAAAAATCGCTCCATGTTTGCAAATTTGAAGATACTTGGTTTTCCTTGTACAGAGCCTTTACAATAATCACAAGTCATCTTCACCAATGAGCCTTTGTCAAGTTTTATGCCATGACCTTGATGTACTTTATAACGAATTTGATCTAGTCGTTCACTTGTCTTACTCTCCAGTTTTCCCATATCTAAAACAGGAGAAACTGCCTTTATCAAACCAACATTAACAAGCCGCTCGTATCTGGCTTTAACAGTAGGGGCGCTGACTTTGATCTCTCTTGAAATTTGGCGGAAGGATTTTCTTCCATCTCTAATAAGTGATTCAAGTAGTGCAACATCAATCTCATCTAATCTAAATGGCATCCACTGACGATATTCCACCATCTATATTTGAACATTTTACATTTGTAAAGTTCTGTTCTTAAGTATCAAGTTATTGATAAAAAATACATGGCAGTACAAACTGTAGCAAAGAAATCAGTATTGGTGGTAGCATTTGCTTTATTTTCTCTAGTTTTTGTTGGAATAGTTTTTTCATTAACTAGCGATGTTGTTGTCAAAGGAGATCAAAACATATCCTATCTGTCTTGGTTGATCATTGCTTATGTTGCTGGTCTTTCTATGATTGTATTGCCATGTACATTGCCACTAGTCTTCATTATAGTTCCATTAAGCATGGGTCAAGGACACAAAAAAGGACTTGGTATGGCATTGTTATTTGGAGCTGGATTGACAATTACAATTACTGCTTACGGAATTGGAGTTGCCATTCTAGGTAAAACAGCTTCGCTTGATCAAATTTCTTTTCTGATGTTTCTTATCGCAGGAATTGCTGCTTTTGTCTTTGGATTGTCGCAACTAAAGCTCATTAAACTAAAAATGCCATCTTATTCCGGTACGCCAAGGTTCATTCAAAATCGCGGTGATTATGTAAAGTCTTTTCTGATGGGTACTTTGTTGGGAAATGCTGGAGTAGGATGCCCTAACCCATTGTTTTACTGGTTGCTAATTTTTGTTGCAAACACAGGCAGTATAGAAACTGGCGCATCACTTGGTCTTGTTCATGGTATAGGAAGATCCATTCCGTTAATCCTGATGTCTGTACTTGCAATAATGGGCATAAACGCTACAAAGAATCTCACATCAAAAAGAGTTTCAATAGAAAAAGCCACAGGATGGATGCTTGTTGTTATTGGTTCATTTCTGATAATCAATGGACTTCCAGGGGGACATCAATGGTATGAGGGAACATTTGTTCACATTGCGTGGAACAATATAGTGTCGACCACTAGTCTACCTCCAGAGTTTCATGTTGGACAACATATGCATGAAAACATCTATGGATATGAAATTCCTCAAGAATATGCACCAATCATATTATTTGGTTTAATAGCTATACCCGTTGTATGGTATGTCATCAATAGAAAAAGGGAGGTAATAATATGAAAGATCCAGTGTGTGGAATGGAAGTAGATGAGAAAAGCGAATCGTTAACTCATAATGGAAAAGAGTACAGATTTTGTTGTGCTAGCTGCAGGTGGGCTTTTGAAAAAAATCCTAACCAATTTGTAGAAAATAAGACATGAAAGTAGAAATATTGACTACACCAGACTGTGCAAATTGTAGCATACTTGAAAAGATGCTCAATGACATTGGAGTTTCATATGAAAAAATAGACATAACTGAAAAACCAGAATATCTTCAAAAATATCCAATATACACTGCACCTGGTTTGGTTCTGGATGGAAAATTAGAATTTACTGGTATACCAAAAAAAGAAAAACTCGTAGAAAAACTGAAGATAGTAAAATGAAATATTTCAAAACATTATACTTGTAATTTAAGATTTCTTCCAAAGACCTTTTAATTGTTTGAAGGTACACGAAACTGTTCTAAATGGCAGGTGATCCATATGCAAAGCGTCTCTTATGGTTTGTCTTTGCAGGATCTAAAGGCGGTCTGAACAGAATGCGTCTCATATCTACAATACGAAAGACGCCGCTTAACGCTAATCAGCTAGCAAAAGAACTTGGATTAGACTACAAAGCAATCCAACATCACATAGGCGTACTTGAAAAAAACAACCTAATAACACGAATTGGTGACAAATATGGAGTCACTTTTTTCATTTCTACATTCTTAGAAGTCAATTTAGAAACATTTGACGAAATTGTAGCCAAATTGGAAAAAAGTAAATAAGCTTAGGATAATGAATTTTTCTTAATGGAGCCAATAATGACAATCAGTACAATTGTATCTGGCCTAAACATGATTGTGTTAGGTGTTTTGATTGGCGTGTTTGCGAAGATATATCAAAAAACAAAAGCACAGCTTCCATTAGGTATGATATTTTTTGCCGGACTATTATTTTTGCATAACATAATTGGAGTATATGCATACTTTTCAATGATGGAGCTTTATGCTGCAGCGCTTTTACCATATCTTCTTGCAGTTCATATTGCAGAATTTGCTGGAATATTGATCTTTCTTAAGATCACATTACAATAGCTCTGATTTATTTGCGAGTCGTATACAATAATTTTTTGAGACAACAACACATGTTTTTATTAATCAAATTCTTAAAATAATTTTTTATCATCATGCGATAGATATTTAAACTTTACATGTTAGAGTGCAAGGATGTTAGACTTAGTTCCAAAAAAATTATTTCTTACTAGAGGAAAGGGAGTACATGAAGATCAACTAACTAGTTTTGAGTATGCTTTACGCGATGCTGGAATTGCAAATACGAATCTAGTTCTAATATCAAGTATATTTCCACCAAGAGCAAATATAGTTTCTAAGACTGAAGGGTTAAAATTGATAAAACCGGGCACTGTACAATTTGTAATATATGCTAGGCAGCAAAGCAATGAACCACATAGATTGATGGCTGCATCCGTTGGTATTGCAGAACCAACTGACAAAAACAAACATGGCTATCTATCCGAATATCACTCATTTGGTGAAACAGAAAAAGAAGCCGGAGATTATGCTGAAGATATTGCTGCACAAATGCTGGCCTCATCTCTGGGAATACCATTTGATCTGAATAAGAGCTGGAATGAAAAGAGACAACAATGGAAAATCTCAGGCGAGATTTACAAGACACGAAATATCACACAAAGTGCTATTGGCGATACAAGGGGACGTTGGACTACTGTATTTGCAGCAGCAGTTCTACTTTTTTAAATTAATTACCTGTGATTATACCAAGTGCACAGGATTTTATAACCCGATCCCAATTCGTGATTTGTGAAACCAGGCAGACCAGTAAAGGACATTTCAATAAAAAAAGACGACAGTATCCAAAGCATATTTGATCAAATGTCAAAATCCGGAGGATTTGAATCAAGAAATCTCGTAGAGGGGCTGGACATACTTTGTACCATGATTCAAGACAAGACATGTCTAAGGTTTCTGTCCTTTGTTGCTGCAATAACATCAACTGGATTGAGAGGAATAATTAAAGACATGATAAAAAACAAAATGTTTGATGTCGTAATCACCACATGCGGAGCACTAGACCATGACATTGCAAGGTATTTTTCAAATTATCTGGAAGGCTCGTTTACACTTGATGACAATAAACTTGCAGACAAACACATCCATAGATTGGGGAACGTGCTTGTCCCAATGGAAAGCTACGGTCCAATAATTGAAGAAAAGATGCAAGCATTTCTTGAAAAAGAATACAAGAGTGGCAAAAAGGAAATGTCAACATCTGACATTACAAAGATGATTGGAAAAAATCTGGGCGAAGGTTCATTTCTTTATTGGGCACACAAAAACAATATTCCAATTATTGTCCCTGGAATAATGGATGGTGCAGTTGGCAGCCAGATTTGGCTGTTTACACAAAAACATCATGATTTCAAACTAAATGTAGCTGCAGATGGTGACTTGTTGTCTGGCCTCATATTCAAGGCAAAAAAATCAGGCGCTCTCATGATTGGTGGAGGCATATCAAAACACCATACACTGTGGTGGAACCAATACCGTGATGGGCTAGATTATGCAGTCTATATAACAACAGCTCAGGAGTTTGACGGTAGTCTGAGTGGGGCACTTATCAGAGAAGCCATATCGTGGGGCAAGGTCACGCAAAAAGCAAAACAGACTACGATACATGCGGAAGCAACAACAATACTTCCGTTTCTATATTCTGCACTGCTTTCAAGACTCGATCTATAAAATTCAGATACCAAACAGCTTTCCAATAACACCTACTTCATACATTATGTTGATTCCGATTAACAAGCTTGCAGTACCTGCAACATATCGCAAAATTCTATTTATCTTTACAATATTGGATGTAAATACAAATGGTAGACCAACGAGTCCACTTATGATAGCCATCCCGATAATGGAACCAATACCAAAAATCAAAATAAACGACAAAACCATCTCGACACTACCAAAACTAGATGCAACCAAAACTACAAGGCTTCCACTGCCAGCTAGTCCGTGTACACATCCTATTGCGTATAATTTATGACCGTGTTTATGTTCATCTTCATGAGTATGATGATGAGTATGAACTGTACCATCTTCGTGCACGTGAGGATGAAGATGTCTAAACCTGAAGATGCTTTTATTAGAGTATGTCATTAAACCAAGAAAGACAAGCATTATACCTACGATAAATTCCAGACCTATGAAAATAGTGTTTGGTATACTCAGGGCAAGAACAAAAACAAGCAGGCCTACTAGAACAAGGCTTGATGTGTGACCAGCTCCCCATAATGCTCCAAGTAAAGATGATCTAAGAATACTTTGTCCAACAAATATTTTTAGAGATTTTGACTGCTGAACTTTTCTCTTTGCTACCTGTGTTGATACAGCAGCTATATGATCAGGTTCAAAAGCATGTTCTAACCCTATTGCAAGTCCTGCCACCATTACAAGAACAGGAGTCATTGTCTGAAACTGTGAAATTAATTCTTCCATGATCCTACTCTTTTTTCTGTGAATTAGTTACTAGCATATAGTTACTTGCTGGAATTGGCTTGACAAAAGATATGACAGTTTTTGGCAAATTATCCACTATTACTTCAAAAGTAATTTCCCTCAAAGTTTCTGGCACACCAATCATAACTTGATGTACTTTTAGAATCTCAGAGGCATTCTTTTCAATGCTGTTTTTAAATTTGCGTGCACGCAATTCATTAACAACATGGGCACAAAAAACCACGAGTGCCTCATTCACATTAATTTTCATATTCTTTGAAATCTTTTCCTTAATCATGTCTAATGTATTGTAAAATACTACTTCGCTATTGTTACTATATTCAAAAATCCTAGTAAAGGGAGCTGCATCTGATTCTCCTTTTATCTCGGCCTTTACATGTATCATGATCTATTTGGAATCTTTGCTTTGGGACCATTTCCAAAGTCGTAAGTATGACCTTTTCCACGATATAGGTTTGGTCTTACAGGCTTTCCCGATGTTTGACCTTTCTTAGTCAATGACAACCCTGCTAAAAGCTCAACAATGAGTCTATTTGCTAAACCTGATGTAATACCTCCGCTGTATGAATTTCCATCACTAACATCATAGTTTGGTGCAACTTCAACAAGGTCAAATGCAAACTTGTCTGGATCAAATGATGTTGATAATAATCTCATTAACCTCATACCTTCTCTGGATGTTAGTCCGTTTGGTTCCGGCTCACCAGTTCCAGGAGCATACGCTGGATCAAAAGTATCTATGTCCCAACTTATGTAGACTGCATCCACATTATCATTGGCTCTATCAGCAGCCTCCTTTGCAATTTGATCTATTCCCAATTCTTCTACGTCCAGCATGGTGAACCATTGAAAGTCCTGATCTGCCATCCATTTATACAAGTCTGGACCTGGCCAGTAACCGCGTGGACCAATCAAAGTATAGTTCTTTCCCTTTAAGCATCCTAATTCCATAATTCTTCTGATGTGTGCACCATGATCATATTTGAAACCACAGAGACCCTGTGGTGCACAATCTGCGTGAGTATCAATATGTATCATGCCAATGTTCTTGTATTTTTTAGCAAATGCTCTTACATTTGCAAATGTGATAGAATGGTCACCACCAAGCATTACTGGAATGCCGTCAATATCAAGAACTTCCTTTACTTTGTCAGTCATTCTCCTGTGAGATTCTATGACATCCCCAGGTGAGACATTTACATCACCGTAATCGATTACCTTGTAAACTCCAAAAGGATCAACACCTGTTTCTATGTTAAAATGTTCATATGGTGGAGATGGAACAGTAGAAGCTGCACGGATTGCTCTTGGGCCATATCTTGCACCTGGACGAATAGTTGTTCCAAAATCAAACGGTTCTCCTATAATTGCAACATCTGGTTTTACTTTTTCTAATTCAGCTTTACTTCTAAGCCAAGGTAATTTCAAAAATGTTGGTATTCCAACAAAAATCGGTTCGTCATTACCTTTGTATGAATCTCCATAAAATTCCATCCCCATTTTTATCGCGTTTCTTATTGCTGTACATAGTAATTAAATTTGTCTAAGTAATCTACGTTTTTAATTTTCTTCTTGATCAAAAAATTTCATATATGATTTTACACAATTTCAAAAAATCAACATAATCTACGCTCCATTTGTTTTGTAAAACAATCATTCTAAATGTACATTTTGTCATTTGATGACAAAAAGAATGTTAAAGTTTACCTCGTAAAAAATCTATTAAATATTTTCAATATTATATGTAATATTTTGAAATTTTTTGTATAATCAATTTTAGACAAAGAATAAATTCTTTTTTTACGAATAAACTGGTAAACCTTAAATAATTTCTATTTTATCGTATGAGGATGGCGGGGTTGGATGGGTTTGGCATTGCAATTATTGGATTTCTTATTTTATCTCTTGTCGTAGGAACATTAACTTCTAGGCTCGTTAAAAAAAGTAGCAAAAGATACATGGTTGCTGGCAAAAGTCTGCCTCTGTTTTTTGTAGGAACCATGCTTGCAGCTCAATCAATTGATGGTAATTCATCACTTGGTAATGCTGCACTTGTTTATCAATTTGGATTCTGGGCAGGTGCAGTAATTCCTATTGGACTTGGAGCATGCTTGATTCTTACAGGCTTGTTTTACGCAAAGACGCTTAACAAATTATCAATGCTTACGTTGCCAGATTATTATTACAGAAGGTATGGCAATGCATCAGAAGGCATCTCTGGTGTTTTAATGATAATTAGCTTTACTGTTCTAGTTGCAGGAAATTTTGCGGCAAGTGGTTTTATTTTACAGACAGTTTTTGGTATAGACTTTTTCTGGGGCATTCTTATTGCAGCTCTGGTTGTATTGGTCTATACATATGCAGGAGGTCTATTCGCCTCGGCATACACAGATATTTTCCAGATTTATCTTGCTATAGGTGCATTCTGGGCAGCGTTTATCTTCTTTGCTGGAGGATTTGCAGGAGTTGATTTTGGCACAATTTTGGGGAGTGCGCCGCCAGGATATCTGGATCTATCTGGACTAACAGATATGGCAAATGGTGCATTGATAAATTGGGCTGGAATAATGGCCCTAGCATTGGGTGATATTGTTGCATTAGACTTTATGGAAAGAGTATTTGCTGCAAAGGATCCAAAGACTGCACAAAGAGGTGCCCTCTGGGGAGGAGGATTAACACTATTCACAGTTATTCCAACAAGCATGTTGGGAATCATTGCATTATTCTACCTACCTGGTCTAGCAGATCCGTTTACTGCACTGCCCGAACTTGCAATAAACCACATGCCTTTTGCAATAGGTGCAGCTCTGTTGATGGGTGTACTTGGGGCTGCAATGTCAACTGCAAACGGAGGCTTGCTTGCAGTATCTAGCGTGATGTCTAGAAACCTGCTTCAAAGAGATATTTTGAAAAGATGGTTGAAAAAAACTCCAATGAATGATAAAAAATTACTTTTGACCACACGATTATTCACTATACCAGTGATGGCAGCTGCCTTCATACTTGGTTATCTAATCCCTCAACCGGGAGTTTACTTGATCTTGGCATTTGATATTGTCTTTGCTGGTGCATGGGCACCACTAACACTAGGTTTGTTTTGGAAAAAGGCAAACATGCCTGCAGCTGTTACTTCACTTATTGTAGGCTCTGCATTAAGATTGTCAATGTTCTTTGTTATTCCGCCAGAGTTAGCAGGACTAGATACGTTTATACCGCCACCAATATCGTTTGCATTATTTATAATAGTGGCCTTAGCTACTCAAAAGAAATATCCAGGTAGACAAAGACACGGTATCAATGATTATGTTCCACCAGATGAAGATGTGATCACGGGTGAAGATCTGAAAAATTTTACAGGTTCTGACGGTGAAGGAACAAACAACATAAAGAGAAACCCTGCTTGATATTCTAAATCGAGAACCTCTAAAAATCTTATTAGACTGTTATGCTAAAACTCATTAATGAGAGGAGCAAAGCAGCATATGTTTGCTGTAATTTTATTACTTTTGGGGGTTGGTTTAACTCAATTGCAACCCCCTCAACCTATGTATGTTGGTGCAGGATATGGTACAATAGTCATGGGTGCAGTTTGGATTGTAATTATGATAATACGTGATTATAGAAAATAGTCTTTGTTATCTATTTATTGAATACATCAAGTTGCTTGCTAATTACTAGGCAGTAAATCTGAGTTCCTAATTCTCTTGAAAGATTTTAAACCAACCACATCTCTCACAAAATCATGCCTACTAAGGGTTATGGAACTATTGGATTAAAACCTGCAATTCTATCGAAATTACAAAAGGCTACAGATGAATATTATCCTGGCATGTTCCTTCCAAGCGCATTAATAATTTTGATGAATGAAATTAAACGTGAATATTATTCTGTAGAAATGCACAGCATGAAAGTAGATTTTTCTGGAACATATACCTCTTTGACTATCCGATGGGATGTTAAAGAGTGGCTTGAAGTAAATTACACAAATTTGAAAGAAGAATATAACCAAAAATATAAGGTAAACAACTTCACAAAATTTGCAAGTATTTTCGCCCTTAATATGTTTGAATCAAAAGCCAAAGTACAGAATTATATTGTCAAGTTAAATGAATCTGATTTTCGTTGGCTTGTTGATGAATATAAAAAACAACAAAAGGAATATGACACAAAATATGGAACACAGACATTTGAACAATTTGCAGATAAATTTCTTAAAGAATTATTTGAAAAATTGCGTGTCGCCAAAAAAATTCTAAACTCCTGATTACAAATGCGTAGTTTACTAATAACCTAAATACAGGAAAACTGATCAAATATTTTTATTATTAATCTCTCTAAATCTTAAATTATACTTAATTTATATCGGTACTTATAAGAAATCTACATCTGACTTTGCAATTTTTATATTATAACATAATATCGATTTAAATATGAAATTAAAAGAATTTTGTCTATGATTGCAGAAATAATCTTTACCGGCGCAATTCTTAGCTACTGTACTATCTTTACATGGTACATTAAAAGCAAGTTGCATCCTGGAATCGAAAGAAGATTAGATGTAATTGGAACTCATACTGAGTTACAAATCACAGAAAAAATACAAAAAAAGAGGTCTTAAATTCTCTGGAACTTTCTATAACTAATTTTTTAAATCATTAATTATTGAAAGATCTACAATGGTATCATTGTATCGATTAGTCTAGCATTAGTAACTTGACCATCATTTTCTTGAATCACAAGATCTACTGTGTATTTTTTGTTGTTTGACAGAAACGTTACTTGTACATCCCAAGAATCTCTTGGCCCTTTCTCTGGTAGAGCAAACAATTCTCTGATTTTGAAGTCTTTGATGTCGCTTCCATACAATGCCTCAGTCACTTTTTTTGATGCTTTTTCTACATCTTCTCTTGTCTTAACTGGGTTCATGTTAGATTTTATCCTTGTAAATATAAAAATATATTGTTCCTGACTGAAACACTAGAACAAATTGTATAGTCTTGCCAATGATAATTTTTCTGCTGGTTTAATAGTTGCTAGTTTTCCATTCACTTTAACTGTATAAGTTTCAGGGTCAATTTCTATTTTAGGGACAAGATTGTTATGTATCATGTTTTTCTTACCTATCGTTCTACAATTTTTAACTGGAAGTAATTTTTTTTCCAGTCCAAGCTTTTCTGCTATTTTATTTTTTATCGCAAGTTTTGACGTAAATGTTATCGATGTGGAATATTTAGCTCTACCCATTGATCCAAACATAGGGCGATAATAAACTGGCTCTGTAGTAGGAATAGATGCATTAGGGTCACCCATGAGAGAATATGCAATGAAGCCTCCTTTTATTACAAGTTTTGGTCTTACACCAAAGAATGGTGGTGTCCAGATAACAATATCAGCAAATTTTCCAGGTTGAAGGGAACCAACATAATCTGAAATACCATGTGTTATTGCAGGGTTGATGGTAGTCTTTGCAAGATATCTCTTGACACGTAAATTATCATTGTCGCCTTTTTCTTCCTTTAACTTACCAGTCATTTTTTTCATTTTGTCTGCAGTCTGCCATGCTCTGATATTGACTTCACCAACTCTGCCCATTGCTTGACTATCAGAAGAATACATGCTTAAAGCACCAATGTCATGCAACACATCTTCTGCAGCAATTGTTTCACCTCTAATTCTAGATTCTGCAAATGCCACATCTTCTGGTACTGAAGAATTTAGATGATGGCAAACCATCATCATATCCAAATGTTCGTCTAGTGTATTTACAGTATATGGTCTTGTAGGGGTTGTTGAAGAAGGCAAAATATTTTTTTCACCAGCGATCTTCATGATATCTGGGGCATGTCCCCCACCAGCACCTTCTGTATGATAAGTATGAATTGCTCTTCCAGCAATAGCCTCGATTGTGTCATCAACAAAACCACATTCATTCAAAGTATCACTGTGGATGGCAACTTGAGTATCGGTTTTGTCTGCAACTCGTAATGCGGCATCAATTGTGGCAGGAGTAGAACCCCAATCTTCATGTAATTTTAATCCACATGCACCAGCTTCAATCTGTTCCATCAAAGCAGGTTCTAAAGAATCATTTCCCTTGCCTAAGAAACCAAAATTCATGGGTAGTTCTTCAACTGCTTCTAACATTCTATGTATGTTCCAAGGTCCAGGGGTACATGTTGTAGCATTAGTGCCATCTGCAGGTCCAGTACCACCGCCAATCATAGTAGTTGTTCCGCTGCATATTGCCTCTATGACTTGTTGTGGAGAAATAAAATGGATATGAGTATCAATTGTCCCTGGAGTACATATTGTATGTTCTCCAGCTATGACCTCTGTATTTGATGATATTATCATATTTACACCGTTCATAACATTTGGGTTTCCTGCCTTCCCAATTCCTGCTATCAAACCATTTTTTATGCCAATGTCTGCCTTGATGATCCCAAGAATCGGATCCATGATAATGGAATTTGTAATTACTAGATCAAGTGCGTTCTTACTAGTTACTCCACTGGCTTGCCCCATTCCATCACGTATACTTTTTCCTCCTCCAAACACAACCTCGTCTCCATATGTTAGCAAGTTTTTTTCAATTTCAATGATTAGATCAGTATCTGCAAGCCTGATTTTATCGCCTACAGTAGGTCCATACAAATCTGAGTATTGTTTTCTTGGAATTTTTAGTACCATCTATACCCTGTCTTTGAATCCTTTCTCTTTTGCTTTCTTAATCGCTGAATTTTTCTTGAGATCTAATTTTCCATTGACAAGTCCATTGAAACCATATACAATTCTCTTGCCACCATATTCTGTTATCTCAACTTCTTTAGTATCACCTGGTTCAAACCTGATTGAAGTCCCTGCTGGAATGTTAAGATGACATCCATATGCTTTTTCTCTTGTAAATGCAAGAAATTTGTTTACCTCAAAAAAATGCGTATGAGAGCCAACTTGGATGGGTCTATCACCTGTGTTACTTACTTTGATTTTTAGCGTCTTTCTTCCAACATTTGCAATTACTGGATCTTTGGATAGAAAATATTCACCAGGAATCAAATTAGATCACACAATTGGATCATGAACAGTTACAAGTTTAGTTCCATCTTCAAATGTAGCTTCTACTTGTACAGTTTTTACAAGTTCAGGAACTCCTGGTAAAACATCATTTCTTGTTAGCACTTTTCTGCCGGTTCGCATCAACATGGAAACAGATTTGCCATCTCTAGCACCTTCCACAATGTGATCAGCAATCAGGGCTACAGATTCAATATAATTAAGCTTCAGATGTCTTGACTTTCTTTTACGTGCCACCTCGGCAGTCATAAAAATATACAATTTGTCAATATCTTTTGGTGTAAGCATCATACAATGAATGACATATCGACGCTTCATGTATTTATAATTGACTTCAAATAAACAAAATTCCTATTCTTGGAAAAACATAATTTCGATGGTAAAAGTGTATTATTGTGCATACAATAACTTCTGTTGTTGGCAATATTTTTCAGAATAAGACACTTCAAAGTATTTACAAACAAATGAAATCTGTTGGAAATTATGAAAGATTGCAAATCTCCAGATTAGAAATGGAACGAAACAGATTAAGAAGAAGAACTGATAGAGGAACAGATGTGGGATTGGTGCTGAAATCTGAAACAAAACTGCAGCACGGTGATGTATTATTATCTACGCCAAAGAAATTTATCGTTGTTGAACAGTTGCCGGAAAAAATCATCTCAATTAGACTAAAGAAAAAATCAAAGAACCTGACCCCATTATGTGTAATGATAGGTCACATTATAGGAAATAGACATCGACCAATTGCAGTTGATAAAGGCGTGATCTCCTTTCCTATACAGGCAGATTCTGAAGTTGACGTATTTAGAAAGTTATTACATGCTGTAATAGACCATATAGAACTGAAAGTAGAAGAAAGAATCTTTCAACCAGTAAGGGGAATGGATGTACATGAACACTAATGAATTTCACCTCATGCAGCTTGCAGATTCTTTTTTCCCATCTGGTATGTTTGGCATGTCAGGTGGATTGGAATCTTTTGTTAAACATGATAAGATTAAAACTAAAAGAGACATTTTACAATTCATACGACAACAAATACATTTTCAACTTGCACCTTGTGACTGTGTTGTTTTATATGAAGCAATGATTGCAGCACAAAATAATGATATTTCTAGAATAGTTGATATTGATAACAGATTTTTTTCAATGAAGCTAATTAAGGAAATTAGAAATGCCTCTGTTAGATCAGGGCCACAAATGATGAATTGTGTGATCTACATGACTTCTAATAAAGAAAATAAATTTGCTCGTAAATTTCAAAGCAAAATAGAATCAAAACAAAGTGTAGGCACATATCCAGTTTGTTTAGGAATTTCTGCAAATTGTCTTCATATATCAAAACAAAGTGCTGTCAAAATGATGCTTTATTCTTACAGTGTAAGTGTAATAGGAGCAGCACTGAGATTGGGAATAATTCAACATTTAGATGGTCAATGGATTCTTACTTGTTTAGAAGAAGAAATTAACATATTAATCAAAGACATTCCAAGAAAATCTCTTAACGATATGTGGCAGCTAACTCCATTTACAGATATTTTACAAATGGAGCACGAGCATGATTATTCTAGAATGTTTATTACATAATTTTAGTAGCTATTTTCATGCCTAGTAACAGATCAATTCCAAAACTTGGAATAGGTGGGCCTGTTGGTTCTGGTAAGACACGACTAATTGAAATGCTTGTACCCATTTTAAGCAAAAAGGGTTATCGATGTTGCATAATTTCAAACGATGTTATATCTAAAGAAGATGCGGAACGAATGCAACGCACGTTAGCCACAGAATTAAAAATAATGCCAGAAGACATGATTATAGGAATTGCAACTGGTGGTTGTCCACACACAGCTATCCGCGAAGATCCCTCGATTAATCTGGCAGTTGTAAGCGAAATTGAACAAAAGGATCCCACCTTGGACTTGATAATAATAGAAAGTGGTGGCGATAACATTATGACTACATTTAGTCCTGCACTAGCAGATTATTTCATCTATATTGTAGATGTTTCTGGAGGAGACAAATATCCACGCAAGGGCGGTTTGGGAATAGAAAGCTGCGACCTTCTTGTAATTAACAAGACTGATTTAGCATCATATGTAGGAGCAGATCTTTCAATAATGGAGCGTGATGCAAAATTAATCAGATCAAACAAACCATTTGAATTCGTTAACTGTAAAACTGGTTCAGGCGTACATCATATCGCGAAACATATAATCAATGATTTACTATTTGACAAAAAACCTATACAAAAACCGAGACATAAATGATGAATTCAAAAATCCCCCGCCAATTTCAGTCCTACGGTAAACTCAAACCTTCTCTAGTTAGTAATAATGGAATTATAAAAATAGAACTTGCTACAGACACAGATTCTAAAACCTTCATTAAAGACTTGCAAACAAAAGCCCCACTTTTAATTCAAAAAGCAATGTATCCTGATACCAAATTTCCAAAAACTGCTCATATCTATATTATGTCATCATCAGGTGGAATACTACAAGGTGATAAAATGGAAATTGACATAATAGCTGGCGAGAATACCTCATCATATGTCACTACACAAGCAGCCACGAAAATATACAAAATGGAAAAAAGCCATGCATCACAGTATGTAAATGTCTCTACTCAGAATGGCAGCTATGTAGAATTTCTACCTAATCAAATCATTCCTTATAAATCATCTAAATTTTATCAAGAAGTTAATCTAAAAATTGGAACAAATTCCACAATGATATATTCTGAAATAATTTCTGCAGGGCGACTAGCATCTGGAGAAAAATTTGATTTTGATATCTGTTTTCTTCGTCTAACTACATATGATGAAAATGATAAGATACTCTTTTCAGATGTACTTAATATGGAACCTAAAAAAAACAGTAAAGAATTTGAATATCTATTTGCAAACAAGACAATTTGTTCTACTGTCTACATAATCACAAAATCAGCCAAATATGAAAAAATAAGTTCTGAAATTAACTTAGCTATAAAAACAAAATCTATGTTAGCAGGATATTCAGCATTGCCTTATGATTCTGGGATGGTTGTAAGAATACTTTCAAATTCTATAGATGACATAAAAGATCTAATTAGTACTATAGTTAATATTGTTCGGATGAATGTGCTGTAAAATTATACATTGATACAACAATAATTCCAAATACCATGTAAAAAAATTGAACTGTAGCAAATTGATTTGTTTTAGATATTTGTTCTACTGATTTTCATTAATTGTATCGAAACTGACACATTTTTATAATTATCAAATCTATGGGAGAGATTATGAATCCAACAGAATATCTATTGGGTGAAGACGTAAGACAAAGTGAAGGTGAACAGGCACGCAGATATAATTTACTTGCAGCTAAATTGATTTCTAAACTTATCAAAAGTTCATTGGGGCCGCGAGGATTTGAAAAAATGTACATCGATCTTTTAGGTGAAATTACACTTACAAAAGACGGTGCAACAATGCTACGTAAAATTGACGTAGAACATCCTGCCGCCAAAGTCTTGATTGAGGCATCAAATGCTGTAGACAATGAGGTAGGAGATGGAACTATCTCTGTAGTGGTCTTAGCTGGTTCTCTTGTTGAAAAGACTGAAGAATTATTGGATATGGGAATCTCTCCATCTACAATTGAGACTGGATATATACGTGGATTAGAAATTGCACTTAAAACTCTGGAGAAAATTGCTAAACCATATAAGAATTCTGATAGAAGTATTATGGAAAAACTTGCTAATACTTGTCTGGCTTCAAAAGCAATATCTTTTCTTGCCCTAAAAGAAAGTATTGTTGCAAAACTTGTAGTTGATGCATTTTGCACTATTGCAGATTTTGTAAATAATAAAATCGAAGTTGATGACATAAAGATTGAAGAAAAACCAGGCAATACGTCAGACATCCAACTTGTTAAAGGCATCGTTATTGATAAGACCATTGACAATTCTGGCATGCCTAGACTAATCAACAATGCAAAAATTCTTCTTATCAATGAAGAGCTTGATGATAAACGGACAAAGACTGACGCAGAAATCATTGTCACATCACCAAATCAAATTCAGTCATATTTGACCAAAGAATCAGATGTGATAAAACTAAAGACCCAGAACATAATTAATTCTGGAGCTAATGTAGTAATTTCACAAAAAGGGATCAATCTTCTTGCACAACATTATCTTGCAAAGGCAGGCATTATCTCAGTCAAAAGAGTAAAAGAAAATGATTTGTTTTGGCTTCAAAAAGCAACAGGTGCAACTATTACCAACGATCTAGAAAATATCTCTGAAAAATATCTTGGTTACGCTGGTAAAGTATACGAAAAATTTGTTGGTGATGATAAAATGGTATTAGTTGATGATTGTAGAAGTCCTAAATCTGTAACACTTTTACTTAGAGCAAACTCAAAGATGCTACTTGATGAATACCACCGTTCAGTATTAGATGCAATTTCAGTTCTAAAAGATTTTTTCATAAAACCATTAATTGTAGGTGGTGGGGGATCAGTTGAAGCAATCATTGCAGATAGAATTAGAAATAAAGCACGCTCAATAAGCGGCAGAGAACAAATTGTAATACAAAAATTTGCAGATGCATTAGAAGAGATACCACTTACCATTGCAAGAAATGCAGGCATGAATGTGGTTGATGTTATTACTCAATTGAGATCAAAAAACTCTATATCTTCTGAGGAAAAAAGATGCTCTTGGTATGGAATTGATGCAATAGAAAGAAAGGTAAAAGAAATGTTTTCTCAAAACATCATTGATCCATATTTAGTTAAAGAACAAATTCTTAAGACTGCTATAGAAGTAACCATTCAACTGATCCGTGTTGATCATGTTCTTATGGCAAAACCTGTAATGTATACTCATACTCATGCAGATGGTACAACACACACTCATGCTGAAGGACAGAAAAAACATGATCATTTTGATAATCTAGGAAAACAACAACGTCCTTCACATCATTATTATTAAACTAGTTTTCTGGTTTTTGTAAACAGATTCTAAAGATCCATTTGTCAAATCTCTATTGTATTCTTGTTAATGATTCAATTAGATGATTTATTTGTAAGTCCTATACAGTAATTTTTGTGAGACAACAATACAAAGAATATCTCAAACTGAACAAGAATATACTGTTTGGGTATGTTGCATCCGTTACCATTTCAGCAATAGCCGCACAATTATTTTCTGAACAAGAATATTATCTTAACACAACTTTTACGCTTTTAGTAGATTATTCCGTGTATCTTTCTACATTTGGTGGATTGTATTACGTTGATAATAGAAAAAAATACAAATTAAAATCAGGAGAAATTGATTGGCATGTACTCAAAAAAGATCTCATCAAACTCATATCATCACTAGGCATTGGTGAAATTATATACATAATAGCTAGATGGGTTTTGCAATATTATTTGCTTACTGAAGTCTACGAGCCATATCTAGCATCAATTATATCGCAGTCTATTTCGTTTATTCTCTTTTTATTAGTTGTAAACTTGGGCATAAAAATATCAGGTCTATATAGAGATGGTGTTTAACATTTATGTCGATGGTTCTGGAGGACCAAACTCTGGATTTGGTTTTTTTGTGAAAGAGACTGGTGAATCATTTTACAAAAAAGAAGCAAATATTACAAATAATCAAGCAGAATACATGGCAATAATTTTAGTATTGAAAAAATTTATAGATTTTAAGGATGAAATCATAATATACAGTGATTCCAAAAATACTGTCTCTCAACTAAATCATGAATATGCAATAAATAGTCCAGAACTTAGGGCTCTGGCCATGGAATCTTGGAATCTCATAGGAAAGTATTCGAATCTAAAGATAAAATGGATTCCAAGAAAAGAAAATCTAGCAGGAAAGATGCTTGGAAGTTAATAACGGGGTGACGAATAACTTATTATACAAATCAATTGATCTCAATTCGTTAAAATGGCAGAGTCAGTTTTTCTTTCTCCAAAATCCATCGCAATAATAGGTGCTTCAGATAAGGAAGGCAGTGTTGGTAGAGCAATCACATCTAACATAATGAAAGGTTACACAGGGAAAATTTTTCCAATAAGTCCAACACGAGAAACTGTATTTGACAAAAAAGCCTACAAGACAGTAATTGATGTTCCTGAAGAAATCGATCTTGCAGTAATTATAACAAAAAATGATGTGGTACCTTCTGTACTAGAAGAATGCGGCAAGAAAAAGATTCAAGGTGCTATTGTAATCACTGCTGGATTTAAAGAAGTAAATGAAGCGGGAGCTACACTTGAGAGAAAATTAGGGGAAATTGCTAAACAATACAATCTGAGAATCATAGGTCCCAACTGTCTTGGTGTGATGAATCTTGCACCACAGACAATGATGAATTCAACATTTCTAAAAATAACTCCAAAATCAGGTGGAATCGCGCTTGTTTCACAAAGTGGAGCTATTTGTGCAGCTTTGGTTGAAGATGCTAGCGCTCAAGGAATTGGGTTTTCTGCCGTAATTAGTATGGGAAATAAAGTAGACCTCAACGAAGTGGATATTCTAAAGATGCTTGCAGAACATGAACAAACCAAAGTCATAGTCATGTATCTTGAAGATTTAGGAAATGGCCAAGAATTTCTAAAAATTTGTAAACAAATAACACGTCTTAATCCAATAAAAAAACCAATTGTTGTTTTAAAATCAGGTCGAAGTCCAGAAGGTGCTAAAGCAGCCATGTCCCACACTGGAGCTTTGATGGGTTCTGACGAAATTTATGATGCATTACTAAAGCAGTCTGGTGCAATTCGCGTTGATACCATGGAAGAATTATTTGATTACGCAACAGCGTTTTCTAAACAGCCACTTCCAACACAAGGAGATCTTGTCATTGTTTCTAATGCAGGAGGACCAGCTATCATATCTACTGATGCCTGTTCCAAGCTTGGAATCAAAATGGCAAAAATCGAGGAAATAAGACCAAAGATTAATGCAGTTATCCCGCCTTGGGGTTCCTCTAGAAACCCAGTTGATATTGTAGGTGATGCAGATTTTAATAGATTTGATAATGTGCTAAATGAAGTTCTTGCACATCCAAATGTAGGTTCTGTTATTGCAATGTGTACTCCATCCGCAACATTGGATTACAACAAGCTTGCAGAGGTCATAGTTAACGTATCAAAAAAATATCCAAGCAAAACTATACTTGCAAGCCTCATGGGCTTAGACGAGGGAATCAAAAACAAAGAAATACTTGCACAGGGAGGCATACCACACTATACATATGCAGAGACTGCTATCCGCTCTCTTAACGCAATGCTACGGTTCACTGAATGGTCTAAAACGCCCGAGGGTACCATTAGAAAATTTGCTGCAAATAAAAAGAGAGTTGAAAAGGTATTTGCACAAGTAAAAGCTGAAGGAAGAAAAAACCTTCTTGAAGAAGAAGGACAAGAAGTTTTACGAGCTTACGGATTTCCAGTACCAAAAAGTATTCTTGCTACGAAAGATAAAGAAGCAATACAATCTGCAAAAAAGATTGGTTTTCCGGTGGTGATGAAGATTGCATCACCACAAATTATACACAAATCCGATGCAGGTGGAGTAAAAGTTGGACTAAAAAATCCACAGGAAGCAAGAGCTGCGTTTAAAGAAATAATCAAGAATGCAAAAAAATACGACAAAAAAGCGATCATCAAAGGAGTCCTAGTACAAGAAATGGTAAAGGGCGGCAAGGAAACCATAATTGGTTCTAAATTAGAACCTGGGTTTGGACCTGTTGTAATGTTTGGTATGGGCGGAATCTACGTCGAGGTCTTAAAAGATGTTACATTCAGACTTGCTCCCATTACAGATAAAGAAGCAGATGAAATGATATCTTCAATTAAAACAAACAAGCTTTTGCTAGGAGTGCGTGGTGAAAAACCATCTGATCTCAAAAAATTATCTGAATGTATCCAAAGACTTTCCCAACTGGTAAGTGATTTTAAAGAAATAAAGGAACTTGATATGAATCCTGTTCTGGTCTTTGAAAAAGGAAGAGGCTGTAAAGCAGTAGATGTAAGAATAGGTCTTACCTGATCGCATATCTACACTTTTTGCCGCTAAAGGACATGCCTAAGATTTTATATTGCTATGACGAAGAATAAATGCATGCCAATTAGGACTGGTGCTGAGTACATACAAAGTCTCAGAGGACGAAATCTCAAGGTCTACCTTTTTGGAGAACGTGTAAAAGAACCAGTAGACCATCCAATTATACGCCCTTCAATTAACGCTGTTGCTGAGACATACGATCTCGCTGTAAGAGAAGAAGAACTTGCCACAGTACATTCCTCCATAACGGGACAAAAAATTAATCGATTTTTGCATATTGTAGAAAGTGCCACTGATCTTGTTAACCAAAATAAAATGCAAAGAAAACTAGGCCAAAATACTGGAACATGTTTTCAGAGATGTGTAGGCATGGATGCACTAAACTCACTTTATTCTGTTACATATGAAATAGATGAAAAATACAAGACAAACTATCACAAAAGACTTGTTGATTTTATCAAGATGGTTCAAACTGAAAATCTTGTAATCGGTGGTGCTATGACTGATCCCAAAGGAGACAGAAGTAAAGCTC
>Ga0209641_10000670_pt1 | contig 31721 bp, 32 predicted proteins | sample RifCSP16_1_FD_184022 | JGI IMG/M metagenome (GOLD analysis project Ga0209641, IMG submission 184022) | Soil microbial communities from Rifle, Colorado - Rifle CSP2_sed 16_1 (SPAdes) (version 2) | ecosystem: Environmental > Terrestrial > Deep subsurface > Rock core/Sediment | place: Rifle... | reverse complement strand
ATGAGCGAGACGTCGAAACGGAGATAGGGGAGGCGGCCATGGCCGGGAAAACGATCGTCGTTCTGGGCGGGGGCGTCGGGGGGCTCGTCGCCTCCAACGAGCTCCGCAAGAGGTTGGGGAGGGAACACCGGATTGTCCTGGTGGATCGGGATACGCGCCACATCTTCGCTCCCTCTTTCACATGGCTCATGCTGGGATGGCGCACCCCTCCCCAAATCATCCGGGATCTGAGCCTGTTGAGGAAAAAGGGGATCGAATACGTAAACGCCGAGGCGCTGGAGATCGACACGGAGAACAGGATCGTAAGGACCACCGCTGGGGACTTCGCGTATGACCATCTGGTCATTGCCCTTGGCGCCGAGTATAACCCGCATGGTATTCCCGGACTCGTCGAGACGGCTTGCACCCCCTATTCCCTGGAAGGGGCCGTGGAACTCAGGGAAGCCCTTAATGGTTTCGCCGGAGGGAAGGTGGCCGTCGTTATCTCCGCGCTTCCCTTCAAATGTCCGGCCGCCCCTTACGAAACAGCCCTCTTGCTGGAATACGCATTCAGGCAAAGGGGAATCCGGGACAAAGTCGATCTGCGCGTTTTCACCCCGGAGACGCTGCCGATGCCTGTCGCCGGAACTGAAGTGGGAACCGCCGTGAAGCGGTTCCTGGATGAACGGGGCGTCGGGTTTCAACCGCAGCACAAGCTTTCCTCGGTGGACCCGGGGAAAAAGGAGATCACTTTCGAGAACGGCCAGGAGGCCGCCTTCGACCTTCTTGTCGCCGTACCGCCGCACCGAAGTCCCGAAGTCGTCCGGAAGTCCGCCTTGGCGAACGAGGCGGGTTGGATCTCCGTGGACAGGAGAACGCTGAAGACGGAATTCGATAACGTCTACGCGCTTGGGGACGTCGTGTCCATTTCGCTCCCTGGCAGGTACCGGCCCGACGCGCCGCTTCCGCTTCCGAAAGCAGGAGTGTTCGCCCACTTCCAGGCATCGACGGTGGCCCACAATATCGCTTCCGAGATCAAGGGCGGAACCAGCAGGAAAGAGTTCGGCGGTAAGGGATACTGCTTCCTGGAGACCGGTTACGGGATGGCCGGCTACGGAAGCGGGAATTTCTACGGGGAGCCGCAGCCGGCGGTTACGTTTGGCCGACCCAGTCGACCCTGGCGCTTCGCGAAGGTCCTTTTCGAGAAATGGTGGCTCCATCACTGGTTCTAGGGAGTTGAAGATGCTCAATAGGATTATTCGTTACCGCCAGAGGCTGGTTGAGCTTTCGGCGACCCACCCGCGGTTCGTCGTGGGCCTGACGCTCCTCCTGACGGTCGCCTTCGGCCTCCAGTTTCCGAAGATCAGGATCGACACGGACCCCAAGAACATGCTCCCCGAGACCTCCCAGGTCCGGCGGTACAACGACCAGGTCGAGGGGTGGTTCGGACTGCACCCCGACGTGATCGTTGTAGGAATACGGAATGAAGGAGGTCTCTTCAACCCCGAAAGCCTCCGGCGTATCGAGCGGATCACGGATGAGATCCTCAAACTTCCCGGCGTCGTCGCGCGGGACGTGATCAGCCTCACCACGGTGGACGACGTGACCGTGGATGGGGATACCCTCCGGGCCCAGCCGCTCCTCGACCGCGTCCCCGAAAGGGAGGAGGGCCTTGAAGCGCTGAAGAAGCAGATGACCAGCAACCCCCTTGTGGTCAACCGGCTTGTTTCCGCCGACGGGAAGGTGTCGGCGCTCTATGTTCCCATCGAGAAGGGGGCGAACGGAAAGGAGATCGCGGACCGGATCAGGAAGATCGTCACCGCCGGGAAGGGACCGGAGCAGTTCTTCTTCGCAGGCGACCCCGTCGCCCGCGACACCTTCGGCATCGAGATGTTCCGCCAAATGGCCTGGTTCTCCCCCCTCGCGGGGATGGTGATGATGGCCGCGCTCTACTTCATGTTCCGAAGCGCGACCCTGGTGATCGCGAACATGGGCGTGGCGATGATCTCCATCGTCTGGGCGATGGGTTTCTTCATCGGCCTGGGGGTGCCGATCCACATCATGGCCTCGATGAGCCCCGTGTTCCTTATGGCCATCAGCACCGACACGGTGCACATCTTCAACGAGTTCTACTTCCGGTATAAAGAAGTGGGGGACAAACGGGAAGCGATCCTCCGCACAATGGAGGCCACCGGGACCCCGATCGTCTATTCGGACCTCACCACGGCCGCGGGCTTCGCCTCTTTGGCCGTAGGCCCCATCGTCCCCGTGAAGATCTTCGGCCTCCTGGTGGCCTTCGGAACCCTGGTAGTCTTGTTGATGAGCTTCACGCTGGTTCCCGCCTTGATGGCCCTGATGAAGGAAGAGCGGATCGAGCGGGTGAACCTCAAAAAAGACCCGGGCGGGGTCGTTTCCCGGTTGCTTTACGGCGTGGGCCGCTTTGCGACGGGCCGCAAGACGGCGGTGATCCTCGCCGGCGCCCTGCTCATCGCCGTCTCGGCCGTGGGGATCGCACGGATCCGGGTCAACAACAATATGATCCACTGGTTCAAGGCCGGAAGCGATGTGCGGAAGGCCGACCGAATTCTGAATGAAAGCCTGGGAGGAACGGCCTCCCTGTACCTTGTCGCCGATGCGAAAGATGATGGAGGGATCGCGGATCCCCGGGTCTTGCGGTCGCTGGAAGGGCTCCAGAAAGCGATCGAAAAGCAATACCCCGTGGGGAAAACCGTTTCCGTAGCCGACTATGTGAAACGGATCAACCGGGTTCTCCACAACGACGATCCCGCCTATGAGACAATTCCCGACTCCCGGGAGACGATCGGTCAGTACCTTCTCCTGTTCAACATGGCGGCCAAGCCGAGGGATCTGAACAACGTCATCGACTATCCGTACCGGAAGGCCAACGTGGTGGTTCAGCTCCGGTCCTGGGACGCCGTGGACACGAAAGCCCTCCTCGAAAAGATCCGGGGCGATCTCCGGGCGGATCCTATCCCGGGGGTCGAGATCCGGCCGGCGGGGATCGCCTATTTCAACATGGTGTGGAACGACGAGGTCTTGTGGGGGATGCTCTCCGGTTTCCTCGCGTCCTGCGTGCTCGTCTTCGTGCTCCTGGTCCTGGCCTACCGCTCCTTCTGGTGGGGGATCGTCAGCTTTCTTCCCCTGTTCTTTACCATCGTCCTCATCTACGGAGTGGTGGGGTTCGTCGGGAAGGACCTCGACATGCCCATCTCCGTCCTTTCAACCCTCTCCCTGGGACTGGCCGTTGACTTCGCCATCCACTTCGCGAGCCGCTTCCGGCAGAGGTACGGGGAGACGATGGATGTGCAGGAGGCTCTCCTCTGGACCGTGGCCCGCCCGGGGAAGGGGATTCTCCGGAACGCCGTGCTCTTCGCCTCGGGCTTCGCCGCGATGATCTTCGCCGCCCTGACCCCGTATATCACCGTGGGAATCTTCATGATGGCGATCATGCTGCTTTCGGCGGCGGCCACGATCCTGTTGCTCCCCTCGCTCATCGTCCTTTTCTCCCGGCGGTTGACGAAAGAAGTTTAGGAGGTTTGCGATGGCGAAAAGATGTTTCGTTTGGCTTTCGGCGGTTGTTTTGCTGTTTCCCCTGATCGGCGGCCTCTTCTCCCGGGCCCTTGCCGGGACGCCCGGTGGGGCGGAGGAGTTCATGCGGCGGTCTGCGATGGTGCAGTTCTACTCCGGCAACGACATGAGGGCGAAAGTGACGATGAGGCTCCTGAGCAAGGAGGGAGGCGAGAGGGTTCGGGAACTGATCATGACGAGGAGGAACGTAAAGGCCGGGGGAGACCAGAAGTATTTCATCCTGTTCCTTCAGCCAGCCGACGTGAGGGACATGACCTTCCTCGTCTGGAAATATCCGCTCAAGGACTCCGACCGCTGGCTCTACATCCCGGCCATCAAGCTGGTCAAGAGAATCGCGGCCAACGACAAGCGGTCCAGCTTCGTCGGCTCCGACTTCAGCTACGAGGACGTCTCGGGGAGGGCGGTGGAGGAGGACAACCACACGCTCCTCCGGGAGGACAAATACGGTGGAATAGAGATCCTGGTCATAAAAAGCGTCCCGAAAGACGAGAAAAGCGCCGATTTCGGCTACAAGGTATCCTGGATCGACAAAGGGAATTTCGTCCTCTGGAAGGAAGAGTACTACGACAAGCGCGGCGCCCTTTTCAAGGTCTTCACCGCCGACGAGGTAAAACCCATCCAGGGGTTCCCCACCACGGTCAAGCGCACGATGAAGAACGTGCAGACCGGGCACTGGACGGAGGCGGCCTACGGGGAGGTGAAGTACAACCTGGGACTCACCGACGGCGTCTTCACCGAGCGGTCCCTGAGGAACCCCCCGAAAGAGCTGGCCAGATGAAATGTTTTGCGGCAGTCGCCCTCTCGGCGGCGCTGTCTCTGTACCCCTACGCATCTGTTCTTGCCCTCTCATTGCACGGGTTCGTCGAGGGTGCGGGAGGTATCCGGTTGAAGGATGATCCTGCCCAGGCCCGGGACGCCACTATGGGCGAAGGGCGGCTCCAGGTCGAACTTTCCCAAGATGGTCCGGCCGACAGCCGGCTTTTCTTCAAGGCCGACCTGATCGGGGATGGAGTGGAGGAAAGGGGGGATGCGGACCTCCGGGAGTTCTACCTGGACGTTTCTCCCGCGCAGGTCATCGACATCCGCGCCGGGCGGCAGATCCTCACCTGGGGGACGGGCGACCTGCTCTTCATCAACGACCTGTTCCCCAAGGACTTCGTTTCGTTTTTCATCGGGAGGAGCCTGGAATACCTGAAGGTTGGTAGCGACGCGGTGAAGTTCAGCCTGTATCCCGGCCCCTTCTCCCTGGATCTTGTCGCCGTTCCTCATTTCACACCGAGTGAAGTTCCGCAAGGAGAGCTGCTTTCCTTCTTCAACCCGTTTACCAACCGGATTGCGGCCCCCGGCGAGAGCCTGTCCATGAGGAAGCCCACCGCAACCCCGGCGAATACCGAACTCGCCTTAAGGCTTTATCGGACCTTCGGAAGTTACGAGGGCACCCTCTACGGATTTCGCGGCTTCTTCAAGGAGCCTGCGGGCATGGATCCGGCCGACGGGACGCTCTTCTACCCGAAGCTGTCGGTTTACGGTGCCAGCATGCGGGGGCCCTTCCTTCAGGGCGTCGCGAGTTTCGAATTCGGTTATTTCGATTCCCGGGAGGACAGGCCGGGAACGAATCCCTTGATCGAAAATTCTTCCCTGAGGTACCTGCTGGGCTACGAGCGGGAGCTCCGGACCGATTTTACCGTCCGCGCCCAATATTATCTGGAGCAGATGCTGGGTTACGGGGCATATAAGGCTTCTCTCCCCCCCGGAGCGCCGGAAAAGAAGGAATATCGTCACCTTCTCTTCCTGCGCTTGACCCGGTTGCTCCGCTACCAGACGGTGGAGCTTTCCTTAATCGTTTTTTACAGCCCTTCGGACGAGGACGGCATGGTCAATCCCCAAATCTCCTACAAGATCACCGACCGGCTGTCCGTCGCGTCGGGGGCCAACGTCTTCTTCGGGAAGAATGACTTCACCCAGTTCGGACAGCTCGACAAGGACGACAATCTGTACCTTCGATTGCGGGCCAGCTATTAAGGAGGGTCGATGGACCGGAAAATCTTCGAAGTCTTATGAAGGAGGATCAATGAAGAAGAATTACGATCTTTCCACACGGTGCGTACATGCAGGGGAGGTAAGAGACGCCGAGGGATCCCCGCACACGCCGATCTACAACACCACCACCTTCGGGTTCCGTTCTACGGCCGATCTCCTCGACGTGGTGGAAGGGAGACGCCAGGGGAACCTCTACACAAGGTACGGCTTGAACCCGACGATCAGGAGCGTGGAGGCCAAGCTCGCAAGCCTGGAAAACGCGGAGGCGGCCCTCGTGTTCGCCTCGGGCATGGCGGCGGAGGCGGCGCTCTTTTTCACCCATGGCCGGGAGGGGATTGTTTGCCTGGGGAACGCATACGGCGGCACACTGGCATTGCTCACCGATCAACTGCCCCTTGTAGGGATACCGACAACCCTGCTCCTGGGAGATGAGGTAGGGAAGCTGGAGGAAGTTCTGAAAGAGGGGCAGAGCCTTGTCTTTTTTGAAACCCCCACGAACCCGACGATGGAGATCTTCGACATAAAGGAGATCGGTAGGCTTTCCCACACGTACGGCGCCCTCGTGGCCGTCGATAACACCTTTGCCTCGCCCATCAACCAGCAAGTACTGGCTCTCGGCGCGGATATCGCCGTCCACAGTGCCACCAAGTACCTGGGAGGCCACAGCGACCTGACAGGTGGGGCTCTCATGGGGTCGAAGGAGCGGATCGAACCGGTTGCACCCTGGCGGAAGAACCTGGGACAGATGATGGCTCCGGAAGTCGCCGCACTTCTGTCGAGGAGCCTGCGGACGCTCCCCATTCGCGTGGAGAGGCAGAACAAGACCGCGCAGGCCGTTGCGGAAGCGATGAGAAACCATCCGAAGGTCGTCAGGGTCCTTTACCCGGGGCTGCCGGATTTCCCGCAGCACGATCTGGCGAGATCCCAGATGTCCGGATTCGGGGGGATGCTGACCGTGGAGATCGACGGGTCGGATAAAGACGCAACGAAGGTCGTCGACAGCCTTGAGCTTTTCATCATTGCACCGAGCCTCGGTGGTCCGGAAAGCCTTGCGACTCAGCCAAAATCCACCACTCACCACGGGCTGGCACCGGGAGAACGGCTGAAGAGAGGAATCACCGATTCCATGATCCGCTTCTCTATAGGAATGGAGGCGGCAAAGGATCTGATCGAAGATCTGAACAATGCCCTGGAGAACGTTTGATGGTTTTTTTTTCGAAGAAGGGGGTGAACCCGTGAGTCGACATATTTACCTCGACTTCAACGCCAGTACCCCGATTGCCACGGAAGTGGTCGAGGCGATGCGGCCGTTCCTGACCGATCATTACGGCAATCCGTCCAGCCTCCACTGGGCGGGAGTCCCGGCGAAGGACGCCGTGGAAAGAGCCAGGGGGCAGGTGTCGGGGCTTTTGGGATGCGACTCCACGGAGGTCGTCTTCACCAGCGGCGGCAGCGAGTCGAACAATCACGCCATCAAGGGGATTTTCTTCGCCGTCCGGAACAAGGGGGACCACATCATCACGACCGCCGTCGAACATCCCGCAACGACCAACCCATGCCGGTTCCTGGAAACGCTCGGGGCAAGGGTGACGGTCCTCCCGGTGGATCGGTGTGGGATGGTGGACCCGGAAGACGTGAGGCGGGCGATCGCGCCCAGGACGATCCTCATCACGGTGATGCACGCCAACAACGAAGTGGGCACGATCGAGCCGATCCCCGGGATTGCTGCAATCGCCCGCGAGACCGGGATTCCGTTTCATACAGACGCCGCCCAGTCCGTTGGGAAGATTTCAACCGACGTTGAAGAGCTGGGCGTGGATCTGCTCTCGGTCGCCGGCCACAAAGTCTACGCGCCGAAGGGGATCGGGGCGCTCTACATCCGGGAGGGGACGAAAATCGAGCCGTTTGTCCACGGCGCGGGGCACGAGGCCGGCCGCAGGGCGGGGACGGAAAACGTCCTTCTGGCCGTGGCGCTGGGGGCGGCCTGCGAGGCGGCGAGAAAATGGGGCGGATTGCCACAACTTCGCGTGCTGCGCGACCGGTTCTGGGAAGGGCTTAAAAATATCTTCGGCGAGAGGGTGACGCTCAACGGCCATCCGACGGAGCGGCTGCCCAACACGCTCAATGTCAACTTCGTCGGCCGTGTCGGCGCGGAGGTCCTCGCATCGCTCTCCGGGGTGGCGGCCTCGACGGGGTCCGCATGCCATGCCGGCTCTGTAACCCTTTCTCCGGTTCTTGCCGCGATGGGTGTTCCTCCCAAGGAAGGGATGGGAGCAGTCCGGTTCAGTCTCGGCCGGACGACAACGTGGAACGAACTGGAAGAGGTCCTAGACCGGCTTAGGTCGAATTCGTAGTGGGTCGGGGAGGAACAAAACGGCATCGGGGAGAAGGTACATGACGTATGAGGATCTGAAAGCCGCGCTTCGCGTCTTCGGGCTCGGCGAACGCGCCACTCTCCAAGAAATCAAGACCCGCTATCGGGATCTGGCGAAGCGGCATCACCCCGATTGCGGGGATAGGGAGGATACGGAGGAGATTTACCGGGTGAACGAGGCCAACCGGGTAATTCTGGAGTATGTGGAGTCTTACCGCTATTGCTTCTCGGAACGGGAGTACCTGGAGCAGAATCCGGAGGAGCAGCTCCGGAGGCGGTTCATGGCCGATCCGCTGTGGGGGAAGGGCTGACCGGTTTCGGTCCCATAGCCGAGGCATACGACCGGTGGTACGAAACGCCGGAAGGGAAAGACATCTTCAACGCGGAATTGAAATGTCTTCGCTCACTTCGCGGGCAGGGTCACGGTCAATGGTTGGAAGTGGGTGTCGGCACGGGTCGATTCGCCCGCTCGCTCGGGATTGCCAAAGGAATCGATCCTTCACCGCGAATGCTCGAGATCGCGGCGAGCCGCGGCATCGGAACCTATGAGGGAAGCGCCGAAAACCTTCCCTTTCTGGAGAGCTCATTCGACGGAGTTCTCATGGCGCTGACGCTCTGTTTCGTTGCGAACGCCGAACAAGCCCTGAAGGAATGCCGGAGGGTACTGCGTCCCGACGGACGGTTTCTCCTCGGGACCGTACCTGCCGACAGCCCTTGGGGCAGAGAATACATCGAAAAAGCCTCCAAAAATCATCCTGTCTATGCGCTGGCCCATTTCCGAACAGCGGCTAAGACCGTGGAATTGGCCCAAAACGCCGGATTCGCGCTCATCCTTGCTGCGAGCACGATTTTCTGGAAGCCCGGTGAAGAACCCCGGCCGCAACCACGAGTCGAAAAAGGGATCGTCTCGGAGGCGGGATTTGTAGGATTGCTCTTCGAGAAAAGCTCCCGGAAATCGTCAAGTGGCAATGACTCGGAGGGCGAAGTGGGCCATCCCAATCAATGGTTTTGATCGAGATGACCATCTTTCAAATGATAAAACGCGTGACCCCGGAGACCCTTTACCGCAGCGTGGAATGAACTGGAGAAGGTTCTGCAAATGCTTGCGAAAATCGATTAGCCGACGGGAAACCAGTGCCGGGTGCGGTTGCAGAAGGAACACACGGAGAGCATCACCGGCACCTCCACGAGGACGCCGACCACGGTGGCAAGCGCGGCCCCCGATCCGGGTCCGTAGAGGGCGATCGCCGTCGCCACCGCCAGCTCGAAGAAGTTGCTCGCCCCGATGAGAGCCCCCGGAGCGGCCACGCTGTGGGGTACCTTCAGCCACTTCATCAGTCCGTACGCCAGGGAGGAGTTGAAATACACCTGGATCAGGATCGGGATGGCGATCAGGACGATGTGGAAGAAGCGCGTGGTGATGTTGTCCGCCTGGAAGGCGAAGATGCAGATCAGCGTGGCCAGCAGCGCCAGGATGCTGACAGGGTGGAGGACGGAGACGAATCGGTCGAACCACGCCTGCCCTCTGGTCCGGATCAGAATCCCCCTGGAAACGACCCCTGCCGAAAGCGGAATGACGATGAAGAAGATGACCGAGTACAGCAGAACGATGAACGGGACCGTGAGAGAGGACGCCCCGCGGACCAGGAGCGTCACGATCGGTGCGAACAGGACCAGCATGATCAGGTCGTTGACCGACACCTGCACGAGGGTGTATGCGGGGTCCCCTTCCGTCAGGTGGCTCCATACGAAAACCATGGCCGTGCAGGGGGCTGCCGCCAGGATGATGACCCCCGCCACGTACTGGTCGGCCAACTCCGGGCCGATCCAGGGGAAGAAAACGTGCTTGAAGAAAAGCCACCCGATGAAGGCCATCGAGAACGGCTTGACCACCCAGTTGACGAAGAGGGTGACCATGAGCCCCTTGGGCTTCTTGCCAACTTCCAGGATCGAGGAGAAGTCCACCTTGAGCATCATCGGGTAGATCATCAGCCAGATGAGCACGGCGATGGGGATGTTGATCTGGCTCCCCTTTCCGAACTCCAACGACCGGATTGCGCGGATGGCGTCGGGAAACGCCTTGCCCAAAAATATCCCCGCCAGCATGCAGAAGGCCACCCAGAGGGTCAGGTAGCGTTCAAAGAGGTTGAGGGATTTTTCTGCTTTCATGGTTTCCCGATCTGGGAGCATTGATTTGAAATTAGAGGTTATGCTATTATGTCATATCGTCAATTGTCAATGTAAAGGAGGCCGCATGTCGCTCCGGGATTACGAGAGGGTATTGAAATCCGTGGCCGACCCGACCCGGGTCCGTATCCTGAAGCTCCTGGAAAGCGGCGAGATGTGCGTCTGCCAGATCATCGCCATCCTCGAGTTCAACCAATCCACGATCTCGAAGCATCTCTTTCTCCTCAAGTTGGCCGGACTGGTCAAGGAGCGGCCGGAGGGAAAGTGGGTGCATTACTCCCTTGACGGTTCCGGCGGCTCCCTTTACGCCAGGAAGATGCTCCGGTCCTTGAAGGGGTGGCTCAACGACGACCCGGTGATCGGGAAGGACCGGAAACGGGGGGCGATCGCCCGGGAGGTGGGGCCGATGGGAATCTGCGAGCGGGGGATGACGCTTCCGGCTCGCCGGGCGGCGGCATGCTCCCCCGCCCCCCGGAAAGAAGCGGTCGTTTCGAAATAACAGCTGGAGGAACGCATGAAGATCGCCATCCTGGGTACAGGCTGCTCCAAGTGCAAACAAACCGTCGAGGTGGTCCGCCAGGCCGTCCTCCAGGCCGGCGTGGATGTCTCCATCGATAAGGTCGAGGACATCCAGGAGATCATGAGGTTCAAGGTGATGAGGACGCCGGCGGTGGCCATCGACGACAAGGTGATGATTTCCGGCAGGGTCCCGACGATAGCGGAGGTCAAGTCGCTCCTGGTGCAGGCATAACGGGAATCGCGAGGACGTCATGAGCGATTGCTGCGGAAAGGGTCCGGCGAGCGCGGGAGAAACGTTGACCGCGACGATCCGATCCGGTGCGAAGGAGACGGCGAGGTCCCTCGGAACCGGGTTGCTGGCGCTGGGAATCTGGTGGCTGGTCTACCTGGGGCTGGACCCGTTCGCGAAGTGGGTCACATTTTCCCTCCTGACGATTCCGCCTGGGTCGCTCCTGGCCTCCGCCGTGGGGTTCTTCGTCTTCGAGGCCCCGAAGGTCCTGATGCTCCTGACCCTGGTGGTCTTTGCAGTGGGGATCGTCCGGTCCTTTTTCACCCCCGAGCGGGCGCGGCGCATTCTTGCGGGGAAGCGGGAGTCGGCGGGAAACATACTGGCGGCCCTGCTCGGCATCGTCACCCCCTTCTGCTCCTGCTCCGCGGTGCCGCTTTTCATCGGCTTTGTTACCTCCGGTGTCCCGCTGGGCGTGACCTTCTCCTTCCTGATCTCGGCACCGATGGTGAACGAGATCGCCCTGGTGCTCCTCTACGGCCTGTTCGGATGGAAGATCGCCGCGATCTACGCGGGAACGGGCCTGTGGATCGCCATGGTCTCCGGGTGGGTCATCGGCCGCCTGGGGATGGAGAAACACGTCGAGGCGTGGGTCTATGCCGCATCCGACGATGGAAATGGGGGCGAGGGGGAGGTTCGCCCGACCTGGCGGGAGCGTGTCGATTACGGCCTGGACGCCGTCCGGGACATCGTCGGGAAGGTGTGGCCTTACGTGCTCGCCGGGATCGCCGTCGGAGCCGCCATCCACGGGTACGTCCCGGAGAACTTCATGGCCGGGATCATGGGGGCCAGCGCATGGTGGTCGGTTCCGCTGGCGGTGCTGATCGGGATTCCGATGTACTCCAACGCGGCGGGCATCATCCCCGTCGTGCAAGCCCTCCTTGGCAAGGGGGCGGCGCTGGGCACTGTCTTGGCGTTCATGATGTCGGTGATCGGCCTGTCCCTGCCCGAGATGATCATCCTGCGCAAGGTTCTCAAGGTCCGGCTGATCGCCGCCTTCACAGGCGTCGTCGGCTCGGGGATACTGATCGTCGGATACCTGTTCAACGCGCTACTGTAAAGCTGCCGTCCGAAAGGGGAAGGCGAGGACCCCGTTAGGAGGCAGGCAGGGTTATTATCCGGGACCCGTGCTCCACGGGAGTTGCAATTCCTGTTGACACCCGGAGGCTCTCCGTGTTTTAATTCAATAATTCAATTATTAGCTTGAATATATAAAGGAGGCATAATGTCCAACAGCGGTCGACGATTCAAAGATGCCATCTATGAACAGTTCGCGCATATCGGCAAGGCGGTCTCCAGCCCCAAACGGCTGGAGCTCCTGGATCTGCTCTGTCAGGGCGAACGCACCGTCGAGGTCTTGGCAGCGGAGACGGGGATGACCGTGGCCAACGCGTCCCAACATCTTCAAGTACTGCGCTCTTCCCGGCTGGTGGAGGCCGAGAAGGAGGGGGTGTTTGTCCGCTACCGCTTGGCCGACCAGGCCGTATGTGAGTTCTTCAGGAGCATGCGGCTCCTCGCCGAAAGCAGGCTGGCCGAGGTGGAGCAGACCAAACGGAGGTTCCTGAGTGCGCGGGGCGAGATGGAACCTGTGAACCGGGATGAGTTGCTGGGGCGCGTTCGCACCGGAGCAGTGACCGTCCTGGATGTCCGGCCCGCCGAGGAGTACGTTGCGGGGCACATCCCCGGATCCATATCGGTTCCGCTGGAGGATCTGGAACGGAAGCTCTCGGAGCTGCCCCGCGATCAGGAGATCGTGGCCTATTGTCGAGGACCCTACTGTGTCCTGGCGATTCAGGCCGTGGAGATCCTCCGAAAGAGGGGATTCCAGGCTGCTCGTCTGGAGGATGGCGTTCAGGATTGGCGCGCCCGGGGCTTTCCCGTGGCCGTGGGCGATGAGAGACCTTCGCGATAAACCAACGCGTGCCGGAGGACGATCCATGACAGGAAGAGGAAAAGCCTTGCTGGCCCTGGCGGCCGTGGCCTCCACCGCAGTGGCGCTATGGCTAACCAACCGAGCGGTCACCCCCAAAGAGTACGCATGGAACGATGTCGTGGCGGAAGCCCGGAAAGGGGGATACAGGCTCGTCACGACGGATGAGCTATGGGAGCGATATCGCAAGGATTCCCAGGAGCTCCTGCTCGTGGACACCCGACAAGAGTGGGAGTATCGCACGGGGCATATCGACGGGGCCGTCAACTTCCCAATGGAGCCCACTTGGTGGTCCCGGTGGCGCAAGAAAAGCGACCTTGAATCTCTCCTGGGACCGGACAAGGATCGTTTCCTCGTGTTCTACTGAGCTGGACTCACATGAGTCCGCAGCGACTCGGCGGCCCGGGTGGCCGTTCAGCTTGGTTATAGAAACGTCTACCGTGATCCCCAAGGATATCCCCGATGGCAGGAGATGGGCCTGCCCGTGGCGAGCTCTCTCTCTGGTCCTGCCGAACCCGGGAGCGTCCCTGAATCGCCTGGTCCCTTGCACGGCTGGGCCATGCTCTGGACCCTGCTGGGGATCTTCATCGGTGGCGTAGCCCTCAACCTCACCCCGTGCGTGTATCCGCTGATCCCGATCACGGTCTCCTATTTTGGAGGACAGGCAGCGAGGGGAGGACAGGGGAAGCGAGGGGACTTGGTGACACATGGCCTCTGCTACGTCGGGGGCCTCGCCGCGACGAACTCGACCCTGGGTGCGGTTGCGGCGCTGAGCGGAGGCTTCATCGGGGCCTGGCTTCAGAACCCGATGGTCCTCCTCGCCCTGGCAGGGATCCTCCTTCTGTTCGCCACCAGCCTGTTTGGCTTTTGGGAGCTGCAGCTTCCCGCAAGGCTTACCCAAGTAGCTTCAAGGACTTACGCGGGCCACTTTGGCAGCCTCTTCATGGGCCTCACCCTGGGGGTGGTCGCCGCGCCGTGCATCGGGCCTTTTGTTTTGGGGCTGCTCACCTGGGTGGCAAGCATGGGAAGTCCATGGCTGGGGTTTCTCATCTTCTTCACCCTCAGCCTGGGCCTGGGGCTCCCCCTCTTCCTCCTGGCCCTGTTCTCCGGTCAATTGCAGAGGCTCCCGCGTTCGGGAGGTTGGATGCTCTGGGTGCGCAAGCTCATGGGATGGGTTTTGGTGGGTATGGCTGCCCATTTCGTGAGACCGCTCTTGCCCCAATCCTGGGATACCGCACTGCTCGCCATGATCGCCCTGACGGCAGGTATCCATCTTGGATGGCTGGACAAGAATCAGGCCGACTTCCGGTTCTTCTCCTGGTTGAAGACCGGCGCGGGACTCACGGGTTTGATCATCGCCACGACCCTGTTGACTTCATGGGCCATGCGAGGCACGGGGGTATCCTGGCAGCCCTATTCCGAGGAAATCCTGGCGGAGGCGAGAAAGGCCGGAAAGCCCGTTGTAATGGACTTCTATGCCGGCTGGTGCACCCCCTGTCGCGAGCTTGAGGAAGTGACCCTCCATGATCCCATGGTGGTCCGGGAGGCCGCTCGCTTTGTCATGATCAAAGTGGATCTCACAAAGGGAGGGAATCCGATCTACGAGGAGCTGGTGCGAAAGCACACCATCAAAGGCGTGCCCACTGTGCTGTTCCTGGACCCGGATGGAAAGGAGCGGGCGGATCTGCGTTTGATGGACTATCTTCCGCCCGACCAATTCGTGAACCGCATGACCGCGCTCAAGAAGAGCGAATACTGAGAGAGGAGGAAGGAATGTTGAAGGTCAGATTTTTTCTCAACGAGCCCAAAGGCGGTCCGTGAAGGCATTTCCAGGAGATGGCGCCCAGGCTGGGTGCCAAGTACCCCATCGAGATCGAGATGACGTCCAAACCAAGGGCCCATTACAAGACCCCGGAGTACCGGAAGCTGGAACTGCCGGCGGCCCCGGCCATCATGGCGGGCGATGAGGTGGTCGCAGAAGGGTCCGACGTTCATGAAAACGAGCTGGAAGGAGTGATTTGCCGCAAACTGGGCCTTCTCGAGCCTGAGCCCGGCAAAGGTGGCATCCTGTGATTTTTCTTCATTGTTTTGACACCCCATCCACCGAGTACTCATCTTATGACAAACCTTCGCGCAAACTCTTCCTCGCCATCTGCCCGCGACTCGGGACACATGGCAGGGTAACGATGCGGTCGACGGAATTTGGAAACCGCAAGAGGCAGCTTCAACTACAAACCCAACCCGAAGCCGCTGGAGAAATGGGGCAAGGGCGAGCTGAAAAAATAGGGTGGAACGGTTTTTAATGGAGGAGCATGTGGAATGGAGGCAGCACGGTCCCTCCCGACCAGGAACAGAGGTCCGCTGATCAAGGGGATCCTCCTCCTGGCCTTCGTCGTCGCGGCTATAGCGACGGTTCGATTCACCCCCGTCAAGGGATATCTGACCCCGGAAGGGCTGGGACTGTTCCTTACGATGGCCGGCCTCTGGGGTCCATTGATCTTCATCTTCGTGTACGCCGCCGGCGTCTGCCTCTTCATTCCCGGCACGCTGCTTACGACATTGGGCGGAGCCATCTTCGGCGCCCAGCAGGGCTTCCTCTATGTCTGGATCGGCGCGATGCTGGGTGCCAGCGCCGCCTTCTGGATCGGGCGCACCCTCGGCCGGGATCTCGCCGCTTCCCTCGTCGGGGACAAGCTCAAAAAGTACGACGAAGCGATCGAGCGCAACGGATTCGCCACGGTCCTCTATCTGCGGCTGGTCTATTTCCCGTTCACGCCGATGAATTTCGGAATGGGGCTGACCCGGGTGCGCTTCTGGGATTACTTTTTCGGCACCGCCCTGGGCATCATCGTCGGCGTCTTCATCTTCACCTTTTTCGTGGGGACGGTGCGGGACGTATGGAGAAGCGGGGACTGGAGCGGTCTCCTTTCCGGGAAGGTGGCCTTCTCCGTGGCTCTTTTTGTCTTTTCCTTCTTCATCCCGAAGATCATCAAGAAGATAAAAGGGGAATAGCGCCATGGAAGCGATCCGGAAACCGTCTCCTCACATGGGGAGGGTCCTCCCCGAAGACCGTTACAACGCGGAGCTCGTCGCCAACGTCCATCCCCCCGGCCGGGTGAACCCGGATCCGGCGCCTCGCTACAACCTGGTCGTCGTCGGGGCGGGGACCGCGGGGCTTGTGGCGGCGGCCGGGGCGGCGGGCCTGGGTGCCAAGGTGGCGCTCGTGGAACGGCATCTTTTGGGCGGCGACTGCCTGAACGTCGGGTGCGTGCCGTCCAAGTGCCTCATCCGGTCGTCCCGGGTCATGCACGACATCCGCGACGCCGCCCGATACGGCGTGAGCTCCCGGGACGGATTCGAGGCGGATTTCCCGGCGGTGATGGAACGGATGCGGCGCCTGAGGGCGCACATCAGCCACCATGACTCGGTTCAGCGGTTCGCGGGACTGGGTGTGGACGTCTTCCTGGGCGAGGCGAGGTTCTCAGGTCCGGAGACCGTGGAGGTGGACGGCAAGTCCCTCCGGTTCGTCAAGGCCGTGATCGCCACGGGCGCGCGGGCCTTCGTTCCACCGGTCGAGGGCCTCGAAGAGGCGGGGTTCCTGACCAACGAGACGGTTTTTTCCCTGACGGAACTGCCGAAGCGGCTCCTCGTGTTCGGCGCGGGACCGCTCGGATGCGAACTGGCCCAGGCATTCCGGCGTTTCGGATCGGAGGTGACGATCGTCGAGAGGGGCCCCCGGTTCCTTGCGAGGGAAGACCCCGACGCGGCGGAGATCATCCACGGAGCCTTCCGGAGGGACGGCATCGACGTCCGGCTGAACACCCAGGTCGTCCGCGTCCTCCGTTCGGATGAGGGAAAACGCGTTCACATGAGCAAGGACGGGTCCGAATCCGAAATCATCGTCGACGAAATCCTGATCGGCGCCGGGAGGGTCCCCAATGTCGGGGGGCTGAACCTCGAGAAGGTGGGCGTGGAGGTCGACGAGCGGAGCGGCGTCCGGGTGAACGATTTCCTCCAGACCGCCAACCCCCGCATTTACGCCGCCGGCGACGTCTGCCTCCAACACAAATTTACCCACACCGCCGACGCCGCCGCGCGGATCGTGATCCAGAACGCGCTCTTCCGGGGCAGGAAGAGGGTGAGCGCCTTGACCATTCCCTGGTGCACCTACACCGACCCGGAGATCGCCCACGTCGGGATGTACGAACGGGACGCAAAGAACAGGGGGATCCCGGTGGACACCTTCGTCCGCGAGATGAAGGAGGTGGACCGGGCGATCGCCGACGGGGAGGAGGAAGGGTTCGTCAAGATCCACGTCCGGAAGGGGACCGACAAGATCCTGGGCGCGACGATCGTCGCACGCCATGCGGGGGAGATGATCAACGAGATCTCTCTGGCGATCGTGGGGAATATCGGCCTCGGGACGATCGCGAACGTCATCCACTCCTACCCGACCCAGGCGGAAGCCATCAAGCGGGCGGCCGATGCCTACAACCGAACCCGGTTGACCCCGTTCGTGAAGAAAATCCTCAACTGGTGGCTGGCCTGGACGGGCTAAAACCGCGACTTCGAAGAGAGGGTCCAGGAGCTCAAGCAGCGGTTCGGGGAAGCGAAGGGGAACCGGCTGTCAGAGGTATTTATCGACCGAGGGGGGAAGGATGTTGTCGAAGTAGACGATCTTTCCTTCCTTGTCGAGGAGCACGTAGGTCGGAATCCCGGCGACCCGGTAGCTGCGCGCCACCGTTCCGTCGCTGTCGAACAGCACGGGGTACGTGACGCCCTTCGCTTTCATGAAGGCCTTCACCTGCTCCCGGCTCTCCATGAAATCGATCGCCAGGATCTGCAGCCTGCCGGACAGGCGCGACTGGATCTCGTTGATCGCGGGGACCGCCGCGTTGCAGTGCGGGCACCAGGTCGCCCAGAAGACGAGCAGGACCGGCTTTGTCCCGACGAACCGGCGGAGCGACACGCGCTCCCCTCCGGCGGACTCCAGCGTGAACCCCGTCCCTTCGGCACCGCCCGCCGCACCGGAGAAGGAAGTCCACAGCGATGCAAGGAGAACCGCCGCAAGAATCGTCTTTCGTGACCGCATGCGCGTTTCCTTCCTGGCTAAACGAGCAGACTCCCCGCCTGCAGGAGAAAATACCCTCCCGTGAGGATCATCAGAACGCCGAACCCCCTCTGGACCAGGAGGAGCCACCTGCCCGATTTCGGCAGCCCGGCGAGGATCCCGGAAAAGGTTCCCAGAAAAACGGGCAGGACCCCCATTCCCAGTGCGAATACGAAGAGCAGCGACATCCCGTACGCAAGGTTTTGGCGGGTTCCGACGTACAGAAGAAGAGCTCCGAGCACAGGTGCGGTGCAGGGTCCCACGACCAGGCCGGAGGCCATTCCGACCCCCAGGGCGCCGAAGACGCCGCCGGACCAGCGAGGCGTCTTCGCCTTCGATAGGAAGGAGGGGAAGGGGATCGCGTACAGGTCGAAAAGGGAAAAGGCGAGGAGGATGCAGAGGACCCCCACGACCAGGTTCGGAACGGGGCTCGCCGTGAATTCGCCGAAGACCCTTCCCGAAAGCGCCGCGATGCCGCCCAGTGCCGCATAAGTGAGCGCCATGCCGACCGCATAGGCAAGGCCCAGTACGAATCCCTTGCGACGCGACCCCTCGCACCGGCTCCCGATGTAGCCGACGGTGATCGGGATCACGGGATAGACGCATGGTGTGAAGCTGATAAGGAGACCCCCGGAGAACACAGCCGCGTAGGCGAGAGGCGACTCCGCCTGCAAATAGGCTTGGAAGGATTCTACGAAATTCTGCATGCTGCCGTTCCGGCCGACCCGTCCCGGAGAGCCGTTTTCCTTTCCCGTTCTTCCGGATGCCCTCCTTCGCCGGGGCGCTCGTCCCTCATTTCCCGCCTTCTTTTTTCCCGCCGCCCGCTCCGGACGGTACCGGTTCGGCAAGGAGCTGCATCAGTGCATTCGCGTCCCGGTAGCCGGGGATGACCCGCCCGTCCGGCAGGACCAGCGTCGGCGTCCCCCGGATGTTGAGCTGGTCGGCGAGTTTCCGGGTTTCCTCCGGAGCGCTGGTCGTGCAGATCGCCGGGGAAAGAGGTTTCCCTGCGTAGGCGTCCTCCAGAAGCTCAAGGGACTTCGCGCAGAGAATCGACTTTGCTATTTCGGCGGTAGCGGGGTTGTTGTTCCTCGAATACAGCTTGATGTAGAACGCAACATCCGGCTCCTTTTCGGTCACGGTTCGGAGTTCCCCGTGGAGCTTCCCGCAGAAATGGCAGTCCGGGTCGCTGAACACGATGACCCGGCGCTTCGCGGACGGTTTCCCCATCACGAGGGCATCTTCCAGCGGGATCCGGGAGAGGTCGACCTTGACCTCGTTCAGCTTGTTCATCCTCGCGCCGGTGAGGTCCTCTTTCGTGCTGAGCCGGATGATCTGGGCACCGAGCAGGTATTTTTTCGAAAAATCGATGTAGACGGGGATCTTTTTCCCCGTTTTCACGATATCCACTACCCATAGCCCCTGGACCGGGCTCATCTCGACGTTTAGCACGTTGTCGACCATGCCGGACAGAAGTTTTCCGGCCTCCTCGCGAGTCAGGCTGTGGCAGTCCCGGCATTCACCGGATCCGCAGGCCTCCTTCATGAAGGCCAAAGCGCCGGTTTCACCAGCGGCGAGAATCATGGCGACCAAAAAAAATCTAATGAGCAAGTTCCTCATACTTCCTCCCGGGGTACAAAATCGTAAGATCATTCTTATTATAGTTTCATTTTTTCCCCGGTTCCTTTTTTCGCCATCGTTACCGCTGGATGGCCGGAAAAGAAAAGGCTGATTCTTGACATCACAATATTCTTTTGTGTTGTGAGCACTTCAGTTCGTTGCTCCCTGCCGGAAGACTCATCGGGACTCCTTGAGAGAGGTTCTTGTTGAGAGTCGGCACTATTATTGCGTATAACGCGCCACCTTTAGGAAGGATCGGGGGGGGGAGCGTATTGCGGGGCAGGGTGTATCCCCTTGATTTGTCGGTCTGTTTCAGGTCTGTCTTTATCATCCTGGTCAGTTTCCCATTCTTCCATGAGGTGTTCGAAGGACCTGCATGGTCCGGTGAACGGGATGGTTCTTATTGCAATTGGCGTCAGCCGTTTAATTATATAAAGTAGTTTCAATCAATAAAACAATCGGGGGAAAGCGATGGGACTTTCGAGGTCAAGGAATTGCCCCGGGAAACGGACAACTTTATGTTGTGCCGCCGCCCTGCTTCTTCTGGCTGCCCTGTTTCCATCAGAATTGCGCGCCGCGGACATCACCCTTTCCTCGAAGACCTATCTACTCTACTACAAAAGGGATCTCCCCGGCAGCTCCACCCAGCAATTCGCCCCCTTGTACGAATACCTGTCCGCCGACGCGGGTCAGCTGGGCGGGACCCCCTTCTCCTTCCACTTTTACGGCTGGGGTCGTCAGGACCTCCAGGATGCGACCGGAAGCGGCAAGACGAGCGGTGAGCTCGGAAGTGCCTACCTGCAATATCTCCACCCGACGGGAAACGGGGAGATGCGCTTGGGGCGATTCTTCCTGACGGAAGGGGCGGCCTTCGAGATCATGGACGGTATCTTCCTCAAGGCCAGGACCCCCGTGGGCCTCGGCTTATCCGTCTTCGGCGGCGTGCCTGCGGAGGCCACCATCACTTCCACGAAGACGGGTGACTCGATCTACGGGGGGAGGGTCTTCTTCGCCAAGCCCGGATTCACCGAGCTCGGCGTGAGCTACCTTATTGAAAAGGGGAAGTTCCAGGGAGAGGACCGGAAAGAGATCGGCGGTGACCTTTGGCTTCGGCCTTTCGGCCCCGTTGAGCTCATCGGCCGCGCCACGTACAACGACGCCACCCGCGCCCTGGCATACCAGCGCTACCTGCTGCGGCTTGCGCCGGCCTCCGGAGTCGACCTGTCGGTGGGGTACGAGGCCTACAAGTACAAGGACTACTTCCAGACGACACTCAACCCCGCCTTTCAGTTTCCGACGATCGACAACACCGACCGGGTCCGGACCGTGTTCGCCGTCCTTGACTGGGAAGTGGTCAAAAGCGTTACGGCGACCCTGGGTGCGAAGAGCATCAAGCACGACACGGCGGCCGTCGGCGACGCCACCCGAGGGGAGCTGGGGGTGAAGTACGTCTACAACAACAACCGGGACGCGGCCGGAGTCTCGGCGGCCACGGTCAGCGCGGACAAAGACCGGAACGCCTACCAGGAGTATCGGGGCTATGCCACCTACTCTCCCGCAAAATGGCGGTTTGCGCTGGATGCTCTTACGCAGCAGTACAAGCAGGCGATCAGCGGGGTGAAGAACGCCTATCACGTCGTGGGGTCGGCGGGGTACCGGCTGTTTGAAGTTCTCCGGTTGTCGGGGGACCTGACGTACACGAAGAGTCCGCAGTTCGACAAGGATTACGCCGGGCTCGTCCGGGCTTCGCTGTTTTTCGGGTCCGGCACGGGAGGGAAGAAATGATGCGACGCGCATGCCAAGGGATCGTTTTCGGAGCGGTTTTTACGGCCCTGATCGCGGGGTGCTCCGCCATCTCTCAGTCGCCTTCCGTGCCTCCGAGACACCCTGAGGAGCTTGCGGGCTGGACGCAGGTGGACTGCCGCGAGTGCCATTCCGATATCTCCACAGGGGCGCTCAAACCGTATGCCTCCTTCCGGCATTCGACGGCTTTTGTCCGGCACCACGGCCTTTATGCTCGCCAGGGTCAGAACCTGTGCCAGTCGTGCCACGGCCCGTCGTTCTGCCAGGGCTGCCATGCCCGGAAAGAGGAGTTGAAGCCCGACACGCGGATGGGTGACCGCCCCGACTTGGCGCTGCCGCATCGGGGCGATTACATCGTGCAGCACCAGCTGGACGGGAGGATGGACCCAGGGTCCTGCTTCCGTTGCCACGGCAATAAGAACGACGCCAGGTGCAGGGCATGCCACAGGTAGGACTGCGGGCGGGGGAGCAAAGCATTGCGGAGTTCGAAGGAGGGGGAAACACGATGACGGGAACGAGGAATCTGCGGCCGACAAGGCCTTGGGTTTTTCTGCTGCTTTTCGGGGTGCTTCTTTCCGCCGGGTGCTCGACGGGCACCGGCGATTCCGGACTGAACCTCGTTACTCCGTCCGGTAGCCATCCGGCGGGATTCCTCTCGACGCATACCGCCTTCGCCATTTCGGATACAACGCAATGCGAATCCTGCCACGGAAGCGACCTGGCGGGAGGGATCGCAAAGACTTCCTGCTTCACGTCCGCGTGCCATCACGGAACGAAATCGAGCTGGGCGCTGCCCGCGGAGCACGGCGCCTCGGCCAAGAGAGCGCCCGGCAGCTCGGGGTTCGCCTCCTGCCGAATCTGCCATGGGAACGATTTTGCCGGAGGGGGTTCCGGCGTCTCCTGCCTGAATAACGCCGCCTGCCACGGGAGCGGGGTCAACTCCCCTCATTCCCGCAGGCTCTGGCGCCTCACCGGGACGGGCAATACGCACACGAACACGGACCCGGCGAACGCCGTCGTATGCATCAACTGCCATGCCAGCGGGGCCAACACGAACCCGCCGCATCCGCCGCCCACGCCGGCGCCTGCGGGGACCCCCCCGGGATGCTTCAACAGCACGTTGTGCCATGGGGTAGGGCCCGGCGGGGCGAACCATACCGTCCCCTTCCTTGCGCCCACGCATACGCAGTCGACGCAGCCCACGTTCACGAACGACTGCTCGAGCTGCCACGCGGTCACGGGAACTTCACCGATTTCCGCGGCGCCGCTTTGCACCGTGTGCCACACCGCGGGGTCGCCGTTCACGCTCACGAACTGCACCTCCTGCCACGCTTTCCCGCCGAACGGGGCGGCGGGAGCGGCGTATCCGAACATCGCGGGGGCCCATCCCGTGCACATCGCCTTGAACGGCGCGGGGACCCCGATCTCCTGTGACACTTGCCACAACGGGCTGGGGACCAATACCTTGAACCATTACAACCGTGCCAACGCACGGCCAGGGTTGAACGCACTGCGGGTTCCTCCCGGGGATGCGGCGTTTCCCGCCACGTACAACGCGAAAACCGGGGCGTCGTCGTTCAGCGCAACCGCGCTCACCTGCTCGAACGTGAGCTGCCATGGCGGGCAGGCCAACCTCAACTGGCAGACGGGAACGCTCGATGTGAACACCCGATGCACGAGTTGCCACGCTTCGGGTACGGCGCAGTTCAATAGCTACAACTCGGGACGGCACACGAACGTCGGGAAGCATGTCAGCAACGGGTGCACGTCCTGCCACGACACCGCAAGGCTCGCGCTCGGCCATTTCACGAACCTCGCAACCTCGGCCTTCGAGCAGGCCCCGAGGGCCACGCTCCTGACGGGGCTCCAGTACAACGGCGCAACGTGCAATCCGGGCGCCGGCGGTATTTCAGGATGCCACGACCAGAAAACCTGGTGACCGGCAAGGGGGCCGCGTAAGGCCCCCTGCTTTTCCGCGGGATCGGGTTATTGTGCACGGATGACCGATCTGCGGGGAGGGAAACGGGGGATTGGGACGACCCCCCGTTCTTGAGAGAGAGTGAAAGCCCCGGAGGGAAGAAAACCGGGGCTTTTGCATTTTCGGGGCGCGGCGCACGCGTTGCCGGTTGGCCTATGGTTCGCTCGGAACTGAATCCTATTCACTTCCGTGTTGACTTCGTTTTCTTTTTCGATAGAGTCGGATTTATAGGCATGAAGTGGTGGGGGATTCTGTGGCGATCCTCAGGCTGAGATTCCCGGTCCATTCGCTGGACCACAGACAACTGCTTCCGGCGGGCACGCTGCTTACGCGGGAGACCCTCGACGAGCTGTCCCGTCCCGTCAAGGGGAAATCCTTTCCGGTGATGCCTTTGCTGGAGTACGGCACCGTTCGCCGGGACCTCCAGGGATTTCTCCGACAGGGGGCGTTCCGGCGTATTTTCGAAGATCCGCGGAAAAATGGCGTCATCCAGTCGCTCATGGAAAAGGTGGCCCTGGCCCAACCCGTTCTGGAAACCCTCCGTTACTTTCAGCGAGCCGATCCGTACACCTACCGCCATGTCCTGAGGGTTTTCGCGTTGTCGATCCTCCTGGCCCGGGATCTGGAGTCGAATTTCGAGGATCAGATCCTGGAGGCAACGGCCGGCCCATTGCACGATTTCGGCAAGATCTGCGTCCCGCTCCGGATCCTGAAAAAGACCACTCCGCTGCAACGGTCCGAAAGGGCCATCCTGGAACACCACACCGTTGCCGGATTCGCGTTGATCAGTTATTACCTGAAGGACTTCAAATGCATCGCCGCCAAAGTGGCCGCGGAGCACCACGAAAGGAAGGACGGGTCCGGCTATCCCCTGGGGATCCTCCTCCGGGACCGTCTGGTGGAGATTGTCGTGGCGTGCGACGTCTACGACGCGCTCATTTCCCCAAGGCCGTATCGCAGGGTCTCTTACGACAACCGGACCGCCCTCGAGGAAATCACCGAGATGGCCAACCAGGGAAAGATCGACTGGAACATCGTGAAGGCGCTCGTGGCGCATAACCGAAAGGGCAAGCCTCCGGCAAACGAATGCGCGGTTTCCATCGAGAAAAGGGGGACCCCCCCGGAAGGCAATCTCTACGGCGTCCTGATCGACGACGCTCCCCCGCCGGATCGCTCTGCGGAATAAGCGGCGCGCTACCTGCCGAGGATTGCCCTCAGCCCCTCGATCAGTCGGCCTGTTCCTTCGACGGCGGTTTCCATCTTCAGGCTCCCGTAGGCGATCCGCAGGCAGCACCCCTCCGTGACCCCGAACGTCCCGCCGGGGATGACGGCCACCTTGTGGTTCCGGACCAGCCGCTCGGTAAGCGGGAGATCGCCCATCGAGGTGCGCACCTTTGCCAGGAAATAGAATGCCCCCTGCGACGGGGGGATCGTGAGGAGGTCGGGAACGCTCGAGAGACGCTCAAGGACCTGTTGCCGGACCTTCGCGATGGACTCCAGGTGCTGGTGGCAGTAGCCGCGCCCGATCCGCAGCGCCTCCAGGGCGACCGCCTGGGAAACCGCCGGGGCGCAGATGATCACCGTGTCCTGGATCTTGATCAGGTCGTCGAAGAGATGCGCCGGCGCAACCAGGAACCCGACCCGCCAGCTCGCCATCCCGTATGCCTTGGAACAGCTGTAGAGCGAGATCGTATGGTCCTCGCCTCCCAGGGAGCCGGGGGAGAAGTGCGCGGCGCCGTCGTAGGTGAAGTACTCATAGGCCTCGTCGCTGATGTGGTAGATCCCACGCCTGGCGCATAGACGATTGATCTCTGAAAGCGTTTCCCTCGAATAGACAACGCCGGTGGGGTTGTTCGGGGACACCGTGACGATCGCCCGCGTCCTGGGCGTCAAGGCCGCCTCGATCGCGCCGACGCGCGGATGGTAGTTCCCGTCCGTCGGAACGCACACCGCCCGGCAGCTTGCCAGCGCGATCGCCATTTCATGATTGAAGTAGTAGGGCGTCATCAGGATCACCTCGTCGCCGGGGTCGCAGATCGCCAGGACGGCGTTGAAGAACGCCTGGTTTGCGCCGGCGGTGACGATGATCCTCCGCTCGAAGGGGGCGTAGATCCCGTTCTCCGTGCGAAGTTTCCCCTCGAACGCCTTCCGGAGTTCGGGAAGCCCGGCGTCGGGCTTGTACGGGTGGCTTCCGGGAGTCGAGGAAAAACGATCGAGGACCTGCATGGCTTGTGGCGGGGGCCCGTAGTACGCAACTCCCTGGCCGAGCGAGATGGCCCCCGGGGTCTCCGCGATCCAGCCCGCCACCGTCGGGATGATGGGAAGCTGGACGCCGCTGGCTCGCCGCGATGAGGTCGTGGACCTGCCCATGTCGAATGCCGTACTCCCGTTCCTATACGTCGATGACCTGCCGCTCGAACTTCATCGTCTCCAGGTTCCCGATAACGACGGTGAGGCCGTTGGCCGACTGGCCCGGCTGGATGCAGATCGTGCGGCCGACGGTCGCCTTCCAGACGCCGCTCTCCTCGGGGGATTCGTGGATGTGCCCGTGAAGCGAGAGAAGCGGTTGGCGATGTTCAAGGAACTTGAGCGTGGCCGCGGATCCCACCGCAGCCCCTCCCCGGCAGACGTCGAGCCCCAGGCTCGACGGCGGCCCGTGGAGGACATAAACGGCATGCTCCGGATCCCTCGGCTCGGGAAGGCGGTAAAGCTCCTCCTCGATCGTGGGGAGAGTCCTGGCGTACGCCGGCCAATCGGGAATCTCCTTCCAGCCACCGGGGAGGGAGAGGATCCCGCCGCCGAACTGCGGGGGGAAGGTGAAGTCGCGCGCATCCATCCGGGCGCGGTCCTTCAGGCGGAACGGAAAATCCGTCACGAGGTTCATCCCGATGAAATCGTGCGCCCCGAGGGAGATCCGTCGACCGGCAAGGTTCTCCACCAGGAGGTATTTCCCGCAGGCGGCGTCGAACAGGGGGTCGTGCGCGCGCAGGTCGTCATTCGCCAATAACCCCAGGTGACGGATCCCTGCCGCCTGGTATTGCGCGAAGAGCGGATCGAGAAATTCCCGGACGAACCGGGCCTGTTCCTCGTGCATCCGCCCGTGGGAAAACATGTCCCCGCCGTTGATGACGAGGAACGCGCCCAGTTTCTTCGCCAGCGCGAGCGTCCGCTCGTACTTCCGCCGGTTCCCGTGCAGGTCGGTCACGAAGAGAAACGTCGCCATGGCAAAGATTATAACCGGGCCGGGGAGCGATCGATGTCGATGATCGTTATCTCGGGGGGGGAGAGGAAACGCATCGGCGGGCCCCAGGTCCCCGTCCCCCGGCTGGTGTAGAGGGCTGCGCCGTTCTTCGACTCGTACAGGCCGGAGAGGAGCGGGTACCAGATCCGGACCAGGAGCCGGAAGGGGAAGATCTGCCCGTTGTGCGTGTGGCCGGAGAGCTGAAGGTCGGCCGCCTTCCGCGCGGCGGGGGATAAAAAGGGTCGGTGCTTGAGGAGGAGCGTGAAGAGGGGGGAAGGCCCGTTTCCCAGGAGTTCTTCTTCCGAACGCCCGGGGGCCGGACCGAAAGACCGGCCTGCCGGGTCGTCGACCCCGACGAGGCGCAGGACGTTTCCGACCGTAACGGCCTCTCCCCTCAGGACCGTGAAGCCGGAGCGATGCATGAAATCGAGGGACGGGCCGATCCCCGCGTAGAATTCGTGATTGCCCGTTACCGCGTATTTGCCGAGAGGCGGGCGGATCTCCCGGAAGATCTCGGAGAGCCCGTCGAGATGGTTGATCCGGCCGTCGACGAGGTCCCCCGTGGCAACCAAGACATCCGGGGTGGCGTTCCGCACTTGTTCCGCGATGGCGGCAGCCTTCCGGTGCCGGACCATCAGCCCCAGGTGGACGTCGGAGATCTGCGCGACCCGGATCCGCTTCGTTGCCGCCGGCAGCTTGTCCGTGAGGATCCGGATGCGCTCCACCCGGAGGTTCGAGGCTTCGAGGAAAGAGGCGATTCCCAGAACGACAGATAGTCCCGCAAGGGAAAGGAACGCGGGCCTGCCGTAGGCGATGAACGGGCGCGGCCCGTCGCCGAAAACGGAGGTCAGAAGGCGCGCGAGGAGGTTTGCGGCATCCACGGCAAGGTTCATCCAGGTGAAGAAGAAGAGCAGCCCCATCCACGTGTACGCGATCCAGGAGGCGGCCCGTGAGGCCCCCTCCATTCCGCGCTCTCCGAGAACGTACACGATCAAGGGGCCGCAAAGAAGCGCGGCGAGCAGGGGAATCGCGGCGAGGGTCGTCTTCCAACCCAGCCCCAGGGCGGCCTGGGCCTTGGACAGCGCGTAGGCGTGGGTCCCGCCATAGATCAGGAAGAAGGTAAGAAGAAAAAGGGACAAGGGAAAGCCTCCGGCGGCGATCGTATTATGAGATAATTACGTCACTATTTTGCCACCGGAGGGACGGGGTGCCGACATATGAATACAAGTGCGGGAAGTGCGGGGAGTTCGAAACGACCCAGAAGATAAGCGCCCCGCCCCTCTCGAAATGCCCGACCTGCGGGGGGAAGGTGAAGCGCCAGATCGCGGGAACCGGCGGCTTCGTGCTCAAGGGAAGCAACTGGCCCTCCAAGATGGCCTCCTCGGGCGAATCCGCGAAGAAGAAAGCGGATCGTTTCATGAAGCAGACGGTGGGGGAAGTCGCCGAGGACATCGCGAAGCACTCCGATTCCCATTAGGAACCCCGCCCGACGATAACCTCCCGAAGCGCCCGCACGGCGCGGGAAACGTCCTTTTTCCCGATCCCCAGGTGGGTGACCGCCCGGAAGAGCGGGAACCCCCGGTCCTCCAGGAGCACTTTGCCGGCACCCAGTTGTTCCCGGAAAGCGGGAAGCCCCATCGAGGGCATTTTCCATCGGAACAGGACAATGTTGGTTTCCACCGGTGCGTTGATGACCTCCACCCCGGGGATCTCTTTGAGCCCGGCCGCCAGCGTCCGCGCGTTATCGTGGTCCTCCGCGAGCCGCTCGATGTGGTGCCTGAGGGCGTAGAGCCCCCCCGCGGCCACGATTCCCGCCTGTCGCATCCCGCCTCCGATCCGCAAGGCGATGCTCCGAACATCCTTCAGGAAGTCCCGGGAACCCACCAGGACCGAGCCGACCGGAGCCCCCAGGCCCTTGGAGAGGCAGAACATCAAGGAGTTGGAAACCTTCCCGTAGGACGCCGGGGACACGCCGGACGCGATCGACGCATTGAAGATGCGCGAGCCGTCGAGGTGAAGGGGGATGGAAGCCTTTCCGCACACGGTGCGGATGCGCTTCAGGGCGGCCAGGGGGAAGACGGTTCCTCCCCCGGCGTTGTGGGTATTTTCGGCGGTCACCAGGCGCACGTTCGACTCGACGCGCCGTGGCGCCGCGGCGATGGCCTCCGCAACATCCTCCGCCGAGAAGATCCCCTCCGGGGCGTCGATCCCCAGGATGACAACGGAAGCGAGATGGGAGACGGCGGGGCTTTCGCGTCCCGCGATGTGGGATGCGGAAGAAGCAACGATCCCGTCGCCTGGGCGGGTCCAAGCCGCCACGGCGCACAGGTTCGCCATCGTGCCGGAGGGGAAGAACCTCCCCGCCTCCTTTCCGAAGAGGGCGGCGGAATGTTCCTCGAGAGCGCGGACGGACGGGTCCTCCCCCCGCCGGGAATCGCCGACCTTCGCCCTCGCCATCGCCCTTCTCATCCCGGGCGTGGGGAGTGTGACGGTATCGGAACGCAGGTCGACGGCTTCGGCCATGGACGGGTCAGGCGGCCGCGAAGAGGACCGCTGAACGTGGGGCCCCGGGGCGCAGCTCCACCAGCTCCCCGTTGCAAAACGGCCGCCATCCGGGACCGTCGTCCAGCGGCTGGCTCGCCGCGACGGCCAGGCCGGGCCCGTCCTTCAGGAAGAGCGTGTAGTAGTCCTCGTTCCTGCGCCAGTGCCGCAGCGCGAAAAGCGCCTCCCCGGATGCGATCAGCAGGTTGGCGGCGGAATAATCCCCGACCTGCCCGGGGTCGCACAGGATCGCCATCAGCGCCTCTCCGAGATGTGAGAAGACCTTTTCCTCCCAGAGCACGGACAGCCGCTCCAGGAAGACGAGTGTGTCGCTGACGTTGCGCCGCTGGGCCTCCTCCCCGATTTTCCCGTGGAAGGTACCGTTGTGGGCAAGCGCCGTACCGCGGACGAGGAAGGGGTGTGCGTTGGAGGCGCTGACCGTCGCGATGTTGGAGGCATACCGGACGTGTCCGATGAACCGGTCGGTCGTTACCCTTACCCCGGAGAGCGCCGGGTCGGCGTTGGCCGGCTTCCCGCTGCGCAGGAGCCGTATCCCCCCCCCAGCGCGATAGGCGATCCCCCACCCGTTCGGATGGTTCCCGCCCGCCCTCCGCTCCCATCCATCCACCAGGTTCCCGCGTCGTGAAAAGTCGGAGAGGCCGTCAAGGAAAGGGGCCAAGTCCAACGGCTCCGCGGATGCGAATCCGATCATCCTGCACATGGGAAGTACCTCTCTTGTAGAAGATGAGGGAACCGTATCCCCCGGTTCGGGGATGCGGTTCTCCGGTTGTTTTTCAGGCATTCAGCAAGAAGAAGATCACGCCGGGAAGCCGCTCACTTAAGTGTGCGTAGATAGACGACGACGTGCCACCGCTCGTCGGGGGTGAGATCCGCCCGGAAGGCCGGCATCCCGCCGGCACCGTTGGAAAGGATGGCGAAGAGCGCCCCGTCGGGCAGTGCGGACACAGGGGATCCGGCATGCAAGTCGGCGGGGGTGGGAACGTATTTTTTCCCTACGGGTCCGTCCCCTTTGCCGGAGACGCCGTGGCAGGGCACGCAGAAGATCCCGTAGAGATCTTTTCCTTTCGACAGATTCCCTTCCGATGGATCGACGGGATTCTTGAGTTTCACGGCCTCGGCCATCGAGAGATTGCGCTCCTTTCCCTTCGTGGGGACCGAGTCCTTCGGCGGCAGGCGGACCGGCTCCTCCTGGGGCTTGTAAGCCGGATTGTCCCACATGTTCCGGTCGATCCGCTCGCAGGCGGTCAATGACCCCGCCGCGAGGACCAGGGCGGCAAGCAGCGCGGGAAGGCGGCCCCTCACAGCACCCCCTCCTCGATCCGGACGTCGGTTCCACCTGCCCCGGAAAGCGCGCCGGCGGCCCGCCGGGCCTGATCCCCGGGCGTGACATAGGCGCACACCGCGATCTTCCCCTCGTGGATCCGCGGGTCGAACACCTTCCTTTTCCAGAACCTGGCCAGCCCGATGGACAGGAAGCCGGCGACGAGCGTCGCAAGCAGAGCCGCCAGCATGGCCGTCTCGTAGGTGACGATGATCGTCGGCGGTACGGAGGCGATCGGCTTGCCGGCCGTGACCAGGGGATACACCAGGTAGGAATAGAGGGTCAGGCCCGCCCCGGCGGCCGCCCCCACGAACCAGAAGACGGCCACGGCCCATGGGAACCGGATCGGCCGGGGGTCCGAGACGACAGCGCCGTCCGGAAGCGCCACGGAGGAGATCGTCGTGACATCGGCGGCCGGAATCGGCAGGGCGCGCAGCGCCTGAGCGGCCGCTCCCGCCGACTCCACGGCGTCGAAAAGCCCGATGATGACCGTCCTGCTTCCGCCGCTCATTTCCCTTCCCCTTCCTCCTCCTGGGCTACCGACGCGACGGTGGCCGCCCCGATGGATCGGTCCGTCGTGCGGAAGAGATGCTCCTTGATGTCGCTGATCGCCATGACGGGCAGGATCTTGGAGAACAGAACGTAGAGCAGGGAGAACATCGCGACGGAGCCCACGATGTAGGACATCTCCACCCAGGTGGGGAAATAGTTGAGCCATATGGACGGGTCGTTCCGCCGCGCGAGGGAGGGCACCACGATCAGGGCCCGCTCCGCGAACATCCCGATGTTCACGACGAGGGAAACGGCGAATAAAGCGGGGACCGACCGCCGCACCCTGGAAAGGCACAGGGCCGGCAGCGGAAGGAGGAAGTTGCACGTAAGCATCAAGAGGAAAAGCGGCAGGAAGTGCCCCCCGTAGGAGCTTACAAGCGCCCAGTCCTCGGGGAGGCGGCTGTACCAGGTGGTCAGGAACTCCGCGAAATAGAAGTAGCCCCAGATGAGGGTCATCGTCAGGAGGAGTTTTCCGAGGTTGTCGAAGTGCTGCACCGTGAGGAAGTTCTCCAGCCGGAAGACGCGCCGCAGGAACGCCATGACGGTGATGACGCCGGCGATCCCGGAGTAGATCGCCCCCGCCACGAAATACGGTGCGAAGATGGTGCTGTGC
>Ga0209641_10000667_pt1 | contig 31832 bp, 32 predicted proteins | sample RifCSP16_1_FD_184022 | JGI IMG/M metagenome (GOLD analysis project Ga0209641, IMG submission 184022) | Soil microbial communities from Rifle, Colorado - Rifle CSP2_sed 16_1 (SPAdes) (version 2) | ecosystem: Environmental > Terrestrial > Deep subsurface > Rock core/Sediment | place: Rifle... | reverse complement strand
TCTCTCGGAAATAATGGCATTAATTAACAAGTCTGCAATTTTTATATCTAATTCAACCGGTCCAATTCACATAGCTGCTGCATTAGGAAAACCAACGATTGGCTTTTACCCTAAAATTTTAGCTTGTTCTGCTAAAAGATGGGGACCATATTCGAAAAAAGGAAAAATATTTATCCCGGAAATCAACTGTTGTGATTGCACAAGGGAACAGTGTGAGCGCTTAAATTGTATGGGCAGTATTAAAATGAGTAAAGTGTTTTCAGAAGTGCAAAATTTACTTAACTTTAAGAGAAATGATGGAGAAATTAATGCCTAAATCCTTTTTGTTTTCTTTTCTTGTATTGACGACATTTTTTTTCAGCGGAATGATTTTCTCTCCTCCCGAAGAATTTAGGAAAGTTGAGAACAAAGCTTTTAAAGTCGGTGAAAAATTAACCTTTGATGTCAAGTATGGTTTTGTTACTGCCGGAATAGCAACGTTCTATATTCCTAGGAATAAAAGAATTTCTGGAAGAGATGTTTACCACGTTACATTTGAAGTAAACACTGTTCCAAGTTTTGATTGGATATACAAAGTTCGCGATAGGTATGAAACATATCTTGACGTTGAAGGTCTTTTTCCATGGAGGTTTGAACAGCATATTAGAGAAGGAAGTTATTCGCGAGACTTCTCAGCATTTTTTGATCAGCGCAAAGGTAAAGCAAAAACCAGCGAGGGCGAATATAATATTCCCAAATATGTAAACGATATTGTTTCGGCCTTGTATTTTGCAAGAACTTTCGATTACTCAAAACTCAAAGTTGATGACAGAGTTAATCTTAAAAATTTTTATAAGAATAAGGTTTACGACCTGGATGTAAAATATCATGGAAGGGAAACCGTTGAAGTTCCTGCCGGAAAATTTGATTGCATCGTTGTCGAACCGTTAGTTCAGGAAGGCGGACTATTTAAAAGTGAGGGAAGCATTCTTGTTTGGATGACAGATGATACATTAAAACTTCCGGTTAAAGTTAAAACCAAAGTTATAATTGGCTCCATTGACGGAGACCTAACCGCGTATGAAGGATTAGCCGGTAAACTAACTTCTAAAAGATAATCGAACTCCATTTTATTCAAAGATTATCTTCATTTGATAGAAATTGGTTTTTAAGTAATTTGATTACAAATAAATTCTTCAAATCATAATTTTTCTCGTTAATATGGATGAACAAAATAAAGATTCAGAGCTAAACGAGAATTCCGACCACGGGAATGTAATCGAAGAACAGGCGCAGACCAAGTTAACTCCCGAGCAACAATTCAATCCGCAAATATCTCCCATAGCTGCTGCATTTATTGGTTTAATAGGCGGCTTTTTTTTGTATCAAATTGTCGGCGGGTTGCTCACGCTTCTTATTTTTGGTTTAGATATTGAAAATGCACCAGTTAACGGAATAAGATTAATGACAATGGCAGGTCAGATTCTTTTTATCCTACTGCCCGCGCTCGTTTTTTCAAGATTCTTTTATTCTGATGTTACAAAATTCCTTCGCATAAAAATTCCAAATTGGAAAGAAGTTCTTCTCTTCACAATTGGGATAGCAATTCTTACCGTTCTTTTACAGAATTATCTTTACATTCAAAATTATTTTATTGATCAGTTAGCTAATAGTGTTCCATTAATTAAAACAATTAAAGAACTATTAGATACTCTCAATGCGTATGTTGAAAAAACATACGGCAGTTTGCTGCAAGCCAATTCTGTTTACGAAGGAATCTTAATTGTATTTGTTGTTGCGATTGTTCCGGCATTAAGCGAAGAAGCAATGTTTAGAGGATTAGTGCAGAGAAGTTTTGAAATGAAAATGAAACCGTTTTATGCTGCCCTTATCACTGCTATATTTTTTGGCGTGAATCATTTTAATCCTTATGGATTAATTCCTCTTATCCTTCTTGGATTATATTTTGGATTTGCAGCATACATGAGCGGTTCAATAATCGTTCCGATAATACTTCACTTCCTAAATAATTTCACGGCTGTTATGCTTTACTTCATTTTTGGCGATGATGAACTTATCAGCTCAACAGTTCAAAAACCGGTTGAGCTTGGATCATCATTTTTGCTGCTGTTGACTATGGCTATGCTCTTTGCCGGAGTTTTACTCACTATTAAAAAATATTATTCTAAAGCAATAAAAATATAGGAGAACTTATGCCAGTATGTCCAAATTGTGAATATGAATACGTTGAAGGAGTTGCCTTTTGTCCTGATTGCGGTACAGCTCTGCTACCCGATGATGATTATATTAAACCGGAAGAATGGAGCGAAAAAAATTGGGAGATTGTTTACACTTCATCTCAAGAATTTGAGGTTGAAATGATTAAGAATAATCTTGAAAGTGCCGGAATTAAAGCAGTCGTTCTCTCACAAAAAGATAGAAACTATCCTGCACCGGGAGATTTTTCTGTTGTTAAGCTTCTGGTGAGAAAAGAAGATGTCCAAGATGCGATTGCGTTTATTCAAAAAGTTAAAAACGAAAACACTGAAGAAAACCAAACTAATGGCGATGAGTAACGGGATTCTAAGAGTTTTGGTAGCGATAATTGCGATACCGGTTATTTTAACTGCGAGCTATTTCGGCGGATATTTTTTCCTATTTTTCGTTTTAGTCATCTCGCTAATTTCTTTCTATGAATTTTCTGTGTTGGCACGTAATAAAAATATGCACGTGAACATAATTACGGGATTGCTCAGCGTATTTTTTTTTGTTGTCAATTCTTACATAAGATTTGTTGATAATTACGCTCTTATGCTGATAGTTGTCGCCGCAGCTTGTATATTCGAATTATTTAGAAACAAGAACTCAGCATTGCTAAACTTAGGTGCTGCATTTCTTGGAATTCTCTACATCGGATTATTTTCGGCTGCATTAGTTTCGATAAGGGAGTTTTACATTCAGCCCGAAGAAAATTATTCACACGGCGGATTTTTAATCATATCCATTTTTGCAGCAATCTGGATTTGCGATTCTGTTGCTTATTACATTGGAACTGCATTTGGAAATCATAAGCTTTTTCCGCGAGTTAGTCCTAAAAAAAGCTGGGAGGGCGCAATAGCAGGTTTTGTTTTTGCAATAATAACAATGATTGCCTCTAAATTAATTGTCCTAGATTTTCTTTCATGGAATTCAACGATCGGAATCGGAATAATCGTTGGAGTCTTAGGACAGATTGGTGATTTGATTGAATCACTTTTCAAAAGAGATGCCGGTGTAAAAGATTCTTCAGGTCTTATTCCCGGTCATGGTGGAATTTTTGATCGGTTCGATTCGTTAATATTTTCAGCACCATTGATTCTTATTCTCCTAAATTTAATTGAGCGATGAATTATTAAGAGAAGTAGGCTAAAAGTTATTTTTTAATTTATTTAGATTCGAGCTATAAAAACTTAATTCAGAATACTAACAATTATTTAATAAAGTAATAAGGTTAAAGGGCAGTGGGTTGGGATTATTACTAAGGTTACAAAAAATTAGATAAGGTTCTGCAATAATCCAAATAAAACCGGATTACTTAACAGCAAAAGTTGGTATGGAAATTACAGTATAAAAATCGAGGTAAAATTATCAGTATGATCAACCTTAGTAAATATGGATTGCACATGTTTTTTAACCTTATTACTTTATTATCAATCCGTGAATTGCTTATTAAAAAGTGTGGTATAAAATTATTTGGGAATTTTTTTTCTATCCACATTAACTTAAGTTGAATTATAATTATTATGGTTAAGAATAAACGAAATAAAGTAAGCGTGATTACTTTGGGCTGTTCAAAAAACACGGTTGATTCCGAGAGATTAATGAAACAGCTTCAGGTTAATAAGTTTGATTTAACCGAAAATCCAAATAATGCCGAAACATTAATCATCAATACTTGCGGCTTCATTGAAGCGGCAAAGAATGAATCAATCGAGACAATATTAAATGCAGTTGCGTTGAAAAATTCGGGACAAGTTAAAAAAATTGTGGTTGCCGGTTGTTTATCCGAACGATATAAAGAAAATTTGATGAAAGAGATTCCCGAAGTTGATGCATTTTTCGGAACTGAAAAATATGAAGAGATAATAAATGAACTTGGCGGGGAATTAAAACACGAACTATTAGGCGAAAGATTACTAACTACACCGAATCATACTGCATATTTAAAAATTTCTGAAGGATGCGATCATCCTTGTTCTTTCTGTGCAATTCCCCTGATGCGCGGATTGCATAAATCCAAACCAATGAATGAACTTTTAATTGAAGCGAATCATTTAGCAGCAAAAGGTGTTAAAGAGTTTATAATTATTGGTCAAGATACAACCGACTATGGTAAAGATATTTACGGCAGAAGAAATTTAGCCGGGCTTTTATCAAACCTAAGCGAGATTGACGGAATTGAATGGATAAGAATTATGTACGCTTATCCATCTCATTTCCCGGAAGATGTAATAGATGTTATTGCAAATAACGAAAAAATTTGCAAATATATTGATGTTCCCCTTCAGCATATCTCCGATGATGTCTTAAAATCTATGCGAAGAGGAATTACCAAAAGAAAAATTAAGGAGCTTATAGAAAATTTACGCGCACGTATTCCGAACATTATAATAAGAACAACTTTTATTGTCGGATATCCTGCTGAAAAAGAAAAAGACTTTGAAGAGCTTTGCGAATTTGTCCGCGAAACTAAATTCGATAGGTTGGGCGTATTTACATATTCAAAAGAAGAAAGCACAAGCAGTTTTATTCTTGGCGATCCTGTATCTGAAGAGGAAAAAAAGAGAAGACTAGAAGTTCTGATGGAAATACAGAAAGAAATTTCTGCTGAGAAAAATAAAGAACTACTAGGAACAAGATTAAGAGTTTTAGTCGAAAACCGGGAAAACGGCTATTATGTTGGGCGTTCGTATCGTGATGCGCCGGAAATTGATGGCGATGTTTTAATTCCGGCTGAAAGTAACATTAACATCGGTAATTTTTATGATGTGGAATTTTATGACTACGATGATTATGATGTCTTTGGTAAGTTAATAACATAGGGAGGATTTTGTTATGAAAAGCTTATTCAAAATAATTTGCTGCTTTCTTTTAGTTGCGGCAGCTTTTGCTCAGCAGGGAAAGCAGGACAAGGAAATTAAGTTTAATCCGAAAGCAAAATTTTTTGAAGATTACTTGAACTTTGCCTCAACTGAAGCAGGTAAAATTCGCCTTGATGTTTTCATTCAAGTACCTTATTCCGAAATTCAATTTGTTAAAACAACTAGCGGGTTTGAATCAAAGTACAATCTTACTGTCTCGGTTTTTGACGAAGATAAGGAGAATCTTTTAGTTGAAAAATCGTGGAGTGAAAAAATTACTACGAAAGAATTTGATCAAACTACTTCCAAAACAAATTATAATTTAAGCTTGAGGTCGTTTAACCTAGAAGCGGGTAAATATTTGATGCGTACATCTTTTGAGGATGTTGATTCACGTAAGGAATATGCGGTGGAAAATCTGATAACCGTTCGTAAGATGGAACAAGAATTTGCAATGAGCGATATGATGCTTATTTCAAAGCAGACCGCTGTTGAAGGAAGCAACAAAATCATTCCAAATGTTTCCAGAAATGTTGCGGCTAAAAAAGACGGTATACCATTTTTCTTCGAAGTTTATTCTAGTATGCCAAGAGAAATTAAAATTGAATATTCGGTTTTAGATGATGGAAAAGATAAAGTTTACAAAGAAGAAACCAGCAGACAGATTGATTCCGGCAGAACTCAAATCTTTCATAATATAAAAGAAGTTGATTTAGGATTAGGTAATTACATATTAACGACGGACATTAAGGATGATAAAAATGATTTAGCCGTTTCAACTATTAAAAATTTTGTTTCAAGATGGATGGGCGTTCCGAGTTCTATAAAAGATTTGGATAAAGCAGTTGCCCAGATGGTTTATATTGCGACAAGCAGTGAACTTGATGAAATAAATGATGCCAAATCGAAGGAAGAAAAAATTCAAAATTATCTTGCTTATTGGAAGAAGAAAGATCCAGATCCGCAATCGGAAGATAACCCGGTTTTTGACGAATATTATAGAAGAGTTGTTTTTGCAAACGAAAATTTTTCACACTACATCGAAGGTTGGAGAACAGACCGTGGAATGGTATTCATCATTCTTGGTGCTCCAAATAATATTGATCGCCATCCGTTTGAATATGATTCTAAACCTTATGAAGTTTGGGAATATTACGAGCTGAACAAAAGCTTTGTTTTTTTGGATGAAACAGGTTTCGGAGATTATCGTTTGATAACACCGCTTTACGGAGATTTTTATAGGTACAGAAATTAAAACTTGCTTCAAGTTTCTAATATTTCTCTTCTTTTAAAATTGATTGTAATTATTTTTTCCCGGGCATTCAATGATTTTAACTGTTACTCTCAATCCGCTTCTTGAACACAGACTTGCCTACAAAGTTCTACACATTGGTAAGGAAAATCGTTCCGCAATAGAGAATTACAAAGCAGGGGGAAAAGGAATAAATGTCAGCCGACAGTTAAATATTTTTTCTGTTGATAACCTGGCATTCACTTTTCTTGGTGGAAGTAACGGTAAACTTTTGAAAAAACTTCTCACCGAAGAGAAAATAAACTTCACATCCATCTCAACTCATTCAGAAACGCGCTCTTCAGCAATAATTATTGATGAATCCACCAAAACAGTCACATCATGTTTCGGAAATGATCCGCAATTATCTTTGGTTGAAGCTGAAGAATTTAAATTAAAGCTGGAAAAAATGATTCAGAATTGTGAAATAGTAGTTTTTTCCGGTAGTTCTCCATGCAAAGATACAGACTCCATTTTTCCTTTCGGTATTCAAGCTGCGAATAAATATGATAAAATTTCAGTCTGCGATACTTATGGAAATCATCTTAAAGATTGTATTGAAGCGTCGCCAACAATTCTTCATAATAATATTGATGAAGTAGAAAAATCATTAAAGGTTTCACTTCGATCAGAGAGGGAAATGATTGATTACCTAAGATTTCTCAATACTAAAAATATTAAGCAGGCTTTCATCACTGATGGAGCAAATCCGACTTATGCGTCTGACTTCGATTTTATTTTCAAGGTTAAGAATCCAAAAGTAGATACTATAGATTCCACCGGTAGCGGAGACAGCTTTGCAGCGGGAATAGTTTATGCATGGCATAGAAATCTTCCTTTTGAAGAATCATTAATAATTGCTTCTTCCCTTGGTGCAGCTAATGCAGCAAAGTATGATGTGTGTAATGTTACTCTTGAAGAAGTGAATGCAATAAAAAATAAAATTGAAGTTATTCCCCTCGGCAAGAAGATGAGATTAATTGATGTTAAACCGACATAAATTAATTTTTATAATTCTTGTGCTACTTTCTTCTTCTTCGTACTCTCAGAATATTAAATCCATAAACATTTCTGATAATAAAATATTTAGCGAGAAAGAATATTTAGCATGGAGCGGACTTGCTGTCTCCGCTAAAATAAAGCCGGAGTATCTCGACTCGGCGCTGTTACGAATTGCTTCGAATCTAACTTCGCGTGGATATTTTTATGCTGATTTTAGTGGAAGCAATATTGAATACAATTCTGATTCCTCTTCTGCTGTTGTCAATCTATTCATTGATGAAGGTCCCGCAGCTTATTTTAGAAAAATAAATATTGATTATCCCGATTCATCTGACAAAGCCGAGATAGTGGAGTCTTTTAATTATTTGGAAGGACGAGTATTTGATAAAGCTGAGTTCGAAGAAGTTGTTGCAAACCTTTTACATTATTTTGAAAACAATGGTTATCCCTTTGCAAACATAAAAATTGGTTCGGTGAGTTTTGTTAAAGATACCTTAGAAGAAGAATATTTCGCGGATGTATTCGTAAATATCAATAAAGACTTAAAGGGAATGATAGATAGGTTTGAAATCAAAGGTAACGATAAAACAAATGATGATGTAATCATTCGGGAGCTTCGGATTAAACCGGGGGAGATTTATTCACAAAAAGAAATTGATGAGCTGCCAAATAAATTGAACCGCTTACGTTTTTTTGAACCTGTAAATCCCCCACAATTCTATTTTAGTTCGGATAACAAAGGAATTTTATTAATTGAAGTGAAGGAAAAGCAAACAAATAATTTTGATGGAATCATCGGATACATTCCCGCAAACAAGCCGGATGATAAAGGATTTGTTACCGGACTGGTTAATGTAAGTTTAAGAAATATTTTTGGCAGCGGTAGATCCGCTGCTATTCGCTGGCAGAAACTTGATCGCAATTCTCAAGATCTTGAGCTAAAATATCTTGAACCATGGTTTTTAGGTTACCCTTTTAACATTGGTGTTGGATTCAATCAGCGAAAGCAAGATACTATTTATGTTCAAAGAAAATTTGAAGGAGCAATTGAATTTCTAGCAACCGAAACAATAACTGCTTCTTTGCAATTTGCAGCCGAATCAATTATTCCCTCTGAAAATTTAGCTAATATTTTTACAGTTTATAATTCAAGTTCAATTCTAACGGGGTTGAATTTCAAAATAGATACCCGTGATGATCCTTATGCTCCGACAGAAGGAATCTTATTTAACAACACATATTCATACAGCAGAAAAAAGATTAATGGTCCTCAGCAATTTATTTCAACCGATCTCAAAACAAATATTAATCTGCAGAGAATATTACTCGGTCTCGACTTCTACTATTCAATTTTCAGCAGGCAAGTGGTTGCTTTAAAATTAAACGGACGTGAATTACAGGGTTCGTTTTTTGAAATCAGCGATTTGTTTAGACTTGGTGGAACAAACAGCTTACGAGGTTATCGTGAAGATCAATTTTTAGGATCACGAGTGTTCTGGTCGAATCTTGAGTATAGACTCTTGTTAGCACGCCGTACGTACACATATTTATTTTTTGATACTGGATATTATCTTGTGAAAGAAGACGCCGCTAGAAAAGTAAGCAAGCAGGAAGAATTCAACATCGGTTATGGATTAGGTCTTAATATTGAAACTTCATTAGGAGTCATAGGTGTCAGTTTCGCATTAGCAAAGGGCGATTCGTTCTCTGACGGTAAAATTCATTTCGGGTTGGTAAGTGAGTTTTGATTAATTTATTAGGGATCAAAACAAATTTGTAGGGCGACCAGCCTGGTCGCCTTTCGATATTAAAAGTTATGAAAATGATAAAAGGTTTTATTAAAATTATTCGTCCGCTAAATTGTTTGATAACTTTTTTTACAATTATTGTTGGCGGATTAATCTGTTCTAATGATAATGATATCTCAGCAGAGTTAATTCTGGCAGGAGTGGTTGGTTTCATAATTACAGCCGCCGGTAATTCCATTAATGATTTTTATGATATTGATATTGATAAAGTAAATCGTCCGGATAGACCTTTGCCAAGCGGAGTTCTAATCAAAAAGAATGTTTTAGTATTCTTCATATTTCTCAGCATCATCGCAATTACTTTGAGTTTACTAATTAATATTTACTCATTTGAAATATCCATAACATCCATAATTCTTTTACTTTTATATTCCTACAGACTTAAACGCATGCCATTAATTGGTAATCTCATTGTTGCTTTGCTTACAGCACTTGCATTCATTTTTAGCGGTGTCGTTGTTGGGAATATTGCGCTTGCAATTATTCCTGCTGCCTTCGCCTTTCTGATTAATTTAATTAGAGAGGTGATAAAAGATATGGAAGATACTGAGGGAGATATGCTTTTAGGTATTCGTACTTTCCCAATTCGATTTGGAAATAAAGCAGCCAAGTATTTAGTAATTGTAGTTACAGTAATATTAGTTCTATTCACTCTAATTCCATTTGTGTTTCATATTTATTCCATTGAGTTTTTTGTTGCCGTAATGGTAATAGTTAATCCAATATTGGTTTATATTATCAAATCCATTTTTGAGGATTCATCTAAACAAAATCTTGGGAGATTAAGCTCATTGCTCAAATTAAATATGGTATTCGGTTTAATAGCAATTTACATGGGCAAATGAAAAATTTTGATAATTCATTTCTAAATCATAAAATAAAATTAATTGCCGGTACCGATGAAGCGGGAAGAGGTCCACTTGCCGGTCCGGTAGTTGCTGCAGCGGTTATTTTTTCTCCGGAAACTTTTATTGAAAACGTAAATGACTCAAAAAAATTAAGCGTGAAAGAACGTGAAATACTTTTTCCTATTATCATTGAAAAATCTTTATCATATGGAGTGTCCATAATCTCAAATACTAAGATTGACAAAATTAATATTCTTCAAGCTTCGCTTCTCGCAATGAAGAATGCGGTGAACAAGCTTCAAGTTAAACCTGATCTTATTCTAGTTGATGGGAATAAAACTTTCGCTCATAAAATTCCCACAATAGCAGTTGTAAAAGGTGATTCAAAATCATTTGCAATTGCTGCTGCATCCATCATTGCAAAAGTTACGCGTGATAAGATCATGAAAAGATTAAGCCGCCAATATCCGCAATATCTCTGGTCAAAGAATAAAGGATATCCGACGAAAGAGCATATCAATGCAATTAAATTATTTGGACCAACCTCTCTTCACAGAAAAAGCTTTTTGCACAATGTTTTATCTGAGAATTTTGAAATTATTTTCAAAAGTAAAAAAGAAGTTGTATGACATTCTTAACAAAAAAAACAGGAGACGAAGGTGAAGACCTCGCAGTAGAATTACTGGAATCGAAAGGTTACACAATCATTAACAGAAATTATCGCTATGGTAAAGGTGAAATTGATATTATTGCAAAGGATCCTCAAGAGGAGGGATTAGTATTTATTGAAGTGAAGTCAAGAAAAAGTTTTGAATATGGGTCTCCCGAAGAAGCGATTACAAAAAATAAAATTAAACAGCTTAAAAGAATTGCAGAACTATATCTTTACGAAAATGAGATAAAAGAAATATTATGCCGTTTTGATGTTATTGCAATCTTAATTCTGCCAGGTCAAAAACCCCAAATAGAACACTTTGTTAATGCTTTTGATTAGCATAAAAGTAAGATGCATCAATAACTTTTTTTCATTTCTATTTTTCACTAATTTTGATTTACATAAGACTATGAATAATATCTACTTTTAATGCAACTCTAGTGAAAACACATTCCATACAAGAAAAAATTTATAGAAGTTTTGAAAAGAAATCCAACAATTTTTTTGAAACGATTGGCGGCCTAACCGAATTTACAATATTATTTTTCAAAAATGTTTTCAAACCGCCGTATGAAATCGAGCAAATCAGAAAACATATGGATGTTTTAGGAATTCAGACATTTCCAATTGTCAGCTTAACAGGTTTTATTATTGGGTTGGTAATTACAATGCAAACTCAACCGGTGTTGGTGAGGTTCGGAGCAGAAGCTTTTCTTCCCGGTTCAGTTGGAATTTCAATCGTGAGAGAACTTGGACCCGTTATCACTGCTCTCATATTTGCCGGAAGAGTTAGTTCGGGAATTGGTGCTGAGTTAGGTTCGATGCGAGTAACTGAACAAATTGATGCAATGGAAGTTGGTGCTGTTAATCCATTTAAATATTTAGTTGTAACAAGAATTTTTGCTTGCACCTTCATTCTCCCAATTCTAACTGTTTACGTAATTTTTATCGCATTGTTTGGTGCCTATGTTGCAGTGCTTCTTGTTCAAAATATGAGCTTCGATTACTTTACAGGTGCGGTTATTAAGTCAGTAGAATTTGGTGATGCAATTCCGGGCATTGCAAAAACTTTTGTATTTGGATTTATTGTCGGAGTTGTCGGAACTTATAAAGGTTTTACTGCCACAAACGGAACCGAAGGAGTTGGCAGAGCGTCTACAACTTCTGTTGTTGTATCTTCAATATTAATTCTAATTTTTGATATGGTACTTGTTAAAATAACTTTATGGTTGTGGCCAACAATTTAATATGGTAATAATAGAAAAATTATCTAAATCATTTGGCAGTCATCTTGTTCTTGATGAAGTTTCATTAAAAGTTGAAGAAGCCGAAAACCTTGTGGTATTTGGCAGAAGCGGGACAGGTAAAAGCGTTTTACTTAAATGTATTGTCAGATTGATGCAGCCCGATGGCGGTAATGTTTCTATTTTTGGTAAAGATGTAATGGCACTTGGTATAGATGAGTTAAATGAATTGAGACAGCAAATGGGATTTCTCTTTCAAGGTGCGGCTTTGTATGATTCGATGAGTGTTAGAGGAAATCTCGATTTCCCGCTGATAAGAAATTCTAGTCTTACACTCAAAGAGAGAGAGAGAAGAATTAAAGATGTGCTGGAAAAAGTTTCATTGGAAGAGGCAATAGACAAAATGCCGGCTGATCTGTCCGGCGGTATGAAAAAGAGAATTGGCTTAGCCCGAGCTATCATTACAGAACCAAAGTTAATGCTTTATGATGAACCAACTACAGGACTTGATCCAATTACTGCAAAGGAAATCAGTAAGCTGATTCTTGATTTGCAGAAGGAATTACAAATGACTTCGGTCATCGTAACACATGATATTTTGTGTGCAAAAATTATTGCGGATCGCGCTGTAGTGTTGGAAAACGGTAAAATTCAATATACTGGTGATATTACAGAACTAACAACTTCAAAAGATCCATTCTTAAAAAATTTCTTTAGTGATGAACTGATCGAAGAAACCGGGAGGAAATGATGATAAAAGATTTATCAGGTGCAAAACTTGGAGTATTTATTTTTATTGGAAGCACTTTGCTTGTTATCGGAATTTTTCTTTTAGGAAATAAAGAAGCTCTTTTCCGTCCAACATTTACCGTTAAAGCATACTTTAACAATATTGAAGGATTGAGAAACGGTGCCCCTGTTAGATTAGGTGGAATTGATGTTGGCAGCGTGAAGAATATTGAAATTGTTAAGGATACAACTGGTAAAGTCGAAGTTTCATTGAGATTGTTGAATGAAATTCAACGATTCATCAGAAAAGATACAAGAGCATCAATTGAAACTGAAGGATTGGTAGGAAATAAAGTTGTGATTCTTCAGATAGGAAGCTCAACTGCCGATCCCATTGGAGATGGAGGAACAATTCAATCAAAAGATCCGGTTGGTTTTGCTGCGGTTGTAGAAGAGACGCAGGGAATCATGAATTATACAAAAGAGATGACTAAAAATATGGCTGAAATAGTTGAGAAGGTTAACAGAGGGGAAGGAACAATTGGAAAAATATTAACCGATGAAAAACTGTATTATCAAGCAACCGAATTAACAAAACGAGCTGATCAAAGTCTTTCCGCGGTAATAACAGAATTGGAAAAAGTATCGGGCATCTTCAAAAATCTTGGTGGTGGTGTTAATGAAGTTATAACGAATGTTAATCGAGTAGTAACAGAAGTCGACACAATTATTTTAGATGTGAGCAAAGGACGCGGAATGCTTGGACAAGTTTTAGTTGAAGGAAGCAAATACGATTCATTGTTCACAGCTACTATGTCTGAAATTCAAAAAACATCCACAGATGCACGTGTTGCGGCCTCGCGTCTATCGGAAAATATGGAAGCGCTTAAGCACAATTGGCTTTTCAAAAGTTATTTTGAAGAAAGAGGATATTGGGATAAAGCTGAGTATGAAGATCAAATAAATTCAAGCTTGCGTGAGTTAGATGAAAAGATAAAAATGATTGATCAAAAAATTGAAACGTTAAAGAAATTAGAAGAAAAAGCTTCTGTAAATAAATAAAATTTTCAAATTTAATCATTCCATTCGAAGTTCATATAACTGCACCAAAATAAATTTGCGTAGGCAGCAGTACATCCTTTAATTTTATTCTCCAACTTAATGTTCGCATAAAAATTTTTAACAGAATTACTAATGATTGCAAAAAAGAGAACATCAAACAATAAAAAGATCATTGTAAAAGGTGCTAAAGAGCATAATCTCAAAAACCTAAGTTTCGAACTTCCCCGCAATAAGTTAATTGTTTTTACTGGAGTAAGTGGAAGCGGAAAATCTTCTCTGGTTTTTGATACAATCTATGCGGAAGGGCAAAGACGATATGTAGAAAGCTTGTCATCTTATGCAAGACAATTCCTTGAGCGGATGAATAAACCCGATGTAGAATTCATCCAAGGTATTAGTCCTGCAGTTGCAATAGAACAAAAATCCGGTTCGCGTAATCCCCGATCAACAGTTGGTACTACAACAGAAGTTTATGATTACTTACGGCTTTTGTTTGCCCGGATCGGTAAAACAATCTGCTTCCAGTGTGGTAAAGAAGTAAGAAAGGCAAGCACGGAAACAGTTGTTAATTGGTTAGATGATCAGACTGAAGGAACAAAATTTTATTTAACTTTTCCTCTTCACGTTCATGAAGGTACGACAGTTAAACAAGAAATAGAATTGCTCAAGCGGAGAGGATTCTTTAGAATATTTTTCAAGGGAAACCTGCATGATATTAATGTTGAAGATATATCACCTAAAAAGAAAGATGAGATCAGAGTTGTCATAGATAGATTCAAAATTGTTAAGGATGAGCTTAGGAACAGGCTTTCAGATGCTATAGAAGTTACATTTAAAGAAGGAGAAAATAGATTAGTACTTATTAATTCCGATACAGGCGAGCAAACCGACTTTAATAAATTTTATGAGTGCTGCGGAATCAGATACGAAGAACCCGAACCGAGATTTTTTTCTTTCAATAATCCTTTCGGAGCTTGCCCTGTTTGTCAGGGTTTCAGCAAGACAATAGGAATAGACATGAATCTAGTGATTCCCAATCCTAATTTGTCAATAACTGATGGAGCAATTGCTCCGTGGCGTACGGCAAAGTACAGCACTCATCTTAAAGATCTTGTTAAAAATGCCAAACAATACAATATTCCATTAAACGTGCCTTATAGAAATTTATCGAGTGAACAAGTTGAAAAAATTCAAAAGGGATTCGGCGATTTTATCGGCATAGATAAATTTTTTGAGAAGCTCGAAGGCAAAACTTATAAAATGTATATTCGCGTTTTGTTAAGCCGGTACAGGGGTTATTCAGTATGCAGAGCTTGTAAAGGTTCGCGTTTAAGAAGAGAAGCGCTGCAAGTGAAAATTAATGAGCATTCTATTCATGATGTAGTTCAACTTCAGATTGAACATGCATTAAAATTCTTTTTAGGTCTAAAGTTATCAGATTTTGATTTGAAAGTTGGCGATCGCATTCTCAAAGAGATTATTAAGCGACTAACATTTCTGAATAATGTTGGAATTGGTTATTTAACTCTTGATAGATTGAGCAGTACTCTTTCCGGTGGAGAATCTCAACGAATTAATCTGGCAACCTCTCTTGGATCTTCACTGGTGGGAACTCTCTATGTTCTTGATGAACCAAGCATTGGTCTTCACCCGCGAGATAATTCAAAGCTGATAAACATTCTGAAAAATCTTCGAGATATTGGAAATACAGTTCTTGTTGTTGAGCATGATCCCGAAATGATGAGAGAGTCGGATTTGCTTGTGGATATGGGACCGAAAGCTGGAATACATGGCGGAGAAATTGTTGCAATGGGAACTTATGATGAAGTGGTGAAAAACAAAGATTCATTAACAGGTAAATATCTTTCGGGAAAAATAAAAATTCCTTTACCTGCCAAAAGGAATAAGAAACAAACTAAGACAATAAAAATATTTGGTGCTTCGGAGAATAATCTTAAAAATATTGATGTTGAAGTTCCATTAAATAAATTTGTTGTTGTTACCGGAGTAAGCGGCTCAGGTAAAAGCACTTTTGTTCATGATATTCTTTATGGAGGACTTGCTAAATATTTTGGAATGGCACCGTCGAAAGTTGGGAAGTTCACGGATTTAAAAGGAAGTGAATACATTGACGAAGTGGAAATAGTTGATCAATCTCCGATTGGCAAGTCGCCGCGATCAAATCCGATCAGCTACATCAAAACGTTCGAGTTGATTCGCGAATTATTTGCATCAACTCATCAGGCAAGAGCAAGAGGATATAAACCCGGATTTTTCTCGTTCAATGTACCGGGTGGAAGGTGTGAGACGTGTCAAGGTGATGGATTCATTAAAGTTGAAATGCAATTCCTTGCCGATATTTATCTTGAATGTGAAGATTGTAAAGGAACTCGATTCAAAGAAGAAATTCGGGAGATAACTTACAGAGGAAAAAATCTTGTCGATGTTTTGAATATGACAGTTGATGAGGCAGTAGAATATTTTAAGGAAAACTCAAAAATATTACGACAGCTTAAAGTCCTGGCTGAAGTTGGTCTGGGTTACATAAAACTTGGTCAGCCGTCAAATACATTATCTGGCGGAGAAGCACAAAGGGTTAAGCTTGCTGCACATCTTTCTCTGCAACGGGATAGGAAGCATACACTATTTATTTTTGATGAACCGACAACCGGCCTTCATTTTGATGATATTTCAAAACTGCTGAATTGTTTCAATCTTTTACTTGAGAAAGGCAACTCGCTCGTTGTGATTGAGCATAATTTAGAAGTGATAAAATGTGCGGATCATGTTATTGATCTTGGTCCCGAAGCAGGTGATAATGGCGGAGAAGTAGTTGCGGAGGGCACCCCCGAAGAAATTGCCGGAAATAAAAACTCCTGGACAGGGAAATATCTTAAAGAATATCTTTCTTGAATTAATCCTAAATTAAACTTTGGTTAAATTATATTTCAAGAAAAATTAGAGATGTTAAAATGAAAACCAGCAAAAGATTTAAGACTGCCATCGTACTTACGCTTTTTATTTTTTCTTTACAGATTGTATTTTTCTCACCAAATGCTTTTTCCCAAAGCATTGAACGGATTGAAGATAAAATAGGCGGAAGCGGAGCTAATACTGCTCTTGAGGATTCTAAAAGCGATAATACTTTTCTCTATATCGCTGTTGGGGCTATTTTCGTTGGACTAATTGTCTGGAAAGTTTTCCTCGATAAAAAAGAACCAAAAACTAAGGATGAAATTAAAACTGATTCCACCAAAACATCTTTGGATAAATCTTTCCATAAAGACTATTCAGAAAAAGAATTAACGTTTGAGAAAATTCAAAATCAAATTCCTTTTGAAATTTTTCTTGGAGTACAAAATAATCCACAAAGTATTCCTGGGAAAAATTTATCGGTCGGACTAAAGTTCAAACTCTGAGAATGATTAATAATGTTCGATAAAATAAGAGAAGCAAATAATCGGCTTAAAGGAATTGCACATCATACTCCCGTTTTCACTTCTGACACTCTTAATAAATTAGTTGGAGCAAATGTTTTCTTGAAATGTGAAAACTTTCAAAGAGCAGGCGCGTTTAAATTTCGGGGAGCTTACAATGCAATTTCAAAATTATCTGATAATGAAAAACAAAAAGGCGTGATAACTTATTCTTCAGGAAATCATGCTCAAGCAGTTGCATTGGTTGGAAAACTTCTTGATGTAAAAACAATTGTAGTGATGCCGCAAAATTCACCCATCATTAAAAGGACCGCAACTCATGATTATGGAGCTGAAATAATTTTGTATAATCCTGAAACATCCATACGAGAAGAAGTTGCAAAAGACATTATCAAAAAACACGGCTATAATCTAATTCCACCTTTTGATCATTATGATATAATTGCTGGTCAAGGAACAGCCGCACTGGAATTGTTTGAGGAGATTGGTAGACTTAATTATGTTCTTGCACCTTGTGGCGGAGGAGGGCTTTTATCGGGAACTGCAATTGCTTCTAAAGGAATGAATCCGGCTTGTCATGTTATTGGAGTTGAACCGGAACTTGCTGATGATGCAACTAAATCCTTTTATACAAAAACACTGCATTCTGTAAAAAATCCGTCAACGATTGCAGATGGAACAAGAACCGCATCATTGGGAAAAATAACTTTTCCGTTAGTTCTAAAGTATGTTGATGAAATGAAAACCGTGTCCGAAGAAGAAATTATTGATGCGGTAAAATTTCTTTTTTTCAGATTGAAGATTGTGGTTGAACCATCCGGTGCATTAGGAATTGCCGCATTGTTGAGTTCAAAAGTTACTGTTACCGGAAGTGTTGGTGTCATCATCAGCGGCGGTAACATTGATGCACCAACTATGAAAATGATTTTGGATTCTCAAGATTAAATCATAAATCCATATTATCCTTAAAGGGATGCCAATTATATGGTGTGATTTTATTCTACAAATATTTAATCCCTACCGGGATTAATTTATAGAAAAAGTGACCCAAAGATTTATAGAATCCCGTGCGGGATGACATATTAAGTGTTTAGTTAGATTTACCAATAAAAATTTAATAATTCCCATAAATAAAATTAAATGTTAAGTTAATGCTCATTCTATATTACAAGACTGAATTCAAAAGACACTATTTTAGAATAATCATCATTATTAAATAATATATCATCATTTAAAAATCTATGTCTTGGTTTATTCTAATCGTAGCTGGGGTGTTTGAGATTTGCTGGGCTGTTGGTTTAAAGTATTCAAACGGCTTTACAAAATTCTGGCCAAGTGTTTTTACCATTGTCTGTATGATTTTAAGTATGGTTCTTCTTTCTTTTGCAATTAAAGAAATCCCTCTCGGAACTGCATACGCAATATGGACGGGCATTGGTGCATTTGGAACTGCAATTCTTGGCATCTTTCTTTTTAATGAATCATCCGAGTTCGTAAGACTTTTTTTTATCTTTTTGATAGTGGTTGGAATTGCCGGGCTTAAAATCTACTCATGAAATTTAATTAAAGTGAACAACGTAATTAGTGCCGGGTTATTGATGTACAAGTTTGACAAGGAAGAGCTGAAAGTATTTTTAGTTCATCCTGGCGGTCCATTCTTCAAAAACAAAGACGATGGATATTGGAGCATTCCTAAAGGACTTGTTGAAAAAGATGAAGATTTACTTTATACTGCAATTCGTGAGTTCAAAGAGGAAACCGGGATTGAACCAGTTGGTGAATTCATTTCACTTGGCTGGGTGAAACAGAAAAGCGGAAAGACAATTCACGCCTGGTCATTCGAATATTTTGGCAATGGCGAAATTAAAATCTTAAGTAATGATTTTGAAATTGAATGGCCTCCAAATTCGGGACAAAAACAATTTTTCCCTGAAGTTGATGATGGACGATTCTTTTCAATAAAAGAAGCACGGTTAAAAATTAACGGAACGCAATCAGAGTTTTTGGATGTGCTAAAGAAAAAACTGAAAGTAAAACAATAAAATCAATAATAAATTTGTTATAAAATGAAAGCATTAATTGTTTCAGTTATCCTAACCGTCTTGATGACTGGTTCAAAGTTTATTGATTCTGAGTCGGCATTTCAGTTTAAGGATAAGAACAAGTACACGATTGTTATTCACGGAGGTGTTGGAACAATCAGTAAAGACATGCCGGATTCAATTAAACAGGATTATTTGAAATCATTGTCTGAAGCATTGACGATTGGCAAAACAATGTTGCAAAATGGGGGAACAAGTCTTGACGCGGTTGAACAAGTTGTAAAATTCCTGGAGGATGATCCAAGATTTAATGCAGGGAAGGGAACGGTTTACACTTCAGATGGAACACATGAATTGGATGCGTCAATAATGGATGGAAGAGATTTATCATGTGGTGCTGTTGCCGGTGTTAAGACAATTAAAAATCCGATTTCATTAGCAAGATTGGTAATGGAAAAAACGTCGCATGTTCTATTAGTCGGTGAAGGTGCTGATAAATTTGGAAGTTTAATGAATGTAAAGATAGTTCCGAATAATTATTTCGTCACTCCGCGAAGATTTGAACAATGGCAGAAAAGTATCAACAAAAATACTAAAGGAACTGTAGGTTGTGTTGCACTGGATATTTTTGGAAATTTAGCTGCAGCAACTTCAACAGGCGGTGTTGAAAATAAAATGCCGGGACGAGTTGGAGATACTCCGATCATAGGTGCGGGAACTTATGCAAATAATGAAACTTGTGCAGTTTCTTGTTCGGGGAAAGGAGAACTATTTATAAAGCATAGTGTGGCTTATAATGTTTCGGCTTTGATGATGTACAAACATTATTCGCTTAAAGATGCAGCCGAAGAAATGATTTATAAAAAAATTACTCAAGGTGGTGGCGGTTTAATTGCGGTTGATAAGGATGGAAATTATGTGGTGGTTTATAATACCAGTGGAATGTTTCGCGGTGTTGCAAATTCATCCGGAATTTTTGAAATCAAAATTTGGGAATAAAAGTAAATTGGTTGGAGAAATAATATGAGACCAAGTAAAAATGATTATGCCCCCTACTACGAGAAATATATAAATCTTATCAAGGGAGAAGACATACGCAAAATATTGGCGGCTCAATCAATTGAAACACAAGCAGTGTTGAATTCTTTCCCAAAAGCTATGGGCGATTATTCCTATGAAAAAGGAAAATGGACTGTCAAAGAAGTTGTTGGTCATCTAATTGATACCGAGAGAGTCATGGCTTACCGTGCTATGTGTATCGCAAGAGGCGAAAAGCAGTCATTGCCGGGATTCGATCAGGATGCGTATGTAAAATCCAGAAATTTTAATAAGAGAGAATTATTCGATTTGATTTATGAATTTAGATTGTTGCGGGAGTCTAATATGCTGCTCGTGAAAGGATTTGATGAAGAAGTTTTGAAAAATCGAGGCATTGCAAGCAGTAATGAAGTCACTGTATTAGCTTTGCTTTATATAATTGCCGGGCATGAAAAACATCACATGAATATTTTACTTGAGCGGTATAAAAAATCTTATATGAATAATTAATCAAAGATAATTGTAAATCTCTTTGATGATTTTATCAGTAGCACCTAAGTTTTCATGCACGTATTGAAACGCTATTTGTCCTTTAGCTTTTCTTAAATCATCATTAATGAACAAATTTCGCAATTGCCTGTAAGCTTCACGTTTATTTCTAATTAAAATGCCGCCCCCTCTTTTAAGTAATTCTTGTGCCTCTTGCGAGTTTTCTATTTTTGGCCCAAACAAAACAGGAATGCCGTACACAGCCGCCTCTAAAACATTATGAATGCTTTGCTTAAAGCTTCCGCCTATAAATGCTGCCGAAGCATAAGTGTAAAGAGTGAGAAGAATTCCTATCGAATCCACAATGATAATCCGCTCATTATTATAATTGTTCATGTGCGAAAATCGAATGGTTGAAAGTTCACCGATGAATTCATTCTCAATTTTTTCAAGATTAATTATACTCGGTTCATGCGGAGCGATTAAAAGGACAGCACTTTTATCATACTTAGCAAGCTTAATGAATGCCGGAATTATTACATCTTCATCAACAATCCAGGTACTGCCAGCAACAAAAATTTTTTTATCCTGAAAGAGATTTTCATTTATTAAATTTCTTGATCGTGCCTTTAAGCTTCGTTGATAAACACGGTCAAATCTCGTATCACCAACAATTTTAATTTGATCATCTGTGCAGCCAAAACTCTTAAATCCTTCAGCATCGCTTTTCGATACGGTGAGAATTTTTGTTAATTCTTTAAAAAGTATTTTGTGAAAGCTTTTTAGCAAGGGAAACTTTCTGGCAGAATTTCTTTTCATTGTAGCATCAACGAGAAAAACGGGCACATTAAATTTTTTCATCATCCAAATATGATTAGGCCAAATATCGTAGCGCATCATTACCGCTAAATCCGGTCGAACAATTTGCCTAAATCTCTGTGCATTTTGAAATGAGTCGAACGGAATGTAAGAAACTAAATCCGCATATGGATATTTTTTTGAATTTTCATAACCGGATGGTGAGAAGAAAGTTACAAGTATATTTAAATTCGCATCTTTTTTTAACGCTTCAATGATTGGTTTTGCTTGTTCAAACTCACCAAGCGAAGACGAATGAAACCAAATCATTTTTTTTGTTTTAGAAAAATTAACCGAATCTAGAATCAGATCTTCATACATCCGTTTTCTGCCACGAAGACCCCGACGGATTTTATCGTTAAAAATTCCGCCCATGCGAATCAGAAGATAAAAAAGCGGAATAATTAAGTAATTGTAAAAGCCGAACCAGATTTTTTTCATTATTGATCGAGGAAACGAATTAAACTGTTATGAACTGATTGCGGAGTTATTTCTTTCATGCACTTAAAATGACCCTTCGGACAACTGCTTTTTCCAATGTGTGAACATGGTCTGCAAGTTAATGATTTGTTTTCTAAAATTAAATTTTTGCTGCGGTAAGGAGTAAATCCAAACTCTTTGACGGTTGAACCGAAAATTGCTATAACCGGAACTTTAACGGCACAAGCAGCGTGCATCAATCCGGAATCATTGCAAATGATTGTCTTGCACATTTTCATATCTGCTGCAGTTTGAAGAATATCGTTATCATTACAAAGATTAATGCATTTGGAAAGATAAAATGAAATTTCATCGCAATTTATTTTATCATCTTTCCCACCAAAGAGAACTAGGTTAAAACCATTTTCCATTATTTTTTTCCCAAGTTCGATATAATATTCCTTGGGCCACATTTTTGTGTAATGCCTTGACCCCGGGCAAAAGCCAATTAGGTTCTTTAATCCATCAAACTTTTCTGATGGTTTTTTATTTGTGAAAAGATCAAGTCCCTCATCATCAAGTTTCAACTCTTTGATTACAGAGGCATATCTTTCAGGAATTGGTGGTGTTCCATAAAGCTTGTTGATTTTGAATTTAACAAGAAGGAATTTTTGCCAGCTTAGTTTTCTAAATCTAACTTTAGGACACTTTAAGCCATTGGTTAAGTATCTCGATCTTAAATTATTTTGTAGATCAATTACAAAGTCATATTTATTTTGCCGTAGAATATCTTTTATCTTCGAAGATGAATCTTCTCTTTTGATTGTTATGAGTCTTAAAAGAAATAGATTGTTGATCATTACGTCTTGATATTCTTCACGCAGCAAGAAATGGATTTCAAGCTTGGGATTTGTTTTTTTTAATGAACGAATTAATGGAGTGGTGAGTAGAATGTCACCCAGTGAGCTGAGCCGTACGACAAGTATTTTTTGGTATGGAAAATTAAGCATTTAAATAGTAGAGATGATCTTCAATTAAAATTTAATCAATTTGAAGGAAATTGTTTGCACGAATAACACGATTTCAGCCAAAGTTATTATGGATTTTTATTAAAGATTGAAGTTATGCAAGTGTCATGCTGAATTCATTTCAGCATCTAGGAAATGTACAAAGGGAGATTCCGAAATGAATTCGGAATGACTATATCGGAAGTAACAATTTGCGAGTAACTTAGCAGAAATGTATTTTTACAAAAAAAATAAGTGATTTTAATGACAACACTACCACCACCTTCAGTTAATCCAGCTCCCGAGCAATCTATTGAGAAAAAAGTTTACGATATCGTAGATAAATTCAAAGACCATCTTCCGGTTTTGAACGACAGATACAGATTAGGTTTTACCTTATTCAAATATGTAACGGGCGAAGGCGATCCTCCCGAAGTTTTAGTTAAGTCAACCAAAATAAGATTAGAAGGAATTAGCGAAGCAGAATTTGCTAGAAAGCTTTCTGAAGAACTTCAGACACTTAATAGTGCTTCTTAATTAAGTATAATATTTTTATCTGGCTCTGGCAGACCAACCGCCAGTTTGCCCGCCTTTAGTGGGAATGATATCGAGCAAATTGGTGGGGTAACTAATAGTTAGCTTGTCTCAAATTTCTATAGGTGAAGTAATGAGTGAAGAATTAAAAATCGAACCTAAGGAATCTTCATATGAAGAGTTTACTACAATACAGCAGTATTTCTCCAAATTTAAAAATCCAGAAAAAGCATTTGAAAAAATTCACGATATAAGAAAATTTGAAATTGATCTTTACTGGAAAAGAGCTACTTATAATTGGACATTTATTGCCGCAATTTTTGCTGGCTACTTTACAATTTCGGTTCTACCGTTAATAGTGTGAAAATAAGTTGAGTTTGCCGTTGAAGAAGAGAATGGCAATCCTCAGATTATCAAAATTTCTATAGCCTTGAGCAACTCTGTTTAACTTTTGGATCGCACCATTAAAACGTTCTGCTCTTGCATTGCTTAGATTGTATTTTATAATGTTGAGTATTCCTTGCTTATAGCTCTTTAATGTTTTCGCAGCTTTTTTCATCGGTGCTATATTTGACTTAACTACATTTTCATACCAACTTTCAAAAAATAATGACGCTTCTTCTGTCGTTTGTTTTTCAAAGATCTCCATAAAATTTTCTCTCATCTTCCAGGCTCTTGATGTTAATAAATTCGCTTGATTTATTTCCATGAATTTTGCTCTTTGTTGATCAGTTAAGTTTTCTGATTTTTTCAACATCACATACTTTGCTTTTTTCAGCAATGGTTCGGTTTTTACTTCTTCTTTACGTGTTTCGTCTATCCCTTTATTAAGATACTTGACGACGTGAAATTTATCGTGAACAATTTCAACTTGTGGACACTTTTTTTTATTGCGCTTATAAATGGATCCCACATATCTACACAAACGGCTTTTAGTGAACTTAATTGTTCTTCAGTAAACGTTGTATTTAATAGGCTCTCAGTTGCCTCAAGCGTTCTTTCTTTTCCAACTTCCAATACTCTGTTTCTAGTCTGTTGACTGATAACAGTTATGTAGTTATGTCCCTTTTTGTAACTCTTTTCATCTATGTTGATGCTAATGATTTTCTCTGAACTTAATTCTCTGCGAGCCAACCCTCGCTCAACGCTATTGCTCATAACCCGATTTATTTTCTCATAGCTCACATCAAGCAACTCCCCGGCTTTGGTTTGATTGTGTGTGGCTTGTAACAACTTTATTGCGTAATTCTCAAATTCGTGGGTATGCCTTTCTTCATCGTTCGCCCAAGGGACAGGTATACTGCTTACATTACCTAAACTGTTTTTCACTCTTGGAACACAACAGTATAAATATGTTTTGTATCCCATCAAGTCCAGGTGCCGCCATTGTCTTTCAGGACGATAATCATATATGGAACATATTTCTCCAGTCATTTTACATACACCTTCTTTTTTTAAGTATCTTATTTTCAGATGTATCTGTTGCTGGGTTTCTTCATAAGTTACTTCGTAGACTTCCCATTCTTCCGGGAGATGTAATAAACGGTTGAATAATTCTTTCGTTTCCATATCTTTAAATTATTATTTTCACACTATTAACGGTAGAACCAGAATTGATAAAGATGATCCAACGAACATTGTTGTGAAAAATTTGCAGGTGTTAACTTCCTTGCGGGTTAAAGCAGACGAAATGAAGGATAGTGTTGATCATAATTATTACGGTGACAAGGAAAAAATTTCGGAAGAAGAATTTGATATTGTTAATTCGCTGGGTAAAGAAAAATTACTAAGGGCTTACGCAGGATGAATTATGAACGATGTTATTTAAGATTTACGAACTGTGTTGGAAAATTCAAATCCGCTTCTTTAACCATCTTAATTACAGTCTGCAGATCATCAATTTTAGCGCCCTGCACACGAACCTGTTCATCCTGAATTTGTGAATTAACCTTTAGCTGCATGTCTTTTATTATTTTTGTAATAAGCTTAGCATTGTCTTTGGAAATTCCACTTTGCAGCACAATGATTTGTTTCAATCTTCCGCCGGCAGCTTCTTCAGCTTCTTTAGGTTTAAGGGCTTTAATTGATATACCTCTTCTTATGAATTTAGTTTGAAGAATATCATAGCTTGCTTTTAGCGAGTAATCATCTTTGGTATTAATTGTGAGAAGTTTTTCTTTTTTATTAAGTTCAATTGTGGTGTGGGAATCTTTTAAATCATATCGCTGAGTAATTTCCTTTAATGCCTGATTTATTGCATTATCTGCTTCCTGCATATCTATTTCGGAAACGATATCGAATGAATGTAATTGTGTCATAAAGTATTCTTTTAATAAATGATAAAAATTTTATAGCTAAACCTAATTTATTGAAAATTATTTGTCAATAAGTTAATTGCGCTGAGAATATTGTTTTGGGTAGAAAATTTAATTTTTGATCAGAGAAACGATTTTTAGAAAATATACGGTATCGGTTTGCTAAAGAAATATTAAAAAATCATTTGAGAATGTTTTCTTTTCGTAAAAGAACTCAATTAATTCCAGATTTTGATACAATTTTTTCAACAATAAAATGAAATGAACTAAAAATTCATATTTTAGCATTAGGTGATTTTTAAAATTATAGGGAAGTTAAATGAAAGGTATTATTCTCGCAGGCGGCTCTGGAACTAGACTCTACCCGATTACACAAGCAATTAGTAAACAGATAATGCCTGTGTATGATAAACCGATGATTTATTATCCTCTTTCTGTCTTAATGATGTCAGGTATTCGGGAAGTATTAATTATATCTACACCATATGATCTTCCAATTTTTAAAAAATTGTTAGGTGATGGAAAGCAATTGGGTTGTAATTTTTACTATAAAGAACAGCCAGAACCGAAAGGATTGGCTCAAGCATTTACTTTAGGCATCGATTTTATTGGTATGGAAAATGTTGCTTTAATTTTAGGTGATAATATTTTTTACGGTAATGAATTGCAGCAGCAGCTCCAGCAGTCAAAAGATCCTGTGGGAGCGAAGATATTTGCGTATCAAGTTTCAGATCCACATAGATATGGAGTTGTTTCCTTTGACTCTGATTATAATGTGATTTCGATTGAGGAGAAACCCCAGAATCCTAAATCAAATTATGCAGTTCCCGGATTATATTTTTATGATAATGATGTTGTAAGGATTGCAAAGGAATTGAAACCCTCTAAAAGAGGTGAGTATGAGATCACTGATGTTAATCTTGCATTCCTTAGGAATAAAAAATTGAAAGTGACCGTCTTAGGTCGGGGCACTGCTTGGCTAGATACCGGTACTTTTGATTCACTTGTTCAAGCAAGTCAGTTTATCCAGGTAATTGAGCAAAGACAAGGATTGAAAATTGGTTGTATAGAAGAAATAGCATTTCGCATGGATTTTATCTCCAAAGAACATTTATTAAAGCTGAGTGAACCGTTAAAGAAAAGTGGATATGGAGAATATTTGTTAAAAATTGCCTCAGAATAAAAATATTTTATGGTATAATTAAGACAACACCACATGGATAATCCAAAGCTTAGCTTAACAATAGTCATTCCTGTTTACAACAGCGAGGATACAATTGGAAGGCTTACAGATCATCTCATTAACTCTCTAACCAAAGATTACAAATTAGAAATCGTTTTAGTAAATGACTGCTCTAAGGATAATTCAGAAAAGGTCTGTATTGCACTGTATGAAAAATATAATACCATCGTGAAATTTTATTCTTTATCAAAGAACGTTGGTGAGCATAATGCCGTAATGGCTGGTTTAAATCATACAACGGGAGATTTCATTGTCATTATGGATGATGATTTTCAGAATCCAATTAGTGAAGTTATTAAGCTTGTGCAGTATGCAAAGGAACATAGCTTTGATGTGGTTTATACATATTATGATAGAAAGCAGCATCACTTCCTAAGAAACCTCGGCAGTAAATTTAATGATAAGGTTGCAAATGTGATGCTTAAAAAACCAAAGGATCTTTATCTCTCTAGTTTCAAATTAATTAGTACATTTTTAGTTAAAGAAATAATCAAATATGACTTACCTTTTCCATACATTGATGGTTTGATCTTACGGACGACCAATAACATTGGAAAAATTCAGGTTCACCATCAGGAAAGAAATGTTGGTAAGTCTGGATATACTTTAACTAAGCTGATTTCCCTTTGGTTAAACATGTTTACCAATTTTTCAATTCTCCCATTAAGGATTTCAATATATATCGGATTTATTTTTGCTTTTTGGGGATTGATTCTTGGTGTTTACACTCTTATCGAGAAATTGTCTAACCCAAGCTTACCGATTGGTTTTGCTGCTTTAGCTGTTTCTGTTTTCATATTTGCCGGAGTACAATTAATCTCACTTGGAATGACGGGTGAATATATCGGCAGAATATTCCTTTCTCAAAATAAGCGACCACAATTTACTATAAAGAAAAAATTTGAGTAATAGATTTTAAATAATGAATAAAGAAGAATACAGAAATATTTTTGATAATGAATATTCGCACTGGTGGTATAGGATTCTGGACGATCTGGTAGAATATTTTGTAAGCACATATTACTCTCAGAAACCGTTAAAGATTTTAGATGCTGGTTGCGGAACAGGACGAATGATGAGCAAATTATTAAAATATGGTGAAGTATATGGAATTGATGCTTCGCCAATTGCAATAGAAATGTGCCAATCAAGGGATCTATCTAATGTTAAAATTGCGGATCTTAATGAATGGTCAGCTGAAAACGAATTTAATATAATCGTGTCTTTAGATGTTCTTTATCATCAGTCGTTTAATAACATTGATAAAATTCTAAATTCTTTCAGTAAAGCACTTCACCCTGATGGAATTTTAATCATGAATCTACCGGCTTTCAATATTTTAAGGAGAGAGCATGATGAAATAGTTGGAGGAAATAAAAGATTTCGTGTAAAGGAAATTAAAGACATCCTAATTAAGAATGGTTTTCAGATACATACTTCATCTTATCGTCATCCGCTTCTTTTCAAGTATATATTGCTAAAGAAATTATTTTCAATAAGTAAAGAAAAATCGAAATCAGATCTAGCACCGCTTTATGTACCATTAAACAAATTATTATTTTTAATAAATAAATTTGAAAATATAATAATTAAAATGGGATTTTCAATTCCGTATGGCAGCTCACTCTTCGTGGTAGCAAAAAAGAATGAAAAAGGTCAAAATTCCCATTATCATAGTCAAGCTTATGCTCAAAATAATTTTCTCTTTAAACCAAAAACTTATGTTAAATCTAAAACAATACTTAAACAGTTTTTCAAATATTCAATCGTAGGAATTTTTAATACTGCCATCGGTCTCACTGTAATATATTTTTTTTTCAATGTCCTAAATTTTAATTACATTATAGCTAATATTATCGGTTACGCATGCGGCTTAGTTAACAGCTTTGTATGGAATAAAAAATGGACATTTAAGTCTTCGCAGCATTACTCTAAAGAAATTGTTCCATTCCTGATTGTATTTGGAATTAGTTATGCAGCTAATCTGTTAGCAGTAATTATATCTGTAGAATTCATAGAAATTCATCCTAACATTGCACAAATTATAGGAATTGCAGCTTATTCATCAACTAATTTTTTTATTAATAGATATTGGACTTTTTCCAGGGCCAATTGACAATTTTTTATACGAAAATTATTTATTCATAAATTTTTTTAGGTGAACTTTGAATAACGACCAAGATTTCAAAGGAAAAAATGTTTTAATAACTGGTGGGGCAGGGTTTATCGGCTCAAATCTGGCCATTAAACTTGTTGAACTCGAGGCTCATGTTCCGTTATTGACAGCTTAATTCCAGAATATGGCGGCAATCTGTTTAATCTCGATCCCATTAAAGATAAAGTGAAGTTAAATATTTCAGATGTTCGGGATGAACACTCGATGAAATATCTTATTAAAGAGCATGATTATTTATTTAATCTTGCCGGACAAACAAGTCACATAGATTCTATGAATAATCCATATGCTGATCTTGAAATAAACGCAAGGTCTCAATTATCCATTCTCGAAGCTTGCAGAAGATACAATCCTGAAATAAAAATTGTTTTCGCAAGCACAAGACAGATTTATGGAAAACCACAATATCTTCCTGTTGATGAGAAGCATCCTTTATATCCTGTGGATGTAAATGGAATTAATAAAATGGCAGGAGAATGGTATCACCTGCTTTACTATGATGTCTATAAGATAAGATCAGTGGTTTTGCGATTGACCAATACATACGGACCAAGAATGAGAGTAAAGGATGCCCGACAAACATTTTTAGGCATCTGGATAAAGAACGTTATCGAAGGAAATAAAATACTTGTTTTTGGAGACGGCAAGCAGATCCGAGATTTTAATTATGTTGATGATGTTGTAAATGCTATTCTGCTCTCAGCTCAATCGGAAGATGCAGATGGAATGATTTTTAATCTCGGTGCTGATGATCCAATCAATTTGGAAGATACTGCAAAACTCATGATAGAAATTTCGCACAATGCAAACTATGAGCTTGTTCCTTTTCCTGCTGAGAGAAAAGCAATTGATATCGGTGATTATTATGCTGATTACCGAAAGATCAGATCGAAGCTGGGATGGCAGCCAAAAATATCTTTGAAAGATGGACTTAAACTCACAATTAATTATTATCAAGAATTTGATAAACATTATTGGGAATAATAGCTACTATGATCCAAACACTTATACCTGTATCAAATCCAAAACCAAGGTTCATGCAAAAAAAGCAAGAGTTCTTAAATGCTTTAGATTCTGTCATTGAAAGAGGAATGTATATTTTGGGCGATGAAGTATCTTCCTTCGAGAGAGAATTTGCGGAATATCTAGGTGTGAAGCATTGCGTTGGTGTTGCAAACGGTACTGATGCAATAGCTGTGGCACTTAAGGGATTAGGCGTAAAGCCAGGAGATGAGGTTATAACAGTATCGCACTCTGCTGTGGCTACCGTTGCTGCAATTGAAATGACAGGAGCAATACCGGTTTTTGCAGATATCGAACCAGATACAAGATGTATTGATCCAAACAAGATTGAAAAATTAATTTCACCTAAAACTAAAGTTATTATTCCTGTTCACATTTATGGTCAACCTGCTAAAATCAAAGAAATAATTTCGGTTGCACATTCAAGAAATATTAAAGTTTTAGAAGATTGTGCGCAAGCTCATGGAGCAAAAGTTGGTGATAAAAAAGTTGGTTCCTTTGGTGATGCCGCTGCATTTAGTTTTTATCCCACTAAAAACTTAGGTGCAATTGGAGATGGCGGTGCAATAGTTACCAACTCTTCTGAGGTGTTTGAGAATGTACTTGCTCTTCGCCAATATGGTTGGCGTCACAGATATATAAGTGATTTCCCTGGTGTGAACTCAAGACTAGATGAGATCCAAGCAGCTTTTTTACGAATAAAGTTAAGAGAACTCGATAAAGATAATGCCCGAAGAAATGAAATTGCAAAAAAATATTCTTCTGCAATTAAAAATTTAATCAGACAGCAGTGGCTTAAAGCACCCGTATCAATTCCAGATACAATTCATGTCTATCATTTATATGTCATTGAATCTAAAAATCGTGATGAGCTTGCAAAGTTTCTGAATTCAAAAGGTATTGGAACAGCATTGCATTATCCGCTTCCAATTCATTTGCAGCCAGCATATAAGGGAAGAATTAGAGGCGGAGACGCGCTCCATCAAACCGAGTTACTTTACAAAAACATTTTGAGTATACCGATGTATCCGGAATTAAATGATCAAGATGTGGAGCGGGTAAAACAATCTCTTAATGAATGGAATAATACATAGCAATGAATAATCTATTTTTACCGTTGATAAAATAAATCCATAGGACTCTACGAGTTCATTTATTTATGAATAATCGTTTGTAAAATCAATCAAACTGATTATTTCAAGAATATAATTATTAAATGGAATAAATCGTGAAAAAATTTGCAATCACTGGAGTTGCCGGCTACATCGCTCCCCGGCATTTAAGAGCAATTAAAGATACGGGAAATATTCTGGTTGCTGCTTCTGATCCGCATGATTCGGTTGGTATTTTAGATCAATATTTTCCTGATGCCGCTTTCTTTACAGAAATAGAAAGGTTTGATCGTCATCTGGATAAATTAAGAAGATCCGGGAAAGGAATTGATTACTTATCAATTTGTTCCCCAAATAATTTACATGACGCTCACATCAGATTGGCATTAAGAAATGATGC
>Ga0209641_10000665_pt1 | contig 31847 bp, 32 predicted proteins | sample RifCSP16_1_FD_184022 | JGI IMG/M metagenome (GOLD analysis project Ga0209641, IMG submission 184022) | Soil microbial communities from Rifle, Colorado - Rifle CSP2_sed 16_1 (SPAdes) (version 2) | ecosystem: Environmental > Terrestrial > Deep subsurface > Rock core/Sediment | place: Rifle... | reverse complement strand
GATCGACAAGCTCGCTGGAAATCAGGACAAAGACCGCGCCCCCCTCGTAGGGGCTCCGGTAGTAGCAGCTTGCGCTGCTGATCTGCGAGGAGATGAGTGAAAGAACATGGCCGTCAGCTCTGCTGAGGTCAACCGAAGGGATCGTAAACTCTTCAATGCCCTCGTGTTTGCCCCAGTCTTTAAGCTGAAGGGAGGATATTAAAAGATGTTCGGGGATCTCGGTTTGTTCTTCGGACCATGCCCAGAGCCAGGTAAGGGTGTTATCGGACTCCGAGCCGAGCACCTGAAAGGGAAGTTCCAGCCTGTTATCGAAAATGATCTTTCCTGATTCAAGATCGAGCTCGGACGTGTGCCCGTTGACCAGCGCGGCAAGCTTTTCCTGTCTCTCGAGCGCGAGGAGGGCATATTGTTCGAAGAATGTAGTAAGTTTGCTCATTCTTCTCCTGATCGTCCTGCGCGAGGCAGGCCGAGGTGACGAATAATAAGACGGTCGAATACGCGATCAGGAAGGATCTTTTTCAGGAAGACCTTAAGCTGAACGCCTTTTCCCGCAAGGTAACGGGTCCTGGGCCTTTTGGCAGAGAGCGCATGGGCGACCAGCCGAGCAATGACACTTGGAGAGATTCCCGTATTGGCGCCATTCTTCGCTTCCTTTCTTATTGCGGAGAAGGCCGAACCATAAAGGGAAAATGCCTCCTGCGGGTAGTTCTTCGCAACCGCCTCCGCTGCTTCCATGGACTTTTCCCATATCGGCGTTGCGACATCACCGGGTTCTATGATGGAAACCTTGATGTCCCACGGCTGAAGCTCAACGCGGAGCGAGTCTGTGAATGCCTCCAGGGCGAACTTTGAGGCCGCGTAGGGACCGATGAACGGAGCCGCTACCCTGCCGCTGATCGAGCCCATATTCACGATACGTCCACGGGACTTTCTGAGCAAAGGCAAAAACGCCTGGGTCACTGCGATCTGGCCGAACATATTCACTTCAAATTGTTTCCGTATCTCATCCAAAGGAAGAAATTCAAGCGGGCCTGCAACCACGATCCCTGCGTTGTTCACAAGACCGCTGAGCCCGGCATCACCGACTGTCGCGGCCACCGTTTCTGCAGCCGAACCGATGGAAGCGGCGTCCGTGACATTCAGCAAAAGAGGCGTTATACGTCCGGACGATTCCCGCTTTGCCGCTTCGCCGTCAGAAACCCTGCGCACTCCGGCGAAGACGTGGAAACCGAGGCTGTCCAGATAATGCGCGCATGCTTGACCGATCCCGGTGGACCCTCCGGTTATGACGACGGCCCCACTGGCAATTTTTCGGTTATCGGCCACGATATCCTCCCTTGTATGTGATTTTATAGATATTCACGAATACGCAGAATTATACGCGATGTTTTTCACTTTGTGAAGGGAGAATAAATAAACTCCGTTAAAGCACATATCCTTTAACGGAGTAATAAATCCGATGGACCGCTTTGTTCCGAATGGCCTGTGTTACGCAACACCGATCACATTATTATAGGTGCCGAATGAATTAAGCACTTTTTCAGAGCCTGACGCATCCTGGGCCCAGGCGCCGTCGATAAAATATTTGTACTCATAGCTACCGGGGGACAGCTTAATTGTTGTCTTCCAATAACCATCCTTGTTTTTCTTCATTGACAGCGATTTTGTGTTCCAATTATTGAACTTTCCTGCCAGAAAGACTTTCGTTGCCTTGGGCGCATAATAGGTAAATTCCACTTCCTGTCCTTTCTCTTTTTTAGTGAACAAATCCATGCTGATGTCCTTACGCATCGCCGCGCCAACAGACTCTTTCAGTTTTTTCACAGATTCGAGCATTTCCATGTATTTTCCTCCCGTCATTAAATTTATATAAATATTGACTGAGCAAATCCTCAGGCTGCCGACAGAAAAAAATACTTGTATTGCACCTCCTTTCAGGAAAATGTAACTTTTTAGAAAGAATTCGCGACATCTATAGGTTGTATTAAATTATTTGCACTCCACAATAAATGGATTTTAGCATCAGTTTACACAGAACTCAATAATACTTTATTCGTATTTTTAAAGATTATATATCAGGAAATATACGCACAGAGAATGCCGGGCGGTCAATAATTTTAGCATGCCTCATCAAGAAACATGGCGCTCAAATATTAATGAAGCGGGTTGCTTTTCGCGCGCGAAGCATTATAATCGTAATTATGGAGACGGAACTGCGAAAAGGGCCGACATTTTTTAGATTAAAATAATTATTGACAAATAATAATTATTATATTATAAAAAAGAAGGTTGTATTTGCCGCGAAGAGGTATCGAGAAATAGGTATAAGATTGTCACCTCAACAAAGAGCGCAAAGGAAACGGAGGAATCCTAAAACCCGCCAAGTCGGACCGAAAAGATATTTATAGGAATTCAGGAGCCAGGGGATACGGCAGATGAAGAGACTCACCCGGAAAGCATGGAGGAAGGCACATGAAAGAGAATACGCCAAAACATAAAGAAAAAAGCCTGCCCGGCGTGAAAATATCTGTTGTGCCGGAATTCCTTACGAGCTGCCCCGCTTGCGGCGGCGAAATAGAGCTCTGGTCCGGATCTCAAGAAACGGTTTGCATCTTTTGTCAGCACAAGGTGTTCGATAAAGAAACGACGGTTCACTAAGGGCTCCGTTGGGAGCGCTATTTCATGCAACGAGGAGGGAACTATGGCGAGCAAAGAATTGCTGGACAAGCTCAATGACGCAATAGCACGGGAGATCCAGGTAAGCGTTCAGTATATGTGGCAGCATGTGATGATCAAAGGGCTTCATGCGCCTTCGGTGGGCGGGGTCTTCAAGAAGATCGCAATTACGGAGATGAAACATGCCGAAGAGATCGCGGAAAGGCTTGATTATCTCGGCGGTGTCCCCACCACGAAGCCCACGCCGATCGAGATCGGCAAAACGGCAAAAGACATGCTCCAGATAAACAAAAAAGCGGAGGAAGGCGCAATTACACTTTATAAGGATATCATCGCCCTTGCTGATAAGGAAGGCGATGCGGTGACCGTCAGTCTCTTTACCGATATTCTTGCAGCGGAAGAGGAACACCATAATCAATTTTCGACGCTCCTTGAGGATTGATGGATATTGCGGTCGCAAAAATTCCGGGTGGCATCAGCGTTGACGGCCTGGATTTAAAAAACGGGAAATGCGGCTGTACAGCCGTTCTCCCGTGCTGCTACAGCTGGTCAAAGGTCAGAAGATCAGGGAATATCTTTCACTTTACAGGTAAGACAACCGGTCTTGATACAAAAAACAATTTCAAATGGGGCTATACCGTAAAAAAAGGCGACATGACCGTAGAAGTCGCCATGGAGGATGCGCGGGACAAGACCATATTTTCCGGTTATTACCCGCCCCGGCTCGAAGAATGGACCGAAAAAGGCTGGGAGGTCGTGAGCAGAGAAGGGGATCGGGAGGACTTTGATGTATGGAGATGCGCTGCCTGCAAGTGGTTGTATAAGGAGCGGGAGCAGAAGGTCAAGTTCGATGACCTTCCGGAAGATTGGAAGTGCCCCGTCTGCAAAGCCGGTAAAAATGTTTTTGAGAAAGTAGGTTAGGAACAGGGAGGATTGTTCATGACGGAAGCAGGCATGCAGAAGGCAGTCTGGACTGAACTATCGGGGAGGCATGAATGATCATCCATGTCACCCCGATAGTTACTTTATCGCCAGTTAACCGATGAATCGTTTAATTTCGTAACCCCTCAGGAGTCGCGCCAATCATTTTCCTGCTACGTTTACAACCCGGAACATCTCTCCAAAGGCCATGAACCAGTTTACCGCGACGATGATCAGAACAGCCGCGGGCCATGCCAGGTCAACCCATTGTTTCTTCTGTGACAGATAAAAGACATAACCGTTTATAACAGAGGCATGGATTATCTGGGCAAACAGCACGCAAAGTCCTGCGAACACGAGCACGACCAGCGCACTATACAATTTATGCCAGAGGATCTTGCTGAGGTAATACATCACCGGCAATACGATCAACGTCAAATAGAGAAGTGAGTGCTCTCCGGCCTCCAGCAAGCGCGTAAAGGTCAGCCGCGCCGTCTCCTGCTGAACACCGGTGCCGAACACTGCGGCATACGTCGTATTGAAAAGATAGCTGACTTCGGACCGGATAAAGTAGACGCCCACTCCGACACCTGCGATATTAAATATCCACTTCAATACTATTTCCATGCAGCCCTCCTGTCAGCGGCAACCATATTGTCAGATATTCTTTAGCAAATGTTCTGAATTTTCTTTTTTCCCAACACGTTGTACAAAAAGAGCTTGCCTCCCCCGTGCGCCGCGAGCAGGACCGGCCCGCTCCGCGTCGTCGCAGGGCGTGCCAGGTTGACTCTCGGCATTTCATCACGATCCGTCCAATCCGCAGCGCTTACGCTCCGCACGCGCTGTTTTGGAGACGTGGTTCAACGGGGCCGTCACCCGCACGCTTTTCTGCGCCGATCGCTCCGGGGCCGGTCCTGCTTCCCTCCCTGGTACAAGCCCGGCAGCCCCGGATCGCTGGCGCAGTGGACGCGCCCCCGAAAAAGCTTATGACGCCAAGAACTCCAAAGCAGCACGGCCGAAGGGAAAGTGCTGCCGGGTCGAGCCCTCGCCGCTTCGAATACTGACGATCATCGGGCGCGTTATGCGCCGGCGAGGAGGGGCTGTCGGGCGACACAACCCCGGTCTCATACCATGCTCTCCTCGTTCTCATAGAACCTTTGACAGTACCGCGGCAACCGTATGCCGCAGGTATTTGAACATTTATGCAAGCATACATTGAAGAAGATGTGTCTGTCAAGGTTGAGGATAAATCGATGATATTTGTCCCGCTCCCGTATCCGTTCTCATACGGGTAAGGGGGGGATTTACCCCAGCGACACGGTGCCAATACCGAGAACTGATTCGATCTCGCTGATGAGCTTATCGTCAGGATTGACGCGAATATCCCGGTCCACCGAGATGAGCGATTCTTTACGCGCGGGGTTCTGGAGGCGGAGGTAGACGGGGATGCTGCCTTTGTAGCGAAGAAGGATGTCTTTGACCTTGAGAAGGTCGTCCTGGGTCAAACCGGTTGCATTGAACCTGATGTCCATCCTGGTCGTACCTTTTTTCTTCACGTCCGCAAGCAGGTGAACGCGCACGGCCTTGATCTTGTTTCCCTGTTCGCTCTTGTCGAGCGTACCCGCCACGATGAGCGGCGTGTCGGTGAGAAGGACATCCTGCGCCGTCCGATAGAGTTCGGGAAATACGATCACTTCCACCGTGCCCAGGAGGTCCTCAAGGTTCAGGATGGCCATCTTTTCGTTCTTCTTCGTCATTTTCGGCTTTATGCCGGCGATGATGCCGCAGATCGTGACCTCCTTGCCGTCCTTGATGTTATCAAGCGTCTCGGTCGTTGCTGTCGCGTAGCGCTTCATGTCCGTTTCAAATGCGGCGAGGGGATGGCCGGAGATATAAAAACCGATGCTCTCTTTTTCGTAGGCCAGGAGCCGGCTTTCCTTCCATTCGGGCACGTCGGGCAGCGCGGGTTCCTTGTGGCCGTCCAGGGAATCGAAGATGCTGCCCTGGCCGATGGCCTCCTGCTCCTGCTGTTTGCCTCCGTGCTCGATGAGCATGTCCAGGGCCTCCATCATCTGGGCCCGACGGCTGTTCATGAAGTCCAGGGCCCCGCACTTGATGAGCGCCTCGATCACGCGCCGGTTCACCCGGCGTTGGTCGATCTTTTTGCAGAAGTCCGCGAGCGAGGTGAACGCTCCCTTTTGCTCTCTCGCTTCGATGATCGCCTCGATGGCCGAGGTGCCGATATTCTTGACCGCGGCAAGGCCGAAGCGTATCGAGCCCATGGTGCTGCCCGGCTCGACGGTATCGCGGTCGTGCGCCTCGACCACGGTGAAGTCCCACATGCTCTGGTTCGCACCCGGCGCAAGGATGGTGATGCCCATCTCCCGGGCCTCGTAGATGTACTTCACGACCTTGTCCGTGTCCTGGACCTCGCTCGTGAGCAGCGCGGCCATGTACTCAACGGGGTAGTGGGCCTTGAGGTACGCGGTCTGGTATGAGATGAGCGCGTAGGCGGCGCTGTGGGATTTGTTGAATCCGTACTCCGCAAACTTGGCCATGAGGTCGAAGATCTTCCCGGCCTTGGTCGCCGGAATCTTCCGCTCCGCCGCGCCTCGCATGAAGCGCTCCTTCTGCTTTTCCATCTCCTCGGGCTTTTTCTTTCCCATGGCCCGGCGCAGGATGTCCGCTTCGCCGAGCGAGAAACCCGCGAGGGCGCTCGCGATCTGCATCACCTGTTCCTGATACAGGATCACGCCGTAGGTGTCCTTGAGGATGGGTTCGAGCGCGGGAAGCTCGTACGATATCCTGGTCGCGCCTTTCTTGCGTTTGATGAAATCGTCCACCATTCCGCTGCCCAGCGGGCCGGGACGGTAGAGGGCCACGAGCGCGATCAGGTCTTCGAACGCCTGCGGCTTCATCTTGATGATGATGTCCCGCATGCCCGATGATTCGAGCTGGAAAATACCCGCGGTCTCGCCCCGGCTGAGCATCTCGTAAGTTTTCACATCGTCCAAAGGGATGCGGGTGATCGAGAACGCCTCGGTGTGCGCGAGCGGCGCATGCATCAGACGCCGGTCGATCAGCACCTCGGCCTTGCGGATCACCGTGAGCGTGCGCAGACCGAGAAAGTCGAACTTCACGAGGCCGATCTTTTCAACGGCGTTCATATCGAACTGCGTCGTGATCTCGTTCTTCGGGCCTTTGTAGAGGGGGAGATACTCCGTCAGAGGCTCCTGGGAAATGACCACGCCTGCCGCGTGTTTGGACACGTGACGGATCTGGCCTTCAAGACGGAGAGCGATCTCGATGAGCTCGGCCATGCGCGGGTCCCTGGAGGTGAGCTCCTTGAGCTTCGGCTCCTGCTGTATGGCTTCTTCGAGGGTGATATTCAAGGTGGTCGGGACGAGCTTGGCAGCTCGGTCCACCTCGGAGTAGGGGATGTCGAGCACGCGTCCCACGTCGCGGATCACGCCTTTGGCCATCATGGTGCCGTAGGTGATGATCTGGGTCACGTGGTCCTGGCCGTATTTTTCCGTGACGTACTTCAGGACCTCATCCCTGCGGTCCATGCAGAAGTCCACGTCGATGTCAGGCATGCTGATGCGCTCGGGGTTCAGGAACCGCTCGAACAGGAGATTGTACGGAAGGGGATCAAGGTCCGTGATCCTGAGGCTGTACGCCACGAGGCTCCCCGCAGCAGAGCCCCGGCCGGGGCCGACCGGGATGCCGTGCTCCTTGCCGTAGCGGATGAAGTCCCAGACGATCAGAAAGTACCCGGCAAAGCCCATTTTGCTGATCATTGCTATCTCATGTTCGAGCCTCTTTCGATACACTTCGGGGTCGAAGCTGCCCGGCCCGCGCACGGCCTCGATCTCTTTAAAACGCTCTTCGAGCCCCTTTTTCGCAAGCTCGGCCATGTACGATTCGCGGGTGTATCCCTCGGGAACGGGAAAATGCGGAAGGTGGTACTTCCCCAGTTCGATCTCAACGTTGCAGCGCTCGGCTATGGCAATGGTATTCGCTATGGCCTCGGGGACGTGGGAGAAGGATTTTTTCATCTCCTCCGGCGACTTCACGTAAAAGGTCTCCGAGGAGAACCGCATGCGGTTCTCCTCTTTCAGGGTCTTGCCGGTCTGGATGCAGAGCAGGGCATCGTGGGACTTGTGGTCGCCCATGCTCAGGTAGTGGCAGTCGTTCGTCGCGACCAGGGGTATGCCCGTATCTTTCGAGAGGCGAATGAGCTCCCGGTTCGCCTTGTCCTGCTCCGGGATGCCGTTGTCCTGTATCTCAAGATAAAAATTGTCCTTGCCGAAGACAGAGAGATATTCCTCCGCGGTCTTTTTTGCCGCATCATATCTGTCCTGTAAAAGGAGAGCAGGGATCTCGCCGGACAAACACGCGGTCAGACCGATCAGCCCCTCGCTGTGAGTGGCAAGGAGCTCCTTATCGATCCGGGGACGGTAATAGAATCCTTCAAGATATCCGGCGGTGACGAGCTTGACGAGGTTCTTGTAGCCCGCGCGGTTCCTGGCCAGAAGGACGAGGTGGTATGAGGCTTCCTCGTGCCTCCCCGCTGACTGGGTCTTGTCGAATCGGGAACCGGGCGCGACGTACATCTCGCAGCCGATGATAGGTTTGATGCCCGCCTTCATGGCCTTCTGGTAAAAGTCGAGCGCGCCGAACAGGTTGCCATGATCGGTAATTGCCATGGCCGGCATGCGGAGTTCCATTGCTTTTTTTATCAGATCATCAAGATGGTTCGCGCCGTCGAGGAGGCTGTATTCGGTGTGGAGATGCAGGTGGACGAAATCGGCATGATGCATAGAGTAAGACCTGGAAAATAAGAAGTTGTGAGGTTGAGAAGTTAGGAAGTTAAGGAATTCTCATCTTCAAAACTTCCTATCTTTTAAGCTTCTTGAATGTCAAGTGGTAAATGGAGGCGGCGATCGGATTTGAACCGATGAATGAAGGTTTTGCAGACCTCTGCCTTAGCCACTTGGCTACGCCGCCGGTTTCTGTGTATCGATTTGAGCTGAGAGTCTGGAGTTGGATGCCGGAATAGGAGTTGGGAGTTGAGGCAGACGTTACTCCGAACTCCGAACTCATCACTCTGAACTGAATATATGGAGCGGGTGGCGGGATTCGAACCCGTGACCCCAACCTTGGCAAGGTTGTGCTCTACCAGCTGAGCTACACCCGCTTATGCCGTTGTGTAACCGATACTTTTAACGCAGGAAACTATAACAAAGTATGCAGTGGCTTGTCAATAGAAAAGTAGACGCATTAGTAACCTTTCGGTTATGGTGGGCAGCAACCCCGTCGCGTAAGCCGCGCAAACGTGCATCGCGGGCAGCGGTTGCGCAACGAGAGATGTCCCGTTCCTGGGGATACGTGGTTTTACCATAATCTGCGGGGCACTGAACAGGCGCGGCTCTCGCTCACGGGATGCCGCCCGCCTGCGATACACATCTCGTAACGGTGGGATTACCCGCATGAACTGAAGGTGACTGGATTGCTATTCGCATGCCCGGCGTGGCCCCATTAGCCTGCGCGCTTGAGCGCAACCTGAAGGTTGCGGCTGCTTCAAACGGCGTTTGACTACTATTCCGGTTTATATTGACGCCGTTCGGAAACTGTGGTAATTTGTTTTACACAGATCAATAAATAAAGGAGGTTGACAGCATATTACTATGAACACCGTAAAGACAGTTGGTTTGATGGTATTTCTCACCGTGCTCCTCATCTTTGTGGGAGGGGCGATCGGCGGCAGGAACGGCATGGTCTTCGCTTTTGTTTTTGCCACGCTGATGAACTTCGGGGCATACTGGTTCAGTGACAAGATCGTGCTTAGAATGTACCGGGCGCAGCCGGTGAGCGATGTCCAGGCGCCCGAGCTGCACGCCATTGTCAGGAATCTCGTTCAGAAGGCAGGCATGCCCATGCCGAAGGTGTACATTATTCCTTCAGCGACGCCAAATGCTTTTGCCACGGGAAGGAACCAGGAACACGCGGTTGTTGCCGTAACCGAGGGAATAATGAAGATCCTGAACCGTGATGAACTGGCCGGAGTGATAGCCCATGAACTGGCCCATATCAGGCACCGGGACATGCTCACGGGAACGATCGTGGCGACCATCGCGGGCGCCATCAGCATGCTCGCCCAGATGGCCCAGTGGGCCATGATCTTCGGCGGAGGCAGGAGAGACAGCGACGACGACGGAAGTCCGATCGCAGCCCTCGTCATGATGATCGTGGCTCCAATAGCGGCCATGCTCGTACAGATGGCGATATCGCGCACCAGGGAGTACGAGGCTGACAAAGGGGGGGCAAGGCTCATCGGCAGCCCCTACGGGCTTGCGAACGCGCTCCTGAAGCTGGAGCGTGGTGCGCAGGTGGTCCCGATGGACGCCAATCCCGCAACTGCCCATATGTTCATCGTTAATCCGCTCTCCGGAAAGGGACTTATTAAGCTCTTCAGCACCCATCCACCGATCGAGGAGAGGGTGAAGAGGCTCAAAGAGATGGCTGGAAGGATGTAGAGTTGCCGGTTTCCAAGCGGATATTTTGAAAGCAGATAATGTTTACCCCGTTAGAGATGTTTCGCATGACGCGATCTCTAACGGGGTAAACTGAACATACCGGTCGTGAGAACACCACTGCCGGTATTTTTCTCCTTACCTTACAGAACATTTCCTCTATTGCTGATTGACAAAACCGTTAAAGTTTGATATATAAGCTTACTAATGCACCAGAGCAACAAATAAGGGCATATCCAGGAATAATCCCTATGCGAAATAGATGGATAGACAGTGGATCACGATGCAATACTACATGATTTAAATCGGAGGAGGTACCATAATGTTCAGAAGACTTTCGATATCGAAACGCTTCAGCTTGATCCTCTTGATCATTTTTATCGTCACCCTCCCACTCATCACATCGGTCATGTATTATTTCTTCCGTGAGAACGCGATCCGGGAGGTCGCGGACAAGGCCCTTCTCACCATGCACTCCATGGAATCCCTCAGAAAATACGTGGGCAAGGAACTCCGGCCTACCATCAATAAGGAGCTGCCGAAAAAATTTGTGCTCGAAGGCGAATCAGGATTCTATATCCTGCGCAAGGTTTCCTATAATCTGGGGGAAGTCCAGCCGAATTACCTGTACAAACAGGCGTCCTCCAATCCGCTTGTCCCGGAGAACAAGGCGGACTACTATGAAGAGTGGTTCCTCACGCAATTCAGGGAAAACAGCAAGCTGAAAGAACTCACCGGCCTGAGAACCGACAAGAAAGAGCCGCTCTATTACATCGCCAGACCGGTCAGGGTCGACCGGCCGGATTGCATGCGCTGTCACAGCGACCCCGCAACTGCCCCAAAAGAACAGACGGGAAAATACGGCACGACGACGGGATATAATTATGTGATGGATTCGGTCGTAGGAAGCAATATTATCTATGTCCCGGCCTCCGTACCTATTGCCATCGCCACGAAATCCACGATGATGGTGGCCATTGTTTTTACCGGATTGTTTTTTGTGCTCTTTGCCGTGATCAACATCCTTATCCGCAAGAGCATCATTTACCCGATAGAAAGCTTTGTGAAAACGGCGGAACAGGTGAGCAAGGGCCAATTTGACAACAAGTTCGAGGTAAAGACCGAAGATGAGCTGAAAACACTCGCAGATGCGTTCACAAGGCTTAAAACGAGCATCATCATGCTCATGGACATGATGAAGAAGGCGGAGAAGTAAACCCCGTTAGAGAACCTCGCTCTCTAACGGGTCAAGGTCCGGCGGCTTTGCCCCGATCGCGACCGCGGATACTCGATCAGAGTGTACCATGCCGCAGGCGTGTCGATTTTGTCTAACGGAGTAAACATAAATGCAAAAGCCCCTCGCAGACGTCATCGCGGAGATCGGTCGGTCCGGCAATACCGGCATTCTTACCATAGGCGTCAAGAACGACCCCTCATTGTTCAAGATTTTTTTCCGGGCCGGGGCCATCTACCACATTACCCACGGGACCTGCCGGGACATGGAGTGTCTCATAAAGCTCTCCGGCCTCGACTTTGAGTCAGGATTCTTCATGTCAGGCGCCCGTGTGGAAATATCCGGCCAGACACTTCCCCGTAATGAGGAGATCATCGCCAAAGCAAGGACTACGGGGAAAATGATACGGTGGGATGAGCATCCCGCGGCAGGAACAGACACCTCCAGAGAAGCCGCTTCTATAAAGCCTGTGTCTCAAGAGACCCGTGTTGAGGACAGCACACTTATGCGGATGGAGGAAGAGCTTTTGAACATCGCCGGACCTGTCGCCCAGATGGTTCTGGATAGCGCCTACGGCAAGTGCAATCTCAAGAAGGGCACTCCGATGAAGCTGGCTGACTTCAAACGCCTGATCGAAACGGCGTCCGAAGGACTCCCTGAAGAACAGAAAAAGACCTTTGTTGCGAAGTTCGCCTGATACCGCCGGCAATAAACAGCAAGTTTCTCTGTTAGGCCCGTCACGCTATAACCCACATCACGCTATAACCCACTTGAATTCCTTACTTCCTTGTGATAATGTAAATACTATACGCACAGTCTACCCGGCTCCAATCCCGTTAATTCCGTCACCCAAAAGTAGCTTTTGAATCGGAGTCAAAACCATTCGAAAGGGGGCAGGTTTGCGTTACAAGTATATTGCTTATAAGTATACGAGAAGGTCAAGTCCTGACGCTTCGTTCCAGAGTATGATGGAATCTTTCAGCACCTGGGCTGTCCCGTCCTCCGTTGCCTGGCTTCCGCCGACGGATGTATATGAAACGCCGGATAAGATCATCGTCTTTATGGAGATCGCGGGCGTCAGGGAAGAAGACGTGACGGTGACGCTCTTCAGCGACATCCTGGTGGTTGAAGGAAACCGGAGACAGCCCCTCCTCGCGGAGATGAACGCGTGCCACCGGCTGGGCATCAAATACGGCGATTTCAGGTCCGAGGTCTATATACCCTATCCGGTAGACCATGACGATGTAAGCGCCGAGTATGAAAAAGGACTGCTCAAGATCACGCTCAAGAGGACCGATTAACCCTTGTTGCAGAGACTCATGTGCTCGGGAGCGAATCAATCGCATGAACTCAATATAAATACGCAACAACGGGTTAACGCGAAGGAAATGACTTGAATATCCATGATATCTTAGACAAACTGTTCAAAAAATCAGTGAGGAACCAGGTGATGGAAGAAAAGAAAGAGCCGGAGATCGATAAGGCGCCACCTGTGCCCGAGGAGCTCCCGCTCCTGCCGCTTAAGGACACGGTCGTGTATCCTCTCACCGTCTACCCTCTCGTGATCGGCAAGGAGCGGTCGGTCAAACTCATTAATGAGGTGACCGTGGGAGACAAGATCCTGGGGCTGACAGCGCAAAAGAGGCCGGATATGGAGGCGTCCGCGCTCGACGATATCTATGCCGTCGGGACCATGGCGAGGATACTCCAGATGATCAAGGTCCCGGACGGCACGCTCAGGGTGCTCGTTCAGGGCATCGAGCGCATCAGGATAACCAACTTTATTCAGACCGAGCCGTTCATCAGGGCACGGGTGACCGCCCTGCCGGACAAACAGGAGAAGACCGTCGAGCTCGAAGCGCTCATGCGCGGGGTATCCGAAGTCTTCCAGAAGATGGTCTCGCTTACGCCGAACATGCCCGAAGAACTGTCCGCGGCCGCGATCAATATTGATGATCCACGCCAGCTTGTTTATCTCATCGCGACGAACGTCAAGCTGGATCTGCCTCGTCGTCAGGAGCTTCTCGAGACCGATGCTGTCGGCGAGAAACTCACTATGTTGATGCAGCACCTGAACCGTGAGGTCGAGGTCCTTGAGCTCGGCAGAAAGATCCAGGGACAGGCCCGCGACCAGATGCAAAAGGCGGAGCGCGAGTATTTGCTCAGACAGCAGCTTGCCGCCATACGCAAGGAGCTTGGTGAAGAGGCCGATGAGGGCTCCGAGATAAAGAGTCTTCGGGAAAAGATCGATGCTGCAAAAATGACGCCGGAGGCCGAAAAGGAATCGAAGCGTGAGCTCGCGCGCATGGAGAAGCTCTCCGCGTCTTCGCCGGAATTTTCGGTGATACGCACCTACCTCGAATGGATGACCGGCCTGCCGTGGAGCAAGACTTCGTCGTCTCCGATCGATATAGCTAAAGCGGGAGCAACGCTTGACGAGGACCATTACGACCTCGAAAAAGTAAAGGGCCGCATCCTCGAATATCTGGCCGTGAAAAAACTGGGGCAGGAGCGTGACACGCAGGAGGGGACCAGGGTGCGTGAGCCCATCCTCTGCTTCGTCGGACCTCCGGGAGTGGGCAAGACCTCTCTCGGTCAGTCCATCGCGCGGGCGCTCGACAGGAAGTTCATGCGCATGTCCCTCGGCGGCCTTCACGACGAGGCAGAGATCCGCGGCCACCGCCGCACCTACATCGGCGCCCTGCCGGGACGCATCATCCAGACGATCAAGCGCGTGGAAACCAGGGACCCGGTGATCATGCTGGATGAAGTGGACAAAGTGGGCGCGGACTGGCGCGGCGACCCGTCTTCCGCGCTCCTCGAGGTGCTCGACCCGGAACAGAACAAGGACTTCCGGGACAACTATCTCGATGTGCCCTTCGACCTCTCAAAGGTCATGTTCATCACCACGGCGAACCAGCTCGATACGATCCCGGCGCCGCTCCTCGACCGGATGGAAGTGCTCCATCTGCCGGGGTATACCGAACACGAGAAGCTGAACATCGCGAAAAAATACCTCGTGCCGAAAGAGATCAGGGCGAACGCGCTGAGACCCGTGGAGATCACGTTCCAGGACGATGCGATCACGGGGATCATCAAGGATTACACGCGCGAAGCCGGGGTGAGGAACCTCGAACGCGAGATCGCGAACGTCTGCCGCAAGGTCGCGAAGGCTGTCGCCGAAGGCAAACCCACACCGATCATGATCAAGGCGGAGAGTCTGCACGATTATCTCGGGAACCCGAAATTTTTTGCCGAAACAGCCATCAGGATAGACCGGCCGGGCGTGGTGACGGGGCTTGCGTGGACGCCGACAGGAGGAGACATCCTTTTTATCGAGGCAACGATGATGCCTGGAAACAAGCAGCTCACCCTTACCGGCCAGCTCGGGGACGTGATGAAGGAATCGGCCCAGGCCGCGCTCTCGTACGTGCGTTCCCAAACCGAGACGTTCGGGATCAACAGGGATTTCTTCGAAAAGACTGACATCCACATCCACGTTCCTGCGGGCGCTATTCCCAAAGACGGGCCGTCGGCAGGCGTCACGATGACCACGGCGATCGTGTCTCTTCTCACCGGCAAAGTGGCAAAACACGATGTTGCCATGACCGGCGAGATCACCCTTCGGGGCAAGGTTATGCCCATCGGCGGGGTGAAGGAGAAGGTGCTCGCCGCGAGACGCGCGGGGATCAAGACGGTGATCCTCCCTGAAAAGAACAAGAACGACCTTGATGACGTGCCCGAAGACCTCCGCAAGGAGATGAAATTTATTTTTGTCGATACCATCGACCAGGTGATCGATGCAGCGCTCGACCGGAGAAAAGCGAGTAATGCGGGTAAAAGAGAGAACACAGAGGCTCCCGCCGTGGTTCAGGATACGGCGCACCATGAACGAGCGCTTTACAAGCGTAAAAAGTCTGATCAGGACAAATAATCTCAACACGGTCTGCCGGAGCGCCGCATGTCCGAACCAGGCTGAGTGCTGGAACGCTGGGACAGCCGCGTTCATGATACTCGGGAACATCTGCACCCGGTCGTGTAAGTTCTGTAACGTGCTCAAGGGAACGCCCGAAATACTCGATCTTGACGAGCCGAACCGCGTGGCCGGGGCAGTGGCCGCGCTCGGACTGAACTATGCCGTGGTCACCTCGGTTACCAGGGACGATATCGAAGACGGGGGAGCGGAGTTGTTCGCCGCTACCATCAGGGCCATTCGTGCGAAGACCCCGGGATGCCGCATGGAAGTCCTTATACCGGATTTTCAGGGTTCTGACGGATCGCTTCGGACCGTGCTCGATGCCGGGCCGGACGTGGTGAACCACAACCTCGAGACCGTGCCGTCGCTCTATTCCCGGGTAAGGCCGCAGGCGGATTACCGGCGCTCTCTTGGACTGCTCAGCCGCGCGAGATCATACGGCGCCGTGACCAAGACAGGACTCATGCTCGGTCTGGGTGAAGGACTTGATGAAGTACGGCTGGTCATGAACGACCTCCGGAATATAGAATGTGATATTCTGACCATCGGCCAATATCTTCAGCCGAACAGGGGAGCGCTTCCGGTGGAAAAGTACTATCACCCGGACGAATTCAATCAGCTCAGGGAAGAAGCGCTCGCCAGGGGGTTTCGCCATGTCGCGTCCGGACCTCTCGTGAGAAGTTCGTACCATGCGGGAACATACGGACGATGAAAAGGCGACGCGGAGAAGGGGAGAGCGGGAGCGATAACAGGACGAAATAGCGATTTTTGAACTGTTGATTTTATTCAATTTCCAATTTTCAATTCCGCTTTATGCGGGAGAGGGAGGTTACCATGCCTTACACTGCGAAGGATTACAGTTCGTTGATCGGAATCAAGGGTTTCAGCGAAACATTGCTCAAGAACCATTTCACGCTCTATCAGGGATATGTGACGAATACGAACAAGGTTGCCGATACGCTTTCCCAGATGCTGAAAGACGGCAAGACGGGCACGCCGGAATACGCGGAGCTCAAACGGAGGTTCGGCTGGGAGTTCAACGGCATGAGGCTGCATGAACTCTACTTCGAGAACCTGAAAGCCGGCGGCGGCATCAACAAAGCGGGTAACCTTGCCAAAAAGATGGATAAGGACTTCGGCGGCATTGATGCATGGGAAAGGGACTTTCGCGCGACCGGCGCCATGCGCGGCATCGGCTGGACGGCGCTGTACTATGACGCGGCCGGGGAAAGGCTGTACAATTCGTGGATCAACGAGCACGATATGGCGCACCTCGCGGGCTGCACGCCGGTCCTCATTATGGACGTGTTCGAGCATGCGTACATGACCGATTACCAGCTCAAACGCGCGGACTATATCGAGGCCTTCTTCTCGAATATCAACTGGAGCGTTGTCGAGGCGCGCCTGAAATGAAGCAAAAGGGCCTGGTTATCGTCTTTACCGGAGAGGGCAAGGGCAAGACGAGCGCTGCCCTGGGTATTGCAATGCGAGCCTGCGGCCACAAGATGTACGTATCAATGGTGCAGTTTATCAAAGGTCCATCCAAGACCGGAGAGGAGGCTGCTTCCGAGCGGCTCTCTCCGGAATTTGAATTCATTCCCATGGGCAGGGGATTCGTGACCAGCAGCAAGACCGGGGTTCCCCTGTCTGAACATAAACGAGCGGCTGAAGACGCACTCCTTCTTGCATGCCAGCGGGCGCAGTCCGGCTCCTGGGATGTCCTTATCCTCGATGAGATCAATAACGCGATAAAGCTGGGGCTGCTCGATTTAAAAGATGTCGTTGATCTTGTCAGGAACAAACCTGAGAAACTTCACCTGATCCTCACCGGACGCGATGCACACCCTGATATCATCGCCCTTGCCGACATGGTGACCGAGATGCGTGCTGTCAAGCATCCCTACGACAGAGGCATCCCGGCTCAGCAGGGCATAGATTTTTGATCGGTCCTTCCGCTTAAATAAACCCGGCTGTTGACCCGAAAAGAGACAGAAAAATCGTCTTTGCGGGCGAAGTGAAGCCCTCGCGAGGGAACTGCCTGGAGCAATCGAGATTGCCTCGGGCTGCGTCCTCCCAATGACGCTTAAATTAAAGGATAAACGATTGACTTTGAATTTTCGCAATGCTAATATATACGCATACATAGGGAAGGCTTTTACCCTATAGTATATCAGGATGAAAACAACCGCAATAAGCTTGACAATTGAAGATGTAAAATCGCTGCCCAGTCTCTTTGGAGACCTGGACAAAAACCTCAGGCTGATCGAAAACACCTATGGGGTAACCGTCAGCGCCAGAGGGAACAAGGTCCAGATCGACGGGGAGGAAAAATCCGTTGCCACGGTCGAACGTCTCATCAGACAGCTTTCTGATATGCTGGCAGAGGGCATCATTCTCCAAAAAGAAGACGTGCACGCGGCAATTCACGCATTCACCTCGAATCCGGCCGCGGTCCTGAAGGACATTTTTCAGGAAGAGATCCCGGTGTCGAGCAGGAAGCGTCCCGTTGCCGCGAAAAACGAGGCCCAGCGAAAGTACGTTGAGGCGATCAAACAGTATGATATCGTTTTCGGCATCGGCCCTGCCGGTACGGGGAAGACATATCTTGCCATGGCAACGGCGGTCTCCGCGCTCCTGCGGCGCGAGGTAAGCCGGATCATTCTCGTGCGTCCCGCGGTCGAGGCCGGCGAGAAGCTCGGGTTCCTTCCGGGCGATCTGTACGAAAAGGTTCACCCGTACCTGCGGCCCCTGTATGACGCGCTGTATGATATGATGGAGGCCGATAAGGCGAACCGCCTCGTGGAGCGCGGGGAAATCGAGATCGCTCCGCTCGCGTTCATGCGCGGCCGCACCCTGAACGACTCGTTCATTATTCTGGACGAAGCGCAGAACACCACATCGGAGCAGATGAAAATGTTCCTCACCCGGCTCGGTTTCAACTCGAAGACCGTTGTGACCGGTGACATCACGCAGATCGATCTGCCGGCGGGGCGGGGTTCCGGTCTTGTCGAGGTGCAGAAGATACTCGACGGCATCGAAGGCATCCGGTTCGTTTATTTTACGAACAGGGACGTCGTTCGCCACAAATTGGTCCAGCAGATCATCAAGGCATACGAGAAATACGAGGCAACAGATGCTGAACAAAAATGAAACCGTCATCAAGCTCCTGCCCAAGGCGCCGGTTCAGGCCCAGGAGGGCGACCGGGAGGATTTTGTCCCGGAAGTCCCGTACTTCATAAAATTTTATGCGATCGGCCTCGCGCTCGTCACCGCATTCCTTCTCGCCTTTGTTCTTTTACCGAGGGTGCCTGTCCTGCAAAAAGGGGCAATCGCTACGCGGGACATTGCGGCCCCGTATGCCCTTTATCTTGAATACCCCGGGCCTGATCAGACGATCTTGTCCTACCGCGTCAACAAAGGCGAAATGATCGTTGAGGCAGGCCGTAAGGTATCAGAAAAGGCCTCAAAGATCCTCGATGAAATAGCACGGAGGGAAGGCATCGGGAACAGGGCCGCTGCGTATATCGGCCTGACCACTCTGGTCCTGTTGCTGTTCTACCTGTTCTATCGTGATGTAAAACAGTATCGGCCGGCATTGGCCACGGATGTACGGAAACTCTTTCTCCTGGCGCTCCTGCTCCTTGTGACGGTCGTTATCTCGCAGTTTTCAAAATTTGTCCTCTCGCTGGTGGCCGACACGTTTGGGCTTGATCCGGCTACGATCGGCTTCGCCCTGCCGGTGGCTGCGGGCGCCATGCTCGTCAGTCTCCTCCTGGACTTTCACCTGGCTCTTGTGTTCTCGTTCATCATCAGCATTCTCCTCGGCATCGTGTTCCACGGGGACCCGTTCATGCCGATGTACTATTTTCTCGGCAGCACAGCGGCCGCGTTCTGCGTGGTCCAGTGTAAAAAGAGAACAGCCGTGCTCAGGGCCGGGGCGCTCACCGGGCTCGTCAGCCTCATCGCCGTCGTCGGGATCGACCTCTACAAAGGCGAGTTCATGGCGCGGGGGGTCTATGATCTCGGGGCGGGTTTCTTCGGCTCCCTCGCGGTGTCCATGCTTGTTTCGGTCTCGCTCCCGTTCTTCGAGGCGATGTTCGACATTGCCACGGACATCAAGCTCCTTGAGCTCCTCGATCCCAACCAGCCGCTTCTCAAGGAACTGGTGTATAAAAGTCCCGGTACCTATCATCACAGCATTCTTATCGGCAACCTTGCCGAAGCAGCCGCCGAGGCGATCGGGGAGAACCAGCTCCTCGCGCGGGTGGGCGCGTACTACCACGATATCGGAAAGATACGGAAGCCGGAATATTTTATCGAAAACCAGCGTCCCTCGGAAAACAAGCATGACCGGCTCATGCCGTCCATGAGCGGTCTCATCATCGCCTCACATGTGAAGGACGGGGTTGATATAGCGCGTGAGCACAAACTGCCCACCGTTGTCATCGACGTTATCCAGCAGCATCACGGAACCTCGCTCATTACGTATTTTTACCAGAAGGCGAAAGAGCTCCAGCCGTTCGCCAAGATCGCCGAGGAAGATTACCGCTATCCCGGTCCGCGCCCCAGGACGAAAGTGGCGGCTATCGTGATGTTGTCCGATGCCGTGGAGGCGGCGTCGAGGACGCTTGAGGACCCCACTCCCCAGCGGATCCAGGCGCTCACGAACAGCGTTATTACGCGCATCTTCCTCGATGACCAGCTCAGCAAGTGCGACCTCACGCTCAAGGACCTGCGCGAGATCGCAAAAAGCTTCAACCTTATCCTCAGCGGCATCTTTCACCACAGGATCGATTACCCGGGAATGGAGTTTGTCGGAGAAAAGAAACGCGTTGATTATCCGGATAAAAAACAGTCTGAGGAAACAAAGGCCGGCAACGGGGCGAATAAGGACAAGACTCACGGTGTTGCTCGAGAGCCTCGGGTTTCCTGAAGCTGAACTGAGCGTTTTTTTCACCGGCGACGGGACCATCCGCTCCCTGAACAGGAAATACCGGGGGAAGGATGCGGTCACGGATGTGCTCTCGTTCTCGCTCCGGGAGGGGGAGTATTCCCATATCAACCCGGAACTCCTGGGCGATATCGTCATCTCGGTGCCTGCTGCGGTGCGTCAGGCCGCGGTTGCCGGCCAGAGCGTGGACCGGGAAATAGACCGTCTTCTCGTTCATGGTCTGCTCCATCTGATCGGATATGATCATGAACGAGGCCGTGAAGATGAAAAAAAAATGAGAAGGAAAGAGGCTCTCCTGCTCAAAAAACTCTACACATGAAACCGAAAAACTGGGTCCAGAGCGCCAATCTGGCAATCGAGGGGATTATCTATGCCGTTAAGACCGAGCGTCACATGCGTTATCATCTCTTCATCGCCGCCGCCGCCCTCATCCTGGGTCTCTTCCTGAACATTTCCCGAATAGAGTTCATTGTTCTTTCTCTTGCCATTGTGCTCGTGCTCGTAGCGGAGATGCTGAACACCGCTATCGAGGTCACCGTTGATATGATCGCCGAAACGTACCACCCCCTCGCCAAGATCGCAAAGGATATCGCCGCGGGGGTGGTCCTTGTCGCCTCGATCGGCGCGGTGACCATGGGATATCTTATCCTTTACCCGGCGCTCAAAAAGGCGTTTGCCAGGGGCATCCTGCATATCACCAAGGCGCCGAGCGATGTCGTGGCCTTTGTGTCGCTTGCGGTCGTGGTCATCACCGTCATCGTCATCAAGGCGCTGCTCGGAAAAGGAGAGCCGCTGAGAGGCGGGATGCCGAGCGGACATGCCGCGGTATCGTTCTCCATTTGGGCCGCTGCCGTCTACCTGACGCATTCCCTGCCCATAGGGATTTTGACGTTCCTCCTCGCGCTTATGGTAAGCTGGAGCAGATGGTCGTTTGGCATACACAGGCCGGCCGAGGTCGCGGCGGGAGCGGCGCTCGGAGCAGGGGTGACGATGGCGTTCTTCTGGATATTCAGTTAATACTGAAATTTAGGTACCACGAAGGCCCGATGGCACAAGGCATGATGAATGCAAAATGCAAAAGTCAAAATGAGTGAATATAAAGCATGGCCATAGGCCATACCGCAATTTTGCAATTTACACTTTGAAATTTGACTTTTGACTTTTATTTCTGAGTGCCTTGGTAGTTAAAGTTCTTTGGTTTCAGGAGGATTCTTGATCGATACGATATTGAAAGACCTGATCGCGTCGGTAAAAGGAGCCCAGGCCGCGATCTTTGTGGACGGCGATGGTGAAGCGGTCTCTCATTGCGGAGAAACCGCCATGGACCTGAAACTGCTCGCGGCATGGAAGGAGATACACCTTGACCACATCAGGGACATTACCAAACGGCTTGGTCTCGGTGACGTGAGTGCCGTGCTGTTCTCGCAGGAGGAAGGGAACGCCCTCGTTGCGCCGATATCCGGGGATTATTGTCTGCTGCTCTTCCTGTCCGCCTTCGCCGATCTGAAGGACGCCATGGCCAAGCTCAAGAAAGCGCTCCTTCTGCTCAAAGAAGACATAGAATGATCATTCTACAGTTCGTCGTACATCCCTAACTTTCTGAACTTCTCATACCTCTGCCTGATGAGCTCTTCAGGCGGTACATTCTTTATTTCAGCAAGGTTCCTGGCGAGAGACTCCTTCAGGAGTTCGCCGGCGCGCCGGGGATCCCTGTGGGCGCCCCCGATCGGCTCTTCCACCACTTCATCGATCACTTTCATCTGAAAAAGGTCCTGCGCGGTGATCTTGAGAAGCTCCGCAGCTTCGCTCGCCTTGGAGCCGTTGTTCCAGAGGATAGCGGCGCACCCTTCGGGTGATATGACGGAGTAGGTGGCGTGCTCGAGCATGAGCACCCTGTCCGCGACGCCGAGGGCGAGCGCTCCGCCGCTCCCGCCTTCACCGATAACGACCGAGACAAGGGGGATTTTTAGCCTTGACATGCCGAACAGGCTTCTCGCGATCGACTCGCCCTGTCCACGTTCCTCAGCGCCGATCCCGGGATAAGCTCCGGGGGTGTCGATAAAGGCGATCAGCGGTTTCCTGAATTTTTCCGCAAAACGCATGGCGCGCATGGCCTTCCGGTACCCTTCGGGGTTCGGCATGCCGAAATTGCGGTAGATCTTCTCTTTGGTCGTTTTGCCCTTTTGGTGGCCGACGACAACAACCTGCGTATCGCCGAGCTTCGCCATGCCGAATACAATGGCAGGGTCGTCCGCATAAGAGCGGTCGCCGTGCATTTCGACGAAGTTCGTCAGCATGGCCTCGATATAGTCAAGGGTATAGGGGCGGTTCGGATGGCGCGAGATCTGCGCCTTCTGCCAGGGCGTGAGCCGGGAATAGATCTCGGCGCGCAGCTGGTCCGATTTTTTGTGGAGCTTGAGTATCTCTTCTTCAAGATTGACATCGCCCGAGGAGGTGAAGAGGGTAAGCTCCTCTATTTTCTTCTCAAGCTCGGCTATGGGTCTTTCGAATTCAAGGTATTCCTGGGCCAAATCCGGCTCCTGTCTGTTCTTTTATCGTGTCATCATTGCGAGGAGCCCCGCATCAGAGAGTGCGGGATAAACTTCACGACGAGGCAATTTCGTATTTTACGGTAATGTTGTCGCACTCTCGTGGCCCGCAATGGCCAAAGAGAATGAACGTATTGTAATACTTTCGTGTGGTTTGTAAATTGCGACTGCATTATCGGATATTAGAGGGGTAATTGTCAAGGCTTTGTTCAAAAGCGTGATACAAGCTTCTGTCTGAGGATCTTCCAGCATCAAGTCCTTACTTTCCCCACCGGCCCAGGGTGCGGCACGTGAGCCCCCGGTGGGGGATGATCTCCATACCCTTGGGGATATCTTCACCGCACTCGCAACGGTAGCCTTTTTCGGTGCACTCCTTCAGCTCCTTGCCGCAGACCGGACAGAGGGGGATGTACGCTTCAAGATCTGAATTCGGTTGATCTTTCTTTTTACTTCGTTCGCGCATGCTTCTTCCAAAATTAATTACGGCTTTCTCAGCCGTTCCTGTATGGACTTATTTCTGAGTACCCGTCTTTTCCGCTATCTGCTTTGCAACCAGCTCGGTCGTGTCCTTGATAGCCTTGGCCTTGTCCTCATCACCCGGCTTGGGGACCAGGCAGCAGTCGGTCTTTCCTGCTGTTGCACCGAACATGCCGTTTCCCACTTCCTTGCTCGAAGGCCCTTCAAAAAGCTGCGCTATGATATGGTACGTGTAGATCTTATCGTTCATCACGGTGGCGGTTGGGGTCCACATGACGTACAGGTAGTCCACGCCCAACTGCTGCTGGATCTGGCGTATTTTCTTGATATCGGTATTTGAATAATCTGTGTCGATCTGGAAATAAGCGGATTTGTAAGGGCCTTTGATGTTCTGAGGATAATTCGAGACCGTCTGGGCGACCTGTTTCTGGGACATGACCTGGAAGCGGCTGTTCTTTCTCAGCGCATCGGTCATATACTGCGCGGCGAGCATATTAGGGTCGTTATTGAGCCCCGAGACCACCGCGAGGGTCTTTCCCTTGAGCCTGAAGTTCTGGTCCACGAGGTTAAAGGTACTGCAGGCGCCCACGATCAGTGAGAGCGCAATGAAAATAATGCTTCGCATATATCCTGCCACGGGAGTCTCCTTTCTGGACAATGAGTATATTATTTATTCGCTTTCTCTGTTCCTGTTATTGAAATGAATTTATCAGCGGCTGTTTCTGCCGAGTTCTTCAACAAGGTGTCTATATCTTCGCCTTCTGATTTTCCGAAAAGACAGCAGGATTGCCCCTTGCTTTCACCGAACGCGCTGTACCCGACGATCCTTCCCCTGGGATACTCAAAAAGCCTTCCATAGACGCTTACCACGTAATCGACCCTCGTGCCGCCCTGTCCTGATGTTACCCATCTTGTGAGATCGCCCGCCCAGATGACAAAAATGTAATCGGCATTGAGCTGAGCGTGGGCGGCGTCAACCCTGCCCTTATTGCCCTGCGAAAACCATGCATAGTTATCCTCTTCCGCTTTCGGCATTTTTGAAGTCCTGACAAGGTCGGAGGGATAACCGGGAAGATGCCTGGCGATGTCTCCCTGACTCATTACACGGAAGGTGCTTCTCTTTTTGAGGTCCTGCGTAAGGTAGGCAGCCAACTTTACGTCGACCTCGCTCCCGCTTCCGCTTAATACGGCCAGCGAGCCGGGTTTTATCCTGGTGTTCTGGTCCACGAGTTCAAATGGCTTGTAGACCCCGCCGCAGCCGTTGAGCAGTATCAAAACACTGAAGATCGTCAACACGGTGGAGACATGAAAATATTTTGATGCCGGGCCTTTCTTTATCATCTGGTTCCTCCTCGCAGTTAGAGAGTAATACCGCTGAACGTAATCTCACGCGCTTTATTTCCACAAAGGTGTTCAATTCCGGTCATCAGTTTTTCGTTGCAAGTGGCCAGTTGCGAGTTGTAAGTTAATTTGTGGTGCCGCTGACCGGAATTGAACCGGTACGGGAGTTGCCCCCCGAGGGATTTTAAGTCCCTTGCGTCTGCCAATTCCGCCACAGCGGCTCTTATGAAAACTAACTTATAATCGACAACCGATCACTCCTAACGATTAAGAAATGAAAAATTAGATGGTATTACTAAATCATTCCTTAGTTTTAGTAAATATTATAGAAACTGAGAGGTTTGTCAAGGAAAATGTCAAGGGGACTGCTGGTTCCAGACCAGCGGCTGAGCGAGGGGAGAGCAACAATCTATAATAGGCTGGACAGATGATCTGCCGGGCCGCTCGTGTCCCGTTCGGGTAAATTCGAGAACAACGGCACAGCGGAGAAACAGTTATTCCAAAGAGATCGCCACTACGGGACAGCTGTCAACTGCCTGTTGGCAGTCGCAGGTATCGCAGCCGTTCGGGTCGATGACCCACGCCTTGTCATCCCTCAATTCGAAGACCCCGGGACAAAGCTCGGAACACAGTCCGCAACCTATGCAGAGATCCATATCCACCTTTGGGCTCGCCATGATCATCATGTCCCTTCGAGCTTCATTTTCCTGTTTTTATCATACCTGCAACAGCGTCGAAAACTTCCTGTACGGTGATCTTTTTCATACATTCAAGGTAAAAGCTGTTCGCACACCTGCGGCTCCTGCACGGGACACACGGTACACCATGGGCCTGTATCACTCTGTGTCCGGACCCGAGGGGGCCGGTCCTGTCAGGGTCAGCGGCCCCGAACAACGCGACGACCCGCGCTCCCACGGCCACGGCAAGATGAAGGGGGCCCGTATCACCGCTTACCAAAACAGCACTTTTTTTAAAGATCTCACCCAGTTGGCGAAGCTTTATTTTCCCGGCCATCATAAGCGGTGCTGATCTTGTCCGCGCCGTGATCTCCTCCGCAAGCGCGATGTCCTCCGCTCCCCCGATGATGATGATCTTTGCCGAAAGTTTATCGGCAAGACTGTCTGCCAATGCGGCAAATTGGGCCGTTCCCCAGCGGTTCACTGCGTGGCTTGCGCCGGGATTCAGGACTATCACCGGTTTGCCGATCAGGCCCTCGTTCGCAAAAAAAGCCTCGGCAAAACGCGTATCCTCGGCCCCGGTATGCAGTTCAGGAACGGGATCGGAAGAAACGATACCGAGAGGTTCAATGGTTCTTAAATGATCGGCCACAGCGTGTACGCCTTTGGCCTTTGTTTTATGGTAAACCAGAATGCGGCAGGGGAATGCCGCTGTAGCGAGAAGCCACGTTTTGAAATTACTGCGCTGGAAATTGATCACCAGGTCGTACTGTTTCTTATGGAGACGCGACCACACGGCGAAGAATGACCGTAAGGACGAATGTTCCCCCCGCTTTTCGTAAACCACGGTCTCGGAAACGTATGGATCATATTTGAACAGTTCCGCAGTGACGGATGACCCGACGATGAGAGAGATCAAGGCGTCCGGATATCTTTTTTTGAGCGCCCCGAGAACGGGAGTCAGCTGAATAAGGTCGCCGATGGCGCCGGGTTTAATGATAAGTATATTCTTTATCGACCCTGCTTTATCATCTCTGGTCATATCCAGCTCTATAGTCCTGCCATGAAGAACATGCTCAGAAAATAGTACAAATATGGTAAAAATGCAAGGTTAAAAAAGACCGTTTTTGTTTGCTGATACTCTCGCCAAAGCACAGTGAATAAAATTATCTTTACAAACAAGCGGCTTTTTTATATAATAAAATCTTGAAAATTAAAAGTAAACACAGCAGACATGGAGAGAGCGCCGGAACAGGCCATCCATCCCCGCAGAGAGGTTTTTTAGCTGGTAAGAAAGCTATTTTGATAAAAACATTCATACTTTTTGTCTCTGCAGTGCTCGTCTCCCCGGCTTTTGCGGAGCCCGTCAGCAAGACCGACAATAACGTAAAGACCGCGAATCATGCCTTTTCCTCCGGTGAAAAACTCACGTATGTCATCAGCTGGTCAAAGATACTGAAGGCGGGAACCGCGGTCATGGAAGTCAGGGAGGAAAAGACCCCGGAAGGCAGGCGGGTTTACCGACTGATCTCCACGGCAAAGTCCGCCGGCATTGTTTCCCTCTTCTATCCCGTAGAGGACATAGTTCAAAGCGTTCTGGACGCGGAGGAACTGTACAGTCTTTCCTATGCGCTGAACCAGAAACACGGGAAGAGAAAAAAAAGCCGCACCATGACCTTTGATCACGCAAGCGCTGTTGTCCGGACCACCACGAACGGCGTAGAGCAGGAAGCGTCCGGCATCCCGGCGCGTGTCCAGGATTCGCTCTCTTCACTCTACTATGTGCGTACGCGGGAGGATCTTTCGGCAGGGAAATCGATCTTTGTGGACATTCATGACAGTGGAAAGAACTGGTCGGTCGAAATGCAGATACTCGGCAAAGAAAAGATCAATACCCCTGCGGGCGAGTTCGATACCATCAAGGTAAAGACCTATCCAAAATATGAAGGCGTGTTTCAGAACAAGGGCGAGATATTCGTCTGGTTTACGGACGATGCGCGCAGGGTACCCGTATTGATGAAAAGCACGATCTCCATCGGCTCGATCGTCGCCGCGCTCACCGAAATGAAACTTGAGGAAGAGACAAAATGACTTCTAAAATAAAAACAGGCAGTCTCCTGAAGTATATCGACCGGTTCCCGAAGACGCGCACCCTCGTCGTCGGCGATGTCGTGCTCGATCACTATATATGGGGAAACGTTTCACGCATCTCGCCGGAGGCGCCGGTGCCGGTTGTGAACGTTACGAAAGAGAGTCTGCTGCCCGGCGGAGCGGCGAATGTGGTGAGCAATATCCATGCGCTCGGCGGCAACGTGGGCATATGCGGCGTGATCGGACCCGATGAAGCGGGAAAACAGCTCCTCGGCATTCTGCGCGACAAGGGGATCCAGACGGACGGACTCGTGGTGGAAAAAGGCAGACCGACGACGATAAAGACCCGCATCATCGCGCACAGTCAGCAGGTCGTTCGTTTTGACCGTGAAACAAAGAACGGGGTTGAGAGAGATACCCGCAGCAGGATAATGGATTTTGTCAAACAGCAGGCAATGAGCGATGGAGGCCTCGACGCCATCGTGCTTTCGGACTACTGCAAGGGCGTGATCACAAAAGAGCTGGTGAGAGACATTGTAAAGCTTGCAAAGCAGAACAATATCATCGTGTCGGTCGACCCGAAAGTGACCCACTTTGGCATCTACAAGGGCGTCACCATCCTTACGCCGAATACCCGGGAGGCGTCCATTGGTTCGCGGATGGAGATCGAAGACGAAAAGGGCCTGATCAGGGCGGGTACGCTGCTGCTCAAACGGCTCAACTGTCATGCAGTGCTCATTACCCGGGGCGAGCACGGTATGAGCCTGTTTGAACGGGGCGGCGGAATTACGCATATTCCGACCGTTGCACAGGATGTGTTTGACGTTACCGGAGCGGGGGACACGGTCATCAGCGCGCTCACCCTCGCGATGGCCGCAGGCGCAAGCACGGGAGACGCCGCCAGGCTGTCGAACTTCGCCGCGGGGATCGTTGTCGGCATTGTCGGCACGGCCACGGTCACGCCGAAGGAACTGAAAAAGAAGATGACCGCGGGTTGATCGGCTGCTCGATGATAAATATAAAGCCTCTTTAACAGCCTGCCTGTGGGAGAAGTGATAGGAGTTTCCTGTGCCGCTTGATTTCAGTCGCCTTGCTATCCCTGATCTGATCCTGATCGTGCCGCAGATTTTCGAGGATACCCGCGGTTTTTTTCTCGAGATTTACAAACATATGGATTTTGCAGCCGCGGGAATACAGGAACACTTTGTGCAGGATAACTATTCGTGATCGGAAAGTGGATCGCGAAGAACTATGCTGAAAGGAAGTGATATTAGCTCATGGCTGATAGCTCATAGCTGAGGAAGAGACAGGAAAGAATGCTCATTGCTCATAGCTCATGAAATGCAAAATCGTGAACCAAAATCCATCTGCCATCAGCCAAGAGTCATGAGCTAAGAACTATTTTTTATGGGAGTTTTATGAAAATATCCGTCATCGGCACGGGCTATGTGGGTCTCGTCACCGGTACCTGTCTTGCGGAAAGCGGCAACGATGTGATCTGCATGGACATTGACGAGCGAAAGATAGGCATGCTCAATTCGGGCGCCGTGCCCCTCTACGAGCCCGGCCTTGAAGAACTTATCAAGAGGAACATTTCGAGCGGGAGGCTTTTGTTCACCACAGACATTGTTTCTGCGGTAAGGAATTCCGATTTCATCTTTATCGCCGTGGGAACGCCCCCGGGCGAGAACGGCTCCGCGGACCTCAAATACGTGCTTGGCGTAGCGCGGAAAATAGGCGCCTCTCTGAACGGATACAAGATCATTATCAATAAGAGCACGGTTCCCGTCGGCACCGGCGACAAGGTCCGGGCGGCGGTCGCGAGCAGGACCAGGCACAAATTCGATGTTGTTTCCAACCCCGAGTTTCTGAAAGAGGGGGCCGCGGTAGAGGACTTTATGAAACCCGACCGCATCGTGGTCGGCGCGGACAACCCCCGGGCCGCGTCATTGATGCAGGAACTCTACGCGCCGCTCGTGCGCACGGGCAAGCCTATCCTCATCATGGACACGAGGAGCGCCGAAATGACCAAGTACGCTTCGAACGCCATGCTCGCCACCAAGATATCCTTCATCAACGAAATGGCGAATATCTGCGCGGGCCTGGGCGCGGACATCGACAGTGTGCGCCGCGGCATGGGATACGACCGGCGCATAGGATTCGACTTCCTGTTCCCGGGCGTCGGCTACGGCGGGTCCTGTTTCCCGAAGGACGTGAAGGCGCTGGCGCAGACCGCGCAGGAACATAAGGTGCATGCGCAGGTCCTTCGGGCGGTCGAAGCGGTGAACGAACGTCAGAAAAATCTTTTGTCTGAAATGATCATCCGGCACTTTTTGCCGAAGGGGGCGCAACAGGGTGGCCGCAATACGAAACCGCTGAGCGGCAAAGCAATCGCTGTCTGGGGGCTCTCTTTTAAACCGCGAACCGATGACATGCGTGAAGCCCCGTCCGTCGTCATCATACGCAACCTTCTTCGCGCGGGTGCGGCGATCAGGGCGCATGACCCCGTGGCAATGGAAGAAGCGCGAAAGATCTTTAAGAAGACTATCGTCTTTACGGAAGACGGATATGACGCTCTCAAGGGAGCCGACGCGCTTGCCGTCGTGACGGAGTGGAACGAATTCCGCGCGCCCGATTTTCTGAAGATCAAAAAACAATTGAAAAGACCCCTTATCTTCGACGGGAGAAATATCTATAATCAGGAAGAGCTCAGAAATATGGGCTTCACGTATTATGGGATCGGGAGAAGGTGAACCATGAGAATACTCGTGACCGGCGGTGCGGGATTTTTGGGATCTCACCTCTGCGAGCGGTTGCTCGCGGAGGGACATGAAGTGCTCTGTCTGGACAATTTTTTTACCGGCAGAAAATTGAACGTCCGGAAACTGTTGCAGAATCCGGAATTCGAGCTTCTTCGCCACGACATCATCCATCCGATATTCCTGGAAGTAGACAGGATCTATCATTTGGCCTGTCCTGCCTCGCCGGTCCATTATCAGTACAATCCCATCAAGACCATAAAGGCGAACGTGATCGGCACGATCAATATGCTCGGCATCGCCAAAAGGGTGAAAGGCAGGATGCTCTTCGCCTCGACCTCGGAGGTCTACGGCAACCCCGCAATGCATCCCCAGAAAGAGGACTACTGGGGCAACGTGAACCCGATCGGCGTCCGAAGCTGCTACGACGAGGGCAAACGCGCGGCGGAGACCCTCATGATGGACTATCATCGTCAGAACCGCGTTGACATCAAGATCATCCGTATCTTCAACACGTACGGCCCCCGGATGCTGCCGGACGACGGCAGGGTGGTGAGCAATTTTATCGTGCAGGCGCTCAAGGGTGAGGACCTTACCGTCTACGGAGAGGGCTCCCAGACCCGCTCGTTCTGCTATGTCGACGACCTCATAGAAGGCATGGTACGCATGATGGGGAGCGAGAATTTTATCGGCCCGGTGAATCTGGGAAATCCCGAGGAGTTTACCATCCTCGATTTTGCGAAGAAGATCATCTCCATGACAGGTTCGAAATCAAAGATCACGCACAAACCATTGCCAACAGACGACCCGGTACAGCGCAGGCCCGACATCGCCCTGGCGAAGCAGAAGCTGGGCTGGAGCCCGAAGGTCAGCGTGGATGAAGGGTTGAAGAAGACGATCGAGTATTTTCGAAAGGAGCTGGCGCTGTAAAAGCAGAGCGCATGGGGCGGAGGCATAGGGGAGAGAATTTACGCTATGCGCTATCCTCTATGCGAATACTCCTCAGTAATCGGCCTGGACCAACATGAAAGATAGTAAAACAGCCATCGTCGCAATTATCCCTGCCCGTTACGGTTCCACACGTTTCCCGGGCAAGTCCCTTGCCCTGATCAGCGGCAAGCCCATGATCCAGTGGGTATACGAGCGGACGAAGAAGTCCCGCCTCGTCAACAGGGTCATCGTGGCGACCGATGACGACCGCATTGCGAAGGCAGTGGCAGCGTTCAACGGAGAGGCAATGATGACCTCCCCGACGCATCCGACGGGGACCGACAGGATCGCCGAGGTCGCAAAAGGATTGGATTGCTCCTACGTGGTCAATGTGCAGGGCGACGAGCCGCTCATTCAGCCCGATATGATCGATGAAGCGGTCGCCCCGCTCCTGGATGATCCATCCATCCCCATGGGCACGCTCTGCAAAAAGATCGAGGACCGGGAAGAGACATTTGACCTCAACGTGGTCAAGGTTGTCTTTGACGAAAAGAGGTTCGCTCTCTACTTTTCCCGCGCGCCCATTCCCTGGGACAGGGACGGCTGGGCGGGGAAGAATCAGGAACCAGGAGTCAGAAGTCAGATGCCTGGAACAGAAAGTCATATGTACAAACATATCGGCCTGTATGTATACCGCAGGGACTTTCTGCTTTCCTATAGCAAGATGCC
>Ga0209641_10000654_pt1 | contig 32115 bp, 39 predicted proteins | sample RifCSP16_1_FD_184022 | JGI IMG/M metagenome (GOLD analysis project Ga0209641, IMG submission 184022) | Soil microbial communities from Rifle, Colorado - Rifle CSP2_sed 16_1 (SPAdes) (version 2) | ecosystem: Environmental > Terrestrial > Deep subsurface > Rock core/Sediment | place: Rifle... | reverse complement strand
CCCGCCGCCCTGCTCGTTCAGAGCAGAACCCAGCAAAAAAGTTTTCTTTTCCTTTTAGAAGAAAAATCGGGCGCGCGCAAAATAAAAAATGTGAAGAAAACTTTTTTGCTGGATTGCGAGCGTCAGCGAGCGGCGGCGGGGCGGAGCGTCAGTTTCGTTCAAAAAAGGTTCGCGCAAAGTTTAGAATATCCCACCAAACATAGCATCAAAGTGTCAAAGCATCAGAGTGTCAGAGTTGTCATTCTTAGCAAAGCAAAGAATACTCTTTGACACTTTGACTCTTTGACGCTATAATACTTATTTATGATACGAAGTATGACAGGTTATGGAAGATGTGAAATAACAGATAAAAAGGGTGAGTGCCTTGTTGAGGTAAAGTCTGTTAATCACAGATTCCTTGAGATAAAAACAAAGTTTCCACAGAAATTCACAGAGATAGAAGATATAGTAAAAAGAAAGGTGAAGGAGAATTTTTCAAGAGGGTATTTTGAGATATATGTTACCATTGAAGGTATAAACAATATCGGAAAAAGGTTGAAGTTGGATAGAGTCCTGGTAAGGCAATATCTTGCGGCAGTAAAAGAGATTAAGAGAGAGTTTAATATAAGTGGTAAACCAGAACTGAATAGCATCCTGCAATTGAATGGCATATTAAAGTTTGAAGAGTCTGAACAGCCTTCTGATGGGTGGGTTGTCAGGTCTCTGGAGAAGGCATTGGAAAGGGGATTGGGTTCCCTGAAGAAGATGAGGGAAAGAGAGGGAGATACTCTTGATAAAGATATTACAGGGAGATTGAAGAATATAAGCAGATTGGTGGCTATGTTGAAGGATAATCAGTCCAAGTTTATAAATGAATTTGAGTCTCGTTTTAAAAAAAGGCTTGACAAAATGCTAAAGGATGTAGAAATTTCTGAGGACAGACTCTCTCAGGAGATAGCATTAATTGCTGAGAGGGGCGATATAACTGAGGAATTGATAAGACTGGAGAGTCATCTTAAACAGTTTAAGCAAATTTTAAAAGAGGGTGGAGCAGTTGGCAGAAAACTGGAATTTGTACTTCAGGAAATGAACAGGGAGAGTAATACCATTGGCTCAAAGTCAATTAATTATTCTGTTTCACAGCAGGTAATAGCTATCAAGAGTGACCTTGAAAAGATAAGGGAACAGGTGCAAAACATCGAGTAAATGAAGCAATGAGCAATGAGAAACGAGTTATACTCATTAAACATCGCTCTTTGCTCATCGCTTAAATAATGAAAGTCAAAGGTATATTATTTGTGGTATCAGCCCCGTCAGGTGCTGGAAAGACAACCCTTTCAAGAAAGATAACCGAGAACTGCAATAATATATTCCTCTCTATCTCCCACACAACGAGGCCTCCAAGGGTTGATGAAATAGACGGAGACCATTACCATTTTATTTCTAAAGATAAATTCAAGGAAATGATAGAGAGCGGAGATTTTATTGAATGGGCTGAGGTACACAACAACTATTATGGAACTTCCATCTCAAATCTGGATATTGTGGAGAAAAAGAAAAAGGACCTCCTCCTTGTGATAGATGTTCAGGGAGCAGAGCAGTTAAGAAAAAAATATAAAAATGGATGTTATATCTTTATACTCCCGCCATCCATGAATGTGCTTGAAAAGAGATTAAGAGAAAGAGGGGCAGACTCTGAGGAGGGTATAAAGATAAGATTAAAGACCGCAGAGGAGGAAATACATCATTACAGGACATATGACTACATTATAATAAATGATGATATAGATGAGGCTGTCAATCAGTTAAAATCAATAATATTTGCTGAGAGGTGCAGGTATCCAAATTTTATACCGGAACTGCCGGACTTGAAGCTATAAAATGTATTTAATATTGTAAGAGGTTCTTGCAATTTGCTCATATTTACATTGGAGATTAAATGAACCTGAAGGGCAAGACAATAATCCTCGGTATATGTGGAGGTATTGCTGCGTATAAGGCGGCAGAACTAACAAGACTCCTGAAAAAAGATGGGGCAGATGTATGGGTGGTGATGACGAGGAACGCAAAGGAATTTATATTACCTTTGACATTTCAAACCCTTTCAGGAAATCCGGTGTATTCTGAGATGTTTTCTACCCCCCCTGCCCCCCCTTACAAATGGGGGGAGCGGGGGGCTATGCCTCATATTGACCTGACAAAAAAATGCGACATTCTTCTCATCGTCCCAGCTACAGCAAATATAATAGGAAAATTTGCAAACGGGATTGCAGATGACCTCCTCTCCACACTCTATCTTTCAGTTAAAGCCCCTGTTCTTATCGCTCCTGCGATGAATAGTAATATGTATGCCAGCCCGGCTGTGCAGGAGAATATAAAAAGATTAAAAGGATTTGGTGCAAATTTTGTAGAACCTGAATCTGGAGAACTTGCCTGTGGAGATATGGGGGAAGGGAGACTGGCTGGACCCGATAAGATTTTGAAAAAGGTGAGACAGTTATTATCAGTAAAGAAAGATTTAAAAGGTAAGACTGTATTGATAACCGCAGGTCCTACCTGCGAACCAATAGACCCGGTAAGATTTATATCTAATCCATCTTCAGGCAAGATGGGTTATGCAATAGCCAGAGCTGCAAAGATGAGAGGTGGAGATGTGGTTTTGATAAGCGGGCCTACCGGCATACCTGTGCCATCAGGTATAAGATTTATATCTGTAAGTAGTGCTGCTGATATGAGGAGGGAGGTTCTGAAGGAATTTAAAAATTCAGATATATCAATTATGGCAGCGGCTGTAAGTGATTTTTCTCCTTTGAGGTATTCTGATAAGAAGATAAAGAAGGGAGAGAAGAAAACTATTACATTAGAATTGAAGAAAAACCCTGATATCTTGTCAGAAATTACCTCGTCAATCGTCAATCGTCAATCGTCAATCGTCAATCCTATTGTTGTTGGGTTTGCCCTTGAAACAGAGGATATGATAAAAAATGCAAAGAAAAAATTGAAAGAGAAAAACCTTGACCTCATTGTAGCAAACCATGTAAATGGATTTGGCAGTGATTTTAATAAGGCAATTATTATTGACAGGAAAAATAATGTAGAAGACATCCCATTAATATCAAAAGAGGAATTGGCAGAGATTATACTGGATAGAGCTTTAAGAATTCTTTCGGGAAAAGATTAACAATTTTATGTTAAAGAGGAGCCTGCTGAAACAGAAAGTGAAACGGAGGATTAAATACAATGAATGGGGATTTAAAAAGATAATCCTCTATGGCATCCTGCCACTATTACTCCTTTTTACCTTTTTAATTTTTGTCGCTGCACTTATTCTATATGCTAAGATATATAAAGACCTCCCGGATGTTATGGCCCTAAAATATTATAAGCCAAATCTGATAACAGAGGTTTATGATGATGCGGGAAAACTAATATCAGAATTTTATATTGAGAGAAGGGTGCTTCTTCCATTAAATAAAATACCTCCCCTAATGAAGCTTGCAACTATTGCCGTAGAGGATGACCAGTTTTACAAACATAAGGGCTTTAATTTCAAGAGAATCCTCGGTGCATTATGGAGCAATATAAAGGCAGGCGGTGTTGTAGAAGGCGGCAGCACCATAACCCAGCAGATTACCAAAACTATGTTCCTCACACCTGAAAGAACCCTCATAAGAAAATTAAGAGAGGCTATACTTGCAAAAAGGATAGAGGAGAATTTTTCAAAGGATGAGATACTTGAGATATACCTTAATCAAATATATTATGGTCACAGCGCTTACGGCGTAGAGGCGGCAGCATTGGTTTACTTTGGAAAACATATAAATGAGCTTAACCTCCCTGAAATATCAATGATAGCAGCGCTGCCGAGGTCTCCAAAGAGATATTCCCCTTACCTCTCTCCTGAAAATGCAAAGAGCAGACGCAATCATGTCTTAAGGAGGATGGAATCATTAAATTTTAGTACCTCTGAAGAGGCAGATATAGCATCAAAATCAGAGATTGCTTTAATGGAGAGGCAGGATAGGAGGAGTCTTGCCCCATATTTTGCCGAATATATACGGCAATATGTGGAAGATAAATATGGAAGTACGGGGTTATACAAAGGGGGATTAAAAGTTTATACTACGCTGAAACTCGAATTTCAGGAGGCAGCAGAAAATGCAATAAGATATGGATTAAGAGAAACAGATAAGAGGCTTGGATACAGGGGGCCATTGGGGAATATAAAAAAAATAGGCAGTATGCAAAATATAGAATGGAAACAAGTTGAGGAGATGGTAGCTCAGGGTTTCAGCCTTGAGAAAAATTTTTCTGACAGGGGAGAGAAAAAAAGAGAATTGAAGACAGGGGATATAATAGTTGGTGTGGTTATGGATGTTGCCACCGAAAGGGCACTGGTAGATATTAATTATGTGAAGGGTGTGATAAATATTCAAGACATGTCCTGGGCACATAAATACGACCCCTCTGTTGATGCCTTATCCTTTGAAAGGGTTAAAAATGCAAAGGATGTTTTAAGGGTAGGAGATATAATAGAGGTAAAAATATTAGAGGAAAAGAAAAAAGGGAATTTTAGATTGGCATTGGAACAAGAACCTCTCATCCAGGGTGCCCTGATATGTATAGACCCTGCTACAGGTTTTGTAAGGGCGATGGTGGGGGGTTATGATTTTGACAGGAGTAAATTCAACAGGGTGATACAGGCTCAGAGACAGCCAGGTTCTGCCTTTAAGCCAATTATATATTCAGCATCCTTTGAAAAGGGTTTTACACCAGCGAGTATATTTATTGATTCCCCTGTTATATTTGAGGAGAGAGATGAAGAAAACTGGAAGCCGGCAAATTTTGAGGGAAAATTTTACGGTCTGACCACCCTCAGGACAGCCCTCACACATTCAAGAAATGTTATAACAGTAAAACTACTTCAGAGTATGGGCATCAAACATACCATAAATTTTGCAAGGAAATTGGGGATAAAAAATTATCTTACACCAGATTTATCTCTGGCACTTGGGACATCGGGGGTGACACTATTGGATTTGACATCGGCATATGGTGTTTTCGCCAACAAAGGGATAAGGGCAGAGCCTATGTCAATAAAATATATAACTGACAAAGATGGGAATATCCTCGAAGAGAATAGGTCACAGACAGAAGTTGCAGTGAGTGAAGAACTGGCATATGTAACAACGAATATACTCCAGAGTGTTGTTCAGGAAGGAACGGGATGGAGGGCGAAGGCACTCGGAAGACCTGTTGCTGGAAAAACCGGAACAACAAATAATTACATGGATGCGTGGTTTATCGGCTATATACCTAATCTGGTTGCTGGAGTCTGGGTAGGTATGGACAGAGATGAGCCTATCGGTAAAAATGAAACCGGGGCAAGGGCAGCAAGCCCTATATGGGTAAACTTTATGGAAAAGATTTTAAATGGGATACCTGTTATAAACTTTCAGGTTCCCTCCGGTGTGGTATTTGCGAAGATAGATAAAAAGACAGGTCTGCTCGCTACACCGGAGACATCAGAGGTTGGGCTTGAATGCTTCCTGGAAGGAACAGAGCCGACTGAGTTTTCAGAGACAGGGACAAAAAGAGCAATGAGTAATGAGTTGTAAGCAATGAGTAACTCAGTCCTCGTTGCTCATTGCTCATTGCTTATTTCTACAATTTTTCCATTTTTTACTGTAAGGAAATATAGACTCTTATCAGAATCTCCCGAAGGTTTAATAGTTGTTATTCCGGAGACACCATTATATTCTTTTAAGTTGAGCAGTCCATTTTTTACATCCTCTCTGCTTCTTGCCCCATTTTTAATTATATTTAATATAATCCCTGCTGCATCGTAGGACTGGGCAGAAATTATATCAGGCTCTTTATTATAAAATATCCTGTATCTCTCTACAAATTTTCTTACCTCTGCCTTTTCCGAATTAATGTAAAATCCATCAATAAAAATCACCCCCTCGGTATATTTACCCCCTATCCTTATAAAATCAGGGGAGTTCAATCCATTGCTGCCCAATACTGGAATATCTGATATGTTATAGTATGCAAGTTCGGGCAGAATAAGTCCCACCTTCTCAGCCGTTCCTTGAATGAATATGGCTTCGTATGTCAATGGTTGTCTTGATTCCCCTGATTCAGTTATCTTCTTCAAATCCAAATCTTTTATACCACCTATAGCTGTTATCTGCTGTTCAAAATCATTTTGTTCAGAGTCAAATGGCTCACTGAATACTATCTCTCCACCGAGAGACTTAAGTTTATCTTCAAAGGCATTTTTTAATTCAATTGCGTAAGATTCTTTCTGATAAAGTATGGCAAAAATTTTAAGATTGAGATGATTAAAGGCATATTCTGCAAGGACTTCTCCCTGTAGTTGATTTGTAAGACTATTTCTGAATATATGGGGGCTTATATTGGATATATTACTTAAAGATGCAGTAGGAGAAAATACTGGTATTTTATATTTGTCAGCTATTCTTGCTGAGGCTATAACAGATTTACTGAAGAGGGGACCTATTACTGCTATAACATCCTCATTTCTTGCCAGGTCTTCTAACAGATTTGTAACGGATACCTCATCTTCTGAGTCCCTTACAATTAAATTAAGCTCGTCATTTGGTGTGCTGAAGGTATTAAATGCCAGCTGAATTCCTTCCAATACCCGCTGTCCAGTTGAGATATTTTTGCCTGAAAGAGGGAGGATACACCCTATCTTTATTTTTTTAGATGTTGATGGTGCAGTTTTATCTGCGGGTAGAAACTGGGAGCTGCTTTTTTCCACCCTCTGTGAAGCAGGTAAAACAGATGATAGTGTTGCTGAATCTAAAGGTCTAACTGTAGCACAACTCAGGAAAAATAGAATCGGGAAGCAAAAATAGAGAAGCAATAATTTAACCTTTATCATTTTCAATATTATATTTCTCTAATTTATACCTGAATGACCTGAAGGACATTTTCAATAACTCTGCTGCCTTTGTTTTTACCCCCCTTGTTTTTTTAAGGGCATTTGTAATAATATCCTTTTCTAACTTGCTTAAAAAATCTTCCAGATTTAAACTATCTGATGGGATGTCTGAAATTGTCTTCAGCGGTTCTGAAATATAATTTTTTATTTCGTCTGGAAGGCTCTCTATCTGGATATTATCAGTTGTTTCTAAAAGGACAGCCCTTTCAATGACATTTTCCAATTCCCTTATATTTCCGCGCCATATATATTTTTCAAGTTTCTCCATAGCCTCAGGGCGTATCCCCTTAATATTCTTTTTATTCATTGAGTTATATTTATTTATAAAATGGCTTGCGATTAGAGAAATATCTTCCCTCCTTTCCCTTAATGGTGGAAGCTCTATAGGTATTACATTCAGCCGATAATAAAGGTCTTCCCTGAACCTGCCATCTGTTATTAAATCATGAAGATTTTTATTTGTAGCAGCAATGACCCTTACATCTACCTTAATATCCTTTACACCACCAACCCGTTTAAACTCCTTCTCCTGCAATACCCTCAATAGCTTTGCCTGGATTGAAATGGGTGCTTCACTGACCTCATCAAGGAAAAATGTCCCCCCATCTGCAATTTCAAAAAGTCCCTTTTTATCTGAATCTGCACCCGTAAAGGCACCCTTCTGATGTCCGAACAGTTCACTCTCAAGTAATGTCTCCGGGATAGCACTACAGCTTATAGATACAAAGGAGTTATCCTTTCTATTGCTATTATTATGGATTGCCCTTGCTACAAGTTCTTTACCCGTCCCGCTCTCCCCTGTAATCAGAACAGTGCTTTTTCCACTGGCAACCTTTTGAATAAGCTCAAAGACCTTCTGTATCTTCTCACTCTTACCAATAATATCAGGAAATTGATGCCATGCCTTTAATTCTTTTTTCAGTGATATATTTTCGTCAAGGAGGCTTTTTCTTTCGAGGGCATTTTTAATTATTATTTTTATCTCATCAACCTTGAAAGGTTTAGTAATATAATCGTATGCACCGAGTTTCATAGCTTCAACTGCAACATCTGTGGATGCAAAGGCAGTAATCATTATGACAGGTGTATTGGGATTGAGAGACATTGATTCCTTTAAAATATCAATACCCCCGACCTTTGGCATCTTTATATCTGTAATGATGAGGTCAAAACCATGCCCCGAATCTGTCAAAGGGTCTCCGCTCTTTCTTATATAATCCAAGGCATCATTTCCATTATCCATGGCTACTACCTTATATCCCTCTTTCTCAAGCATAATAGAGAGAAACTCCCTCATACTCCTCTCATCATCAATAACAAGTATTGTTGGCATGGCTCAATAATATATCAACCTTTCATTAATATCAATATAAATTGACAAATTTTGGCTTTCAAAATGACAATTATTGTCATTTTGTCAGCCATCAGCCCTCAGCCTTCAGCCTTTGGCTTTTATAATTCAATAGGTTAAATTTTAAGAATGACTTGGTATGGGAATTGTAGTAAAGATTATACAGATTAAATTAAGGCGAAGCTAAAGCTTCGCACTACACTCCAGCAATTGCACAGTCTCGTAGTGCGAGGCTTCAGCCTCGCTATTGAAATTCCTATACATTTAATTAGTCTTTTGGGGCAATTGTAAAATGAAAGGAGGTGAAAGAAAATGATGGAGAAAATCAGAAAGGCAGTAAAAAGTATTGGTAAGGTTGCAATAGGCGAGAAGGGTTTTACACTGATTGAGCTTCTAATCGTCGTGGCAATCATTGGAATACTCGCTGCAATTGCAATTCCGCAATTCAGTTCATACCGAATGAAGGCTTACAATTCAGCAGCACAGTCAGATGTGAAGAATTTTGTAGCAAGTCTGGCAGCTGGCATGGTTTAAATTCAAGGAGGTGAATAAATTTATGAAAAAGATTAGTTTATCAATATTAATTGCAACACTTGTTTTTAGTATAGGGCTTGGAACGGTCTATGCTGCGACGACTAGTTCTATCGTCGTTGCTTCCACTGCATTAAGTACGGGCGACTTAATAATAACCGCTACTAGTTTGGCAAGACAAACCGCTACTATTAGTTTTACGACAAGTGTCAATGTCTATTTAGCAGCTGCTGGCTCTTCTGCCACAATATCAGAGAATTATACTGTTTCTGGCGGTCACTTAAATGGAGATAAAGAGTATGCCATAGCCAGTTCAGGGGGTGGAGTGCGTTGGATAGCTAAAGCAGCTGGAACCTCTGCACTCACGGGTGCCCCTGCTATTGATACTGCAGGAGTTGTTACATGGGGAACCTTTGCAGCTATGTAGTAGGTGTTTGTAAAAAGTTTTTTAAAAGGGGTCGGATATTCCGACCCCTTTTTTTAATGTTAAGGAAATATAAAATCCCCCTCACCCTAACCCTCTCCCCTGTGGGGAGAGGGTTAGGGTGAGGGGTTAATTCATGATATACTTTAATAAACATAAAGGAGGGAAAGGGGTATATAAAAAATGCAAATAAAAAAAAGCAGATGGGGAGGGCTGTTCAATAAAAAAAGATTTGAATGGATGGAAGAGGAGAAGAAAAAATGGTTACAAAATCTTACCCTCGCAGAGTCAATAAGAATGACTGAAGAGATTCTATCATCTAATATGTTTGAAAAGTTCCGAGAAAATTTTACTTATGACAGACCTGTAAACTTTAAACTAGGACTAAAAACAAGAAAAGAAAATGTTAGAAAAAGAATATAAACGGATAATTACCTTCTTAAACAAACAAAAAATAAATTATCTTGTTATTGGTGGTATTGCTGTCAGTGTAATTGGAGAACCAAGAGAAACGGTTGATATAGATTTCTGTGTTTTTATTAAAAAAGGTGATATTGAAGCCTTTTTTGAAAAGGCTCAGAGGGATGGATACATCGTAGATAAAAAAGAAATGCTCAGCCGTGCCAAACTAACAGGTAGTTTTAATATAAGGGATGGCAAGGTTCAAATTGATTTTCTTATTTCTTCTCATGAACTTGAAAAGAGTTCTCTAAATAGAAAAATAGAGGTAGAAATGCATGGAGTTAAAGCGTATTATCCAACACCAGAAGATTTGATATTATTTAAAATAGTGCCGGGAAGGTTTCAAGACCTTGCAGATATTGAAAGTATTGCCAAAAGATATTCAGGTAAACTTGATGAGAAATACCTTCTGAATTGGGCAAAGAAATTATCCGACGAAGCAGAGGATATGAGAATTTATAAAGGGGTGAAAAGACTATTAACCCTTTAAATTTAAATCAAAATGACTAAAATACTATCCCTTGCATACATAACCTTCAAAGGAGGTATCAGAGACAGAACAATTCATGGAATAGTAATATTAGCCCTCCTCCTTCTTATCTCTACCCCTCTCTTTAGCGCATTCTCCATGCGACAGGTTGTGCCAGTAGCTGTTGATTATAACCTCTCCACTATTTCGTTTATTGGTCTTCTTCTTTCTATTTTTGCAGGGATTAATTTAATAACAAAAGATATTGATAAAAGAAGTATATATACAGTAATATCTCTCCCCATTTCACGAAGCCAATACTTAATAGCAAAATTCTTTGGACTTGTATCTCTTATATTTTCTTCCTTAATTATCCTTACGATTTTTGGAAGTATTTCTATTAAATTAACTTCATATCTTTATCCACAGGATATAAATTCAGAAATATTCTGGTATAAGTTTTTTTTAAGTATATTTTATATAGCCCTAAAGCTTATCATTATCACATCAGCGGTCTTTTTATTCTCCTCCTTTGCCACCAGCACTTTTCTCCCCTTAGTTTTAGGCTTTATATTCTATTTTATCGGAGAATCAACTGAAGAGGTTAAAACCTTCGTAGAAGGGGTTGGTAAGGAAAGAGTAAATCCTGCTGTTAAAGTTGTTGCTCAATTTGCCTATTATATATTTCCCAACTTATCAGCCTATGATTTGAAACCCCATACAATCTACGGGTTACCGCTTGATTACAGTAGTTTATTATTTGTATTTCTATACGGAGTTTTTTATGCAGGGGTAATATTGACGCTCTCCGTGATGATTTTCAGCAGGAGAGAGTTTTTGTAAAAAAGCAATGATTACAGAGATTAAGAAGCAGATTCCGGAGATTAAAAAAAGAGACCCTCTTACTGAACGAATAATTTCTTGTACCTATAAGGTTCATTCAGAATTAGGTCCTGGATTTAATGAGAAAATATATCACAATGCCTTAAAAATCACTTTAAAAGAAGAAGGTTTAAATTACGAAACAGAAAAAGAATATAAAGTAATTTTCTGTGAAAAGCAGGTTGGAATTCTTAGAATAGATTTGGCGGTTGAAAATAAAGTGATAGTGGAAGTCAAAGCTATAACTGGAAATATGCCCAAGGTATTTGAAGCACAAGTCTTATCCTATTTAAAAGTAAGTAATTATAATGTTGGTTTATTAATAAACTTTGGAAACAAAAGCTGTCAGGTAAGGAGATTGATGTTAAAATCTCTGTAATCTTTTTTGAATCTCCGCAATCTTTCTATGATTCTAAGATTAAAACTTCAAAATTGGCTCATTCTTTTTTTATTGCTTGTAGCATATACCTTTGCTTTCGCTCATGTTAAAAGCTATAGGGAAGGTTTGAGGAAGGGTGAGCCGCTTTTATATCTGCCACCTGAAGAGGTCTTGCAGATTGTATCTCTTGATTATAAAAACCTTGTATCAGAACTTCTATTTTTTCGTGCCATTGTCTATTTTGGGGATAAGCTGGAAACAAGGATTATGCCAAATTGGCATTGGATTCATAAGGCACTGGATGCTTCTACATACCTTGACCCTTATAATATAGATTCATATTATTTTGCAGAGGCAGTTCTTGCATGGGATGCTAAAATGCCAAAAGAGGCAAACAAAATTCTTGAAAGAGGTGCGAAGTTCAGAAACTGGGATTGGTATATTCCATTTTTTATAGGGTTTAATAGCTTTTATTTTTTAAAAGACAATAAAGAGGCTGCGAAATGGTTTTCTGAAGCAGCAAAAATAAATAAAGAGGTCGCACCAATAGCGGCTAAGTTTTATTACAAAGTAAATGAAACGGCCTTTGCTATTGCATTTTTAAAAAAGATGTATGAGGATGCACAGAATGAAAATGTTAAAATGTCAATTTCTATAAGACTTGATGCATTAGAAAAGATTCTTTCCTTAGAGAAGGCAGTTGATAGCTATAAGGATAAATTCAATAAAATGCCGGAAAGAGTGGAAGAATTGGTAAAAGAAGGAATTATAAAAGACATACCTCAGGACCCTTATGGTGGAGTTTTTTATCTTGATAAAGAGGGGTATGTAAAGACTACGAGTAACCTAAATTTTCCATCAAAATGATAAAACTGATTCAAACTATTGACCTTTGTAAGACATATGTAAAAAGGGTGCAAGAGAAAGTCTATGCACTAAAACACTTAAATCTTGAGATTGAAAAGGGGGAGATATTTGGGTTTCTCGGTCCTAATGGGGCAGGAAAAAGCACAACTATCAAATTAATTTTAGACATTATACGACCAACCTCTGGTAAGGCATTCCTCTTTGATATTGATATAAGCAATCCTGAATCAAGAAGGAGGGTGGGCTATCTCCCGGAAAATCCTTCATTTTATGATTATCTTACAGCAGAAGAGCTTTTATGGTTTGCGGGTAGAATTCATAAGATGGATGATGATACCATCGCCAGAAAAACAGAAGAGTTGCTTGCGTTATTAGATTTAACAGAGGCAAAATCAACACCGATAAGGAAATACTCCAAAGGGATGGTTCAGAGGGCAGGTCTTGCCCACTCTCTTATTAATAACCCAGACCTTTTAATCCTTGATGAGCCTACTTCAGGATTAGACCCTGTTGGGAGGAGAAAGGTAGCCGATTTGCTTCTTGATTTGAAAAAACAGGGTAAAACCATTTTCTTCAGCTCCCATATACTGCATGATGTAGAAACAATATGCGATAAAATAGGTATTATAGTTGAAGGAGAATTGCGCTTTTGCGGAAAACTATCAGATGTCCTGCATCAGAGTCTTCAGGGATTTGAGGTGGTAGTTCAAAACATCTCTGATGAAATTCTGAATGAAATTACAGACCTGTCCTCAAGTGGTTTAATTGGGGATAAGAAGCTTGTCCCTGCATGCTTTAAGCATGGAATAGATTGTCACAGGGAAGGGGATACAGCAAGGTTAACAGTGGCAGAAGGCGATTTATGGCAATTGATAGACTTTATTAAGTCGAAAAATCTTTCCCTTCTTGCAATAGAACCGAGACGAAAGACATTAGAAGGGCTGTTTTTGGAACTAATAGGTAAGCGAAGCTGAAGCTTCGCACTACACTCCGTAGTGCGAGGCTTTAGCCTCGCTTAAGGTAAATGTATTCCATTATATTCAAACCACGAAATACAATACTAATTCTTCTATCAATCCCTCAATGCACTTTCCTATCCATTCAGTTCGCTTATAAAAAGGAATTATGACTGATACATCCATTTTTATACCTATATTTTCTTTGGGTTTGTCATATTTTCCACATTAGATTTTATCACAGAGTTGGGGGGGTAAAGCCCCTTTCTGACTGTAAGATTGGGGTAGACCCATGTATTTTTACCAATGACAACCCCCGGGGATGTAACAGCATTGCATCCGATTTCAACATAATCTCCAATTATGGCGCCGAACTTTTTTATACCCGTATCTACAGCTTTTTCTTCTACTTGTATTTTAATTGTATTTATTTTCCCGCTCTTTTTTTCTTCGGGAGTCCTGAATTGAAGGTTTGCCAGTTTTGTCCCTGCCCCTAAATTTACATAGCTCCCTACAATACTGTCCCCGATATAGGCAAAATGTCCTGCCTCAGAATGGTTCATAAAGATTGAATTTTTTATCTCTGTTGTATGTCCTATTACAGATTTGTCTCCTACTATTACATTCCCTCTGAAATAGGCACCCTGTCTTATCTCGCAGTCATTACCGATGATTATGGGAGACTTTATTACAGCAGTTGGTTCCAGCACAGTTCCACTTCCAATAAATATACCCATCTCCTTTAAAAAAAGGTCTGACCTTATTTTGACCTCTCTCCCTACATACAATACCTTATCTATCAGATTATCTTTCTCATCCCTCACTTCCTGGAGTGTTATCCCTTCTATTATCATTTTTGGTTGGACTGTTTTTTCTATCTCTTTAAACCAATCCTTCATATACTTGTTAATCCTCCCTATTGCCTCCCAATGATAATTCAGCCCTTCAAATATACTCTTGTGCTTGAAATCTGGCAGATGTTCAAATATATCTTCAATTTTTAACATATCCTCCTCCTAATAAAAAGTGTCAAAGAGTCAAAGTATCAAACTATCAGAGTTCTTTAGACTATAACTCTCTGACACTCTGACACTCTGATACTTTTTTAATTTCCGATATCAGATAATTCATTGTCCTTTCACCTATAGATATCAGCTTTTCTTTATCATCCATCATTCCCCTTACATTTATACCTGTCTTATCCTCTGTCCCCGAGTTTCTTACAAATATGCATCCCCTCAAATCCCCCTTATCATATATTGCCATATAGAGCATATCGGGTTCCTCGTCTCTCTCTTTCAAAAAGACCTCAATACTATTTCCGAAGTATTCTAAAATAAGGCTTCTTATGAATGCCTCAACTCTTTTCCATAGATATGCCCCTTTTGCAAGTTTGGATTTATCAGTTTTATAAATGTAAAATGTCTTTTTAAAACCAGGTTCAAATGGGTGATGGAGATTCTGAAAATAAAGAGGAGAAATCCCCTCTTTTTCAAAGTGTGAAATTAAAATTGATTCCGATGCAGCAAAGGTATTTATAGCACTCTTTAATCCATTTCCGGCAAAGACAGATATGTCTCTCCCATCTCTGGTTTGTAAATATCCTTCTGTGATATTATGTCCGCTCTCTTCACTCCCTATTGCAAATCTGCCTGCTGCCCGTTCTGCCTCTCTGAGTATCCATTTATCACCTACACCTGTCACAATGGTTTTATATCCTAATCTTTCAGCGGCAACAACAGCATTAATATCGCTTTCAATTGTATTTACATATATGGAGCCTTTATATTTCTCAGGATTTGTTTTCATAAGGTATAATCCCTGCAGAAATGCAGTTTCATCACCGGATAGCACAATAACTGTATCATCAAAAGGATTATAATCTATTCGGTAAAACCTGTCTCCATCTGCATCAAATACAGCCCCTGATACTCCCACCTCTCTCTTTTTAATTTTCCCACCATTTTTTCTCCCAATCTCAAAAATATTGTTAATGGTCTGGTTATTTTCAAATCTTGCCCCTCTTTCAAGCATATCAGGTATGATACGAGATATACCCTCAAGATTTACCACGCCGCAGTTAAGATTCACATTCCCGTTGAGATTGTTATTGACCTCAATTATTTTCTTAAATCCCAGGGTATTCAGAATATCGGCAGCTATCCCTGATAAAGAGCCATTGGCAGGGTCAATAATTAAGATAATCTCTGAAAAAATCCCTGGTTTTTTAATCCACGAATTTCTTGAATCGCATAAGAAAGCCTTAAATATTCTAACCCCGTCATCATGGGCAGATTCAAATTCGCCAATTGCCTTGAGTTTCCTTATAGTATTGTAATCAGTATCATATATCTTTTCTGCAAGCCTTATATCATCTTCTGGAAAAAACTTCAAGCCGTTTGATCTAAATATTTTGATTCCGTTCTGCCCTTTCGGATTGTGAGATGCAGTAATCATAAATGCACATTTTGCATCCCTGTAGAGCATATAGATGGGAACTGCCGGAGTTGGAACAATACCCATAACTACTGCCTTCCCACCTGCCTTCCTGATTCCACTAACGGCAGAGGCTGTAAATATTCCTTCAGTATCGCGGGGGTCCCAGCCGATGACTATTTCCTCACCAGCCTTCATCTCTCTCCTTTCTATCAAATCCGTTACATGACAGAAGGTGTAAAGTTCCATAAACTCCTCTGTGATGAAGTCCATTTCCATGAATACCTCAAGTGGAGCCATCCCTTTCACCAAGGGGTCGGATGATAACCTGACCTCCCTCCTCACCCCATCTGTTCCCTGAATTCTTTTAATCATTTTTACTGCCTCAGAATTTATGAAGATAATAAATCTTTTAAACTATGAACAGGTCAATATTTTTTTAATATATATTCTGCTGCTCTTATACCAGATTTTGCTGTATGGGCAATGCCTGTACCAGGAAAGGCATTATCACCGACTATAAGGAGCTTCTTAAGGGGGGTGTTAAAGGGGAGACCGTTAAAGCCATAGATGTTGGAGTAATTATTAAATGGCCTTATTATCCTATTATTCCTTAAACTGATATGCTGATAGTCTTCGGGAGTAAGAGTATATGCGCAGTCAATAAAATCGGATATAAAGGGCATTAGTTGCTCTAAAAATAATATCATTTCTTCTTTTTTTTTGTCTTTCTCCATTTCCCAGTTAATTTTTGAAGATTTATCTTCAGGTATAAAATATGTTGCTGTTATACTCCTTTTTCCATCAGGTGCCCTTGACTTATCCCATGAAGGGCTAACAGATACAAAGATAACATTGTCTCCTTCTGGCAGATATTCGTAATCTCTGAGCATAATTGCATGCTCACCCATCGGCTCCGGTATTACCTTCTCGTCCACACCAAGCAACACAGAGAATGGCACAAGGGCAGGCCCCATTTTTTTATCAATCTTTGAAAATTGCAGCCTCTTTTTTTTCTTTTTTATCAAATTTTCTTCAATATTTGAAACAGGTGTATCGGCGATAATCCATTTTCCTCCAATATCGCTGACCGAATTTTTAGTTCTTACTCTCACACTGCATGCCCTGCGTTTTTTTATAATTATTTCTTCCACAGTAGAATCATAGACTCCCTTCCCTCCATATTTTATAAACTCCCTCTCCAGTATATGTGCCAGTGCCGCTGCCCCTCCCTTTATCCCATATATCCCCCTTTGAGGAATTCCTAAAATAACCGATGACAGGGGTAGGGATGTCTGGATTGTTCTTTTATGCAAAAAGAAGATAAGCTGGAGGTCAATGAATATCTCTATCTCTGAGGTGGAATCGGTGCGGCTGCCTCTGTTGTATAATTGAAAAATGTTTCTGTTTTTTTTTAAAAGAATTGAGAGAAGGGTATAAAGTCTTTTTAATCCCTTATTATTTTTCTGGTAATGGTTTTTAAAAGAATATGGATGTCTATTACCCAATATGTTAAAGATATCCCCTTCAATTCTGTCTGATTCCTGATAGAATTTCATAAGATTCGCTAAATCTGAAGGGAATTCTCTTTTTATTTCATCATAAAATTTTTCCCGCTCTGAATATACATTCACTCTGTGATTGGGCAGGATTATCTGTAGTCCCGGTTCAATTTTTCTGATAAGTGATTCTGTTTCAGAAAGTATGTTCTGTATATTAAATTCATGGAATAGCCAGTGGAATACCTCCCCATCTCCAAAACCCCAGAAGAGAGAAGTCCCCGTATCAAACCTATATCCATTTTTTGAAATCATATTGCACAATCCTCCTGCTGTTGGATTTCGCTCCAACAGGAGGACCCTTAATCCCCGCTTTTGCAATAAAGAGGCAGAGGTCAGTCCACCTATACCTGAACCTATAACTATTACATCGTAATCTGGCATATGAACTTTACACTTTGCTGTTCAATCTTTCGACAAAATCGGTACAGAATTTTCCTTCTAAAAAATCTTTATGGGAGAGGGCTTTTTTATGAAAGGGTATGGTGGTCTTAATTCCTTCAACATGAAACTCTTCCAATGCACGGTTCATCTTTGCAATTGCATCTTCTCTGTCGAGCCCATGGACTATCAGTTTTGCTATTAAGGAATCATAGTGTGGAAGAACTGTATATTCGGAATATACGGCAGTATCAACCCTTACTCCCGGCCCTCCCGGGATGTTCAGGGCAGTTATCTTTCCAGGAGATGGCGTAAATTTGTCGGGGTCTTCTGCATTTATTCTGCATTCTATGCTGTGGCCAAATATCTTTACATCCTTTTGTTTAATCTTAAGTCTTTCTCCGGCAGCAATCCTTATCTGCTCCTTTATAAGGTCTATGCCTGTTACCATTTCTGTTACAGGATGTTCTACCTGTATGCGGGTGTTCATCTCAATGAAATAATAGTCACCGTTTCCATCGAGGAGAAATTCTATAGTTCCCACACTTCGGTAATTGATGAATCGTGCTGCCTTTACTGCACAATTCCCTATTTCCTTTCTTAACTTTGCACTTATGGCTGGAGATGGTGATTCTTCAATTAATTTTTGATGCCTCCTCTGTATTGAACAATCCCTTTCACCAAGATGAATGATATTCCCCTTTTCATCTCCTATTATCTGAAACTCTATGTGCCGCGGTTTCTCGATATATTTTTCCAAATATATATGAGGGTCGGCAAATGCAGCTGATGCCTCCGCCTGAACCACACTGAAAGAATCACGGAGGTCATCCCTTTTTTTCAAAATCCTCATTCCCCTTCCCCCTCCGCCTGCTGATGCCTTTAGTATTACCGGATACCCTATCTTATCGGCAATATCTATTGCCTCGTCTGCAGTTTCCACCCTTTCTGGACTTCCGGGAACAATTGGTATCCCCGCCTCCTGCATTGTATTCCTTGCCTTGACCTTATTGCCCATGAGTCTGATATTCTGAGGCGTTGGTCCGATAAATTTTATCCCGCAGGTCTCACATATCTCTGCAAGTGAAGGGTTTTCAGAAAGGAACCCATAACCGGGATGTATTGCAACCGCACCTGTAATTTCTGCCGCACTTATTATTGATGGAATATGAAGGTAACTCCTGACACTTTCAGGAGGTCCTATGCATATAGACTCATCGGCAAATCTTACATGCAGTGAATTGGCATCTGCAGTTGAATGAACTGCAACGGTTTTTATCCCAAGCTCCTTACATGCCCGTATGATTCTTAATGCTATCTCGCCGCGATTGGCAATTAAAATTTTACTGAACATAGTTTAAAATAAAATGGGATTACACTTTTTCTATAACAAACATTGGTTCGCCAAACTCAACGGGATGGGCATTATCTATAAGGATTGAAACAACCCTCCCGCCCACCTCCGATTCAATCTCATTCATCAGCTTCATTGCCTCTACGATACAAAGGGTCTGCCCCTTCTCAACAATATCTCCTTCTTTCACGTAGGGTTCAGCTCCCTCAGACGGTGCACTGTAAAATGTGCCTACCATTGGAGAATCTACAATAATATAATTATCTCCTTTGGGAATTATCTTTTTATGCTTTATACCTGCCGTTACCTCTTCTAACTTATGTTGGACTGCTGGTGAAGATGGTGGTGGTGAAATTGGAGCATGCCTTTGTGAAGGGGTTTCACCATGACCTCCGCCTCCTTTTCTGAGTCTTACCTTTGTTCCCTTTTCATCTATCTCCAGTTCAGATATGCCACTTTTCTCAAATAGGTCAATAAGCCTTCTCATTTCCTTAATATCCATTGAACCCCCTTTCAATCATTTTACCCTCTCCACATACTCCCCTGTCCTGGTGTCAATTTTTATTATCTCTCCCTCACTTACAAATAATGGTACATAAACTACAGCACCGCTTTCTATGGTGGCAGGTTTGCTGGCACCTGTGGCAGTGTCTCCCCTGTAGCCTGGTTCTGTCTTTATTACCTTCATCTCAACGAATATAGGGAGAGTGATGCCGATTGGTATATTATTATGAAAAAGGATAGTGATAATAATATTTTCCTTCAGAAAATTTATGCTATCCCCTATTTGTTCCCCTGTCAGAGATAGCTGTTCATAGGTCTCGGTATCCATAAAATAGTATTCATTCCCGCTTTTATAAAGGAATTGCATCTGCTTCTCTTCTACATCTGGTATTTCAAATTTTTCACCTGTCCTGAAAGTCTTTTCAATAACCTGTCCTGTTTTTAAGCTCTTTAATTTTGTCCGTGTGAATGACCTCAGGTTGCCGGGATTCACATGCTGGAATTCTACAATTACATAGAGGTCTCCTTCGTATTCAATCTTCATGTTGTTTCTGAAATCTGTTGTTGAAATCATATTTTCTCCTATTCAAACTCCTTTTCAATTGATGAGGTTAAGACCTCGCAACCATTTTCTGTTACAACTACCATATCTTCAATCCTGATTCCACCCCATTTGGGAATATAAATGCCAGGTTCAATTGTAAAGACCATTCCTTCTTTTATTATATCATTTTCTGTCTCGGCAATTCTTGGATTTTCATGCACCTCAAGACCAACACCATGCCCTGTGCTGTGTCCAAAGTTGCCTTCGTATCCGGCATTTGTTATGAACTTTCGGGCTTTTGCATCAATCTCTGATGCCCTTAAACCGGGTTTAACAGAGTTGATTGCCTCTCTCTGCGCCATGGAGACTATCTTATAGATATCCTTCTGCCTTTCATCAGGTTTACCTACCGACAGTGTCCTTGTGCAGTCTGAGTTATAACCTTTATATTGTGAGCCGAAATCTACTATTACGAGTTCACCATTTTTTATTATCTTTTCGCTGGCTATGCCATGGGGCAGTGCGCCTCTTTCACCCGATGCTATTATTATATCAAAGGGTATCCCTTCCGCCCCCTCCTTTCTTAAATTGTATTCCATCTCTATTGCAATCTCCCTCTCTGTCAATCCTGGCTTTATAGTCTTTTTTGTCTTTTTAAAAGCCCTCTCAATAATTCCTATTGCCTGCCGTATGAATTCCACCTCTGAAGGTTCTTTGATTATCCTTATATCCTCAATTAAATTTTTTGTAGAAACGAGGCAAGTGGTTCTGCCAGCAGATGTGTCTGAATTTAATTTATCCCTCAGTTCATCATAAGTAGAGTAGGGAAGACTTGATTCAAATCCTATTGTTCTTAAATTCAGAGATTTTATTAATTCTGATAATGACTCAATGATATTTTTACACTCCCGCTTTTCAAAATCCCTGTTTACCTCCTCCTCTGCCTGGGTCTTATATCTGAAATCGGTTAAAAAAAATGCCTCCCTTTCTGTCAGAATGATAGAAGCTGTGGAACCGCTGAATCCTGTCAGATATCTGATATTCTCTCTTTTAAAGGAGACAAAACCTTCTGCATTATTAGCATTAACTTTTTCTCTTACCTTCCTTATTCTATTATTAATTCAATCCCCCTGAAAATAATCCTTTGCCGCATCAAGGGCAAGGAAATATCCTTTGGCGCCAAGGCCGGTTATCTGCCCTATCACTATATCGGAAATCATTGAATGATGACGAAACTCCTCTCTCTTATATATGTTTGAGAGATGGACTTCAATGGCTGGAATATTTACAGATAGCAATGCATCCCTGATGGCAACGCTTGTATGGGTATAGGCTGCAGGGTTTAATATTATGAATTTGACACTTTCATATTTTGCCCTCTGAATTTTTTCAACAATCTCTCCTTCGTGGTTTGACTGAAATGTCTCAAGTTCAATAGAGATTTCCATTGCATATTTCTGGAGTTGTAAATTAATCTCCTCCAAATTATCCTTCCCGTATTTATCGGTTTCTCTCTCACCGAGCAGGTTAAGATTTGGACCATTTATTATCAGAACCTTTATCATGGCTTCTCCTTTTCTTATAGGATTTTTAATATATCAGAGAAAAGGGTAATGTCAAGTTTAATTAGACTGTAAACTTAGAATTTATTAAGAATATAAACAGGTTGTGGTATAATTATCTACCACAATATTTCATCGGGGGTTAGTTATGAAAAAAATATTAATGCCTATTGCACCAGGTTTTGAAGAAATAGAAGCACTTGCAGTTGTAGATATATTAAGAAGGGCTGGTTTGGAAGTGATAATGGCAGGGACAGTAGATGGGGCAATAGAGGGAAGGAGTAAAATCAGAGTTTTGACCGATGTCTCCCTTATTTCTGTAAAAGACGAGGAGTTTGACATGATAATTCTCCCCGGAGGGACAGTTGGCACAGAGAATCTCAAAAAGGATGTAAGGATTAAAGAGATAGTTGAAAGACTGTATAAAAAAAGGAAATTTGTAACAGCAATTTGTGCTGCACCAACAGTTCTTTCAGCTATCGGGATAACAGCAGGAAAAACCGTTACAAGTTATCCCGGTGTCAGGAACATATTACAGAAAGAAAAACTTTCAGATGAAAGAGTTGTTGTGGATGGCAATATCGTTACTAGCCAGGGACCCGGGACAGCTATAGAGTTTGCGTTTAAACTTGTGGAACTATTATTGGGAAAAGAAAAAGTTAATGAAGTAAATAAAGGGGTGCTGGCAAGGATTTAATTCTAACCTAAGTTGAACGATTTTTTAAAACCACGGCACATCGTTTTAGTCCCTTTATATATATCTAATAATTTCGCTCGCTTTCACATATGATGTGTGGGTTTGCAGATATTTGCAAGCTCTGCATGACGGCAAAGCGTTAAGTGAAGCGGTTTGTTAAGAGGCTCTACCTTTTCTATCTTTCAGCTTAGCCTTAATAGTGCGAGGATCTCGCACACAGTGAAAGAGCCCAAATACTATAATCTGGTTATCCTCTATGAGGTAATAAATAGCATATGGAAATCTTCTTAAAAGACGGCGGTGAAATTTTCCATAAATTCTTGGATAAAGCAGGGGTATGCTGGGAATCTCACTGGCAAATGCATAAAACATGCGGAGGAAGTCCTCGCCAAGACTATGTGACTTACTCTCATACCATGCATAGCCTGTAATCACATCTTCTTCAACCTCTGGAAGAAATCGCAGGGTATAGGTCATTTCCTTTTTTCTATTCTCATTTTAAGTTCTTCAAGAGATAAAAGGGTCCCAGGAGCAGACTCATATTGTCTTAGTCTTTTGTCCAACTCTGCCTTATGGCTCTCCGGGACAGATACTTCACCTTCATCCGAAGCGATACTATCCCATAAATCTTCTACCAACAGTATCTTTTCCGATGTATCCAATTTTCTTATTTCTGGAATATCACTCACACGCATTTTTTACCTCCTTTCAGATAATATAATTATACCTTAAATCTACTTAATTCAAGTATCTAAACTTATTCTAATGCCTGAATTGTGAGGCAGGGCGATAGCCTATCCGCACAAGTGTCTTGTTAGAACAGCATATCTTTAAAATGTCTTTTCAAGCCGCTCTGCTACCCAGACCTTGATAATAGATTGCCGAGGCACACCCAGACGCTTTGCCTCTTTGTCCAACAACTGGACCATCCACACAAGAAAATCAACATTTACTCTTTTTTGCTCCTGCTCTGGTCTTCTTGCTTTTGACACATCAAGGTATTTGGAAATATCCTTACCCTCATCAAATTTCTTGTCAAAATCACGAGCTTTCATATATATCAACCTCCTCTTTTATGAATCGTCGTACAGAAATAATCCGAACTCAAACTCCATAATATGCAATTTATGCTTTTATTATACCTATTGTCAACTATTTCTCGGTTCTAAAATCTAATGGAAATTTTTAGTGTAATAGAAAGAGAGGCAGTAAGTTCAAGATTAAAGGCTGTAATACCTGATGAAAAATTTATAAGGGATTTAGAGGCTTAAACATGAATGCGGATACTATATGTTATAAGCATGCTTTTTACACCTACCGACTGAGCTACCTTGCGCCCTGCCAAGGGCGTCAAGTTGAGCGATTTGTTAGGCATGATGAGCACTACCAATGTTTTATAATTGGGACTATTGAGGTATTAAAAAACGCCATCATGAAAAATGTTATAGTCGCGTATAGGACCGCTAACAACCAAAAAATTTTAAAAAGAAACTCTGAATCATTTTCTATACCGTAATCACGTTTAACTTCTTTATAGCTGCCAAGTAGCATCCATATAAAGATGGGCAAAAACATAAGGTAGAAAATTTTCTGAATCATAGATTGCCAAGTTATTATACAGTTTCTGTCTTTTAGCAAAACAAAACCTTAAAATCAATACAAAAATCAGGTCAAAAGTCCGCTCAATTTCTGACAAATTCTCTGTATATCTCTTTCCACAATCCTTTAGCATCTAATATAAACTCAATTGCCTCTCTTACTGCACCTCTTCCACCCTTTTTTTCTGTAACCATATCCGCAGCATCTTTTACATAAGGAAGGGCATCGGCAACTGCTATGGAAAAGCCAACCTTCTTTAAAAGGGGAATATCAATAAGGTCATCGCCAATAAATGCCACATCTTCATCTTTAAGTCCTGTTTTTTTAAGAATAGATTCATAGCTCTTTAGCTTATCCAATGAATTCTGATAAACAATCTTAATCCCCAACTCCCTTGCCCTTATATTTACAACCTTAGAATTCCTGCCTGATATTATTGCAGTAGGAAGACCTGCCCTGTGTGCAAGGGCAATACCGTGTCCATCTTTAACATCAAAAAATTTCAACTCCCTGCCTCTATCATCCAAAATAATCCTTCCGTCAGTCAGAACACCATCCACATCCATTATCAAGAGCTTTATCCTCTTTGCCTTACTCTTAACTCTTAACTCATAACTCATAACTTATTTATATTACTCCAGCCTTTAATAAATCATGGAGGTGAACAATGCCTGTAGGAGAATTTTTCCCATCAACAATCAACAAAGATGTAATAGAATACTGCTCCATTATTTGTAATGCCTTTGCCGCCAACTCATCCTTGTCTATTGTCTTCGGGTTTTTACTCATTATCTCCGATGCTGTAATTTCAAAGATATCCCTCTTCTTCTCAAGCAATCTCCTTAAATCTCCATCTGTAACTATTCCTTTAAGAACTCCGTCTCCGTCCACCACACTTGTAACTCCTAACTTTTTTGATGATATTTCATATATAACATCCTTCAGAGGTGTATTTTCCTTTACAATAGGGATAGTATCCCCCTTATGCATAAGGTCAGCTACTGTAAGTAACAGACTCTTGCCGAGGCTCCCAGCAGGATGGAAAAGGGCAAAATCCTCCTTTTTGAAGCCCTTTTTATCCAAAAGGGCAATGCATAGTGCATCTCCCATGGCAAGAGAGGCTGTTGTGCTGGCAGTAGGAACAATATCCCACGGGCATGCCTCCTCATCAACAGATACATCCAGAAACACATCACTACTCCTTGCAATGGTAGATTTAATGTTACCTGTAATGGCTATATGCTTTATATTAAATCTTTTGATAACAGGCAGGAGTTTCAATAATTCCTCAGTTTCGCCACTGTTAGAAATAGAGATAATCACATCATCTCTCGTAACCATTCCAAGGTCTCCATGAACACCCTCTGCTGGGTGGAGAAATAGGGCAGGAGTCCCCACACTTGCCAGAGTTGAGGCTATCTTTTTCCCGATGATTCCAGACTTTCCCATCCCTGTTACAACTACCCTGCCGCTGCATCTATAGATAAGTTCAGCCGCATGAACAAAATTTTCACCAATGCGGTCAACAAGCGACGCTATTGCTTTGCTTTCAATCATCAAAACCCTTTTTGCTTGTTCTATAATCATAAAATTAGACCTTATTTGACACCTGTGATATTTTATAATAATATTGGTTTAATATGAAGCAAATAATTGCTGTTTATCCTGGGACATTTGACCCGATAAGCAACGGTCATCTTGACCTTATCAAAAGGGGTTTAAGGATATTTGATAAATTGATAGTTGCTGTGGCATCCAATCCTCGCAAGAACCCCCTCTTTACAATTAATGAAAGGGTTAATTTTATAAAAGAGGCAGTAAAGGGTTTAAAAAATATTGAGGTGGAATCCTTTAATGGACTCCTTATTGGTTTTGCAAAGGAAAAAGGTGCAAATGTAATTGTAAAAGGGTTAAGGGCTGTATCGGATTTTGAGTATGAACTCCAGATGTCTCTTATGAACAGAAGGCTTGACACTCATATTGAAACGGTTTTTATGATGCCGAGTGAAGAATATTCATTTTTAAGCTCAAGGATATTAAAAGAGGTTGCATCTCTGAATGGAGATGTAAGCGGTATGGTTCCAAAGGCAGTGGTGGAAGGATTGAGAAAGAAATTTAAAAAATGAGACTGGCAGAAAGAGTAAGTAGGATAAAACCCTCCGCTACACTTGAGATAGTTGCTAAGGCAGCAGCTATGAAGTCAGAGGGTATAGATATAATTGGATTTGGGGCAGGGGAACCAGATTTTGATACCCCTGAGAATGTAAAAAAAGCGGCAATTGAGGCACTAAAAAAGGGATATACAAAATATACCCCTGTCTCAGGCATAAATAGCCTCAAGGATGCCATTATTGCAAAGCTCCAGAGAGAGAATGGACTTACATATAACCGCGATGAAATCATTGTTTCATGCGGTGCAAAGCACTCCTTATACAACATAGCCCAGGCAATGTTTGAAGAAGGGATGGAGGTAATTATTCCTTCCCCTTACTGGGTATCCTATCCTGAATTAATCCATCTTGCAGGAGCTACACCTGTAATTGTTAATACCTCTGAGGAAGAGGATTTTCTCCTCACATCGGAGAAATTTGAAAGGGCAATTACAAAAAGGACAAAGGCACTTATACTCAATTACCCTTCCAATCCCACAGGGGCTACTTACGATTTGGAAAGGTTGGAAGAGATTGCCAGAATAGCTGTTAAACATGATATATATATAATCTCGGATGAGGTATACGAAAAACTAATTTATACTGACCTCCGCCACATAAGCATAGCATCACTCGGTGAAGAGATTAAGGAGTTAACGATACTGGTTAATGGATTATCAAAGACTTATTCAATGACTGGGTGGAGACTTGGATATACTGCCGGACAAAAGACTCTTATAACTGCCATGAACAATATACAGAGTCAGAGCACATCAAATCCTACCTCCTTTGCCCAATACGGCGGGATAGAAGCACTTAATGGCAAGCAGGATGATGTCTTTAAAATGGTGGAAGAATTCAAAAAGAGGAGAGATTATATAGTAAGGAGACTGAACATGATGAGGGGAATCTCATGCTTCAACCCATCCGGGACTTTTTATGTATTTCCAAAAATTTCATATTATTATGGAAAAAATTTTAAGGGGCATACAATCAGAAATTCAATGGAGATGACGGAGTATCTCCTTAAAGAGGGACATGTGGCTGTGGTCCCGGGGGCTGCCTTTGGTGCAGATAATTATCTGAGGCTATCTTTTGCCACTTCAATGAAAAATATAGAAGGGGGTTTAAACATGATTGAAGATGCCCTCGATAGACTGAAGTAGAGTGTGTGGTTTATATATTCTCTCCTCTCTGCCTTTTTTGTTTCCCTGAGTGATGTTCTAAGCAAAAAGGCGCTTGATACAGAAGAAGCATCTCTTATAGCATGGGTGAGATTTACCTATGCCATCCCATTTCTTATACTGCTCATACCCTTCATTGATTTCCCCCGACTTGACCTGACTTTTTTCATTATGTGCCTTGTGCTGATTCCACTGGAGGTTACTGCAGTTCTGCTTTACATAAAGGCAATAAAAATTTCCCCATTATCAATGACATTACCATTCCTCTCCTTTACTCCTTTATTCCTTGTTATTACATCCTATCTGATACTCGGCGAATTACCAGATACTTCAGGTTTTATTGGGATATTATTTGTGGTAACCGGTGCCTACCTGTTAAATATCCATACGGTAAGACAGGGGATATTTGAGCCTTTAAGAGCTATAGGAAGAGAGAAGGGGGCAATCCTGATGATAGCAGTTGCGTTTATTTTCAGTATCTCATCCAATTTAGGAAAGGTAGCCATCCAGCACTCAAACCCGCTTTTTTTTGCAGTATTTTATCCGCCACTTCTCTCCTTCTCCCTCCTTCCCATTATGTTATTCAGGACAAGTAGCAAACGAAGTAATTCTGACAGCAGAGGAAAATTCAATAAACTTTTTAGAAGAAAAATTTTTTATATTATTGGTCTCTGTATTGCCCTTGAATCTATATTTCATTTTAGTGCAATAACCCTTATTGAGGTCTCCTATATGATATCTGTAAAGAGGACAAGCATCCTCTTCGGAATCATATTCGGTGCCATTTTTTTTGGCGAGAATAATATCAGGGAAAGACTTGTGGGAGGGATAATAATGATAATTGGTGTGACCCTCATCTCGGTTTTTTAATTTTATCCTTGATTTTGAAAGATTGTAGAAAGGGATAAATTAAGGTAGAATTGAATCGTGAATAAAAAAATAATAATTGCAATTACAGGTGCGAGTGGGGCATTGTATGCCAAACACCTTTTTGAATTTCTTTATAAAAATGGTGTAGAACTCCACATTGTCATTACTGAAAATGCAAAGTTAATAATGAAGGATGAGGTTGGAATAGATGAAAAATATTTTAAGAAGAAAAATATCTCAATATATGAAAATTCAAATCTTAATGTAAAAATAGCAAGCGGCTCTTTTAGATTTGATGGAATGGTCGTCATCCCTGCAAGTATGGGGACTCTTGGGAGAATTGCAAGTGGTTATTCTAATGACCTGATAAGCAGGGTTGCAGATGTTGCATTAAAAGAAAGAAGGAGGCTGATAATAGTCCCCCGTGAGACACCCTTAAATGATATTCATATAAATAATATGCTCACTTTAAGTCGTGCCGGTGCAGTGATACTCCCTGCATCACCTGCCTTCTATCATAAACCGAAGGGTATTGATGATATAGCGAGATTCATTACAGCAAGGATTCTCAATCAGCTCGGTATAGATAATGACCTTATCCCTGCTTATGCTGGAGAGACTTAAAATCATACTTGAAGATATAAAGATTCAGCACACGGTATTTGCACTCCCATTTGCCCTCATGAGTGCCTTTATTGCCTCTAATGGAGTTCCACCTTTAGACAAATTATTATGGATACTTCTGGCAATGGTGGGGGCAAGGAGTTCTGCAATGTCCTTTAACAGGATTGCTGATGTGGATTATGACAGGGAAAATCCAAGAACGAAGGAGAGGGCACTCCCAAAGGGCAGGATAAAAAAATCAAACTATTTAATATTTCTACTACTTTCAGCTCTCCTTTTTATATTTTCATGTTTTATGCTTAACAGACTGGCACTTATCCTATCTCCTGCAGCATTACTAATGGATAGTCCCATAAATAGATTTACTTTTATGATTAGTTAAGATATAATACCGTAACCATGAATAACATAACTTAAATGAGGAGGTTACGGTGGCAAGAAAGCCAATAAATCTTAATTTAAGCGAATCAGAGAAGATGGAGCTTGAGTCAATAATTCGTTCAAGGACTTCGGAGCAACGGATGGTAGAGCGGAGCAAGATAATCCTTCTGACGGAAGAAGGTAAGAGTCTTGATGAGATAGAGAGGTTGCTTGGCATAAGCCGTGTGACTGCCAATCTCTGGCGTAAGAAATTTAAAATGAAACGGATGGAAGGATTAAAAGATACCCCCCGTTCTGGTCGTCCAAGAATATTCGGGAGTAAAGATCGCTTAAAGGTAATTGCAAGGGCATGCCAGAGACCTGATAATATTACCCACTGGACAAACAGAGACCTTGCGAAGACACTCAAAGAGGAGGACTTGCATATAAGTAAATCAACGATAAATCGCATATTATCGGATGCTGACTTAAAACCGCACCGTGTAGAGATGTGGCTTACCAGCAAGGACCCCGAATTTGAAGAAAAATCGGCACAGGTAGTGGGTTTATACATGAACCCTCCCGAGAATGCCCTTGTTATATGTATAGATGAAAAAACAGGGATGCAGGCTCTTGGAAGGAAGATTCCGAACGAACCTATGAAGCCTGGCATTCCTGAAAGGATGGAATTTGAATATATCAGACATGGCACGCAGGCGTTGATAGCATCCTTTGTGGTTCAGTCTGGAGAGGTTACAGGAAAGACCTATGATAGGCACAGCAGATATGAGTTCTTGGACTTTATGGAAGATATTGCAAATAAATATCCTCATCAAGAGGTTTACTTTATTATGGATAACTTTAGAACTCATAAGACCAAAGAGGTTCAAGAATGGGTTCAAAAACAAGGCGGACGAATAAAGTTTCATTTTACTCCTACCCATGCATCATGGTTAAACCAGATAGAGCTATGGTTCAGCATTCTTGCACGAAAGTTTCTTAAACGTAATATATTTACCTCAGTTAAAGATATGGTAAAAAAACTCATGGCATTTATTGAAGAATACAATAAAACTGCTAAGCCGTTTCGATGGACTTATGCAGGCGATCCACTTAAAATATAGTTAAGTTATTTATGGGACTATCCACTAATTGTCTTCTTTTACTCATACACAAAGAGGTTTACAATCTTTTCCCATTTTATTCTTGGACTTTCCTTAAGCCTTGCACCAATAGGGGCATGGGTTGCAATAAGGGAAGAGGTTTCAACTGTATCTATAGTTCTTGGGCTTGCCGTTATATTCTGGCTTGCAGGTCTTGATATTATATATTCCTGTCAGGATGTTGAGTTTGACAAGAGAAAACAATTATCAAGACAGGGGCGGAAAATTTCCCTCCTTTAATCATAAATTCAGAAAGCTCAAAACCGTATGGAGCAGATGCTCTCGCATGGATGTGAAAAAGGTATATACCCTGATGGAGGAAGGACGGATTGCGTAAGGAGAGTATCTTGCCAAAACGAAATGACATAAAAAAGGAAGACGTTCATAAGTCTCCTATTGATAACGCTATCAAGGAATTATATACCAAAACCGTGAAAATCTGTATTTTAAAGCGAATTTTCACGGTTATATTGACAAAACAGTGAAAATTATTGTAGTATGAGTGTATGGCAAAAACACTTAATGTTTTTAATAAAATAAATTCTCTTCGCGAGAGATACTACAAAGCGTCTATAGGCAAGGACGCTCTTATTAAACTCATTGCTGAGGCTGAAGTCGCTGAACTGGTATATAACTCAAATGCCATAGAGAACAGCACGCTTACCCTTGAAGAAACTGAAAAGATACTTCTTCAAATTGATTTGGATAGATTTATCACCGAACGAGAAATCTTTGAAGCAAAGAACCTTGCGCAAGTCGTATCATACATAGATAAAAGGGCTAAGGAACGGGAACTTATTCTTGAGGTAATTTTATTACTTCACAAGATGTTGATTTCAAATATCCGTGACGATATTGCCGGAAGGTTCAGAAGTGATAATGAATATGTTCGTGTCGGGAATCATATTGCGCCCAATCCGAAAGAGATAACGGATCGTCTTGAAAAAATGCTGGCAGAGTATAATGCTACAATCCATGAAAATATTATCAAGCGCATAGCAAAATTACACCTTACTTTTGAGTATGTTCATCCTTTTATTGACGGTAACGGCCGCATCGGACGCGCTGTTAATAATTATTTGCTGATACGGGAAGGATTTGTTCCGATAAATATAAAATTTATTGATAGAAAGAAATATTACGAAGCATTTAAAGAATTTGATGAAAAAGGCAAGACCGCTGTTATGGAAGAAATAGTGGGGAAGGCGCTTACGAATAGTTATCATAAACGATTGGCGTATTTGGAAGGCAAGAAAATCATTACCCTTGCCGGCTATGCAAAAAACAATAAGATTTCACATTCAAACCTTATAAATAAAGCCAATAGACAAACCATTGAGGCTTTTTTGGAAAAGGGTGTTTGGAAAATCGGCGTTGATTAGGAGTTTGTTGAAAAAGCCAATAATCTCTGATTGCAAGGCTGATGGCCTGCTAAAGATAAAACAAGCCGGCTGGGGAGAAATCGAAGGAACGAAGGACATGCGCGAATTTTGTATTATTGACGCCTATTATGAACGAGTTAGATTAAATTGTGGTTTCTAAGATAGGTAAACGAACTCATACGAATGAACGACTACGAGCAAAAACTAGAACAAAAAAAGAGTAGGGTTCTCGTCGAGAACAATGCTCAGGCTATCTTTGACCATCTAACGGAACTTGCCAATCTTGGTGGTATCCACGAGAGGCGGTGGCTTTGGGAATTACTTCAAAACGCCAAAGACTCGGTCGATGAGTCTCGAACGGTTTCGGTTGAGGTAGCGGAGTCAATCAGCGATTTTGACACAAAAGAGCGGAGGAGTTTGCTTGAAACCCCCTTTTTCTGAGGCATCAATTCCGCTTCTTTGACCATTCCAAG